>Ga0247841_10000038_pt1 | contig 327115 bp, 307 predicted proteins | sample LaCruzMarch2015__2_FD_192410 | JGI IMG/M metagenome (GOLD analysis project Ga0247841, IMG submission 192410) | Freshwater microbial communities from meromictic Lake La Cruz, Castile-La Mancha, Spain - LaCruzMarch2015_18m | ecosystem: Environmental > Aquatic > Freshwater > Lake | place: Spain... | reverse complement strand
CTGGTAGTTTAGCTACAACTATCCGATCTAGTTCAGATTGAACGTTCGTTATTAGATTGACCGCTGTTGATACTGCTTGAAATATCGGTACCGGAGAAATGACAGTAATTTTTGATACTATACTACCTACTGTCCCTACTACGGGAATAATTTATGCTCCTAATTCACGAACTTCAGGTAGTGTAGAAGTAACTCTTACTGGATTTAGCGAGGCCATTACAGGACTTAATCCTACAAATCTTACCTTTACAAATAATGGTACATGACTATTTACCTTTTATGATCTTGCTGGTAATACATGAAGTACAATTGCGACAGTAACATGGATAGATACCACTGCTCCTACAGCGAGTGTTGTCTATTCTATTACATGACTCACCAATCAAAATGTTATAGCGACACTTAGTTGATCTGAAACTCTTACAGGCACGACAACTCATACCTTTACCAGTAATGGTTCATACACATTTAATTTTGAAGATCTTGCTGGTAATACATGATCTGCCACAGCAACAGTAACATGGATAGATAAATCAGCGGTGACATGAACTATATCTTATTCTATAACATGAGATACAAATCAAGATGTCATAGCTTCTATTACATTTAATAAAACATGAGTGACCGTGACAAATAATTCATGATCTACCTGATATATATTTACAGGGAATAATTCATTCATTTTCATTTTCCAAGATGTATATTGAAATACATGAACTGAAATAGCAACAGTGACTTGGATAGATAAATCAGCGGTGATAGGTTCAATAAGTTATTCACCATCATCACTTACAAATCAAGATGTAACAGCAACGATATCATTTAATAAAACATGAGTAACTGTAACGAATAATTCATGATCTACCTGATATATATTTACAGGGAATAATTCATTCATTTTCAACTATCAAGATGCCATCTGAAATACTTGAAGTACAACAGCAACAGTAACATGGATAGATAAATCAGTAGTGACAGGATCAATAAGTTATTCTCCATCATCACTTACTAATCAAAATGTAACGGCGACAATATTATTTAATAAAACGTGAGTGACTGTAACAAATAATAGTTGAACATCAAAAATATTCACAAGCAATAACACATGATTCGCATTCATATTTCAAGATTTGGCTGGTAATACATGAAGTCAGACAGTGAATATAACATGGATAGACAAGGTTGTACCAACTGTGATTAAACTTTGAGATTGAACAAGTGATTATAGTTTAAGTGTAGGATCTACAGGTGGAATTATTTTTAGTGAGGCGATCTCAAATACTGGTCAGATTCAATCTGCTTTAACTTTCTGAGCAAATTATGTTCCTACATATAACCGGGCAGGGAATACCTTAATTATTACTGCTAATTCTTCCGGTACAACTTGGGCTAATGATGTTGCAGCGAATATAATCGATATGGCTGGTAATGCTGCCAACTTATTACTTATAGATTCTGCTATAAATACAGGACAGCTTGAATGATCAGGAAATGTAGATGTGACTACAGGACAAACTCAAGTAGTCATCGGTACTAATTCAACCGATATAACAATTCCAGCCACAGTTACGAACGCTACTATTCTTGTGTCTGTAAGTACTTCATGAAGCAATACTGTTGCTCTATTACCAGAAATTACGTTGGATGTAACCACAAGTCTTTCTACAACGCCGGTAAATGTACAAATACCAGATGGAGCAAATATTACTGCACCTAGTGATTGGAATGGAGTTATAGCTGTACCTACAATTAAGTTAAATAGTTCTGTTACTCCGACAGCAGTAGATGGTAAGACCAATACCGTTGAAAGTGTAATAGAAGTCTGATTCACTGGTTGACGTTTAATTTTTGATAAGGCAGTTAGGTTACTTATCCCAGGACAGGCTGGTAATAAAGTATGATATACTGTAGCATGAGGATCATTTAATGAAATTACAAATATATGTAGTTTAGATAATCAATCAGCGTGAGATGCTCTAGATGCTGATAGTGAATGTAAAATAGATGCTAGCAATTGATTAGATCTTGTTATCTGGACAAAGCATTTCACATCATTTACTACTTATACACAAACTACAAATAGCTCAAATAATTTATGATGAGCTTGATGAACAAACATCAAAGATGATTGTCCAAATGGTGACGATTCTTCAAGTTTTTATGATGACACATGTGATGCAAGTGAAATATTACAAAAAAATTGATCAATAATCTGATCTATTTATTCTCAGGAATTAAATAATGCATATCTTTACGCTTTTGATATATGAATCACAACAATGAACACTATCCAAAAAGCTAATATGGAATGAAATCTTATAAGATCTCACATGGCCAAAATGATGGTTAATTATGCTATAAAGGTATTAAATAAAACCATAAATACAGGACTAGTTTGTGAATTTGATGATATATTTAATGAGACAGCAGAAATGAGAAGTTATATAAAATTTGCATGTCAACTTTGACTTATGTGAGTCGATATAAATTCATTTTATCCAAATGGTGAAGTAACTAGGGCCCAATTTGGAACTGTTTTATCTAGAGCTTTGTATGGTGACACGAATGAATGATGAGATATATATTATGTTAAGCATTTGAATGCTCTGAAAACAGCTAATATTATGAAAATTATTACCGATCCAGAAAACATGAAAGAATTAAGATGATATGTTATGCTTATGTTAATGAGAGCTGCACTCAAATAATAATTAACAAATAATAATTAATAGTTAAAAAATTAAAGAAAAAAATATAATAAAAAATCCTGATCTTAATTGGTCGGGATTTTTTTTAATAAATTATGAATTAGAAATTAGGAATGATGAATTTAATTTTAGAATTTAAATTTCTTTCTCTTAATTAAAATGATTACTCAGAGGATGAAAAATAAAATGAAAAATCGTTGGCTTTTAGTAAAGAACCAAATAAATTCTGTTTGGCTGTCTTGTCTGAAATATTCCAGAAAGAATCTAACAAAACTATAGCAAACTAAGAATATTCATGATATTGTTCAGATTTTATATTTACCTGTCCTGAATCGTCTGATAATTATCTGCATAGTGATAATTAATAAAACAATTCACTCAAAAAAACAAGATAAGAAATTTGTATTAATTCTTACTAGATCATCGATTCTATTATATACATGAAGAATATGGATATGCTGAAGAATATTTAAAGTATGATAAGACAATCAAGATAATCGTTGAATATTATTGATAGCTATGCCGTAAAGTTCTTGATTGAGATAGTTTCAAAATCTTCCAAGTATTATTCCTAATGGAAGTATTGCCACGATAAGATCAAAAAGCAAAAATGATTCTGATCGTTTCAATTTATGTATTCTTTGAAATATTATAAATGAAATAATAACTCCTACGATTCATCATATAAATGACATTCATCAATGTCGCAGTGCAAATATCTCTAAGGGATTGGCTAAATAATGCTGTAGACCGTAGATTAAAACCTCTCATAATCTTCATCCGATCAAAACTCACAGTATTGCGAAGATCATGATGTCTTCAAGATTTTTTTCAAGAATTTTTTGTATGTTAGGGTATTGGTTAGCTAGTAATCTTTTTTTCGTTATGAATTTTAAAAATAAATATGCCGCTATAAATCATAGCACATAAAAAATTCAGTACCAGTAAATATTTATACTTCAGATTGATAAAGCAACCATTTTTTTGAAATTTAGAATTTAAAATTTAGAATTTAGAATGAATAATAAAAAATTTGGAATTGGGGAATAAGGGAATTGAGGAATTAAGAATTTAAAACCAATAATTAGAACGTTAGGCATGAAGCATAAAGCATAAAGCATAAAGCATAAAGCATGAGGCTTGTGTCAATTAGTTATTTAAATTATCAAAGTTTCATGTATTTCAAAAAAATTGATTGAATAAACGAATTAAATAATTGTCTGAATGGTAATTTCATTTTCATTTTATATCTTGGGTTTCGTTTATCCATTTTTGATTTGTATCTTCGATTTCTTTTAATAATTGTTTGTCTTCGTCGTTTAAGATCTCTTTATATTGCGGCGAGGTTGATCATTTTTGAATCGTTTGCTCAGTACTTTTAGACTGCCCATCTAAAGCCTGAAGTAATTGATCTATAGAATTTTGCACTTTTTCATTTACTTGTGAATCATTCTTTGTTTGTTCGCAAATTTGCTGAATTAAATTTGCATCTTTGCTTTGGAAAGCATTCAAAGAGTCGTTATGGTTTTTTTGAAATTCATCTAATGATTTATCAGAACTTTTTAACATTTCATCAATATTGATAATGTTATTATCTAGACACAAGCTTGGATCGTTTATTTGTCTTATTAAATCATTTTCTTTTTTTGATTTATTATTTTTGATATTTTTATTCAATTGTGATAATTTATCAGAGCTTGTGTTTGTGATATTTTGTAATTTATCGAAACATTTATTATCGGATTGATCAATCAGACTTTTGGCTTTCTTTAGATAAAGCGATTCCTGGTCTATTAATTTACTTGTTTGATCGATTTTATTAGAAATATTATCCAATCATGCAATTGTTGTTGATCATTGGGAGTAACATGTTTTGATCTGTAGAATAACTCATAATTGGTTTGATACAGATAGATTTTTATCGATATACGTTTCTAATTCTGTATTCAGATTAATTTTCTTTGCTGTGTCAAAATCTTTGATTGCTCCCTGAATCATATTATTCGCTAGAAATAATCAAGAAAAATTATTACCTAATGCTTTTTCGTATGCTATCAAAGTTTTGAGTGTTCAACGATTGTAATAACTTTCATAATCAACTCAAGTTATGAAATTTAAGGCTGATTTATAATCTCATTGTTTAATTAGTAAATTTGCATTAAATTGGTTTAATTTCTTTATTAGATTTTGTGATATTTGATTATAAACTCATGTGTCTACTTTGTCATGATCTATGGAAAGAAAATAATCTGATTGCTCCCAGCTCGAAAATTTACTAATAATTGTTATTATAAAAAAAATTAATAATAAAAAAAATATTATAACCATGCCTATCGGCAGGCGGGTCAGTATTCTGTTTTTTCAATTTTCTTGTTTCATAGAAAAAAGTTCAAATGATAATTATGAAATATAGTATTAATCTGATTTGATAGTTCAAGAGAGAACGTTAGAACGTTAGTAATTAGAATATTGGTAATTAAAAGCATGAAGCATAAAGCATAGAGCTTGAGGCATTTAACTTTAGAAATTGTATTTTTGCAATACTTCATTTACGTTTTGTAACTCCCCTGCTAGATTGTCTTTGATGATATCAAAATTTTGCAAAATTAAATCTTGTTTGATAAAAATGAAATCATGTTTTTGCTTCAGTAATCATTGATAAAAAACAAGTTTATTTAATAATACTGTTTTGGAGTTGAATTTGATTCTCTTCTCTGACATACACTCATTCGCTTGTAATGAATTTTCCAATGAATCTTTCATAACTTCCTGATCATAGTTACCGATACTTTGAAAATAAGATTTATCTGCTACTTTTTTGTCTGTCGTACAAGAACTTAGATCTTGATTCAAGATAATCAATTCTTGTTTGATTATATTTATTAGTAAATCAGCTTTATCTAATTCAAAATTGGTCTCAGATAAGTATTTTTCCAATGCAGCATTTTTATCATTTGTAAATTCCAAAACACTTATAATATCTGTCTTTGTTAATTCTTCTAATCTTTTTATTGTTCATAATGTATTTCACTCGGTATCTAAAAAATTTGTATCAATTCATCATATCTCAAGTTGTAACTTAACTGTGTCGAAACTAATTTCATTTAACAACGACGGTTGCTCATTTATTGAGTCAAAATTCTCTCATGAAGTATAAATAACATCTGATAATCAAATGTTTTCATTAGCGGAAATTATGAAGTTTGCAAATCATATTAAAGACAAAGAAATTCATGCTGCGAAATAATAAATCTTTTTCATCATTTTATTTTATAACATTAACTAAATCGGCCATTGGTAAAAATATCGAACCAACCAATATTCATATGATGACAGCTATGATTGCCATCATTAAGGGTTCAATAAGAGCCATTAGGATATCTATTTTATTTTGCAATAAATCGCTATAAAAATTTGACATTTTTTTTAGTATTTCTGTAATGTTTCATGTATCTTCTCAAACATGTATTATCTGAACCAAAATTGGATCGAACAATATCGATCATTCCATAGATTCTGCAAAAGTGAATCAGGCTTTGAGATCTCTTCAGATTTCTATTGCTTTCTTTTTGTAAAAGAAGTTTGTAAAAACATCAGAAATAAGTTTAAGGGAAATAACAGGACTTACTCAAGCACTATAAAGTTGTGATAATAGTTTAGAAAATCTGTACATGTAAAATGTTTTGGTGACTCATCCCACAGCAGGCAGAGTTATCAAAAGTTTATCTACAACCATTTTGAAAACTAATACGTATTTGTACAAAAACTTGTATAATACATATATTCAAATTACAAAAATCAAAATCAATGGTCGTGTGTTTTTGATTATACTAGAAACCGAAAGCATAAATTTAGTAATTCATGGTAAACTTTCTTGTGAAGGAAACATTCAAACTATGGTTGGAATAACATATATCAAAAGTATTACAACTGCGATGATGGCAAAAAGAATTAATACTGCCGGATATGTCATAGCTTTTTTAATTTTTTGTGTGATTCTTTGATTGTTTTCTAGTTCATTAGCAATCTCTTCTAAAATTTCTGGCAAATTTCACATCACTTCTGCGGATTTCACTAATTCGATCTCTTCTATTTTAAAAAAATATTCATGATTTCACATCGCTTGTGATAGTGTGAATCATTGAGTTAATTGATTTATTAGATCCTGGATTATCATAACTAATCATTTGTGACTCTCTGATCTTTTGATAGATATGAGAGCATCTCTAAGTCCAAGTCAGGATTTCTGAGCTAATGCTAGCAACCTGAAAAAATTAGTTTTATGTCTGAGTTTAGGCGCATAAAGCTTTCTAATTATAAACTTTTCAAAGAAATCTGATTTTATAATCTTGGGTGTCAGCATTATATATTTTATTTTTAAAATTAGCTATCAAATTTTGCTTTTACATATCTATAAACTTCATCAAGTGTCGTAATTCATTGAATGATTTTAAACACACCGTCTCTTTCTAGATTGATCATTCATTTTGATAGTGCATAATTTTCTATGTCAAAAGCTGATTTACCTTCCAGTAACATATTTTTGATGTTATCAGTATAATCCATCATTTCGAATAGTCAGATTCTTCATCTGTATCATGTTCCATCACACAATGTACATTTTTCTCATGTCTGGAGATCTTTACCTGTTCAAATTGAAACGGTTCATTCGTCTATGAAATTAGTTCGTGCTTTTTGGTCTATTCATCTACTTAATATTTCTTTTTTGAGAGCCTCTTTGTCAAAATTTCTAAAGCTTTCTTTGGCATATTTGTATTTATCATTATTTTTTACGGAAATTGTTGATTTACAATGATCACAAACTCTCCTAACCAATCTTTCCGCCATTACGAGGTTAAAAGTTCATGCAAGCATATAAGCTTTAGCTCATAGATTATAAACTCTTGTAATCGTTTCAGAAGATGAATTGGTGTGAACTGTAGAGAAAACAAGATGTCATGTCATGGCCGATTCCATGGCCATGTCCAATGTCTCTTTATCACGTATTTCTCACACCATCATGATATCTGGATCTTGTCTAAGTCATCATCTAAGTCCATTAGCAAAACTAAATCAAATATCTGATCTAATCTGTGCTTGGTTAAGTCACATCATTTTGTTTTCTACTGGATCTTCGTATGTTATGATATTTACTTCGGTTTTGTTTACATAATCAAGGCAAGCATAAAGAGTTGTCGTTTTACCTGATCATGTTGGTCATGTCATAAGAATAATTCAATTTGGGTATGCTAGATGCTTAAATATGATGTTTTTGTTATTTCATTCTATTCCAAGTTCTTCTAATGGTGGTATTTTTTTGGATTTATCAACAATACGCATTACTAGTTTTTCTCACCAAACCGTTGGAAGTGTGTTTGCACGGAGATCAATTTCTTTGTTAGTTAAAGTGGTACTAGAAACCCTAGCATCTTGAGGTATCCTTTTTTCATCTGGTCTCATTTGTCAGGATTCTATCTTGAATTTGGAAATGATATTTTCATGTAAATTTTTGGGATATTGGACAAGTTCTTGCAAGATTCAATCAATTCTAATTCTGATTCTACAATAGTTCTCCAATGGTTCGATATGGATATCTGAAGCTCACTGCTCTACTCATATTGTCAAAAGATTATCAAAAATTTTTACAACGTCAGATTGTAATATCGCATCATCAAGTCTTTGTTTGTAATCGATTTCTATCATAAAATTAAAATATTAAAAGGTTAAAATATTAAAAGATTAAGCGTTTTGTTGTTTTAGCATTTAATCCTTATATATTATACCCAGAAACGTCAAAAAAGCAAAAAAAATGACCATAAATTTGGTTCATAAACTATAGTTGACTTTTGCTTTTAAATATTTATGATTTTTATCTAAAATAAAACATTAAAAACCCCAATAAAAAAAATACAATGAAAACAAAAAGGTATTTAAAAATCGGATGGAATTTTGTAGTTCTGATTGTCGTAGCAATAATTATTATTGTTTTGGCAAGAAAAGATTATTCTTTACACACGATAATTCACAGTGTTGGCATGCCAATACTTCTGCTGGTAGCCTTTTTGTCCGCTTGCCGTGGATTGAGGACCTCTCTTTCCAAGGGGCGATTTCATTTCTACCGGATTGCTCGTGAATTGGAAAAAGATACATTTAATGTGATGAGATATAATGCTCCTGATTCTGACAATGATGTTGATCCAAGGACTCTAAATGTTGAGCAGGGGTTGAAAGATCTTAGCGCTCATATCTATGACAACATGTGCAAAGATGATGACCCCTATGATAATGGCAATATCATATAATTAAATTAAAAAATTATGAATCTAGGTAACACAATTGTTGACCAGATTATTGAGTATGAAAGCGACAATAAATAGCATTAAATTACCATAGAATTATGGTGGCCGGCAGATCCGGCTTTTTTTTGTTTGAAAAAACAGTTAAGATTGACTTTGTTATATAATATATTATAAGTAAATGTAATAAAAAAAATTGTCTAAACAAAAAAAAGTAAAAAAATGTGGAAAATTTTAGTTTGGTGTCTTATTGCAATCGTGGTTCTGTGGATATATGTCGGAATTAAAGAGCCTGGCTATTTCGACTGGAAAGGATTCTTCCATGATTTAATAAACGGAAGGCTTGAAATATAATGTTCTTATGAGTTACTTTTTTGCTATGGAATTATCTAAAAAAAATACGCCCATGATTAAAATCACTATTAAATTTAAAAATGTGCCGGTAACTCCGGTTTTTTTTTATTTGAAAAAAAGAATCTATAAATTATAATTGTTTTTTATGTTGTTTAAAAAATCTTATGAAAGATAATCTTGGATTGATAATTCTGTGTATTATAATCTGAATATTTATTGGATATTTGATTGCTAAATTATATTTTATTGTTGCGATGAAAAAACAAAGAAAGGATGCCGTTAGCCAGTCTCGCTCTGTAGTTTTGTGACATGTAAATGAGAAAATAGCTCCCCTGTTACCCAACTTTCCATATAGTTATAAAGATTTAGTATTTCTAGGAAAATGAATTGATTATTTGGTTTTTGATGGATTATCTTATGGTAATCTCAAGAGAATAATTTTCCTTGAAATCAAATCTTGAGTATCTAATCTAAATAGGAATGAGAGAATGATCAAGGATTGTATAGATAGAAGGGCAATAACTTATGAGGTGCGAAGGAAAAACTAAATAAATTAGGAATTATGAGTTATGAGTTAGTAATGAGGAATTAGAAATTAAACTTTTTAGATTTTGATATTTAATTCAAAATTCGTAATTCGAAATTCAAAATTGTTTGAAATAGGGTTGTAGTGTAATGGTAACACGTCGGTCTCCGAAGCCGAAGTTATAGGTTCGATTCCTATCGACCCTGCCATAGGCAGGTAAACCTGAATAAAAAAAAATGATAGATGATAAATTAAAAATGATAAATTAGAGGGATCTTTTTATTTGAAATAAAAAAACCCGCCAAATGGTAATAGCGAGTTTTTTTTATTTATTAATAATTATTTATTCTGATCCCTTCATTGTCTTGATAATATTTTTAAGTTCAACTCTTTTTGTATTTAATCGTTCTTTGAGAGTTATCTTTTTTGTTCATATTTGCATTTTTGTGTCTGTCCTTATTTGTTTAATAGTAATATTATTTATCATCAAATTAATTTTTTCTTGTATAAATGCATCGAATAGTTCTACTTTATCTGTGGCTATATATGGAAGCAAACTAGTCCTAAATCATTTAAGAATTGCTGTGGCTTGTGAAATATATCAACTTCGATCCACTGTTCATGATTTTATAAGAGCATTTGTTGAAATTTGTAGGTCTTTCATCGTTTTATCTTTTGCTTTAAAAATGCTGTTAACTATTGCTCTTTTGTCCCCTGTTAATGGTTTTACTAAATATTGTCTTGCAATTCCAAAATTAGCGTTAAAATTTCTCTTGTTTGCTTCGATTGCTTCTTTGTTTGCTTTCTCTTGATCTTTTAATGCTTGAATTTCTGTTTTGTAAGTGTTTTTACCTGATTTAATTTCTGTTTTTAGTTGGCAAATGGATCAAGTATTATTGCAAAATGGTTTTATTTTATCAGCATAAGTAACTGAGATTGCCATTAGACTAATAAGTCCTAATGCGGTAAATAGAATTTTTTTCATTTTGTGTATGGATAAGTAATAAAAGGAAATAAACTCAATAGGTTTATCATATAGTAAGACGATAAATTTTCAGGAAAATTTTATTGTTTTTTGAGTAGACGAAATTGTGTTTTTATATCTTCAACTATTAATTTAGTCTGTTCATTGTATGCTTTCCATACGGAAGGCTGTTCACAGATGCTTTTAGGATTTTTTTTAATGCGTAATTTGAGTGTTGTGTAATTTTCTATCATTGTTTGAATGTTTTTTTGTCTGTCCTGTAAGTTAGTTTTTATAACTTGATCCTTTACTAATGGGATTATTTCCTTTAATGATCCGTTTACTTTATTTAGCAAATTTATTTTTTGTATGCAAATATTTTTTATGTTTTGAATTTTTTCTTCAAATCATGGTTTTTGATTGCAGGGAATTTTCATTCAAGACTCTTGAATTGTATCAAATTTATTTTTTATGTTTTTTTGTAGATTTACATCTAATCAAAACCTTCCCGCTGAACTATAGGACGAAAAAAGTAAAAATATTCAGATTAAAATAGTTAATTTAGTAAATAATTTCATTGTTGATTTGAATAAATATCTAAAGCGTTATATCTTCTTCTTTGTTAGAATAATCTGATATCTCATTTAATATGGTTTCTGCTTTGGCAAGCTTTTGTTGTAAAAGATCTTCTATGTTGTTATTTGTTGTTTCTATAGCTGTCTGTGTGTAAAGTTTATTTTGATTATCGGCCATATTTGTCCATGTTATAAGAACATTTTCTCAATTATTCAAGTATATATATCCTCCGATAACGATAAGAATCAATGCTGTTACTGGGACTAAAAATTTATATTTCATCATGTGCATTAAACGAAATTTCTTCTGTCAAGGACTTATTCTTTGCATGACTTTATCTTTTACTCGAGCAGGAGTGTCTTGTGTGGGAAAATAATCTTTTCTTATCATTTGTGTGAATAAAGTAATAAATGCTTTGTCTAGATTAAGAATATGTCTGGGTCTATGCCGGCATTTTTTATTATTTCTTCCAATTTCTTTTTTCATTGAAATGCAAGGGTCCCTATAGAATTTTTGTTGCTTTGTTGTATGATCGCTATTTCATCATAAGACTTATCTTCATAATAAACTAGATATAATACTGATCTATATTTTTCATCTAATTTTGATAAATATTTTTTCATTAATTTCCTTTTGTATTCAATATTCAGATTTTCTTTTTGTATTTTATCTTCGTGGTCTATATAATTTTTAGCTTCATCTGGAATCTTGATATTTTGATTTTGGTTTGTCCTTATTCGATCTACTGATGTATTGTGTGCTATCCTGTATAATAAACTTTTAAGGTTTTCTACACTTCTATTTTGGATATATTCATATACTTTAATAAAAACATCTGAAAGGACTAATCACGCTTCTTCAGTATTAAAATTTAATATAGTCCAAATATAATTATAAAGCTGTTTGTTGTATCTTTCGTAAATTATTTCGAATGCTGACTTATTTCATAATACTGTTTGCTCTATCAATATATTATCTGGTGTTGATTTATCTATATTATTATTAAACATTGATATTTTATACATAGTTGGATTCTTCAAATAAATAGGATTATCTATTTATATAGAGATTATTTTCACAAATTAAAGACGAAAAAAAATTGAAAAAATTTTACGAAATTATGATAAAATAAATTTGTTTGATTTCTATATATCCTTCTATATAAATTACAATAACAAATAAAAATTTATTTTTATTAAAATAAATGAATAAAAATCAGACCTGTCCCGCAAATCACTTAAAGACCAATCAAAAAATGGTGGGATTAAAAATAATTTTTGAGTATTTAAAAAATACATATCCTGATCCCAAAACTGAGCTTCACTACTCTACTGATTTTCAGCTTATGGTGGCGGTTATTCTTTCTGCTCAGTCAACTGACAGGCAAGTGAATAAGGTGACAGAAAAATTGTTCAAAAAAATAAAGAAACCAAATGATGTTATCAAAATGTGATTTGAAAAATTTAGAAATTGAATAAAATCGATTTGATTGTTTAATAATAAGGCGAAAAACATATGGAAATTGAGTCAGATTCTTAGTGAAAAATTTAAAATACCTAAAACTGTTGAATGATTGAAAAAATTACCAGGAATTTGAGAAAAATCAGCGAAAGTAATAGCTCATGTTCTGTTTGATAAACTTGTTATAGCAGTAGACACACATGTTCATAGAGTTGTAAATAGATTATGAATAGTGAAAACTAAAAATCCTGAGCAAACATCAAAGTTACTTGAAAAAATAGTTCCAAATAAATATAAGGTTTGGGCACATCACTCATTGGTTTTGTTTGGAAGATATATTTGTATCGCTAGGAAACCAAAATGTGAAATGTGTGGATTGAATAAAATATGCAAATATTATAAAAAAATTACAAAGGCTGCAAAGTTGCAAGGGTTACAAAGTTAAAAAATTTTATTAATAAAATAAAAATATGATTAAATTGATAGAGCCGTTGTGGTGAATAAATTTATTAGGAGATTTAAATTCTTGGATGGTTAATAATTCTCAACTGGTTTATCGGATACCAAAATTCGCTGATCTTTTTATATTAACTTATCCAATTTATTTATTGGTTCTTTATATTTATGGAATAGTAAAAAGAGAAATATATTATAAAAAATCAGCTTTATTTATCTTTATATCGACTGTACTTAGCTTCGCCGGGAATATATTTATTCAGCTATTTGTAGATAAAGTTAGGCCCAATGTTATTTTGGGATTGGTAGATAGAAAAAACGAAACAATACTTCATAGGTTTATGCCCTCTAGCAGTTTCCCTTCTGATCATGCTGCTGTAAGTATGTGAATAGCTGTTGCATCTGTTGTCCGATGAATGAAAAATAATGATAAGAAATTTATTCGATTTGGAGTGATTTTAATAATATTTAGTTTGTTAACTTGATTTGCTAGGATAACTGCCGCTGTCCACTGGCCAACTGATATAATCGCTGGTAGCGTGATTTGAATTCTGATCCCAATTTTAATTTGAAACAAGAAAATTTATAGATATTTTGATAAGTATTTTACAATGATTGCTAGATTAATTTAAATGAGAAGATTACTGATGATAAAAAAAAACTGACCCCGAAGTCTCGAGGTCAGGTGATTTCTTATGATGAAATTGTTAAGTTAATATAATAATTTTTCTACCAATATTCTGATTTTCTCTTTGATAAATTTCAGGGATTGAAGAGAATTTAAATCATAATTTTTCACTCAGATTCTTGATTTTTTCTTCTAAGAGATTTTTTTTGCCTAAATAATAAGGGATTGTGAAAACTGTTCATGCTGGTTGAATGTGCATAATATTTTGTAAAAATTGTTCATAGATAATCCATACCTGATTTTGAAATTCTGAGATTTCTTTATCTGTAGTGTTTTGTCTAACAATCGGTCAAAGTCGTCATTCTGTAATAATCAAACAAGATTCCAGATGATTAGTTCAGATGATTTCAGATGATTGAGATGATGAAAAAGGTTTGGTGATGTCGTGTTGAAATATTTCAAGTTCTTTATTTGAATTATAAAATTTGGTTTTCTTTCGTCGATTTATATTCTTTTCAAAGAAATCGATCTTGATATCAGAGCCGATAAAATTCAGATTTAAATAATTTGCTAAAAATCATATGGTTCATGAGCCAACAAAGGGATCGAATATAGTCAAATCCCCCCTACCCCCCTTTATCAAGGGGGACATTAATTTTGAACATCAAATGTTGATCATGATGTGAGCAAGTTTGGCTGGCATCATTCACATTTGCATACTGCGAAATGGTTTGGCGAAATCTACATCTTCATAAAGAGATATATTCTGATATCACTCCACTATTCCACAAAATCAATTTCTGAAATCCAGAATTTCCTTTCATTTTTCTTTGATTTCTTTGTCTGTGTGTCCGGCAGGGACAATTTTAAATCTTCTTATTCAATATTTTTTCTTAATCTGTTTACCTACTCACTCATTGGGAACTCATATGATTTTGACGTCTTGAAGCTCGTTAATTAAATCTTGGAATTTGATTACTCTACCCCATTTGATAACTCATCACAACTCTTTTAATTTTTCGGGGAATTCAGTCTGGAAAAAAGCTATTCAATTTTGCATTTCTAAATTTTCTGGCTTGATAAATTGAAGCTCAGCCAGACTTATTTGAATATTCTTTCATAAAACGGAAAAATACATTATTAGATTGAAAGATTAAAAGATTGATAGTAGTGTAATTTTAGTGGTATAGTGCCATAGTTGTATAGTGTTATAGACTATACTATAAAACTATCAAAACCATACAACTATAACTATATAGCTGTCTAAACTATGTGTCTATCTAAACTAATAATGAAATTAGTTTCAAAAACAAAAGAAAAAATCTGATTATGTAACCAGATTGTTCCTCCTATACCGATTGTTTTCGAAATCTACTAAATACTTCACCTCGTTTGTATTTATAGATTCTCAAATCATCGGTATAACTCTCACATCCAACCCACTTTGTGGGATTGGTGGTCGAGTATATATTTTAAATGGTTGTGAAAAATTAGGCTAAGTGTTTCATTTTTTCTAATTTGATATCAGCATTGATCTTTTGTAGCTGTATCAGTAATCTCTCTATTTCTTCTATGCTTCACTTAATTTTTAATTTCCTGATCTGTTGTTCAAGATCTTCTTTGGTTTGATTTAATTTATTTGCTGAGAGTTGTGGATATACAGTTGCTTCTGATGTTACAATACGAACAATTTTACCATCAACGAAAGCCATTCATTTGGAAGTACTGATAGATATTTCATTTCAAGTAACTACGAATCCTGGTTTGATCTCTACTGGCAAAATGCGAATAATTCATGGATTCAAGGAAACGACCATAGGAACGCTAGACCCTGATACATTGATTACCCCATTCTCAGAAGGTAGGGATATTTCTTTGATTTCTCCTTGATATATGACTTGTGAAGGAGTTGAGATTTTGAGTTTCATTGTATTTTTTGTTAGATTTTAAATACAATACAATTTTATTATTAAACTAGCTTTTTAACAAATATTGACTTGCTTATCCCTCATTTAGACTTTACTTTTGATTAGAATGTTCTGTAATAGCTATTTTTTCTCTTTATTTAAAGATCTTCTGATAAATGCGGGAGTTTCTGTGTCTTCTTCAATCAGATTTGGCTCTTCTGAATCTACTGTATCCTTTCTTTTGTAAGCTGGCATTGCATCTTGGTTTTTCTGAAGTTCTGATCTGATTCATCTTGTAATGAAATTATCTGATTGTTTCCTTGCAATAGGTCTTCCAAGAATATCTCTTTGTGGTTTCTTGAGTATATCTTCTCTACTTTGTTCCTGAAATCAGGTTGCTATGATTATAACTTTTACTTCATCGTCCATACTGTCATCCAATGTCATTCACCAAAAGAAGTTTACGTCAGGATCTATGATTTCTTCTACTACTGCAGCTGCTTCTCTTACTTCTACTGGAGTAAGATCATGTCAACCAGAGACAGCAAATATAATACTTTTTGCTCCATCAAGATTTTCTTCAAGCAATGGATTCTCAATAGCTTTCCTAGCAGCTTCTACTGCCCTCTTCTCTCAAGCACCATAACCAATTCCAAGTAATGCATTTCATGAATTTTCCATTACTTTCTTTACGTCAGCAAAATCGATATTGATATCACCTGGTTTAATTATTAAATCTGAAATTCATTGTACTCACAAGAACAGAATTTTGTCTATCATCATAAATGCTTGTTTGAAAGATGTCTTTTTGTCTATGACTGTGAAAATTTTATCATTTGGTATTACTATAAGAGTATCCACGGAATCTCTTAATTTTTGAATTCATTCTTCTGCATTCATTCATCTCTTTGGTCATTCAAAGCTGAACGGTTTAGTCACTATAGCTACAGTCAATATTCCCATTCCTTTAGCTATACTTGCTATAACTGGACCAGCTCAAGTGAATGTTCATCATCACATTCATCATGTAATGAAAACCATATCAGTATCTTGTAACATTTGCTTAATCTCTGCTTCACTTTCTTCAGCCGCTTTCCTTCATATTTCAGGATTTGCTCAAGCCCCTAATCCTTTGGTAAGATTAAGTCAGATATTTATTTTTCTATCTGCTATGCTTGCTGCCAAGTCTTGTGCATCGGTATTGATAGCAACGAAAGAAACTCATTCGAGTCATTCTCCAATCATTCTATCTATTGCTTTGTTTCAGCAACCTCATATTCATAAAACTTTAATTTTAGCACCTGGGATAAACTCCGGTTTGATTTCATGTATTACCATTTTTTTGAGATAATATAATGTAAAAAATTATTTTAAAATTTGGATATGATTAGAATAAATCTTTAAAGAAGCTTGTTGCATTACTGAAAACCTTTGATAACCCACCCATATTAAATTTGAATCAGCCTCATGTTCTTCCTTCAGTGTATTTATTTGATCGAACATAGGTTCAGAGTACATTCATAAATTGTATATTAGAAGATATATCTCATTGATTCAACAGGTTATCTTTACCATAAAATGTTGCTAACTTGAAGATATCTTTTGCAAGAAGATCTAAGTTTGGCATCTTAGCTCCTCATCAGATTATAATAACGCCTCATGCTAATCTTCAGTCTTTTTCTAATTCTTTCAAATGATCGTTTATTCTTAAAAATATTTCTTCATATCTTGCATTGATAATATCTGACAAGAATAATATATCTATAGGACTATCTTCTGGTATCTTATCCTTAGAAACTATAGCAGATCAATAAGTTTTCTTAATGTCTTCAGCTTCTTTGATATCTACCTGCATTCATATGGATATATCCTTGGTAACGTCTTCTCCTCAGATTGGGATGATACCATAACCCAATGGATATCAATCTTCATAAATAACATAACTAGTCTGATTTTTACCTATATCTATAAGTATTGTTCATAGATCTTTGTGATCATAATCTAGTGTAATTTCAGCGCCAGAAATAATATTTGGTATGATATCTACAATATTCAATCAAACCTTCTCGAAACAGTCGATTAATCAATTATAGATATTTTTTGGTATCATAAAAACGTCAGCTATCAATTCTAACTTTTTACCTTTCATTCAGATTGGATCTTTTTCTCTTTTGGTTTCATCTATAAGAAAATGTACTGGTACGATTTTGATTGTCTCATAATTACTCTTAACTGATATATCAGCTATAATTCTAGATAAATGTTCTACGTCATCTATTTGTATTTCTTCATTCATTATTCTTTTTTGTTCTATAACTCTTGTCACTATACTCTCAGGATGAGATATACTAACAAAAACTTCATCTATGAAATCTCATCAAAGCTTTTTGACAAAAGACTCTGTAATTTTGTTTATTGTGTTTGTGAAGGCTTCCGAATCCAATATTTTTCATTTACGCATACCTTGTGTAGGTTCAACCTGTTTGGCTAGCATAATCTCTTTGCCATCATCATTAGCGAAAACGACTCACTTTATAACATCATTCCCAATGTCAAATACAGCTTTGATGTCTTTCATAATTATATTGCGTTACAGAAAATAAAAAATTTTTAAAGATTGTTTAAAATACGTTTATTAAATAAACAAAAAAAAACAAATTGATTTTGTTTAATTGTGATATACAAAAGTTATCATCATTAATCTGATTAGAAAACTACATGCTATCCTTTGGTTACCTCATTCATTTTATTGCTTTAAGACTGGCTTATTTTGATCTCTTCTTTTGGATCTCATAAAGTAGATGAATTTTCTTCCTTGCATCTAAGTGGAATTTGAGCATATGATCGCTTACTATGATTCATCGTCATTTCTCTTTAAGCTTTATGGTTTTGTAGATAACGATTGGTAGTCGGATGGTTTTGATAGTTAACTCCACTACTCTGCCGGAGATTCATCAGAACAAAAATTCCATTACGTTTTTGAAAGTGGATTTACCTTCGACTTTTTTTGTTCAAATGTTTATGATGTGATTTCATGGAAAATTGGGTAATAGTGAATTTAACCATTTATTATATTTGTAAATATTCTCTTCACTTTCTTGGTAAATTGGTATGAGATGAGCTAATCGATATGTGAAATATATGTCATTTTGCGGTAAGGTGATATTGTATAGGTTTTGGTTGTCTTGCGTTGTATAAAAACTCAAACAGAACTTTTTTCTCTTGTTTTTTCACCGTCTTTTGACAAATAGCAGACTAAACAACAAAAGACTAAAAAGTCTAGCGAGCCACAATGATCATTTCTTGGTTATGATGAATAAATCTATATCCGAATCATTTTTGACGCAATTGAATGTCAAAGAGTTACATATATATATAGACTGGATAAAAGGTATGGATTTATAAAGCCAAGAGAATTTATTTATGAAAGATACATATTCATCCATGAATGGACTTTTTTCATTTCGAGAGAATTCGTTATTTAATTCACTTAAATCAATGTTTACATCATCCAATTTTTTTTCAAAAAGAAAATATTCCGAATTTCTTGGAATAGGATAATTCATGATTTTGTAGAAAATCAGATATTTACTTTTTTCTAAGTTGTCTTTGAGTGAACTTGAAGTTGTCATTGTAAGGAAGGATAAATTAGGAATTGAAGGATTATATTTTCTGAAATACAAATAAATGTTCGTGCATAATTAACAAAAAGTTAGCTTCTTGTGATTTTTTTACTCGAAAACCTGTAGCTTTACAATTATGTTGTACTTTTACTATATCTTCTTTGAGTTGAAATCATGCTTTCAAAAATCTCTCCATAACTTTAAATGCCATTGGTTGATATAATTTATTTCTTCTTGTATCACCGATTAGAATTGCACAGAATTTTAATTTTTTCAAAACCCTAAAATATTCTTTTGCTATGATCTCCATTTCATCGCAAAACTTATCAATATCACGAATATTAGATAAATCTTTTTCTATTTTTCATTCAGAATATTTAACAATATCGGCGTAAGGTGGATGGGTAAGTATAAAATCTATACTTTCGTTTTTGAGAAAATCTAGAACTCTTGTATCATTTAATTTTAATTCTATTTTTGATTTGCTTTTATGTTCAAAATTTAATGCTTTTTTAGTTAATTCAAGTGCGATTGGATTGATGTCATAAGCTAAAAGATGCCTATCTAATAATTTACATTCAACTGCCGTTGTTCAACCTCAAACCATTGGATCAAGAAGTAAATCTCATTCTTTGGAATATCTCAGAATTAAATTTCTTACAACATCAGGTGATCGATTTCAACGATAACTACTGTTATGTGTAGCCCAATTTCAGCGACGAGCAAAAGATCGAACTGTTGATGTTTCTAATTCAAAATTTTCAGGATTAAGTTTATTCATTATTATTTGGAGTAGGTAATCAAAGATAATCAAGAGGTAAGTCACCAAAAAAATATTTACATCAAACTGCCTGAATATAATTTAATACATCTTTATATTCTGGTTTCATAAATCGCTCACTTAATACATAACAATATTCTACACTTAATTTTAATGGTTCCAAAAGTCTTTGATATTGCTTCTTTTTGAAATCACATGTTTGTAATTTTTCATCAACAGAGCCAGCAACTTCCTGATATTTAATTTCTATAATATAAAGTATTCATTTTGAAATTACATAAATTGCATTATCTGGTAAGAGTTTTTTGGAGATTAATTTTTTATAGTCTATTTTATTAGGTTCCAAGAGATTTTTGTATAATCAATGTTTTTGATAAATTTCAGCAATTTTTTCTCCACGAAAAAAAACATAAGTATTTTTTTGTATACTATATCAATTTATTTTTAATAAGGCCTGTTCAAAAGAAACTCTACTCTCAAAATGAAGTCCTGTAATGGTTTTTCATCAGCCGATTCCTCATTTTTTCATCTGTGTAATTACTAAAGATATAAAATTATATATTATATTTACATGCCTCTATGAATTTTACTCAAAAAAAGGTTAATTGAAATATGTCAGTGGTTTTTAGTACTGGATGATAAGGTCATGTGCTTATACTAGTCATGGCTGGTGCTTCAGCTAATCTTAATCTAAATAAATTATCTATAACTATTTTTATATTATCTATTGATGTTCAAGCATTCTTTGATATTTTTTCTGAACTAAATTGTATATCTGTTATAACTCATCATATTCTTTTTGCTTCGTCGTAAATCGAGTCTAATATTTTAACTTCTATTGATGATAACTCTTTCAATATTTCGATATAAGAAGGCTTTATTTCTTTTTGATTTGTTAAAGAATTTACTAATAAATTCGCCCACTTTTCTTGTAATTCATCTTCACTCTCTAAACTTGCATTTTCAAGTAATGGCATTGAAATTTTTAATGGTGGTTCTTTTAATTCTTGGTTTATTTGATCCGTGATTCTTTTAGTTTTAATAAATAATTTTTGTGCATTTTCCCATCTTTTAAATTTTGCTTCATCTTGTTGCATTCAGGATTTATCAATAATTCCTGGTATTATAAAATTTATAAAATTTGCTAAAGCTTTATAATCTTCTCATCAAATTTTTATTTCTGTTCAGGGTAGTTTAAATTTCATATATGAATAAATTTAATAATTTAAAATTACAGTTTCTTCTACGTTTCATCTTTTAGAAGCATCGGAATTTATTGCTCTTTTGGCTAAAACCGTTTCTCTTCTATAATCCTTGTAAAGCTTATTTATAAAAGGTGTGTTATGATTTGATAACATTACGTAACATCATTTTTTATCAAGTTTTCTATATACCTCAAAAAGCCTTTTTTGTTCTTCTTTTCCAAATCCTCATTTATTATAGCTTGTGAAATTTGCAGTATCTGTCAGTGTGTCGTAAGGAGGATCAAAATATACAAAATCTCACGCTTTAGCGTGTTTTAATATGGTTTCGAAGTCTTCGTTTTTTATTGTAGTGTTTTGTAAACTAGCTTGTGCAGCGAAAAGATTGTCTACATCACAAATCATTGGATTACTGTAGCTACCCATAGGTACATTATAAAACCCGCTTCAATTCACCCTGTAAAGTCAATTAAATCCTGTCCTATTGAGATAAATAAATCTAGCTGCTCTTTGGATATCAGATCTCTTTTTGAATCCTGGTTTTCTATCCCAAGCCCTTATTTTCATAAAAAATTCTTTATCGTATCTATATTTTTTTAGCTCTTTTATCAATAATTCAACATTATTCTTTATCGTATTGTAGGTAATTATCATTTCATCGTTGATATCGATAAGATATGCTGGGAATGATGTTCAAAATCTATTTCTTAGATCAAAAAATACTGCTCATCCTCATACAAATGGTTCAAAATATTTTTTAAACTTCTTTGGGTAGAGGTTTTCTAATTGCGACAAAAGTTGCCTTTTACCTCAGACTCGTTTGATGAATGGCTTATACGTAATAATTCTCGTTTTTTGAATGGTTATCATCAAGTGTTTTTTATTGATAAATTCGATAGAGATCTTATCAAAAATACCACCATTTTCCATAGTAAATTTTTATTTTAAGTTGACGTTGTCCTCTTTTCTTATTTAAATCCTTAAATTAATTATCTCGTTCTTGGCAGGATCAAGTGTCATTCAAGACTAAACAAATTTTCTTTTTTATGTTCTGGATTCTGGTATCTATTTGAAATTTTCATATGTCTTTACAACTGGGATTATTATTTTCACATAGCAAGAAATCTACTTCTCCTAAAAAATTAGATGCTCATCAACTTAATGTAAGTGTTTGTAAATTTTCATCCTGACTTAGTCATTTATTTATTTTAACCGTGGTTGATGATCAGCTTAAAATAATTTTATATGAATTTGTTAAGCAGTAATAGCTTACTCAAATATTTCAGCTTAATTCTAAAATTCTATTGGTATTGATTGTATCATTGTTAAGATATTTCAGAATTATTTGATTGTTTGGGACATCGAAATCGATGTAATAAATCGATGGGAATATTTTCTGAGAACCTGAATATATGGCCTTACTTGTGATGCCAGCAAAAAAGAAATTTGATATGTCTCCATATAAATTATTCACGCAAACTTGTCAATAAAGAGTGCTTTTGCTTTTTAGTTGGAAAATTCAGCTAAATGAAACCAGCAATACTGAAATTAAAATAATTACTATTAAAATTTCTATGATAGTAAATCATTTTTTGTTCATTATTTTTTTATCACATAGGAAATTAAATAATTTCCTATTCAGCTGAGCTGGATAGAAACGACGTGAAAATTTTTAAACATTGATTATACAAAGGATAAAAAAAATTTTGCGTCTTATTCTAGCTATTTATAAGAGGTCTAACTACATATTTATATGATGAATCATTTTTATCCATGATTATCAATGGCTTTTGACTATCTATCACATTGAATAATAATTCATCTCATTTTATTGTTTTTATAAAATCTGTAATATATCTTCCATTGATTCAGAATGACAATGAGGTTCATTCTATAATTGCTGGGATAGATGTATTACCTGCTCATTTATCTGTTTTTCATGAAGAGATAGAGATACTGTCTTTCTCTGTCTCTATTTGTATAAAATTATTGATATCTCTTGTTAAGATTTGAATTTTTCTGATAGCTTTTTCGCAAAGATTTTTGTCAACCAATATTTTGGTATTGAATGTTTTTGGCATAATATCTTCTTTGTCATAATCAGGGAAATTTCATTGGATCAATAGTGACGTAGCCATGATTTTTATATCTTTGACATTAAGTTGGAATGCAATCAGATTATCTGAATATTGTATTGTTATCTCTTCACTTTCATTCGCTATTGCATATTCAGCTATCTTTTGAATATCTGTCATAGTCGTTTTGGGAACGATCAATCCAAAATCTCAATTATCTCAACCATTTTTGGTTTTGAATTCTGCTAATCTGAAAGAATCGGTTCAAACAAAAGCGATATTATCTCATTTGAATTTCATAAAAACTCAAGTAAGTACAGGACTAAAATTCTTCTCTGTGACAGCATACTCTACTTTGGATATACCATCGGCAAAAAGCTGAGCATCTAATTTGATGCTGTTATCTTTTGGAACTTCAGGCAAAGCGACATATTCACTTGCGGAGATTCAATTGATATCGAAGACATCCTTAGCTGATTTGATTGTCATTACTTGGCTTTTTTGATCTACGCTCATTTCTATATTTTCCTCTTCAATTGTTCTGATAATATCTGAGAATGTTTTTGCATTAACTGTGATAGATCATTCTACCTTAACTTTACAAGGTAATTCCATCTCTACATATTTTTCCATATCTGTTGCTCTTAACAAAAGAGAATCGATGGATGCCTTGAGATATAAATTCTGCAAAATAGGCAGGGTTGCATTCTTAGCAACGAATCTAGTTGCAATATCGATAACGTCAATTAATTTTACTGTCTGAATTGTGATTTTCATGATAATTAAATTTAGGAGATTAAAAAATTCTTATTTTCCATAATTACGTTTTTCTGCCATTTTGTCGAACCATCCTAGTGCTTCTTGGTAACTCGGTATATCAAATTCTGGACATTTCTTGGCTGTGAAATATAACTCAGCATAACCTATCCATCGTAACATGAATCCAGAAATTCTCTGTGCTTCATCTCATTTTGTTCTAATAACTAATTCTACCGGTGGGATATTTCATAAATCCATAGATTTAGTCAAATCTTCTTCAGCAATTTTATCAAAATCAATATTCTGATTTTTTAAATTCTTTATACCCCTAAGAATTTCATCTCTTCATCCATAATTGATGCCAAATACGAAATATTTATCTGTAGGAAATTTTAGTTTTTCCTGTCTTTCGTCCAAATAATCTTTGAATCACTGGGTAATTCAATCAGGATTACCAATCCATTTAAAATTGACTTGATTCTTTGTTAATATTTGATCCAATTTATCCCCTACTTCTTTGTACATATTCATAAGGAAATCGAATTCTTCTTTGGGTCTTTTACTAGCATTTTCTGTACTCAATCACCGTAAAGTAAAGACTTGAATGTCGGTATTTTCGAATGTATATTCTAATAGATCAACTCATTTTTGATATGACATTCGATATGCCTCGAATGTGCTTTTGTTGTTTTGCGTCGCTCGTGTTCTATTCCCGTCTGGTATAATAGCCACATGTTTTGGGTAATTCATATTTATAGCATATATAAAAAAATGAAAAACGTTGTTTTCTTAAAAACGTAGTCAATTGATAATTATTTGCTACTTTGTTTCAAGATAAAAACAATAGTCAGTAGTTAGTAGTCAATAGTTAATAATTAATAGAAGTAATCTCATTAAAGATATCTTATTCAAGGCAGATAAACATAGTTAAACGTTGTTAAAAATAGAGGCTGGCGATTTGTAATTATTTATCATTTAATCGCTTCATCGTTTTGTCGCTTCAGCATTTCTCCTTTTAACTTGAAAGGGATTCAATCTGTAATTTTGACTTTTACAAAATCTCAGATTCTTATATTCTGAAATTTGTTATGAATTATAATTTGCTTCAAACTTTCATCATATCAGAAAATTCAATCTTTAGAAATTTCATTAATTAAAACTGTTTTTATCGTTCAGATTTCTTGTAGATTATTTTTTTTAGAAATTTTTATGAGTAAATTATTTAATCTGCTTCGTCTCGAATGTTTAGTTTTGTAAGGTATGTCGTTAGGATATTTTCTATCAGCTAAAGTTCAAGGCCTAGGTGAATAAATACCAATATATATCATATCGAAATTTCAGTATTCGATTAGTTTTAATGTCTGCTTAAAATCTTTCTCAGTTTCTCATGGAAATCATACTATAATATCTGTCGTGATACTGATCTGTTTTTTTAATTTTCTAATTTTATCGATAAATTGATAACACTGTTTACTATCATATCATCTAAACATTTTTTTTAAAATATTATCTGATCAAGATTGAAGTGGGATGTGAATGTGTGGGCATAGTTTGGATTCCTTCTCATGAAGCTGTAATAACTGTGGGGAATAAAATGTAGGATAAGGTGATGTATACCTAAGCCATTTTAATCATGGGAGTTTTAAAATTTCTTTGATGATTTTTACAAAATCTGGATGCTTGTTGACTATTTGTCAGATTAAAACGATTTCTTTGGTTCAGTTTTTTAAATGAACTTTTGCTTCATCTACTATTTGTTTTACTGGGAAATTTTTTTCTAACCCTCTAGCATAAGGGACAATACAATAAGAACAGAATTGATTACATCAAGTAGAAATCGGAATATATGCTGTTCTAGTATGAGCGTTCATGGATGTATTAATAGGGATGATTCCAGATGATTTATTCTGATGATTTCAGATGATAGGGAGGATCTTTTCATATTCGTTCAAAATCTCTTTATCGTAAGAGATTTCGTATCAAAACTTTTTCAAAATTAGTGGTAGAAATCATGTATCATCTATCCTCCGAAACAATTCAATATTTTTTCGTTTTTGTGTGAGATTGTGAAATATAGGGTTGAAGGCATTGTTCACAGGAATAAATGTTGAATTTTGAATGTTGAGTTTTGAATTATTATTTATTTCTTGCGTACTTAATCAGATTATTTGTGGATTAATAGACTTTAATGTTCATAAAAAATTTCATGTTTTTAAATTCTCCCCCGCTGAAGACGGGGTTCACTTCGTTCAATTTTTAATTTTTAATTTTGAATTTCTTAGATTGTGCTGGATCATACATCCAGTTATCCAAACTTTTTGATGTTTTCAAATTTCTTTTAACTTTCAGGTAATCTTGTCTTCAGATTTTTGTCTAACTGAACAGGTATCGAAAATTACTATATCTGCTTTCTTGATATCTTCAGTATAAGAAAATCAGCAATTAATTAAGATTGCTTTGATCCTAGCCGAATCGGCATAATTCATTTGACAACCAAAAATGAGAATATGAAACTTTAACACAATTAAAGGATTAAAAAATTAAAAAAATTATAATTAATGTAGAGACACACCATGGTGTGTCTTTACGAAGTATTGGTTTAGAAAAATGATAGATATTTCGTGTTTTTATTCAATAATTTTTTTTAATTGACTTATATTATAAAAAACATATAAAATATAAAATAAAATTATTATGGAAACAAACTTATTTATTAACTGGATACAGACAGTGATTGGTGTCGCTGGTGGTATATTGTTAATATTAGCACCGAATTTAGTCGAAGTGACTGATAAGGTATTTGCCAATTTGTTTTTTGTCCCATTTGGGATATTGGTTATTTGGTTCGTCCTGTATGGCAGTAAAATTGAAAGAGATGAAATCATCTAATCTTACAATCTTATAACCTAATTAATATTATTATTCCTATTTAAAAACGGGCCGTGTTGGCCTTTTTTTTGAATAGAAAATTTGGTTTGAATTAATCCATCGAAATGTTAGAATTCAAAAGATAATTTATTTGATAAGAAATAAAATGTTAGGAATAATATCGATAATAGTAATCTGAATTTCTTTTTTTATATATTTATTCCCTTGATATTATGCCTCGGAATTGATTATAAGTTTTTTGCCATATTTGATAGTATTAAATTTTGCATGACTTATATATTACTTTATAAGACTTAGAACGAAAAAAATAAAAGAAGATGTTGCTAAAAAAAGTTTTTTTTCTCTTTTCTTGATTTTGTTCGGGATTCTGTTTCTTATGTTTTCAAGACAATACAATCATTTTTATAATTGAAGATGATTTGAAAATATAGACTCCTCTACTTGATGAGTAAAAATATTGTTTGCGAATATTCACAAAAATAATCAAAATTATACATGAATCAAAAATCTGATTGAAAAAAATAATCCAGATTTGATAATGTTTGTAGAGTTTTCTGAGCTTCATTATAATAACATGAAAGATTTCTTGAGAACTAATTACCCTTATATCAATAGTACGACTTGGTCAAAAAAATTTATAGGAAGCATGGTATTCTCCAAATATAAAATAGAAAATCGAGCCACTAATTTCCAACAATGAATGTGGAGATACGGTTATTTTTCTGTAAAAAGTCAGAATATTTATTTTTATCTAGTTCACACAAGCTCACCGGATTCTTATGAACATTTTGTTATGAGGAACAATCAGTTAAATACATTACGTAATGACTTTAATAAACATGAGAAATATAGAAGTGGAGACAATGTTATCATGATCTGAGATTTTAATATTTCTCCTTGGTCATATTACTATAAACAATTAAATTCATCGTTTTCTTGAAAACTAACAGATATTACCAGAGACTTCCCTATATTATTTACCTGGAGATTATTTAATGCACCGATTTTCTGATCGCACATAGATTATTTGTGGGTTAGCTCATGAATAGATATTTATGGCCTCAAATCTGTTAAAATACCATGATCAGATCATAAGGGATTTATATTTAAATTAACAAATAATAATTAATAAGTAATAATTAAATGAATATTTGCAAATTTGGAAGAAAACAATATAATTATAGGCAGTTATATAGTGCCATCCCGGCAAAATACCGAGGACAGGTAGTTATATAGTAGAATAGTGATTTATTGGATCTATATAAACGATTAAACTAATTAGATTCGCTTTAAATTTTATGAAATAAAATGGTAACAAAAAAAGATAAATCTCCAATTCAAGATTGATCTGAAATGTGAAAGAATTTTTTGTTTACTGAAGAAAAAGAACCTGATTCAAATATCAAGAAAACTGAGTTTCTTCTAAGTACAGATACGCTTTCTTGATATTGATTGGATTTGATTTTCCAATTGATCAAAGAAACTTGATTTGATGGCGTAGATCTTGCTATTTGGAAAAATTTTGATGCACAGGATACGGCTTATGTTAGAAGGCTATCCCAAGATCATGATTTACCAGTAAGAGTTATTCAGACTTCTGATAATTTGAATGAAAAAGAAATAAACAAAGCACTTGATCTTTGTATCGACACAGGAGCCGATACCATAACTATCAATGCCCCCAAAATGTTTAATAACAAAGCTTATGATTTCATAGTTGATAATCTTCCTGATTATAGAAGGGAGAATAAAGATATTCATTTTGCTATTATTAATCCTGAAGATTCTAATTTCTTTGCGCTTCCTATTCCTAAATATCATTTTACAAATATTGTTGATATCATAAAAAAATATGGTTGTTATCTATGATTAGATATAGCAAATCTTGATTCTAATGCCTTGGAAAATGATTTTATGAGAAATATTAATGATTTTGCACCATACATAGCCACACTTTATCTTTCTGACAAGACACAATCTTGAGAAGGACATGTCTTGCTTTGAGAAGGTGTATTGAAATTGCCCACATTACTAAAGAAAATTAAAGAAAATTGATATTCTCGTTATTTCAGTTTAAAATTAAATATTTCTAAGTCTGACCTAGCTGATTCGGAGAGAGTTAAAATGATTTTGAAAAAAGCTAAAAAATATTTTGAAGAAAATTATGAAGGCAATTAACAGTTAATAATTAACAATTAAAAAAAATCCCTAAGTTCTAAGTTCTAATTACTAAGTTCTAATATTTATTTCTTTTTGAAAACGTGGTATAAAGCTAGAAATGGCAGAAGTATCACTTTTTTTATATTTGGTTTGATTCGTAGGAAAGCAGGATAATCTTTGAATATCATTTTCAAGAATTGTGAAAATTTATTTTTATCTTTATTTTTATCGAAGGGATAGATTAAGAAGTCTTTGATGAACGTAAACACAGTTAACGAGTTAACGAGTTAAAAAGTTAATGGGTTGTCATTTCGACAGAATGAATGAAATAAATGAGTGGAGAAATCGTTTTAATTATAATAAAGGGATCTCTCGACTTCGCTCGAGATGACAATATAATAAACTTAAGATTTTGCTGGTTTGCTAGATTCGAGTAGTTTTTCATAAAGCTTTTTCTCTGCTTCAAGATTTTGGGATTTTTCTAGATTTACATCAATTTCGAATAATTTCAGTACTTTTTGGAGAATAAAAAACTTTTCTAGACTTTCTCAAGCTGCCTTATGGATGTCATCATGGAATGCTTTCTCTTTTTCTTCTCATAATTGTTTGAAATATTGTTGCAATTTGTCTGCTGATCCGAATCTTTCTTCTAGGCTCTTTATTCTAGTTCTGTATTCTTCTTTAGTTAGGGTTTGAGGTATAGTAACTTTTATGCTTTGGGATTTAACTTTGTTTAAATATTCATCAATCCTTTTCATCAATTCCATTTCAAATTTTTGATTTTCAATAGACTCTTTGATATAATCAATTAACTGTTTTTCCGTTTTAACTTTAGATTCTGGTCAGAATAATTTCAATAGCATTTCATTGTTAATCTCTGGAAGAACAATTTGTTTGATATCTTCTATTATTATATGAATTTTGTGTGGTTTGTGCTCAGCTTTCTTATTTTGTAAAACTACAGGTAGTTTTTTTTCTTCATAATTCTGTTCTCGAGACTCATTTCTTTTCTTGTTTAAAAATTCTTTTTTGAAAAATTCATCTTCGGTAAATTCTTGTTCTCAAACGTAAGTGTGAGAATGACTTAATTGGTTACCATCTTTATCAAGATATTCTATTCAAATCTTAGATATTGTATCGAGTGAGATTATGCTCACGTCTTTGTAATCAGCATAATTTCTTTTCAAAGACATTAAGGCATTTTGAATTTCCTGGTCTGTCGGTTTGCTATTAATTTTGGAGAATTTTTCTTTTTTTCGTCATTCATTTATAACTTCTGCTTCGGGAAAAACATCTAATTTTAATGTTATAGCGACTTTACCTTCAGCTTCTTTCTGATTAAGATCATAAGGTTCTCCGATAAGTCTAAGCGTTGGGGTCTCTTTGATAATCTCTTGTACTCACTGATTAATAATAGTTTCGTATGCTCAGATCGTAAGGTATTCTGGTTTGATATTTTTTTTGACTATATCGATAGGAACACTCCCCTTTCTAAATCATTGAAATTCAAAATCTTTTTGAAAATGTTTAATAACTTGCTCTTGGGCTTTATCCATATCCTGTTTGTCTGTTATTAGCTCAATTTCATAATTTGATTGTTCTAGTTTTTTGATTTTTTTCTGCATAAGAAAAATAATTATAAAAAAATAAAATTCTGATTATTTTTATTTATATGATTTATAATTTCAATTGAAAAAATATAAAAAATCTTATTACGATATAAAAGAGCCATGAGGTAATGATTTTATATATAACTTATTTAAGATCTAAATATTATTTATTTGAATAAAATATTGATACCTGTGGATAATGTTTAGAATGATGTTCGTCATAAATTGGAACAACCATAAAAATTGCTTCAAGAATATTTAATTTGTCAGTAATTTGTTACAGAACAGGTTGATGTAGTGTCGTTTTCTAACTTTATAGCTCAATTCACATTAATATTTCAATTAACATCAAGGGCTTCGGAAGGTGAAGATGTTCATATACCAATATTACCACCTGATTCAAAATATAATTGGTTTGTATTCGATCCAATTCGATTATTTAAAATGAAAATGTTACCATTTACATCCAGAGTTCCTCTTGGGTTAAAAGTATTGATTCAAACTCAATTGTAAGCTTTGATTAAAAATTGGTATGGCTGAGTGGAAGTAGCGTTAGCTGTTCATCATGCAATTACTGTTTCTTTCTCTACGGAGGGATTATTATATTGTGAAAATCAAACATATGGAATTCAATTATAGATTATAGAATCAACATAGGTTACTGTATCTGTATATGGTACATCGATGTTTGTTCGTGAAGATCAATTCCGCTTTTTGAGTTTTATTTTACGTGTATTATCTACATAAGATATATATGGTTGATTGTCTGAAGAATCTATTTTTACAGATAGATCTGACGAATTAAGGATAGATCAAATATTATCTAAAGATGTCCATGAAGATCAATCTCGATACTTTGATTCTATAGTATACCCTCAATCATAAATTAGATATGATATGTAAATATAGTTATTATTATCTACTGCTATAGAAGTACATTTGGAATCAGTGGAACAATTTATAGCACTAGTGGATAGAGATCCAACAGATGATCGAGAAGATCAGTTTCGTTTTTTAATTATTCATTGATATGTTGATGAGGACATTCAACAGAAAAGTAATATATCTTCGTTATTATCTATAGCAAGACTAGGTTTTAGACAATATTCTGAACTTCATAATTGATTCCGAGATGATCAATTTCGCTCTTTTACTGTTGTATTTACTGGGGAGTCGTCATCAGCATACGCAACTACTGGATATCCATTATTCTTGATTTTGATAACATTATCTTCTCATGTCATGGAAGATAATGTCCCACCTACGTATGATCGAGAAGATCAATTTCGTTTTTTAACTGATATTTTCGCTCCAGATTCATAATTGGTAAATGAAGAATATATATTGTTAGAAGAATCTATATCTATCCAGCTCCACACTGATCATACTGTTATATTACAAAAATCTTCACTTGATCAAATATTATTCCAATTGCTACCATTTCGTTCTCTTATATTACAACCATAACTTATTATAATGTTTCAATCTGAATCAAATTTAAGATTTGTATATCATCAATAATTTGATAAATATGTTCATCCAACAGTTTCTCAGTTCGTAGATCTACCGTCTCATCGTACAAAAGATCAAGTATGTGCTGCTACTGCATTATTTCCTAAAGCCATTGAAGAATATCATTTGGCCATGTTATCATATCATAAAGCTACACTATATTGTCATATATAGGCGCTATCTCGATAGTTTCAATTTACATTTCATGCTCTGAATGCTCATTTATCGGGAACCCACATAATTCTTCTCCCTGCTCAAGTAAAAGGTGTTGATCATGTATTTCATTGTACTAGGAAAGATCAGCCTTTGATTTCTAGTTTAGCCGTTGGTCAATTTGTTCAAATTCCAACGAATCAACTTGCTGTTATAGAGAAAAAAATTGGTTGTCATTGTAATCAAATATAAAAAACATCTGGATTGCTATCTCATCCGATTGCTCGTGTTCTGAATGGATTCGTTAAATATATATTAGCTGCTCATAAGTTAGCTGTTTCTTGAAGCACTAATTCTGCAGATCAAGAATTGACTATGTAAAATTTTCAACTATTTATATCTGTTCATATGCTAAGATTTCCAGTAAGTCTATAAATATTATTTCATGAGACTGATCGAACGCTATCTCAATTTCATCCTCATCCTCAATTTGTATTTAATCAACTAGAATATATATAAACAACATTTCAAGATTCGTCCAATCACAAAATTTTGCCAGAAAAAGCAATGTTTTCTGTTAAACTTAAAGGATTGATATATATTGATCAACTTCAGTTGTGATTTAAATCTAAATAAATTTCTCATGCATCTGTACCATCAGATGTTATAACTATCTGTTGGATGGTTTGTTTGGCGTTTTGGATATCGGTTTGAATCTCTAGGTCAGCGAGAACAGTTAATGTTCAAAGTCAAAAAACGATAGTCAGAAAAATTAAAATTAGATTTCTAATTTTAATCTGACCTTGTCAAACTTTATGAGATCTGAAATTGGATGTATACATAATTAACAATTATTATGTCATTAAAAACATTAACTTATTAAGTTTAATCAGAAATTTCTATTTTGCAAATATTTTATATTCTAGATAGTTTAGATAGTCTAGATGGTTTAGATAAAATTATAAACAAAATCTATTTACCTATAAACCTATCAAATCTATCAACCTATTTACCTATTTCTTTGTATTTTATTCTTGCAAATAGAATTGAGATTGGTAGTATAATGCCTATTCAAACATTTTAATGTGTTTTTCTTAATATGTTAAAAATCAATGAGGTACTAGAAAATTTATGAATTGATAAAGGCGATTTCGCTAAATTTTATGAGGAAGTGATTGGTAAATCGTTTACATGAAAAGTTTCTACTATATCTGAAAAGAATCTTGAACAAATAAAACAGTTAGTAAAAAAAAGCCCATCTAAGAAGAAAAACGAATTAGGTTGAGAAACAACAAAGGTTCTTAAGTCTGATGAAATTTTACAATGATGATTTTTGTCTTGATTGGGATTCGGTAAAAAACAAGAAAAAAAACTAGAGATGGAAGAAGATGAAGAGACTCGTGAAAATATTGTTTTGGAAAAACCGAAGCATGAACCTATGAGATTTACTGATGATAAACCTCGCGAATTGTCTCAAGAATTTTTTTCTCAAAACGCTAGAAAATCTCAAGATAAAAAATGATGATTTTGACAAAAAAGGCATTTTGATCATTGAGTTAAATCATCCCATTCTCAAGGTAGACCATCTTATCAAGCAAATAAACCTGGTTGATGATTTAGATCAGCATGAACCAGTACCCAAAGACCGGTTTGAACTAGTTCTTCAGTGCTATTTGCAAATAAATTTGATGTTAGCAAAAAAGATTTAATAGATTTAGCAAAAGATAAAAAGTGAAAAGATGATAAAGGACTGCCTGCCGGTAGGCAAGGTCAGATTGTTAAAATTGCTCCTAGAGTTAAAAGAACGGCAAGTATTTCTGCTAATCTTGTGAAAAAAGCAGAGATTATGATTGAGGATAAGATAACAGTGAAAGAATTCTCTGAGAAAATGGGGATTCCCCTTCCGGAAATTATGAAAAAACTAATAGAGAATAAAATAATGACATGAATAACTGCATCTTTGGATTTTGATACTGCATCGTTGATTGCGTGAGAATTTGGTACAACAGTTAAAAGACAAGAGAATAAACTTGATGTTCAAACTTTCATGACTTGAGATTTACAAGCGATACTTGATCTTGATAAAGAAGCTGAAAATCTACTTACAAGACCACCTATTGTTACTATAATGTGACATGTGGATCATGGGAAAACTTCCTTACTCGATTATCTTAGAAAAACTTCTGTTGCTGAGTGAGAAGCTGGTGGGATCACACAATCTATATGAGCATCTGTCCTTGAGCATGACGGTAAGAAAATATGTTTCATAGATACCCCTGGACATGAACTATTTACAAGTCTTAGAGCTAGATGAGCAAAATTAACAAATATTGCTGTGATAGTAATCGCTGCTGATGATAGTGTAATGCCCCAAACAATTGAATCAATCTGACATGCTAAAGATGCCGGAGTCCCAATTATAGTTGCTATTACAAAAATTGATAAACCGTGAAATAAAATGGATCAGATAAAAACTGATATTGCTAAACATGGTTTAACTCCTGAAGATTGGTGAGGCGATGTCCCTGTGATTGGTATTTCATCCAAAACATGAAAATGAATCCCAGAGCTTTTGGAAGCAATATTGTTACAAACAGAAATGCTTAATCTTAAATATAATCCAAATAGGGCTGCAGTATGAGTTGTCCTGGATGCCCATAAAGATCCCAAACAATGAGTTGTCTCCACTATTATAGTAATGACCTGAACTTTGAAAGTATGAGATGTAATAGTTGCTTACAATACTTATGGTAAAATTAGAAGAATGCAAAATCGAAAATGAGTTAATGTTACTCAAGCGACCTGATGAGACCCTGTGCAGGTTCTATGAATTACTCATTTACCAGAACCTGGTCGTATAGTAGAGGTTGTAAAGAGTGAAAAAGAGGCTCAGAATAAAATCTCTTTGATACAAGATCAAATCAAGAAGCAGACTACAGAATCTGCTGTTCAACAATTTATTTCTCAACTTAAATCTTGAAGCAAGGAATCAGAATTGAGATTGATTTTGAAATCAGATTGATCTTCTAGTTTAGAGGCGCTTAAACAAGCTGTAGCATGAATTCAATTACCAAAAAATGTTACGGTAAAAGTCATTCACTCCTCCGTTGGTCATTTTTCAGATTCAGATCTATCACTTGCACAAGCATCATCTGCTTTGCTTTTGTGATTTAACATTAATATTAATTCATTATTAAAAAAGAAAGCTGACTCACTCAAAATAGAAATGAAAAATTTCGATATTATCTATGAGCTTACTGACTACCTTAACAACCTTCTTTTGGGAATGGTAGAAATAGAACAACATGAAGTTATGTTTTCTAAGCTTGAAGTACTTGCAATATTCTTTACCAAAAATAAGGATATGACAATTTGAGGAAAAGTTATCTTTGGAAAACTTCATGGCAAACCAAAATTCACTGTTATGAGAGGCGAAGATATTCTTTGTACTGGACATGTAGTATCTCTTCATAAGAATAAAAATGAAGTCAAAGAAGTAGGTGAAGGGGAAGAATGTGGAATTAAAGTTACTACAGGTAAAAGGATAGAAATATGAGATATCATAGAATTTTTTGAGATGCAAGATGTGGTCGATTAAAAAAAGTTAACGGGTTAACGAGTTGCGAGTTAAAAAATTAATTATTTTGCTCTTTTATGTATAGGATGAAGTTAATAGTTTGATTAGGAAATCCAGGTAAGCAATATCAAAATACAAGACATAATATCTGATTCAGAATATTAGATTTTTTTGTTGATCAAGAAAAAATTTGAGAATTTATCTATAATAATAAGTGGAAATCTGAAATTATTCAATGAGATTATTTAGATGAAAAAATAATTTGCTTAAAACCAATGGAATTTATGAATCGTTCTGGTGGACCAATTGATCAGATCATGAATTTTTATAAAATAGATCCGCAGAATTTGTTAGTAATTCACGATGATATAGATTTGCCTACATCGAAAATTCAATTGAGATTGGGATGAAGTTCTGCTGGGCATAATTGACTCAAAGATATTATAGAAAAAATATGAACTAAAGATTTTTGGAGAATTAGGATTGGTGTCGATAGACCTGTAAATCAGGCTGATGTGGCTGATTATGTTCTAGATAATTTCAAAAATGATGAAATAAATCTAATTGAGAATAAGATGGATGATATAAAAAAATTAATTGAAGATTTTATAAAAAACACGAATTTATTACTTCTTTCTAAATAAAAAAGTAAAGTAATTAAATTTTGCAAAATTTGGAGATTTGGATATAATTTTATTAGCTTAAAGCTCTAGGCTAAATGCTTAAAGCAAAATTAAAAAATTTATGTCTTATGTAATATTTTAATTTATTTTATGTTTAATGAGTCATCATTATATAGATAAATTTGTTTTGCCAGAGCATCCACAGATATATTGAAAACAACATCGTCCATGATATTGTGGATTGTTTACTCTCAAAGCTGTTGTGGAATCTTTTAAAAACGTACATAATTCTGTAAAAAAATATACTGATTGATTTTTACGTAAAATAATTTGATTTATGTGAACTCATGGTTTGGTCAAAATACTTAAAAAATATTGAATAAATGCTAATCGTGGATTTTGTAAATTAAAAAGTATGGTGCAAAAAATTGATTTTTTAAAAAATCATTTACATAATTGACCAATGATAGTTATAATTGCTCATGGATACAATAAAAAGACAAATTTTAATATTTTACAATCTATCTTCAAACAACATATTATTAGTATTTGGTGATATGACGATGAAAAAAAGATTTTTTATTGTTATGATTCTCATACAGATAGAGTTGAAAAAGATTTACCTGTGTGAAATATAGAAATAGATTATGAAGATTTAGTAAGTTATTGGTGATTGGCGTGATTAGGGCTCTTTAGAAATAGATATGTGGCTGTGAAATATAATTAATGCTTCAAGCTTCAAGTTACATGCCTCATGCAAAATTAATATTTAATTCTACTTGTTTAATTTCAAGTAGTTTTTTTAAAATAAAAAATGCCCTTAAGGATACGTACTTAAGGACAAGCCCCGAAGGGCAAACCTGAAAAGGGCAGATCTAATTTGATTGTTGATTAATGATTCGGTCTATTTTGAAGAAAAGTTCATCTGCATAATTGGCTTTATGAAGTGCTTCCTTGGGAAGATTTCTATAATCTTCTATTGTATACAGATTTTTATTAATATCATATTTTTGTTTAAGCAATCCTACAATACTAAATATTTCTATATAAATCCCTGCATGTTCAGTTTTAGTCTTATCCTCATGATAAAGTGTCCATTTTAAAGAATCTATTTTATTTTGAAAGAAAAAGAATACTTCAATGTAATCTTTTATATTGTTTGTGTCATGTTGATAAGAACAAATTAGGTCATCGTTGGCTAGTTTAACCTGATTAATTAAATTATCAAAAGGATAGGGATCTTTCTTTTGTTTCTTGCACCCTGTAATATTCACAATTAATATAATTGCAAATATTCCAAAAAATAAATTTTTCATAAATTTGTAATTTGTTTTGATTTGTGTTTTTAATATGTGTTTTATGATTTAGTTATAACTATTCTATTCTAAAAGTCAATAACTAGAATAAGCTTGGTGCTTGTGGTTTCAAGGAAGTGGAAACTAATTTTAGAAATGGGAATTTTTTGTTAATAGTATTTCGTCATTCATAAATTTTGATGCCCAACTCCTCTGCTTTGACCTTTTTGCTTCAGGGTTTTTCTCAGATTAGAATGAAATTTGTATTTTTACTTGGTTGATCATGAAAAGTATATCAGTTTTTTTCAAATTCTTGAATAATATTATCTCTATGAATTGGAAATGATCAAGTAATAGCGAAACTTCATAAACTTTCATCTAACGAGTTTAAATCATTATATTTGTTCGGATCAAAATTTAGTCCATAATTTTCTAATCTCTCAAGGATTTTTTGATTATGTTTATTGTGAAAAAATCAGATTATTGATTGAACAATTTTTTCCCCTATTCAATAAATATTAATTAAGAATTCTTCATTGGTTAAATTTTTCATTGTGTCACTCTGAATGAGATGAGGAGTATCACTTTTATTTATGTTCTTCACGGAGTTTATCCCATTCTTTGCGGGGCTCAGAATGACATTTGGATTATTTATCATTGCTTTCACTATCTCTTGAGCTGTTTTTTTACCGACACCAGGTATTCATAAAGCATTGAGCAATCTTCGTAATGGTTTGGATTTCGAATCTTCGATTTGTTTTCAGATTTCTGATGTTTTCCTGTCACCAAATCATGGTAATTTCATAAGCTGAATCTGAATGGAATTATCTGTTAGTTTATATAAATCGGCTACATTATTTATTATTTTATTCTCAACTAATACATCAACGATACTTTCGCCTACTCATTGGATATCCATGCAATTTTTGGATACGAAATGGATAATCTTTTCCTTAATCTGTGCCACACAATAGAGATTCCTGCAATAATAATGGATGTCTTCGTTAATTACTTTTTCTCAACAAGAAGGACATAATTTAGGTGGATTAACTTTCTTAGCTTCATGAGGTCTACGATCTTTGATGACTGAAACTATATAAGGGATGACTTCTCCACTTCTTTGTAGCCAAATTCGGTCATGAATATGAATGTCCTTGGTAGAAATAAAATCAAAGTTATGAAGACTGACTCTTTTGATAGTTACTCAACTTAGGGCTATCGGTTCGAGATTGGCTACAGGGGTAATTATACCTGTACGACCAACTTGGAAATCAACTGAATTTACTTGAGTAGCGACTATTTGTGCTGGGAATTTGTAAGCAACAGCTCGTCTTGGATGATGCTCTGTTTGTCATAGAATTTCGCGAATTGGATTTTCATTTACTTTGATTACTATTCCATCAAAATCATAATCTTCGTTTTGAAATGTTTGTTTGGTCTCAGGATCAAGACAAAGTTTGATAACATCTTCAATATTTTTGCATTCTTTTTTCCATGGAAAGATTGGTAAATTTTGTTTAGTAAATAATCATTGAGCAGAAACCTTTCATCACTCATAATATAAAACATCATAAACGAAGCAGGCCAAATCTCTTCTTTCAACTTCTTTGGAATCTAGTAATTTGATGCTTCATGCTGCAGCATTTCTTGGGTTAGCGAAAGGTGTATCTCATAATTCTTCTTTTTCTTTATTTAATCTTTTCCAAACTGATTTTGGCATTAGAATTTCTCATCTAACTGCGAATGATTCATCAGTAAGTAATTTGAGAGGAATATTTTTTATTGTCTTTACGTTAGTTGTTATATCATCTCATGTGACACCATCTCCACGAGTAATTGCTTTAAATAATTTTCATTCGTGATAATTTAACTCTACGCTTATTCAATCAAATTTGGGTTCGATAATATATGTGCAATCAGGATTTCAATTTTTTTCTAAAATTTTTTTGATTCTTTCATCTCGTTGTTTCAAATCTTCAGCATTGTAACTGTTCTCTAATGAAAGCAATTTAACTTTATGTTGAGCAGATTTAAATCATTCGGAGACTTGGCCAACTAATTGCTGTGTTGGGGAATTTGAGGTTATAATTTCAGGGTGAGTTTCTTCTATTTTTTTCAAATAATCAAATAATTGATCATATTCTTTATCAGATAATATAGGTTTATTTTCTACATAATAAAGATGATTATGATCAACGACACAATCTATAAGTTGAAAATAGAAATCCGATATTTCTTTAATCGAAATATGATTTATATTAGGATGATGTTGAATAAATGTCTGAACTTTGTACGTATTTTCTAATAATGTCATTATTATTTAAGTTTTTTTGTAAAATGTCTTGATTCTGATATCTTATTTTGTAATATATTAATTGATCTCGTAGCTCAGTTGACAAGAGCATCTGACTCAAAATCAGAGGGTCGCAGGTTCAAGTCCTGCCGGGATCACTATGTAAGGCTCTCTTATGTTTCATTTAGAGAGCTTTTCTTGTTGAATAAAATATAACTATTGTAGCGAATTTCTCGACTTCATCGAGGTCTATTTGCCTTTAAATACAACTCATAATGTTGCAAAAACAATATAAACATCAAGAAATAATGATCGATGTTGTATGTAATATAAATCTAATTTCGCTTCCTCATCAAAATCTAAACTATCTCTGCCAAATACTTGTGCATAACCAGTCATTCATGGCTTGATACTAAGTAATCTTTTTTGTCGAGATTCATATTTTTCTACCTCATCTGGCAAATGTGGTCTAGGTCAAACAAGTGACATTGTTCATATGAAGACCAAAAACAATTGTGGTAATTCATCCAAAGATGTTTTTCTAAGAAACTTTCAAATTTTTGTTATTCTAGGATCATTCTCTATTTTGTTCAATGCTCAATCTCTCACATTTTGATCAGAATTTATTAATTTTTTGTATAAGAGATCAGCTGATTTTCATCAATATTTTTCTCAAACGCTAAGATGTTTATACATGCTACGAAATTTGAGAAAAGTGAATAATTCTCATGACCTTCAAACTCTCTTAGATTTATAAATTATTGGTCAAGGGGAACTAATCTTCATAACTAATATTATAATTAGCATAATAGGTGAAGATAATATTATTAAGAAAAAAGATCCAACCATATCAAAAAATCTTTTGAAAACAATAGATCGTCAATCTAATTTAGAATGTTTATATTCAAGTGCAATGATGTTGTCTATGTTCTCTGGTGAATAGACGACATCTTCTAGGAAAAATCATTCACTGATGTGGTAAAATCTTATGTTACTAAATCTTATTTTTTCGAAAATATTTTGTAATTTATCTTTGGGGAAACTTCCTGCAGCTATTATTATAAAATATTTTTTTAGATCAATGTCATCGACCTCTGATGATGTGGTGTATTCTGTTTTGAATGAAAATCAGTTTTTGATCTTTTCTATTGCTTTATAACTCTCTAAAGTATCACTTCAAACTATAAGTATTTTGTTACCTCATTCCTTATGTTTCTTGGCTTCTAGATAATTCCGAATCTGATCAAAAAAGAATAATGCAAAAAAACAAATAAGACTAGCTACTACGATTATAAATCTTGATATTCAGAAAATAAAAACAAATCATTGTCAGAAATATCAGATAAACGTAATTGTTATTATCCGATAAACTCGTACTTTAGTAAATGTTTGAAAATAGTTTTGTACTGGTTTATTAAGCTCGTATAATTTTCTAACAATTCATATTCATACAAAAATAAACGCAGATATGATGGCATAAGCCATTGTCTCATTGTAATTGATCGCCGGCATTCTAAGTTGTATCCCTGGAATTAGATCAGTGAATAAACGTACTCTATATATAGCATAGAATATTATGATAATAATTCATAAATGTATTAGTGGCCTAAAAAGACGTAGCCGTGTGTTGTAATTTTTCATGAGAAGAATTATTTATAAAAAATTACTTTATTATCTGTTTCATTTTTATTATTATTTTTTTTATCTCAGATTGAAGATTTCATTTAAATGGTACGTTAAATCATGCGGCGTTTTTGTGTCATCATCAACCAAAACTTTTTGCTATTAACTGACAATTTATATCTTGTCATTTCATACTTTTGGATCTAAGTGATCAACTTATCTTATCTTCTATTTGTCTTATAAGTAAGACTAGATTTTGTCAATCTATGTTTTGTATAACATTTAAAGAATAACTAGCTTCTTCAAGATCTATATTATATTTTTTCAGATCAGATTCATTATAATATGTGTATAATATTTCTCAATCATTTTTGATTCTATCAAGAAGCAATTGCATGAATTTGATGGAATTTAATGACCTCTTACGAAGAAGATTGTTTATTATGAAGTTTTTGTTGGCCCCAAAATCCAAAAGCATTATAGCATTTTTGAATATCCTTTTGTGATCGACATCAAATAGAAAATTTCAAGAGTCTGTTGTTAATCATAAATATAAGCAAGTGGCTATCTCAGAATCAAAATATTTTTTCCATTGTTTATGGAAAAGTTCTAATAATATTTCGCAAGTACTCATACAAGATATGTCCTTGAACATCAAAACGCCCTTTATTAAATCTCATGGATGATGATCTATAACGACTATTTTATTGTTATTGAAATATTTTTGTTCCTTTTCAGTAAATTTACTTATGCGATCATATGATGAAAAATCAAGAAAGATTATTAAATCGTATTTTACATAGTCAAATGTTGTTTTTATTTTTTCAACTCACTTGATAAATGAATATATTTTACTTATAGCCGTTGGAGTAAAATATGAGACTTTTTTTCATTGTTTCTCTAATAATCATCATAATCAAAGCATTGATCATATACAATCCCCATCTGTATTAACATGACCAAAAATAGCAATTTTTTTTGCTGGCTTTAAGTAGGAATTAAATTTTTTTAAAAAATTACTCATTGATATTTTATGAAAGTAAATCTTGTAATATACGAATTCATTCAGTATTCAATCATATATTTTTTTGTCAGAGCTTAACTTGAATATCTCATTGATAATTATTTACTATTTTTAGGACCTCGTTTAATTTGGAAATATTGTCTGGTAATGAAAATTCAAAAGATTTTTTCTGGCTTATATTCTTAGCTTCATTTAGAATGTCATTTGAATTGTTTTCTCAATTTATAGATTTATCTCATCTAAGTCTCATGGATTTAGCTTTGACTACTGTTATACTCTCATTGTATTTACTACCAGCCTGTCTGATTAAATTTTCACGAGAAGTTCTTATGATTTTTTCTAGGCTTATAGCCTTACCTTTGAATCATGAAACGATCAAAATATCGAACTTTTTGAAATCCAGAATATCTTTCACAAAAAACTCTATATTTCAAGAGATATCTTCTATTCCTATAAAAAATCACTTTTTCTTTGCTCTTTGGATATTACTTATGTGACCCAAAATAGTGAAATTTCCGAATGTATCATTCTCTTTGAATTGAGATATAAAGTTATATTTTTTTAAATAAAGATAAAGTCAATCTAAGGGATTTCATGAAACAAAAGCTTTGAAGACATCTTGTTCCATCATGATTTTCTCCATCATTGATGTTTCTCTAGGATTTTTGAGAGTTATTTGTGATGTTGAATCCATACTACCAAAAAGTCAATTTCATATTTCTTTAGATCTTTTGGTCCACTCTAAGATGCTATCAGAATTGGATAACAAGGTTCCACGATCACCAAAATTATCTAATGCTCATGATTTGATGAGTCATTCTAAAGATTTTTTGTTGATCACACCTGTGCATCTTTTGAGCAAATCTTGTAAATCTTTGTAAGGACCAGATTTTTTTCTTTCCTCTTGTAATGTTTCTCATATTTCAAATCATAATCATTTGATACAGAAAAATCATAATCTGATATTATCTCATATAGCTGCAACGTTGTTAAAAGATTGATTGATATTTGGTGATAGGACTGTAATTCATTGTTGTTGTGCTTCATAAATATAATTACTTAACTCATCTATATCTTCCTGTACTGATCTTATCAATGATGCATAGAATTCTATTGGGTAATGGGCTTTGAGATATGCTGTTTGATAAGCAATCATGGAATAACAAACTGAATGTGATTTATTGAAAGAATATGATGCGGCAGGTTCTATCATCTTCTCATAAATATATTGTGCTGTTTCTTTTTTATAATCTCTAAATTCTTTGCATTTTTTAATAAATTCTTTTTTGATTTTCTCTATAATTTCCTTTTTCTTTTTACCAACTCCCCTTCTAAGATTATCTGCTTCTGCCAGTGAGAATCATGCCATGGCTTGTACAAGAAACATTAATTGTTCCTGATAAACAGCTATTCAGTAAGTGAGGTTCATAATAGGTGCAAGATCTTCTACAAGTTTCATGTTTTCTTGATCGGCGATTTCTTCTCAATATTTTTCAGTAATTATTTGTCTTAACTCTTGATGCATATAACTTATAGGTTCTTTTCAGTTTTTCCTGTCAATATAATTTGGAATAAACTCCATTGGTCAAGGACGATAAAGAGCATTCATAGCCACTAAATCGTTAATACTATCGCATTGTAATTTCACTAAAAATCTTCTCATCCCATCTGATTCAAATTGAAATATTCATGTTGTGTTACCTGTTTTGAAAACGCTTTCAAATGTAAAATTATCGTCAATAGGGGGCTGAAATGAAGTATCCTCAAAAAATTTTTGAAACATTTCTGGCAGGATAATTCATTCTTTTTCATGTCTTTTTTTGATAATTCTTATACAGTTTTTGATCACAGAAAGATTTCTAAGTCATAAAAAATCCATTTTCAAAAGTCATATTATTTCTAATGTTGGTCAATCATACTGGCTAACTGTGGTTGTGTCATCTTCTTTGATGTGTTGGATGGGAGAATATTTTGTTATTTTCTGCGGAGCGATGATAATACCACAAGCATGCATTCCAAGTTGCCTCATATTTCATTCTAATCTACTAGATAACTGGATTGCTTGTTGTATTTTTTCATCAGAATTATATATGCTCTTTAATTCCTCATTACCATCTTCTGAATTTATAGCTTGAGATATGGTTATCCTGTCAGGTATTAGTCATGAAATGTGATTGGATTTATCAAATGGTACTCATAATGTTCTGGCGGCATCTTTGAAAGCAGCTTTGGTTGCCATTTGCATATATGTTCATATTGCGGATACTTGATCTTCTCAATATTTTTGTTGTACATATTGAATTACTTTATCCCTTTGAACATCTTCAAAATCTATATCAAAATCAGGCATAGAAACACGAGCTGGATTTAGAAATCTTTCAAAAAGTAATCAAAATTGAAGTGGATCTATGTCTGTTATTCTAATCACTCGTGCCAATAATGATCATGCTCAAGACCCCCTTCAGGGTCATACAACTATATTATTTTTCTTTGCTCGACGTACAAAATCTGCTACTATGAGAAAATACGAATTAAATCACATCTCTTTGATAACTTTGAGCTCATATTCTAAACGATCTATATATTCTATAAGAGTTCCAAATCAGACCTGCCTGCCGATAGGCAAGGCTTGCGTCTCTTTGTTTTTATCTAAAAAATCCTTTTTGAATTGTGTGTATGTCTCCAACGTTATCTCATGAAGTTCCTCAGGATTAATTTCTTGAACTGGTTTTTTTAAAATTCATCTATTAGATATCTTGGTCATGTCCAAAATTGTCTCATGATCTCGATCAAAATTAAATTTGTGATTTAATCATTTATATGCACGATAACGTAATTCAAATTCATGAATATTCATATATATTTTCTATAAGTAAATTTACTAAATTTAATAAACATAAAAATATATTAATCTGATTTGTTTTTTCAAACATAAATTATTTATTTAAGTACTTATGGATAATAAAAAAAATCCTCCATCAGAAGGATTTTTTATCAGAAAGTTTAATTATATTATGAAACTCAAACTGTTCTTAATAATCGGAATATAATACTAACAACCAATCGTGAAACTCATATAACAACAAGTCATATTGCTGCTTGTTGTAAAATTTTGAATCATTTTTTGTATCTAGTTTCATCTCATGCTGCAGTAACCATGAAGAATCATCCTCGTAAAAGTATGATCAAAGCTATCAATGACAATATTCCCAATACTCGGTTGATGAAACTTTTGATAACATCTATAAGTTTACCTCATTGATCTGTTCATGCTCATGCGACACCTACTCCTGCAGTATCAGTTACTGTTCAGAATGATGTTGTAACTGCTGGTGTCTGTGCATAAACTCCAGCCAATCAGAATGTTAATAATCATAGAATTCATAAAGACAAAACCTTTAATGATAATTTTTTCATGTTATTAGAATTATAAAAGTTAAAAAATTTATAATATAATAGATTTATGAATTTAGAAATCAAGAATTTCTATAAATCTATTTATTTAAGTAACTTTGAGAATAGTAACAATATTTTATCGTTTTGCAAATTTATTTTATTTATTTTTAATTGAGGATATTCTCGCCTCTTAACTACAATCTTGGTGGTTGTAGTTAACAAAACCTCAAAAACATTTATAATAGGTTTGATTTATTCTTAGGTTTTGGCATTGAAAACTTTTGATAAATTATTACATTGTTGGGGATCTTATATAATTTGATTTAAAATATAGATACAATTTATGTTAATATCCTCATATCATAGGAAGAAATCGTTAAATTTAAAAATTCAGGAACGATTAAAATGAATTCGTTTTCTCAAAGACTTAAAAGTAAATAAAGAATTTTTTTTGTTGCTGTTTTTTGTTTTTCTTTTTCTGATTTTGATTGTTAGATTGTTCGTTTTACAAGTCGTGGATCATAACAATTACGAGCAATTATTAAATCAACAACATGCAAGTGAAATTCAGTTAACAGCTAAAAGATGAAATATTTTCGCTGATGATAAGGCCGACAAACATATTCAACTCACAGATAATATCACACTATATAATGTTTTTGTAGATCCTAAGTTTGTATGGGATAAAAAATCTTTTATAGATATAATCACTCCTGTAGTTTATAGGCATTTTTGTGAAATATATGGAATGAGGGAAATGACAAAAATCGATTGTATAAAAAATATAGAATGATTTACCCAAAGGCAAATCCTGCCAGTTAAACCTCAGTTTTTTTACTTTGGGAGTTGAATAGTTTCTTCTGGCTATTCTATTTTCGATAAGACATGATACAACTTACAACTGAGTCAAATAGTTAGCTGATTTACAATTGATATCGCTAATAGCATGATAAAAAGCAGATTGGATCAGCTTATTTTTATTGGAATAAAGCCGGAAAATTATTTATGATTTTTTGCTAACAAAAGCTTCATAGAAGAGTTAAGAAAATTGAGCTTGGATTATATAGATATAAAGCTTGATAATTATGTTTATGTTATACCTAATAGGATTGGTAATATAAATAGAGAAAGTTTATCTTTGAAGAAATTGCTTGATAGGTATGGATATTTGAGCAATATCCCTAATATAAATAATGTATTCGTTTCACAAGAAAATAGATACGTTAAAATAATTTCCGATTCTAATCCACTAATAGCTCAAGATGTTAAAAATTTGATATTAAAATATTATAAAAAACAATCTTCCGATAAGATACCGCTATTACATTGACTATGATTGGAATCTTATGCAAAAAGATATTACCAATATGGGGCATTTTTATCAAATGTTCTGTGATTTGTTGATAAAAATAGGACCGCATTCTACGGCATAGAACAATTTTTCGATAATATCCTTCATGGAAAAGATGGTAAGATAATCTGACGTGCCTCTAGCTGGATATGACCTGTATGAGCTAATGAATTTGAGATGGATCAGGTGGTAAATTGAAATGATATCTATCTTACAATCGATGTGTGAATACAAAAAGAAATAGAAACAATTTTGAAAAAATATCAAGAAATGTTTAGGGCCGATTCTATAAGTGTTTTGGTTTATAATCCATTTAATTGACAGATTAAAGCATCCGCAAATTATCCTTCCTATAATCCAAATGATTATAATGAGGTCTATCAGTATCAACCACTATCCCCTGAATATAGTTATCTAGTAGATGATCTGACTTATATAGATATCCCGATTTATATTAATACTTGATGAGAATTTAAACTTGCAAAAAGTTTTGAAAGATCTGATCCCACCATAGCGAAATATATTTCAAAGAATATTTATTGACCTCAGGTTTTAGTTGATAAAAACACTGCAATGGCTTATGAACCATGAAGTGTATTCAAAGCGTTTACTGTTTCTATTTGATTGGATACAGATGAAATTAGATTTTATGATTTTTATAATGACCCCGGCAAAGTAAAAGTATGACAATATACTATTAAGAATGCTGAAAGTGAATGTATGTGAGATTGGCCATTTTTGCATGCATTTGTTTATTCCTGTAATGTTGGAATGATTAGAATAGCGCAGAAAATATGAAAAGATATATTCTACAATTATCTGGATAAGTTATGATTTGGTAAATTGACAAATATCGAATTGGCAAATGAAGATGAATGATATGTTGAATCAGTGACCTCAGTTTCAGATGCTAGATTCTATAACAATGTTTTCGGGCAATGATTGCTTACTACCCCACTCCAATTAGCTGCTTGATATGGTGCGATATTAAATGGATGATATTACGTTCAACCAACTATTATAAAATGAATATTTGATGCAAAGAGTAATACTTATTATCCGAATCATACAAAAATTATAAAACAAATTTTCAGGCCAGAGACATCTGAAGCTCTTAGAGAATGATTGTTTAATGTCTTAGATCAGAATCCTGAACTTAAATATGGTAAAATACCTTGATATAAACTGGGTGGTAAAACAGGTACTTCACAGATATCATATAAATGAAAATATATGCAAGGTATTGGTCGGACTAACTGATCTTTTGTGGGAGTTATAACAAAAGATGACCCACAATATGTTGTAGTTATACAAATTCGTCGCCCAAGAAACAGCGTTTGGTGATGATTGACAGCTTGAAAAGTATTTGGTGAAATAGCAAGATTTCTTCTCAGCTATTCTCTTATAGAAAATAATAATTGAACCTGAGCTGTACAGAAATAGAAAAAAGGGAATAAAGGAATTGTGGAATTAGGGAATTAAAAATTGATAAATGTTGATAAAAAAGTGTAGAGACACACCATGGTGTGTCTTTACGAAATATTGGTAATTGTTTATAAATTATTTATTTTTTATCATCTGTAATCTTCCGAGATTTATTATTTGTAATTATTTCTGGTTTTGCCTTCTATAATTTTTTTTACTGACTCAATTATCTGATTTAATTCATTGTCATCGAATCTTTTGAACATACCATGTAGAGTTCAATCATTTTTGAGTTCTTCTAGTCATTCTAGTTTCCCCGACATAGTATCGTATTTCAAACTTACCAAATGAAATATATTATTAATGGGTGCAACATAATCAGATCTTACAAAAAATTTCATTCAGTTTAGATTAATTAATCTGATATTAAATAAATTTAATATAGCATTGTCATCTACCTTACTACCGGCATCGTAAATATCCAATATTTTCTCATAGAATTTATTTGAAGCGAAATCTATAACTGATCGATCGAGTTCTCCCAAGGTTCGAGATTGTAATCAATTTGTCAAATCCACATTGAAATAGATCATTCAAGCGATCCTTGTTTCTTTTAGCATAAAATTTTTGAGCTCAACAAGTCGTTGATTTTTGAGATCTTTGTTGTTGTTATAAACTTCTAGAGATTTTTTAAAATCATAAGCTCATGTATAATTGACCGCTGTTGTTCATACTTCATCTACAAAAATTGGTTTACTGAATTTTTTCATTCTGTTTAGAGTCTCTCGTCATTTAGCGTTTACAATTTGGTATGGAGTTCATCGTCGTCTATTGGAGTTACCTTTTCCTCGATTATAAAATGTTACCCCAAGCAAATCCACATATTTATCTCATGGATAATAGTCTTCGAAAGTAGAACATTTAAGTTTGGCTTTCACATTCTTTTGACATTGAATGAATACCGCTTTTTGATTTGGTTTTCATCATTTAGCTGGTAGATCCCAAGCATTGAGTGACATATCGAATAAAATATTTTCTGAGTTTAGTCACTGCTCTCTTGATATATTTCGTACATGAATTCGTGCTTTCTTGAATCGATATGGATTGGAACTCCATGGGTATCGACCACCGTTCATTTCATGCATTGTACGAAAAATAACTCTCAGATTATTTTTTTTGATTAAATCAAAAAATTGTTTGTATTGATTATCAAATTTTCATTGGGAAACATCTTTGGCTGAGAAACTATTAGGAGAAAGTGTAATATGATAGATTTTGTCTTCTCAAAGTTTGGTTGTGAATGTATCCATCATCTTGACTACATGATCTCATCGTGGATCAAATATAAATGCTACGATTGGGATATCGAGTTCATGCTTTTTCTCTATTTGTTGAATATTTTCTATACTATTATCTCGAGATTTCATACCAAACAGAAATCAATTGGTTTGAGCCAAAAAAACTAAAGGAGTAAATATTAAGAGTAGAAAAAAATATCTAGATTTCATGATTTTGTTTTAAATTAAAAAATTAAATTTCTGTTACTTTTACCCCGAAGAATCATTCTTTCTCTCACTTTATTCTTGATGTTGTTCGTAATTTGATAACTAAATCTGGTAATTTTTTATTATTATCATAAACTTTCTCTTGATATGTGGTTGTCATTATAAGACCTTTATTATTATCAAATTTTATTCAAGTTATTTTGCCAGCAATAGGACTAACATTAAATTTCCTATTTCCTATTGTGATTGTAATAAATCTTATTGGGGTACCGCCTATTATTTTGGGATTAATATCAAGTAGTGTCGGATATTCTTTATTATCTGGCTGTGATTTCATGAGTCCATCGTATTTGATTTCTTTTGGGAAGTTATAAATGCTCTGTGTTTGCAATAATGTTTTTTTAACAGCTATTTTGATTATTGCTTCAGGATTTTCGTTTGCAATTTCTATTCATTCAGGACCTTTTTTCAAAAAATCTTTTTCTGTTGGTAAATTGGCATTATGTGCTGATATTCATAGTAAGTTAAAAATAAAAAGAGCTGTAGCTCCTTTGTTAAATTTCCTGATTTTTGCTAATATCGAGGTATGTGATTTTAACTTGTTCATCTTGATGGATCAAATATAAATCTAAAAAAATATACGATAAGATTCTTTAATAAAATAAACTGCCATTACAATAGAAAATGCTAACTTGAGCAAAGTTCATGTGACGAAACCGATAAAAGAACCTATTGCTGACTGGAATGCCTTATGATGTCTTTTGCCGTATAAAATCTCTCAAATATAAGCGCCTATGAAAGGTCATCCAATCAATCAAATCAATCAGAATGGTCCGATTGTTATTCATAATATTGGCAAAATAATGATTGCAATAATTAATCAGACCGTACTTCATCGATTACCTCGTTTACTTCATCAGAATTTTTTGGTTCATCGAGTTGGTATTATATAATCAAGTACAGTTAATGCAACAATAATCAATGCTAAGATTATTAAAAATGTTGTAGAAAATGGATGGCTTGGTGTAAGCTGAAGTAATATTAGTGATATGTAAACTAGTAATGGTCAAGGAAGAATAGGTAATATAGATCATATAATTCATATGATCAAAAGGATAAATCCGAGAATAATTAGAAAGATTGTCATGGATTAAATCAAAAAATATAAATTAATCCTGATTTGGACATGGAGTTAATTCACAAGGGGAGCAATTTTTACCCTTTTTGGACATGGAGCAAATTCACAATTGGGACCTGTTCTACCGACAGCACTTCCGTCTCGACATACTTTTGCCTCTTCGGTGCAAGCCTTTGGTTGTGGCTTTTTTCAGCAAGCAGATAATATCATTGTAGTTGTTAATAATAAAAAAGAAAGTAATAATAATTTTTTCATGAGAGATATAATTAAGGGTAAATTTTATTTTTTAGTCTTCTTTTTGTTTTTATCTTTTGATAATAAAGTTATAGAAAATCAAATCTCCATTATTTCTCCAGGATTAATGTCTATTGCTTTATCATCCCATTCATTAGGACGACAAACTGCTGGTTCAATACAAACAAATCATTTATCTTTTTCGCTTCGAAGTCGCAAGTATTTAAATTTTTTGTCGAAATTTAATTGAAGTGAACCTGTTCATGGCAAGAATATCTGACAAGATCAAGGATTAGAAATTTTAACAGTTTCTGTTCATGATATTCGTTTAGATTTCATTTCTTCGTTTACTCACATATTATCGCTTAATTTTATATTTTCTTTTTGATCTGGAGATATTTTATAATACGTATGATGTCATGGTGCAAATTTCATTGTATTTTCTCATTTATTTTCAATATTTAGTGATATACGAGCTCATTTATTTCCTAATTCTATTTTTTGATAAGCTATAAATGGATGTGGAAATTGTTTAAGTGTATTTTCATCTGTTTCAAAATTATATCATATTTCTTTTCATTCAATCTTTTCTTTTTTTCGTTTAACATCTCTCAAGAATCAATGTTGATCTAAATTATATCAATATTTTGTAAGTTGTTCTGAAGTGAAAGGTCAAGCTTGTGGTCACATCCAAAATCATTCTCTAATTTTTTTATTTAAATCATTTCTTCTCTCTGGATCATTATAAAATATTTCTACTCCATCTAAAACAAGAGAAGGTAAAGTAGCTCATCTATCTGGGCAAACAATAACTCAAGATTTATCTAATACATAATTTTCTAATGGTAGTTCACTATCATTAGTGATCAAAGTTTCAACAATTTCATTTACTATCTGAGTTTTTTGATTTTTTAATTTTAAATTCTCTAGAGAGGGATTATTCTCTTTTTTATTTATTTTTATTGTTTTTTTACGTAAAGATTTCATGATATTTATTATAATAAATTAAAAGTCTGAATTATTTTCTGCGTTTATATCAAATTGTAATGGATTATTCAATATATATTCACGAATAGCATTTAATTCATTTTCATTGCGAATGATGTGTTCGTAAAATCTTGATTGTCGTCAAAAATCTTGGCTTATTTTTTGGATTTTCGATGTTATTGATCATTTCAATCAACGAATAATTGTTGCTAGATTATTTATTTGCGATCAAAATTTGTTTTCATTTTGTAGAGACGGTTTGCAACCGTCTAATTTGGATGTGTGTGATTTAGACGCATGCAATGCGTCTCTACGGTCAATAAACAAAATTAAATGAACATGATTTGGCATCACAATAAATTCATCAATAATAACATTCTGCCTCAATTTTGATGTATTTAATATTTCATTTTCAACAATCTGACCTAATTCATTTAATTGCATTTCGCCGTTGATGATCTCTCAAAAAAAACATTTTTTATCCTTGGTGCATATGGTTATAAAGTAATCTCCAGATCCATAATCTCGTTCTGGCAATCTCGTAGAAGGAATTCTATATTTTTTTTGATAAAGATGATCGTCCATGGATCTTTATTTGTGATTAAATTTTATTTTCATTCCATTGCAATACGTCTCTACAGCGATGGGGATTATTAATTTATTCCACCAAAGGGGGTTTGTTTTACCCAACGCTTCATTCCATTTCAAGATCAATTAATTTATTCAATTCGCCTGCATATTCCAATGGCATTTTCTTAACGACAGAAGAAAAAAATCAATTAACAATCATGGAGACAGCTTTGTCTTTCTCCAATCCCCTAGCCATAAAATAAAATAATTCAGATTCATCTACTTTACCTGCCGTAGCTTCATGAGCTACGATCGAATTATCGTTATCGCAGGTAATGTTCGGAATGGTATTGGAAACAGATTTATCATCAAAAAGCAAAGCATCACAAACAGTATGATTAGTCGAATTATCAGCTCAGGAAGTAATTTTTACCAGTCAACGATAAGTCGCTATTCATCAGTCTTTGGAAATGGATTTAGAAATAATGTTGGATGAAGTATTTTTGCCAATATGGATAACTTTGGATCAGGTATCTTGATTCTGCCCTGCTCATGCAACTGCAATCCCAAGCAAATCAGTCTTGCTGTTATCTCATTTTAATATTGAACATGGGTAAAGCATGGTCGTACAGGATCATAAATTTCCGTTCACTCGTTCCATATAAGCATCGTCTTCAAGCAATGCTCTTTTAGTGTTTAAATTATATGTGTTAGTTGATCGATTTTCTACTGAAGAATATTTCATTTTGGAATTTTTTCAAACGAAGATTTCAACTAAGCCAGCATGCAGTGAAGCTTTATCATATTTGGGAGCCGAGCATCATTCGATGTAAGTTCATTGTGCGTCATCGTCTACAATAATTAAAGTATGTTCAAATTGTCAGCCAGCGAAAGTATTCATACGAAAATATGCCTGCAAAGGTTCGTCAAGTTTAACTCATTTCGGGATGTAAATAAATGTTCATCAACTCCAAACAGCTCCATGAAGTGCAGCGAATTTATGGTCAGTTGCTGGGACTAATTTCATGAAATGTTTCTTAATTAATTGGGAATGTGTATGCAATGCCTGTGGCATATCTTCAAAAATAATTCATTTGGATGCTCGTTGCTCTTTGATTTTGTGATAAACATTCAATGAATCATATTGTCATCCGGCGCCGGCCAGATATTTTCTTTCAGCTTCTGGTATGCCAAGTTTTTCAAATTTCTTTTTGATTTCTGGATCTACATCTTCCCGATCAGTAGCATATCATGCGTTATCTTGGGAAGGTTTAGCGTAATAAACTATTTCATCTAAATTTAATTTACTTAAATCTGGTCCTCGTGATGGAAATGGAAGTGAATGGAATATTTCCAAAGATTTCAATCTGAACTGAAGCATTCGATCAGGCTCGTTTTGTTGACTGGAAATAGCTCTCACGGTTTTCTCTGTGAGTCAGCGAAGGTAAATTTCATATTTGATTTTATCTGAAGATTCTAATGTGGATTTTAGGGACATAAATTATAAATGAGAGATGATAAATGATAAATTAATGTATGGAAAAAGAAAAAAAATTCAATTGGAAAAGTTGTATTGACGTTTGATTTATAATAAATATAAGTTGGTCTCTAATAAAAAATAAATCATAAAAAAAATATAATAAAATGAAAAAAGATCAATGGCTCGAAAATCAAAAAATTCAATTACTCGAAAAAGCCAAAAAGTTTGGAGAAATTTGTAATTACATTTGGGAGAAGAAACAAAAAAATTCTCGTCTTATAAAAGAGGATTTAGAAAAGATTGATCCCGACATTTTTGTCTTCGAACTCTTAGCCTTAGATGGCCCAGGTCCTCTGGAATATGATGATATGGTATGTGAACAAATTGGAAATATGATCGAAGCTTGTAGTCACAGTTCATATGGTTGGAATAAGGAGTTGATGAAATTACTTCTTACAGAAGCGGGTGTTACGCAAGTCACGAAGATAGAAACCAATTTTGGTCAGAAACCAACCGGGGATTATGTAATAGATGGGATTTTCCACAATGATATTCCTTTCCATATTTATAACCGAGTAGGAACAGAATAAATATTTATTATGATAATTGTGCGGGCAGTCTTGATGATTTCAAGATCGCCTTTTTTTATTTGCATTTTGAGTGAGAAAATATTATATTAAGGTAATTTTATTCTTTAATTTCATAAATGAAAAACGTAACAAAAAGAAATTGGATTCTTGTCTTAGTAATATGTCTGGTAATTCCACTTCTGGCATGAGTGATATGATCTTTATTCACAACCCCAGCAATTACCACTCGATATGCTACGCTTATTAAACCGACATTCACAGCGCCCAATCGGGCTTTTTGACCAGTACGAACATTACTTTATATCTTGATGTGAATTTCGTTATTCCTGTTAGTGAAAAATGGAATTAAAAAAGAATATAAATCAGCTTTACGGTTTTTTGGAATTCAGTTGGTGTTAAATATTCTATGGTCTATAATCTTCTTCACTTTACACAATCCTCTGTTTGCTTTCATAGAAATCATTGTCTTATGGATAATGATATTGGTAACTGCTTATTTATTTTATAAAAAGAATAAAACAGCCTGACTACTATTTATTCCTTATTTGCTTCGAGTATTGTTTGCTACATTTCTTACTTATGGAGTGATGGTTTTGAATTAAATAAGAAGATTACTGATGATAAACGACAGATGATTACCGATGATAAATATAATATTAACAACATAAATTAAAATTGATTGACATAACGTAATAAATCATTATGGTATCTGAATTAATTTTTATTATCAAAAATCAAAATGATTGAGGGTAGTGGTAATATACAAGAAATTTTCCCTGAGACAAGTAACCCCAATTTAGGGTCATATGTAAGACCCAGCACATCACATAATTTTCAAGCTGAGGATATTTTTTGTTCTATTCAAGATGTTGTTAATGAAGAATATCTCTTTGGATTATTAGATGATGTGATCACACTTACTTATAAACAGCTAAAAAAGATTAACATTTTGGATGAAAGTAAACTTCGAAATCGTCCGATCAAAAAACTTTTAGCTGATGGAACTACTTTTTATATGCATCCTTGTATAGACTACACTTTACTTACAGTAGGAAATTTAAGAGAAATGTGAATAAATGAAGTCTGGCTGATTGTTGATGAACTTTCGATTCCTAATTGAAATCTAAATTATAGTCTTCATTTTGGTATAGAAGCAAAGATCAAAAACCAACTTTGTTTCATAGATCACACAACTTTAAACCAGGTTCGTAAATGAAAATGAAAATTTAATGGTAATTATCACAAAAGATGATTAAGTTGTTTAAATACTATCAAAATTCATCAATCTGATATTTCAGAAGATGATAATTTACGATCTCTTCATGCTAAAGAGAAATTGCCATTGAAACATTTTTCTTTGAATACTTTAAATATATTACAATCAAAAATAAAAGGAGATCATACACCCGAAGAACGAGAAAAATGATTTTTGGATAAATTAAAATGACCAGTCGATATACCTGAGATTATTATGGATTAAATATTTTCAAATCAATCAGATTTAATTTTTTTAATGATTTTCTTAACTCTCCCGCCACTTCTTGATCAGTCTTTAGCGGATGTGCGGGACTTCACTTCGTTTCGCTTTTTTATTATTTCTCATTTTTCTATTACACAAACTTCATCAATTGGCAAATGATCAAGTATATCAAATAAGTGTGTAATAATGATGAAAGTATTTTTCTCGTGATTTAATTTTGCTACTAATTTGGCTACTGATTTGAAAGCATCTACGTCAAGTCAGCTATCGATTTCATCAAGAAAAATATATTTTGGCTCAAGTAATCTTAGTTGAAGTATCTCGAGCTTCCTCCTCTCTCCCCCACTAAATCCGACATTTAAATCTCTTCGTAGAAAATCTTTATCAATTCATAGTTCGGATATCATTGGTTCGATGATTTTTTTGAATTGCAAGAAAGATGTCTGAGAGTCATTTTTTGCATCATAAATGGATCTTAGAAATTCAAAAACTTTTACTCATGGAATTTCTGGAATATGTTGAAACGCTAAAAATATTCATAATTTGGCTCTAGCATGAGGGTCGATTTTTTTTAAGGAAATTTTATCGATTTGAATATCTCCCGCGGTTATTTCGTATTTTGGATTTCACATTACACTCATAGCAAGCGACGACTTTCATGAGCCATTTTTTCATAGAATACAATAATTTTTACCAACATCAAAAGTCAGATTAATATTTTTTAAAATATTTTTTCAATCAACATTTACTGATAGATCTTTGATTGTAAGCATTTTTAAAGAAAATGATAAATTATAAATTTGAGATTATAGATTATGGATTATAATAATATTTGGATGTGAAAAATCAAATTGAAAATTGGGACAATGAAGTTGAATTAAAAGATTAAAAGATTAAAAGATTAAAAAATTTAAAATTAATAAATCTGAATGATAATCAATGTCCATCTTACCCCTGGAGCTAAACAGGAAAAAGTAGACAAGCAAATTGATCTGATGTGAAATGAGATTTATAAGATTTGGATCAGAGAAAAACCTATTCAGTGAGAAGCTAACAAATCTTTGATTGAATTTCTTTCCAAATATTTTAATATAGCAAAATCTTGAATAAAAATATTGTCTTGAATGAAATCGAGAAATAAAAGAATCGAAATAACTATTTAACAAAATTATCTTTATTTATGCGAACAATTATAATATTAGCAATTCTGATTGTAGTTGTGGTCTGAGTATTTCTGTACTTTTTTTTGTTGGAAGATGAAAATAAATTAAAGAATATTTTTAAAAAATCTAATAATCTGAAAATTAATCATGAGGAGAATCTTATCGATACTACTCTATTTCAAAAATGACTTTCAGAATTAACAATTAATAATGAGGAGTTAAATGCTATCAAAATTGAATTACAGAAAAAAATAATTTGAATGGAAGATTTCATCAATTTAATAATTATCAATTTGCTTTGTGGATGACATGTTCTTGTCCAATGAGTCCCTGGATTAGCTAAGACTAAAACCATTCATACTTTTGCCCAAATACTTGGATTAGATTTCAAAAGGATACAATTTACTCCTGATATGTTACCAGCTGACATTGTGGGGGTAGAAGTTTATAATAGCAAAACCAAGGAATTTGAAACTAAGCTTGGACCAATAATTGCGAATATAATTCTTGCCGATGAGATCAATAGATCTACGCCCAAAGTTCAATCAGCATTACTGGAAGCGATGCAAGAAAAACAGGTTACAATTGGTGGTAAAACCTTTAAAATTCCCGAACCATTCTTTGTCTTGGCTACTCAGAATCCCCTTGAACATGAATGAACTTATAATCTCCCTGAAGCCCAAATTGATAGATTTTTATTTAAAATATTGGTTGATTACCCTGATATGAAAGATGAGAAAAAAATACTGGACGCTATGGAACACGATGACGTAAAAGTGAATGAAGTAATTTCTCATAAACAATTAGAATATTTGATAAAGTGAATTGAAAATATAAAAATTTCTGATAACGTTAAACATTATATTACTAGGCTTATCAAGAAAACTAGAGAGAAAAATCAGAATATTTTATATGGTGCGTCTCCTAGATGATCTATAGGTTTGATGACTGCGGCCAAAGCTGTGGCATTTGTTGAGTGAAGAGAATATGTAACTCATGAAGATATACAAAAAATCACCTTGGCTGTTCTTAGACATAGAATTGTACTAAGTTATGATGCCAAGATACAAGGATTGGATGAAGATCAGGTATTGCTTGATCTATTCTCACATGTTAAATTTGTTTAAGCTATATGCTACAAGCTATAGGCCACAAGCTTCATGATAAATATAAAACTGGTGATTTGTGGCTTTATAATTAATTAATATCATTTGGCATTAAGCATAAAACATTCAGCTTTTTTTTATTGAAAATTAGCTTCCGTTCTTTATGATTAAAAAAATGATTTTATTGTTTAAAATATTACAATGTTTGGTAAACTATGAGAAATGAAGAAAATGTACGATAAGTACAAGACTTTACAAAGGGCATTGCAAAATCTTATAATCAGATGAAAAGAAGGTAAATTTGTGGGTACTGATTGAGAACAGTGAGATGCTGTGGTTGTAGATATCAATGGTGAAATGAAATTAAAAGATCTCAAAATCAATGATATGAATTTATTAAATCCAAATAAAAAAGAAGATTTGGAAAAGATTATCATAACTTGTTTTCAAAAGGCACAAGTAAAAGCACAAGAAATTGTTGCTGAAAAAACAAAAGAAATCTTATGATTCGATCCATCTGATATGGCTAATATGATGTGAGGATGAGGTATTCCTGGGATGAATTAGAAAATCAATCTAATCTTTAAATATCGTAAATTTAAGTTGGTTTCAATTTTTCATTAGTGAAGGCGTTTAAATCTATAATTTCTTGCTGCCTCACGCTCAGCTGCTATTTTTTCACATAGACTGGAAAGAGGACGAAATTCTTTATCTTTAGATTGCTCAATTTTGTCATTGAAATCATTATTTTTTTCTTTAATTTTTTCCCCTTCTTTTTTTTTGATTTTTTGGAAAATATAGCATAAACCATATAATATTTTGTTCTTTATAGAAGCAATAGAATTTTTTTCATTAATATTTAAATTTACGTTTTTACTACCTTCTGGCATTTTTGTTAGATTCTTCATTTTATGGATTTAATATTTAAAATTTAATAAGGCATGTTTAACTCCTGATGAACCCTTAGAAATGCTTTATCTGCTTGGCTAATTTTACAATTATGAATTTTTTCGGCTATTTCTTCTATTTTTTCGTTGATATTTGGATGATCTCTAAAAATACGCAATAATCTATCCTTACATTCTTGATTTAATTGTTCTGTATGTGGATATTTTTTAATTTGATATTCTTTATTGTCATTAATAGTATCATTAATTTCTTCTTTTAAATTTTCCGTCATTTTTTAGAAATTAAAGAGATAAAAAATTTTACTTTTCTGATGGTGTTGGATTTATAAGAATACTAAAAAAGAAAAAAACTGACAAATGTCTGAAAAAAAATATCACAAAAAATGTCAGTTTTAAACTGAGTCATTTAAAGCGTACAAAAATCATGCTCTTTTTAGCATATATTTGTCTGTGCCTTTTGTATTATGGAAATATTTATATTTGTCTTATTTAATTTAACGTAAAAATCACGAATGCTTCATTTACAAATTAATGGAAGTTTCTGTTTTAATTCTTTTTCAACCAATTCTATAAGTGGTATAACTATTTTACCAAGCATTTCATTTTTATTTTTGCTATAACTTGACAGTGGTAATTTTTTATTGGGAATTTCTATTCAGATATTTTCTATCAATATTTTTAATATTTCTATTGTTGCTGATTGAGAATGTAATTCTTCGGAAGTTACTTTTTTTCATTTGATATGAATCTTGTTATTTACTGTATCTAGCATTATTCAATTATTATCTTTATTTATACAATCTTCATAACTACCGAAATTGCTTGTTCAGTCTATGTTTTTGATGATATAATTACTTGTATTTAAGAATTTAGAATAAATTCAATTTTCTATATCTTGGTCAAACCTCATCCCTTCATATTCTCATCCATCTAGCCAATCTGCGTATAACAAATTAATTCACGAACAATCTTTCTGTGTCTTTTCTATAGCGTCAAAAAGTACTTTTCTAAATCATTCAGGTGGCATCACGAAACACATACATCATCACATTATGGTAGTATCATTTGGAAATACTGCTATATAATTTCTGTTTGTTTCCAGATTAGCAAGAAGTTTGTTTGAGAATATTATAAGACTTTCTGAATTTTCTCTAGTTATATGATTTGCATATCTTATTTTTTCCAAAGATTTTTTAAAGAATCTCATGTCTTGATCGCTATATCATTGAGAATAAAGATTATACATAAAGTATAATATCTCTAGGCTTATTATACCCATTATTTTACTATAAGTCTCTGTTAGAATCTCCTCATTTCATTCTATAAGATCAGTATAAAATTTTGGTTTCCTTGTTGGTAGTAAATCTTTGAAATATCAATCGAATTTACCTTTAAATTCTTTTCTCATCTCAGTATACATTGATATATTTATCAAATTTCTATTTATTATCTGTTCTAGAAGAATTGGTTTTCAAGTATATATAAATCATCGGTCTACGGGCAAATACGGGATTTCTTTTAATCCTTTGAACATTTCTCACATTCTGAATCAAAAATGTTTATGAGATTTATTTATTCAATTTATATTATTGGATGGATTATCTTCTGTGAAAGATATTATAGGATAGTGGGAATTGAATAAAGTAGAAACTTTCCCTGTATAAAATATTTTGCCATAAATATCTAAATCAATTTCATAAGAATCAAGAAGTACATCTCTTATTCATAAATTTTCATCATTGATAGCTTCATTTATTGTGATTTTATCTGAATTTGTTAGGACTTCTTGATTGAAAGTTCATTCTAATCTTTTACAAAGAGCAGATATCAAAAGACTTGTAATTGAGCCAAAAGCTAATCATTTTCATCTACCCAATTCGCCTAGCATGTTTATTTCAAATCATCAATATTTTTTTACGATATGGCTATATTTTTTGTTCAATGTTTCTAAAATATTATAAAAACATGGAGCATATCACAACATATCGGCTTGGATAAATTTGTTATCTGAATCGTCTCGATAACTAATCTTGTTAAGAGTTATTTTTTTTAAGTTATTTTTAGATATTCAAGCATATAAACGGAAAGGTATTTTCTGTTTTATACTTACGCCACTAAAATCGGGGAACAAATCGTCACATCGATTTACTAATAATGGAGAGGAAACTATTATAGAATTCCTTCAAAAAAATTCTTCATAGATTGATGGAAATGTTTCTATTAATTTTTTGGAGTTCATAATAGGTATTTCATAATAAAAAATTATTTTTAATACCTTTTTATGTGATAGCTAAATTCATCTTATTAGCTATAATTTATTTATATTTATAACTAATTCAAGGGATAGTTGACTTTTTTGTTAAAACCGATTTAATCTTTTAAAGCTAATATCTTGGGTTCGTATCAATTTTCTTTGTAAAACTGGAAGACTTCTTGAATATCTTGGATGGGAGTGGATGCTCATCAAGTAATAGCTATTCTATTGTTTGAAAATAATATTTCTTTTCAGTTGATTAAAATATCTTTTAATGATTCACCATAAAAAGTTTTTTTATTATTTTGAATTCAAATGTTATAGAGCTCCTTGGTATTGTTGCTCTCTTTTCAACCTATAACAACAAAAGTATCAAATTTATCCAAGTTTTCTTGTATCACTTTCTGTCTTTCATAAGTAGCTTTACATACATCTGATAATGCTGGTAGATGTGCATGAGGATATATATTTAAAATCTGATTTAATATGTTTTGTACATAATCATAATTCAATGTCGTCTGCGTAAGGACACCAAATTCTGTTTGTGGATCAATCGAAGGAATGTCAGAAATATTTTGAAAAACAAATAAGTTCATTTTTTTGGAAGTTGCATAATCAATTACGTTCTTGCCTTCCTGGTGCTGTGGTTTGCCTATATAAAAAAGTGTATTAATTCATTTACTAACGAGATTATCAACCTCTTTGTAAATCTTGGTAACAAATGGACATTCTAAATTGTAAACCGCTTTAAATTTTTCTTCCGCTGCAGAAATAATAATCCTGTTTGTTCAATGTGCGGAAAAAATTATGATAGCGTTAGTGTCTTGTACTTCATCTATCGAATCAACGAAATGTATTCATTTGCCTTCAAAACTTTGTGTTACCTTGGGATTGTGAACTAACGCGTGAATACAATAAATCTGATCATTAGTATGTTGATCTATGATTTTATTTAGTTCGTCTATTGATCTTTTGACTCAGAAACAAAAACTTGATGGAGTGAGATAGTATACGGTTTTCATAAATAAAATAATAAATATTAAATGCTGAATTGCAGAAGCGATTAAATGATCAAACGACCAATCCCTAATTTCAAACATTCTAATGTTCTAACGTTCTATTTTTCATATTTAACAAAATGAGCAGTATTTTCAATTGTAATAAATGAATAAATGAATATCAAAATCTAAATTAAATAGTCAGATTTATATTTTAAATTTTTTTTAATGATTGAAAGGAAAAAAACATTGGAAGTGAATGTTTCTTGAGTAAAAATCGGATGAAATAATCCTATCGTTATCCAATCAATGACGAATACTCCTACCGCAGATGTTGATGCAACAGTGAAACAAATTCAAGAGCTTGCAAATGCATGAAGTGAACTTGTACGTATCACGGTAGATAACGAACAATCTGCCCAAGCGGTACCAGAGATTATAAAATGACTAAAACAGATTTGAATTGATGTTCCGATAATTTGAGATTTTCATTTCAATTGACATATTTTGTTAGAGAAATTCCCAGAGATGGCAAAATGACTTGCTAAATATAGAGTAAATCCTGGTAATGTCGGAACAGGAGATAAGCACGATGATAATTTTCAAAAATTTATACAATTCGCTATCAAGTATGCCAAGCCCATAAGAATATGAATCAATGGTTGATCATTGGATAAGCAATTATTGAAATATAATATGGAAAAAAATAATAAATTACCTAAACCATTATCAGATAAAGAGGTTTTCATAGATAGTTTGGTTCAGTCTTGTTTACTTTCTGTCCAAAAGGCTGAAGAATTCTGATTGCCTAAAAACAAGATTGTACTTTCTATCAAAATATCAGATGTTCAAGATGTAATACAGGCTACTGAGAAATTAAGTTCAAAAACTGACTGCCCTATCCATGTCTGATTAACTGAAGCTGGTGGATCAACCAAAGGTTTGATAGCTAGTGCTGCAGCTTTAGGAATTTTATTGCAAGAAGGGATCGGAGATACGATTAGAATATCTATTACGCCAGAACCTTGAATTCCAAGAGAACTTGAAGTGACGGCATGCAAATATCTTCTTCAATCCATGGGATTTCGTGATTTTCAACCAATGGTAACTTCATGTCCTGGATGTGGAAGAACAAGCTCCGATAAATTTCAAATTTTGGCTAAACAAGTTTGCGATGAAATAAATTTAAGAATGCCTATGCGAAAAAATAAATACAAATGATTTGAAAAAACAAAAATAGCTGTGATGTGATGTATTGTAAACGGTGTAGGAGAAGCATCCAATGCTGATGTGTGAATATTCTTTCCAGGAAATATGGAAAATCCCAGAATACCGGTTTATGTAAAAGGTAAGATGTATAAAGTTTTGGATTCAGAAAATGTTTTTGAAAATTTTATGGAAATTATTGAGCAATATTTTAAGAAAGAAATATAATTAGTCTCCTGTAAAAGAAATAATAACCTGCCTATCTCTATCATGATCCATCTCTATAAAAAGGACTCTTTGTCGAATTCATAAAAGCATTTGACCGTCTTTTACTGGGATCGTTTCGCTGGACACACCGAATAACATTGATCTGATATGAGAGTGTCAGTTGAGGCATTCCTCCTTAGATTCGCACATTGTTTTGGGATCTCTATTTTCCAAGTCATTATGTTTATAGAATTGATCTATTGAAATATATTTATCACATCGGGTTTGCATATCGGATCGAAGTCAATCCTCTGCTTCATTAATTTTTAAGATTGCTGTTGTGTGACGAGTGAAAACGTTAAGTAATCAGTCTTTTAATTTATTTTCTTGTAAAAAGTTTCTAAGTTGATCTGTAAGATCTATGATATCAAAAGCTTTGGATGTATGGAATCAGATTTCTTTTGTGATAAGCATTTTTTGTTCAATAAAAAAAAATTAAAAATTTTTTTAAATATATTAATATCTTATCTGATTTCAATTTAACTTTAGGATTGAAATATGGGAAAATCATTACATAATGTTCTATTGACTTTACATGAAGAATATTTATTTTATTTTCCAAAACAAAAAAACAAATAGATTATGAAACCTTTAAGAAAAACAGTAGGCAACTTTTTGAAATGTATTAACAGTTTGCTTAAACAAATGCAAGAGATGAATCATGATGAAGTTAAAATTTATGATTCACAAAATGTCCCGCCACCTAATGGCTATATTCAACTTCCTTTAGGGGGTATTGAACAGGCTAATTTCATAAGAACAATTGTTATACTTTCAGAAAAAACAATAAAAATTCAATATCGTACCAGCGGATTTATCTTTTTTCCAATTGGTACCAAGGAACAAGTAAGGGAATTTGTTTGTTGGTTAAAATATAATGTAACGGATGTAACACCTGAACAATTTGGGAATCACTATAGTGATTTGGCTTATGCTTTGGGTTGTGAATAAATTCGTTATGGAATATTTTTATAATATAGGTCTGGCTTCAAATTGGGGTCAGATTTTTTTTTATTTTCATTTCATTTTTTTGGCTCTAATTTTTAACTTTCAATTAGACGCCTCATGGGTCGTCTCTACTCTACTCTAATGTTCTAAAGACTATCGGCCCCGGCATACCGAGGGCAGGCTAAAGACTACTTGCTTTGAAGTGTTTCTATCATCATATCTTTGTGTCTGTTTTTGAGTTCGTGCATTTGAGTTTTTCTAGTTTGTGTAAATTTGTTTACATCGAATCCATATTCTTCTAACATCAAGGATGTATGATCCACTCATATATAATGTGGCATGATGACATAATCAGCTCACTCTTCGTAAAGTTTGATAGCTTCTTGAATATGATTAGAAATCAAAACTACGATAATGTGAAGATTATTTTGTTTGATGGTTTTGAGTAATGCCATACTTTCATCGAATGCTTTGACTGTACTAATTATCATTTTGGTATTCTTGATATTTAATCTTTCCAAAAATTCGATATCTCAGACATCTCCATATATACATGGAATGTGATGATTTTGAAGATGAGATATAATAGCTGGATGTTCATCTATGACTAAAATATCTTTGTGTTTTGGAGATAAGGTAGAATACAAATTACTACCAAATCTTCAGTAGCCAAATAGAATTATTTCAAAATCAGATTGATTCATCTTTTTATATTCTTTGTTCCAATTTCATGGGATGATTTTTAGAACTTTTTTTATGTGATGATATATTTTTTCTCCATAAACTACGATATAACTTGATGATGCTATCGTGATAAGTCATACTAAAGTCACAATGGAAAGTATATTTGGATCTTTAACAAACCCTGATGCGATTCACATCGTTATGATAAGAAACGAAAATTCACTAATCTGACCAAGTGAAGATCATGCTAGAAAATTATTTTTCTTGGTATGTCACAGAAGTCATAAGATTAACATTGTGATGAATGGTTTTGCTATAATGACAAATAAGGAAAAAATTACAATTTGTGGCCAGTAACTCAATAGTTGCGCGTTGAAATTGATTTGCGATCATAAGAGGACGAAAAACATTACTATGAAAAAATCTCTGAGTGGTTTAATTCTGCTAGTAATTTCATATCTATAAGAAGAACTGGCCAAGGTAATTCATGCTATTAATGCTCACATTTCTATACCGAATCATAACAAATAGAAAACTGTTCATAGTATGAAACATCGTCATATCGAGAAAAGAAAAAGATATTCTTGAGATTCGGCGATTTTTTTAGTTAATTTTGGTATGATATATTTGCTTACAAAGAAAAGTCATCATCACAATAAAATTATTTTTCCGATCAATGCTGCTATTACCATTATATCGTTGGTTCATGAAAGATTTTTCATTGTAACTATTCCAAGAAGCAAGAGCATTACTATAATATCTTGCACTATTAACATTCCTATAGAAAGAATACCAAATGTCGTTTCTGTTTCTCCTCTATCCGAAAGAAGTTTGAGAACAACGATAGTAGAAGAGAATGAAAATCAGATTCATATATATATAGATGTCATTTGATCAAATCACAATCGCATAGAAAGAAAAAATCAGAGAATAGATGTCAAAAGTACCTGAAAAAATCAAGCTACGAGAGATGTCTTACCTATATCCTTGATAATTAATGGATTAAGTTCCATACCAACCATAAACAGCAAAAAGCTGATTCAAAAACTGGAAAAAGAGTGAAATGCCACATTCCCATGAATTACTGTTGGTAGAAATAAACTTATAATAACACCTGTTAAAATATAGCCTATAATCATTGGTTGTTTAAGTATTTTCATTAATCACAAAACTAGCAGGACGATACCAACTATTACACTCAAAGATATAAATATTTGTTCTGGCATTTAAAAAGAATTAAGAATTAAGAATGACGAATGACGAATTAAGAATAATAAATGCCACAAAGTTACAAAGATTTCAATTATTTCTTCTTTACAACTTTGTCACTTACAATTATACTTGGAAAGACCCCTTTTGTCAAATTTTGCTCTTATGTTGTAAATGTAATTGACTTTTCGTATTAAATTAATAAATTAGGGTTGATGGTGTTTATACAAATAAATAATGATAACATGGAAAATGAAAGTATATTAAATATGCCAAATCCTAAATATAATTTTATAGAGTGGTCAAAGATAAAATTTAGGTCCTTGATTATCAGTATTTTTAAAAAAAACAAATCTGATTCAAAATTTACTGTTAGCAAAAACATATCAAAACATGATGCAAATCGTTTGTTGAATGCTGTCTTAGATACGCAGCTAGATAATATTATTGATTTAGAAGATAGGGATCAAATATATTTCAGCTGAAAATATATTATTTGGGTGAAGAATAATGAGATTAAATATTTTTCAAAGGTAGATAAAATATGTGACAAAAAATATTTGGAAGGAGAAACTCCTTCACATATAATACATAAATCAGATTGAAAAAAATATTTAATCTTTCATTCTTTTGTTGAATGATTGGTCGAATTACCAGGAATAGGATTTTGATTAAATCAAAGCATTAATCTTTTGGAATTAGATCCAAATTTTATAAAATTTGAGGTTCTATGGGAGAAAGAGAAAGTAATTGTTAAAAATCCAGATGATTTTCGATTGGAAATAAAAGATTGAAAAGTTTTTTTAATATATAAAGATAAAAACAAAGAGCAACTTGTGCATAGATTGTAAAATAATTCTTTATTAGTGATTTTGATATTGTTCTTGGTGTAAATCTAACTTATATTTTGTGTTATAACCCCCATGAAGAAAAATCAGATTAATAATTTTTTAGACGATTTATGATTGTTGAAACCCGTGTTACTTGAGCAATCTAATTTTAACGATGAAATAAAAAAAGAGTTATTGAATGTTTTGACCGAAAAAATTAGGGATACTTTTATAAAAAATCATATTGAAGAATGTGAAAATAAATCATGAAAATTTGATTTTGATTTTATTTTCGAGACAAGAGATGTATTAGTTAGAAATTTTGACAATCAAATAAGCCTATTGGAATATTGCAGAAGTAGATGAATCTCCCCTTTTATAAAAGAATGGGATAGCTTTGTTTTAAGAACATTTATGTGCTCTCCTCGTAAACAAGTTTTTTATAAAAAAATTAATAATAATTCTGTTTTTGCTTTGAGTTTGGCCCATGAATTGTGACATGCCTTGAAATATAGAGAATTTCATAAACTAATGAGACAAATGGACCAAGAGACTTATTCTTATCTAAATATAGAAGAAGAAACTGATAACTTTGAACAGACAACTGCCCCTTTTTCTTTGTTGTTTGAATTTATGGCTTGGTATGAGGGGCTAAAAATTTTAAAATACCTAAACAAGAAGGGGATTACTATCTCTCAGTGAATAGAATCATTTGATAAACTGTGTAATTTAATGGATTTGTGCCTTGTCAGTAAACAAAATTATGGAGAAGGTTATTATATGTTAAATAGAAATAAGGTAAAAAATATTTTGGGGAATTGTCAATTTCCTTTGTCAAAATAACACTTTTTATTGTTGAAATCAGACTCTTTTTTTTTATAAACTTAATTGAAGCTCAAACCAAATTTTCATTAACCCGAGGGCTTTGAGATTTTTAATTTTTTTTAATTTTGTGAATGTCTGTAAATAAAGCACCTGATACCAAAAACACATGAGCAGGTAATGTGATTTCTCAATCCATAGAAGATGAGATATCCAAATCCTATATTGAATATGCTATGTCCGTGATAATTTCACGTGCATTACCTGACACTAGGGATGGATTTAAACCAGTATTAAGAAGGATTCTTTTCTGAATGTATCAAATGAATAATTTTTTCAATCAGAAGCATAAGAAATCTGCTAGAATCGTATGAGAAGTGATGTGAAAATATCATCCACATGGTGATAGTAGTATCTATGAAGCTATGGTTCGTATGGCACAGCCTCGATCGCTTAGATATCCTTTAGTAGATTGACAAGGAAATTTCTGATCAATAGATGGAGATAGTGCTGCGGCTATGAGATATACTGAAGCAAGATTAACTAAAATAGCTGAAGAAATGTTAGCCGATCTTGAACAAGATACTGTGGATCGAAGAGATAATTTTGATGGAAGTTTAAAAGAACCCATCATGTTACCGACAAAATTTCCAAATCATCTTTGTAATGGAACAATGTGAATCGCTGTTGGTATGGCGACTAATATGGCTCCGCATAATCTTAACGAAGTACTAGACGCATGTTTACTTTTGTTAGAGAAGGAAGGTAAACCATTTGCTAAAAATCCAGCTGTTACTAAATCCACGAAAACTGGAACTATTAAATCTAAAAAATTAAATGAAGCTGAACCATTATTGGCGGTTGAAGATACAAAAACAGCGCAAGAAGTATCTATTGATGAAATTATGAAAATTATTAAATGACCAGATTTTCCTACTTGATGAATAATCTATGATCCTGCCAATATCAAAGAAGTATATAAAAAATGAAAATGATGAATAGTAATGAGAGGAAGAACTCGTGTAGAAAATGGGAAGAATGGTAATATTCTGTTAATAGAAGAGATACCATATCTTGTAAATAAATCTACTTTAGTAGCCAAGATTGGTGAACTTGTGGTGGATAAAAAGATTGAATGAATAACAGATATTAGAGATGAATCTAATAAAAATAAAATCAGGATTGCTATTTATCTTAGATCATGAATCGATCCTGATAAAATACTTGTTGAACTTTATAAATTTACAGAGTTACAAACAAATTTTAATCTGAATAATGTTTCTTTGGTAGAGAGTTGAATTCAACCAAGAATATTGAATATCAAGGATTTGTTGATGGAATTTGTAACATTTAGAAGATCTGTTGTTTATCGTAGATCTGTTTTTCAATTGAATAAAGCTAAGGATAGGCTTCATATACTTGAATGATTAAAGAGAGCTATTGATGTTATAGATGAGGTAATTGAAACAATTAAAAAATCTGAGACTAAACAAGATGCTAAGGAAAATTTGATGAAAAAATTCAAATTCTCTGAACCACAAGCCGAATATATTCTTATGATGAGGTTACAATCTCTTGTGGGATTAGAAATTAAAAAGGTGTTAGAAGAAATTGAAGAGAAGAAGAAATTGATCGAATATCTTGAATGAATCATCAATAATGCATCTAAACTTGATGGTGTTGTGAAAGAAGAATTTGATTATATAAAGAAAAAATTTGGTGATGAAAGAAAAACTGAAATTTCAAATGATCTTAGTGTTTATAATATAGCCTGAAGTTTGAAAGCGTTTAGAGATGCTGCTGATAAAGTGAAAGAAGATGTGATAGTTTGGATATGAAATGATTACTCTGTTAGGATTTTGTATCAATCTAGAATACAGGTCATACCTGAGGAAACCATGGATTTGGTTTATACTCACAACCAAGATAAGCTGATCGTTATTACTGATATATGAGAATTAGTTGTTCAAAGACTAAAAGAACTTGGAAGTTTTGTAATGAAACAAAATGCTTTGAATCTGAATGAACATTTTGGTTTGAAATGAAAAATTGTATTTGCTAAGACCTTGCATTTCGAATATGATTTCCTTGTATTCTTAACAAATCAAAATAGTATCAAAAAAATTAAAAAAGAGCTACTACTCTCTTTCAAGAAATTTCCAACAATTGTTATGAATCTTTCCGATTGAGAAAAAATATTGAATGTAGAAGCTGTGAAACCTTGAGATAATGTATGAATATTAACTAAACACGGATCTCTTTTGTTATTCAAAAATGATGATGTAAGACCTATGTGAAAAACAGCTGGATGAGTAACTGGAATTGCTCTCGAAGATTTAGATCAGGTTGCTGGTATGTTTTTGCATAAATGAGAGCCATTTATCTTAATCCATTCTGATAAAAATGGTAAGTTATTAAATTTAGAAGATTTGAGAATATGGAAAAGAGCAAAAAAATGAGTTGTTGTGATGACTGGTAAGGAAATTTTGGAATGAGGAATTTCTATCATTGAATGAGCCATTAGGATAAGATTCCAAGATGGAACAATTCAAACCATTCATTCCAATAGCATTCATTTGGATGAAACAGAGACACCATTAGAAAAAATGGTGGATAAACATATCGATGTAATTTATAGACCACGGGAAGAAAAAGAAGAAAATATGAAATATAAAGAAGAAAGAAAAAGAGCTGAAAAAGAAGCCGAGATGATGGAAAAATGACTATACAAATCCTCTGATGAAATGACTGATGAAGAAAAACAGCAAGCAAATGAAGAGGTAGAAGAAGACGATGAAACAGAAGATAGTTAAACATAGATAAACAATTGATAAACGCTTCGCGATAAAAATAGGTAAACATTGATAAACTATAAACTCGTTAACTTTTTAACTCGCTAACTCGTTAACTCATATGTCATTTAATTTAGAAACTATAGTCGCTTGGGCCAAAAGAAGAGCTTTTGTTTATCCTGGTAGTGATATTTATGGATGACTTGCAAATGCTTGGGATCTAGGACCATATGGAGCATTGCTTAGAAAAAATATTTGTGATATAATTGTAAAAACTTTCGTTCAAGAGAGAAATGATATTGTTTTGATGGATGCTGCTTTACTTATGCATCCCAAAGTCTGGGAAGCATCTGGTCATGTTTGATGATTTTCAGATCCTTTGATTGACTGTAAAAAATGTCATTCAAGATTTAGAGCTGATGAGTTAATCGAAGAATATTTAAAAGATAGCAAAGAGAAACCATCGACACGATCTTTCCAGAAACAAAAAGAATTTATAGAAAAAAATAAAATTAAATGTGAAAAATGTTGAGCTTGTGATCGAACTGATATTAGAAAATTTTCTTTGATGCTTTCTACACAATTGGGAGTTATTGAAGGAGAAGGATCTAAAATATGGTTAAGGCCAGAAACTGCACAATGAATTTATGTAAACTTCAAAAATCTTAGGGATACCACAAGACTTAGAATTCCTTTCTGAGCCATTCAGATTTGAAAAGCTTTTAGAAATGAAATTACTCCAGGAAATTTTATCTTTCGTACCAGAGAATTTGAGCAGGCTGAAATGCAATATTTTGTTGCTCCAGGTGATACGAAAAAATATTTTACTATGTTCGAAGAATTATATCGAGATTTTTGGGTTAATAAAATTTGATTAAAAAAAGATAATTTAAGGCAAAGAGATCATACTTTAGATGAGTTAGCTCATTACGCTTCCCAGGCACGTGATTTTGAATATAAATTCCCACGATGACGAGGTGAACTTCAGTGAATACATGATAGAGGCGATTTTGATATATCTAATCATATGAAAAATTCTGGCGTTGATATGCAATACCATGATCCAATAACAGGCAAAAGATATATCCCCCAAATTGTTGAAACTGCTTTAGGAATTTGAAGAGCTATGTTTACTGCAATGATGGATGCTTATGATGAGCAGGAATATAAAGACGTGAATGGGGAAAACCAAACGAGAGTTGTTGTTAGATTTAATAAAAATATTGCTCCGATAAAATTTGCTGTAATACCGTTGGTAAAGAAAGATGAAAAAATGGTGGCGATGGCTCAAGATATTTTCAAAAAATTATCGCAAGAATATATGTGTGAATTTGATGATAGTTGAAATATAGGTAAATGTTATCGCAGACAAGATGAAATTTGAACTCCTTACTGTATTACTGTTGATAATCAAAGCCTGGAAGATTGAACTGTGACTATCAGAGATAGGGATAGTATGAAACAAAAAAGAATAAAACCAAATAAAATTAAAATTTAAATTTCCATTTAATTGTATGGTAAAAAAAAGTAAATCAGAAAATTCCGTTGAGAAACAACTTGATAATAAATCAGATAATCAAGAAAGTATTGTTGAAAATCAAACAGAGAAAGAACCTCAGATTCAAATAATTTATATCAAACAGAGAGTTCATTGATTTTTCAGAACACTTACAATCATGGCTTTGCTGGCTGTGTGATTTTTTATGTTACTTGAAACCACATGAATTATGAAACTCAATATTGATAATTTTCCCCTGAATGTTGCTTATTCTGTTTTTGTGATATTTAGTACCATAGTAATTTGGAGTTATAGAGATTTTTTTGGAAAGATATTTGGATTGATTTTATTCCTGTGAGTTGTCTGATGAGTTTTTACGATTGGAGTTTATACTTCATTGAATCCATCTACAGAAAGTAAGGTTGGTAGCAGAATAAATTATGAAATACCGAATTGAAAGCATAAAGAATTTAGTCTAAATACTATGATATGAAATTTTAATATACATTCTACAGATAGTAAAGATATAATTAGTGGGACATGGAAATCAGATAGAAATCTCATACCCAATATTTGATCTAGTGGTAATGTGTGATTTGTAAATCTTAGCGAAGATAATCACTGGAATGTATTACAAAGTTATTATAGCAACATAAATTTAGGGTTTCCAAGTAAGATAGAATTTGAACAAATTTATATAAAGAATCTAGCCTGAATAAATACAATAGATTTAACCAATATTCAATGGAATGGTTTAAAAATTCACGAATGAATAGATATTCTAAATTTGAAATTATGAGAAATAAATAATGAAAGTAAGATTCAAATTCAGTCAGCTTTTTCTGATATTCTTTTAAAAATTCCTGAATGAATATGAGTGAGATTATATTTTAAACATAAGGTATGAATTATGAAATTGGAGAATTTTGAAAAAAAAGAAAGCCATTATTATGAATCATTAAATATCACAGAAGTTAAAAATATCGTAAATATTAATGTGAAAATGTGAGGTGGTAGATTTAGAATTAATTGGTATTAGAAGATTTATTAATTTGTAATCAGACATGGAAAACGCTATTATATTCCGATTTTACAAAGAACCAGAGATTTGTTTAAATCGTTTACAGTTATTAAGAAAACAAAATCCCAAAATCAAAATATTTGGTTTATATTGATGAGAGCAAGGACAAAGTAACATATATAAAAAAATGTTAGGAAAATTTTTAGATGACTTCTATGTGTCACCATACAAAGATAGTTACCGAAAACGAGAAAATTGAGATTTGGTATTAACAGATTGGTATAAAGAAAGAGGAAAAAAATTAAAACGAAAAAGTGTTTATATACTGCAGCGAGATATGCTTGTTTTTGCGCCACTTCAAGATATATTTAATGATTATAAAAGTGGTCAATTTTACATATCATGAATTAAGGTATTAGACAAGAATATTGAGAAAAGACGATCACGAACGTCAAAAAATGGTAGAAAACAAAACTATGAGAAATTTAAAGAGCTGATAATGAGGAACTATGGATATAAAAAGAGATTGTTATGCTCGTTATTTATTTTTGCTATATTACCAAGAAAATTTTTTGAGCAATATACTAAATTAGTGGACAATACGACTTGATTCCTAGAGTATAAACTCCCATCATATGCCAAAATATTTTGATTAGACTTTTACAAAAAAGATATATGAGTTCGACGATTTCAACCGAAATGAAAATGTCCACAAAATGCAAGAGTAGAAGAGATATCCAAAGAATATATCCTCAATGAGTTAGATAAAAAAAAGTGATGGAGAATGTTCCATCCATATTTCAAAATACGATAGAGATTTTATAAATTAAAATACAATGAAAATAATTAGTAAAAATAAAATAGCATATCATGATTATAGTTTTGAGAAGGAATATGAAGTTGGAATTGTTTTAAAATGACATGAAGTGAAATCCATCAAATCCTGACGCGTAAACCTTAGAGAGGCCATTGTGAGAATCGAGAATGGAAAACCATGGATCTGTAATATGGATATACCTTTGTATGAGAAAACGTCGGCGCATTTGATTTCATGATATCAAGCCAAATGAAAGAGGAAATTATTACTTAATCGTAGAGAAATAACTAGAATTATTTTTTTGTTAGAGAAACCTGGAACTGTCATAATACCATTAGAAATATTCATTAACAAAAGATGATTCATAAAATTAAAGATTGTGACCTGAAAGTTGATGAAAAAAGTTGAGAAAAAGCAGAAAATAAAAGATAAGGATTTGGAAAGGCAAATGGATAGAGAAATGAAAGATATTAGAAAATAAATAGATAAACGTTGTTAAACAATGGATAAACATAGAATTTAAAAATTGTAGAGACGGCGACCTGCCCGCGAGACTTCGGGGTTTATCGCGTCTAGTAAAATATTAAGATTAAGAATTGAAAAATGGACCTAAATCTTTACATTCATAATTCATAATTTATTTAGCTGGCACCTTGACAGAGTGGTCTATTGTACAGGTCTGCAAAACCTCGGTTCATGGGTTCGAATCCCATAGGTGCCTTTAAATAAAATTAGAAATGAAATATATTGTACAGGTCTACAACCCCGTAGTACTACGGGGCGAAATCCCATAGGTGCCTATCAAATATAAAAATATAAACAAAAAGAGTAATTATTTATCTCTTTTTTATTATTATGAAAAATAGTATTGAAAAATTTAAAACTGTATTTCCAGAGAAAAGTCTTATAGTAGCACTACATTCAAAATCTGTCTCTCATGCTTTGGAATGAGCAGAAATTGCTTATCAAAATGGCGCTCATGGAGTTGCTGTAGTAACGCACTTTATTGAATCAACTGAATGATTGGATGCCATAGAAAAAATCAAAGAAAAATATCCCTATCATAAAGCGATTTTAAATATTATTCAACTAGATCCCAAATTAATTTTTGAAGCAATGACTTTACCAAATACTATTTTCCCTGATGGAATATGGACTGACAAATCAGATTGGATAAAGCCTGGAAATGAAAACTGAGCCGATATGACATTGAAAATTCAAGAAGAAATGTGACGAGAATGATTGTATTTCGGTTGACTGGATTTTAAATACCAAGGCCCCTTAGCTGAGTCTGATTATCCTAAAGCCATTGCGCAGGCAAAAAAATATCTTGACGTAATTACAACAAGTGGCCCTGGGACAGGGGAAGCAGCTGACGTTGAAAAAGTAAAGAAAATAAAGAATCTGGCTTGAGACTTTCCTTTTGCATTAGCTAGCGGAGTTGATGCTCATAATATCAAAGGGTATATTGAATACGTGGATGCATTTATAGTGGCAACGGGTATAAGTAAAGATTATTATAATCTGGATCCAGAAAAAGTGCTTGAACTTTCTACAATAATATATCTGTACAACAGAAAAATGGCTAGAAAAAGATTTGAGCAAGAGATATTGAAGAAATATGGTGTGAATAGTGTCACTGAATTGGATAACTATATTAGAAATAATGAAATAATTAATATATGAGGCAGACCTGAGGCACAAGAAATTGAAAAAAAATTAAGTAATCTTTATCCTAGTCCATTCACTCTTGATGGTGTAGAATACGCCTCTGTAGAAGCGTTTCGAATGTATATCAAATATCCTGAATGATATGCTAATCGTGAAAGTATAAGAGAGTTATCCTCATTAAAAGCTAAAATGTCTTGAGATGATTCGAAATTTATTAGGTCATTTAAATATCATTGAGAAGAAATTGAAATGTGATCAGAAAAGCATCATGCATTGTTAAAAATGGCACTTAGAGCGAAATTGCAACAGAATCCTGATATTCTTAAAGATTTGTTAGAAACTGGAGATAAAAAAATTATCCATATTATATTTGATAAGGATAGGACAAGTCTTTCTCCTGATAGTAAAACCATCCCATGAGAAAAATTTGCACAACTTTATACTGAGTTGAGAGATGAGTTTAAATATCGGAAAAATGTAAATTATCAGATAAGTTTCTTATTCATATAAGGTTGAAGAACTTTTGGTATTTTGATAGTTCCGTCTTTTTGCTGATTATTTTCAATAATAGAAATTAGGATCCTAGGTGTAGCTATAGCAGTATTATTCATAGTATAACAATATTTTATTTTTCACTCGTTATCACGATAACGAAGATTTAATCTACGTGCCTGGAAGTCCAAAAATGATGTAACAGAATGAGTCTCTCAGTAAGAGTCACGTGATGGCATCCAGCATTCTAAATCATGTGAAAGATATTTTCATATTGCCATATCTCATGTGCAAAGTTGCAGGATACGATAAGGAAGCTCGAGATCATCTAGTACTTCCATAGCATTTTTCAAAATCTGATCGTGAAAAACGTTAGACATTTTTTCATCTTCTGGTAAGATAATTACTTGCTCTACTTTATTAAATTGATGAACTCTATATAATCCAGCCGTGTCTTTACCATAACTGCCAGCTTCGCGACGATAGCAAGAAGAATATCAACAATATTTCTTTGGTAATTCATTTTCATTTAAAATTTCATTCATGTGATATGCTGTCACAGATATTTCTGATGTTCATATAAGTCGTTGATTATCTCTTTCCATTCGATAGGCGTCTTCTTCTCACCCAGGGAAATATCAAGTCCCGATTAAACAATCTGGATTAACAATATTGGGTACTGTCATGGGTGTGAATCATTTTTTTACAAGTTTCTGAAGAGTGTATTGAAGGACAGCATGTTCTAGTAACATTCCATCTCATTTTAGAAAATAACTACGAGCTCAAGCCAGTTTTACTCCCCTTTCTATATCCACCATATCATGTTTTTTCATCAATGAAATATGATCTAATGGCTGGAAACTAAATTTTGGTGGTTTTCAGAAGATTTTAATAACTTTATTTTCTGTCTCATCTTCTCATACTGGAACACTTGGATGTAACATTGGATTGGGCATATTTAGCATTTGTTTCTCGAATTCTGAAATAACTCAGTTATAATCTGATTCAATTTTTTGGATTTCAGATTTGATATTTTTGGCTTCATCATATTTTTTCTCTTCACTTAATTTTTTTTGTTGAAATTTAAGTATGTCAATTTTTTGCTGTAATTCTTTTCTTTGATCATCAAGTTTTAGAAATCAATCCACATCTATTTTTTTACCTTTATTTTTGCAGATTAATTTGTATCAGTCTATATTTTCACGAACCTTTTTGATATCTATCATGATTTGAAATATGTTAAAGGGTTAAATGGTTAACGTGTTAAAGGGTTATTAAAAAGTTCATACAACTCGTTAACTTTTTAACTCACAAACTCGTTAACTTATTTTTATTTGAAAAATAATTTCTTATAAATCATTTCTGCTGCAAGTCTTCGTGAATTAGAATTCTTTTGTCTGTGAGCTTTAGTAAGGCTATGTTGAGTATAGCGGATATGAACTGGTATTTCTTGATATTTTAATCTATATTTTCTTATCTGTTCATTGATCTCATTAGCATAGTGCATACCATCAGCTGTTATATTAAATTTTCTTAATGCTTGCAAAGAGATGACTTTGTATCCTATGTGAGGATCCGAGACTTTCGCTCCATAAAAAATACGAGTAACGATTCTAGATATTTTTAAAATTACTTTTCTCATAGGTGGCATATTCTCTGTGACACTTCACTCGATGAATCTTGATCCCAGATAAAGATCTGGCACTTTTGATCAGTGTGAAGTAGATATCAATCTTTGTTTATCTTTGCTCGCTATCTCTTCATTCTTCTTGATTGCTTTTATAAATGTTTCCATGTCCTTGATATTCATTTGTCAGTCAGCATCGAATCAAACGAATCGTTGGATTTTTAATTCATCTCAGTGCTTTTTAACAAAATTATATCAACTTTGATTGGCTGCACCCCCTCATCTATTAATCCTATGAGATACGATTATCAAAAGCTTATCAGAATATTGCTGTTTTTTTTGATTAAGAATTTCCGAGGAATTGTCTGTTGACCCATCATTAACAACTAAAATTTTATTGAATCATGCTTGGAATATCTCATCTATAACATTTCATATCGAATTGGCCTCATTGTATGATCTAACATTGAAAATAAATTCATCTTTGAAATCATGGTTTATCCATTTTACGATATTGTCTTTTTCTTCTTCATAGGTTAAATTGATTGCTTCCTCAGAAATTAATTTAGTTAGTTGAAATTTATCTTTGGTTTGTTTGTTTAGTAAGTCTATATAAAAATATAGCAATAAAATCAATCATGCATAAACTATCAAATCAGCTCATCTAGCGATACCAAAGAATTTTCAAAATTTATCTAATAAACTTTGGTTGAGGGCGAATATTACAAGTAATCAGCCACCGAAGAAAAAAATTAAGAAATGTAAAATATTCATTTTTTTGCGTTTGAAAAGATCTATTCCAAACAAAATGAATATAACGGCTGATATCAATACAATAAATTGCAACAGTGACATTTCTAATCAATTAAGAATTATGAATTAAGAATTATGAATTTAATATAGACAATTAAGCTATAAAATCAAGAAAATAAGTCTGATTTTGATTTTAAAATGAATATTGATTTTTGTCTATAAATACCTATGGTATGGGCATAAAAAAAGACAGTAATGGATAAAATAAAAAAAACAGAAGGATGGTTTGATCTTTATTCTACCTTCCTAAGTATAGTGACCCTAATAATAGTGGTTTCTACACTGAGGGATAATCAAGATAATATCATCATGATGATCCCAATCCTTAGTAAATTGGGAGTTTTAAATCCATTGTTATTCGGATTTATATTTCAAACATTTATTGTTACTTGTGCTTGTTTACTATTAACGATACCAAGTAACACAAGGCTTATGTCAATTCACCTATTGATGTTTTCATGGACATTGTTTCTTGTTGGTGCTATAATCCAGATTGCAATTAAGTTTATCAATGTTTTTTCTCTATAAACAATCTAATTTATACTTTCTTTAAGGCTTTTAGCTTTGAAGAAAAAAGGGGTCGATTACCCCTTTTTTTTATAATTTTAATTCTAGTAATTTTTTTATTTGCTATCTAGTTTTTCTTCTTTTTCTTCTCAGGTTTTCATATTTTTAATTTTGTAAATTCATTTGGATTTTTCTCATTCACCAAAGATTACAACGTTGGGAATTCATTTTTTGTCGGCGAAAGAAAACTGTTTAGCTATTTTATCAGCTGTGGGATATATTTCTATATTTTTTCATTCTCGAATAAACTGTGCAGCTAATTTTAAAACTTGATCAAAAGTTTCTGGGAAATTTAGGAATAAATAATCTGATATTGTTTTTTGATCGGCTTTAAAATTTTTATTTTCCAATATTTTGTTCAAAATTCTTGATATTCAGATACTTCATCCTACTCATGAGTAATGTTTTTTTGCATCGATATAAGATGTAAGATTGTCGTATCTACCTCATCCACAAATACATCCAAGATCAAGATCATTTGCAAAATAAAATTCAAATACTGTTCAAGTATAATAATCTAATCCACGAACAGTTTGAAAATTTATTTGGTAATTTATTTGAGTATTAAATGCAGAACTAAATTTTTCTAACAGTTCCACTACCCTATTTAATTCATCAATTCACTGATTGAATGTGGCATCAGGCACAAAATCTTTAAATTTTTTTAAATTTTTTGCCGAGACATCTGATTTTATAAACTCAAGCAACTTTTGAATTTCTTTATCTTTGATGCCAAGATCTTTTAGTGATAGGATGAAATTTTCTTCTCATATTTTTAGGAATTTATCGATTAGGTTTGAGACTTTATAAACTAAATCATCGGTCTTAAATAGATATTTAAGAAGTCAAATTATTACTTTTTTGTTATTTATATTTACTATCGCTTTATCATTTATTTTTCCGAATTCAACAATTTCATTCAATGTTTTAGAAAGATCAAGCAATGTTTCTGCATCATAGAAAAGGTAATCATCCTTATCTTCAGCTTTCCAAATTGCATCCATATCACATTGAAAAAATTCTCTGAATCTTCATTTTTGTTGTCTTTCTCCTCTCCATGCTGGCTGTATTTGATAACGTTTGAATGGGAATGTTAATTCATTCTCTCGATCGATAACATATCTAGCAAAAGGGACTGTTAGGTCGAAGTGTAGTGAATAATCTTTCAAGTCCTCTGATCATTGAGCTAATCCGTATAAACCAAAAATTTGTTTACCTGCATCTTCTCAGTTTTTGGCAAGTAAAACTTTATTGGCTTCTACAGCCGGAGTATGGATATGTGTATATCAGAATTGTTTATAATTTTTCTCAATAATTTTTACAATTTCATCAAAAACGATTTGTTGACCAGGACTGTATTCCGGGAATCATCATGGACGTAACATTTTATTTAATTTAGAATTTAAAATTTAGAATGCAGAATTAATAACTAAAGACCATTCCTCATTCCTTCAATAATTTGTGGGACAAACTGATCTAGAGGGATTGCTAAATATTTTTCACAATTAAGGACTTCTTGTCTATCAACTCATGCAGCGAATTTTTTGTCTTTTAATTTTTTCTTAACCGAACTAAAATCCATTCACTGAAGTCAGGTCGGTCTCATTAAGCTTACTGCGTAAATAAATCAAGTTAATTCGTCGACTGAGATTAAATATCTTCTAAGCAATGAACTAACTGAGATAGATGTTTTGCTTGTGTAATGAGATTTGATATCATCCATCAGACACGAAGGTAGATGAATTTCTCAAACGATTTTTTCAAATTCTTCTCAAAGATGTTTACTTGGATCTTTGCCAATATGATCTCGATCAATATCATGGAGAAATCATGCAATATATCGTAAATCTTCATTCTGATTTAATTTCTTTGCAAAATATTTCATAACTTTGGCGACATCATTGCAATGTCTGTAAGTCTCTTTGAGATATTTTTTCGCTAGATTTTCTACATCTTGGATAGCTGGTAAAATTCAATAAACAAATGAATCAGAATTATCTTCTTTTTCAAAGTTTGAATTTATCATTTCACATTTCAAATTTCACATTTCTTTAATCTCTGGCTTCATGAGTGGGAACATTACTACATCTCTAATATTATCTTGTTGAGTTAAAATTGCTAAAACTCTTTCAAGTCACATACCAAAACCTGATTGTGGCGGCATTCAGTATTCCATAGCTGTAAGGAATTCATCATCAGACGCCGTAATTTCTTGGTCTCATCTTTTTTCCGCTTCAGATTGTTTATCAAAGTTCTCTTTCTGTAATAATGGGTCAACTAACTCTGAATATGCTTTACAAAGCTCCCATCAATTTACGAGCAATTGAAATTGTTCTACGATGCTTGGATCTTTATCAGAGATTCTTGCAAGCGGTTGCATAATTACAGGATAGTTGTAAATAAATGCAGGTCAGGTAATTCAAGGTCTGAGAACTTTTTTGTAAAGATAATCAATCAATGTTGTCGTTCACATATGATCTATTCATTCGAAATCAATTCATTTGGATTTAATATCTTTTCTAAGTTTATCGGCATCATCCATGGTATATTTTGTGATATCGATTCAGCAGGATTTTAAGATTCATTTGGTAAAATCGATCCTTTCTCGTGGAGTTTTGAAATTTACTTCTTTGATATTTCAGTTTTTGTCTTTCACATTTAATTTTTTGGATAGATTTAATTTTGCGAAAATGTAATCGAACATCTTCTCTGTGAATTTCATATTATCTTCATAATTTCGATATACGGCGTAATGTTCTACTTGCGTAAATTCTTGAATATGTGAAGGGTCGGATCATTCGTTACGAAAATCTTGTCAGATTTCAAAAACTTTTTCGAATCTACCAACAGTGGATTTTTTTAATCAAGTTTCAAATGCAATTCTAAGATAAACATCGTTATCGAAATCATTGTGATGAGTAAGGAATGGTTTAGCGGCAGCTCAAGAAGCTGAATTTCAAAGAATAGGAGTTTGAATTTCTATAAATCACTGCTGGGTATAAAATTCTCTAAGAGTTTGATAAAATTTAGATTTAAATAAAAATCTTTGATAAGATTCTTCATTCATTGTCATATCCAGATATCTTTTTCTGTAAATTTCTTCTTGATCTTGAATTCAATGAAATTTTTCTGGTAAGGGTCTGATGGCTTTAGAAAGAAGTTGAATTTCGTTAACAAAAATCGTTAATTCTCCGTGTTGAGTAATAAATAAATCTCCGCTAACTCAGATAAAATCTCCAACATCGAGAAATTTATCTACGAATTTGTAAACGTCGATAGAATTTCATTCGTCAGAAATATTGTCAATTAGGTTAGTTCATGTATTTAGCTTAAACAATCATTTAACAAAACAGATCTGAATATCTCATTTATCGTCTCTGATTTTAGCAAAAGTAAGTTTACCATGAGTTCTTCGACTTATCATCCTACCGGCAGTTTTGAAAACATTTTTCGCTCATTTAGCCATCAACTCCTCTGCTGTAGATTTTTTTCATTTCTCTATTTTCAAATCATCGATGCAATGAGTTTTGGAAAAACTTTGTGCGTAAGGGATTATTCACATTTTTCTAAGTTTATGAACTTTGGCTATACGAACCTCACGTTCTGAAATTGTAACTTCTGACATGATTTAAATTAAATGCTAAATGCTAAATGCTGAATGCTGAATGCTAAATGTTTATTTCTCATATAGCTTAAAGCATAAAGCCTATAGCTAATTTTATTTTGTGTAATTGTTTTTTGTATTGAATGTGGTTTGTAGATTTAATTGAAAATCATCGATAGAATTCGTCAGTCATAATTTCTTCTGCCATATGGATCAGTATAATTTATTTCTTAAAGATATAGTGAAGTAAGGATTAATTTGAACAGAATCTTCAGCTAAAGCATAATATGGATTCTTGGTCGGATAGATTGTCAGATTCCGATTACTTGTTGTTAGATTTTTTTCGAATAGATTTACTCGTCCATCGTTTGCGTCTGCAGGTAACCTATATCATGAATAAATAGTTCATAAGTTACTTCAGCTACAAATAAATCATTGTGCATAATCACAAGCTCGGGTATCTATCTTACCGTCGTAAACTCATGAAGAGTTGGTTATATCAAAGTCATGATTGTTTCAAGCGTCGAATCATCTTAATTTAAGTATCTGGATTGTATATAATTTTTCTGTATCTCAGCTGATTATTATATCATGATTTCGATCACCACTTTCTACAAGTGCCCTTCTGAAATAAATTCTTTGTTTGCCATCTTGTGAAATAAGATATAATTCTTGAACTCATGTAGCATTTTCGATTGCTTCTGGTCATTTCATAATATCTTCATCATCCTCGTCTCATAATGCACTGGCAACATTATCTACATTATTTTTGATATCTCGAAATTGCCGATAATACTCTCAGAAAGATTGATATCCAGAAATCCCGCATCAAGAGCCTTCTCAAATTAGCCCTGGAATTACTGCTTTTGTTTCTCCAAGGACAGTATCCTGTGAACTGCAATAATATATCCTATGTTTGGATGTAGTAAATAAATCGATATTATTGTAATTACCATATGAAGTAAATATATCACAATATCAATTAATTCAAACATTTCGTGAAAAGATTGTGGAATTAGAGTCACATCAGACATTTTTTCTATTGAAATATTCTTCATAATCTATTGTATAATCCTTGAGTAATAAATTAATTTTTTCAAATGCAAAATAAGTATTCTGAATCAGATTTTCTCTAGCTTCGATATTATATTTGAGTTTGATCATATTATTATAAAGATTTACTATAATAACAAGCAGCACAAAGAAGCTTGTAATAGCGATTATAATTTCGATCAAAGTAAATCAATATTTTTTGTTATTCATAAGTTATTATGAACGAAATAGAAATAAAATTTTCTGTCACGTTTTTAAATCCTCCTGTGCTTCGCACCACCCCTCCTTTTCCAAAGGAGGACAACTATAATTCAATTTATAGATTTCCTATATTTATTATCTGTTATCTCCCAATTAATTTATTCAATGCTTTTCTGGTTGCTGGTCACATCCATCATCGAGTCTGTGGTTTTTTCTCATATCCACGAAGTAATCAATTTGCTTTCTGGAATGCATAAACAGCATTTATAGTTGCTTTGTCGTAAATAGAATTGATCGCTCCATTGTAGAATTTTAAATTCTTCAATAATTGTTGTAATGTAGCAATTTCAGAATTTTTTTGATTATTTGTGAATGGTTTGGTAAATTGAAATCATGGTTTGATATTCAAAGTTGTTCATGTTTTTATCTGGACTGGAATTGTGTTTCAAGTGTTTAAATTATTGCTTCAAGTATTTAGATTGTTGCTTGATCATGTATTACCTGATATTAGATTAGCAATATTATCTATTCGAGAATCTAAATTATCTGTCGTATTCTGAAGTAATTGCGCAACTCTTTTCCTAGCAAAATTTTGAAAATCAGTCAGCTTTTGATTTAATTTGGTAGTATATAAATTTTTAAATCCATTTAATATCTCTGTTTGAAATACTACTGATCATGTGCCTCCTTTAGCCAATAGGATTCAGCTATTGATATTTGCTTTCATGATATTTATTTCTGTTAGAATATTCGTGGTATCATCTATGGATCATAAAATATTGATACAATTAAATTTATTATTATTGATATAATATTTCGCTTGTAATTTTTGGATCTTATCTTTGATAATATTATATTTGCTACGATCATATCGTTTCTGAAACAAAGTATCTAAATAAGAATTCATCTCTGTTTTGTAAGAATTCAGGATGGACTCCTTCTGTCAAACTAGATCGCCTGAAAGTAGAGTCAGCTTTGGGTATTTTGTTATTTGACTATTTATTACTGATTGAATTTGATTGCTAAGCAAACCAATACCAGCATATTTCAATGATTCTATTTTAGAAGAATAATCTGATGCTCAACCTAGAAGATTATTAAGCTGATAAGCAAGAGCATCTAATGAATTAAATCAAGAAATAACTGTTTGAATTTTTAAAATTCTATCATTGATAGATTTGATAAGGTCTTTGTTTTGTGTGGTGTATTGGTTGTAATCTGTTACGAAAGATTTGATTTTGAGTTTGTAATTAGTTTCGAAACTTTGAATAGATGTTTTGTAAGTTTGAAATAAATCATCAATCTGAATCTTTAATTTCGCCTTTTCTGACTCATAAGTAGATCAGATATCGAACAAGGAGACATCACTATTTTTCTGAATATTATATTTTTCCTCTAAAGTAGAAATCTGTAAATCTAAATCGATGAAATCTTTGAGCATTGCGCTTTGTAAGGAAATTTTTTCTTTTTGCATTTGAGAAAGAAGTGGTATGTCTTTCATGGTTCCTAGACAAACCAAACTTTGGTAATCTAAAGTTTTCATGATTGCCAGTCATGTTTTGGAGAATTCAGAATAAAGATTTTGGTAAGTAGTATTAAAAAATGTTTTTAATGTGGTTTTCTGTGTGTTTAAATAATCCGACAATAATCCATTGTAGGTTGAGGTCGTTAAAATAACATTGGTTCATGTACTAGCAAATGTTGTTCATATGAAAATTAAGATGAAAAAAGAAATTAATCAGACTAATTTTTTCATATCACAATTTAGTAAAAAGTAAAGATAAACAGCTTAGTTATTGAGTTTTTAACTTTTAATTGAATAATTTCAAGTTGAATTTTTTGTAAAAAATAGGTAAATAGAGTAAAATTTAAATACTATTATTCTTTGCGGAATAGATAAACAATTGATAAAATGTAGATAAAGTTTTAATCTTCAGTAATCCTTTTAATCTCCTGTCCCGCAACGGCGGGGTCAGTAATCCTTTTTAATCTTTTAATCTAAATTATGGTATTGATTCCAAGTGTAATCGAGAAAACTAAACAAGGTGAAAGAGTTTATGATATTTATTCAAGACTTCTGGAAGACAGGATAATTTTTATTGGTGATCAAATCGATGCTATGGTTGTGAATTCCATAGTTGCTCAAATGCTTTTCCTTGAAAAAAAAGATCCAGATAAAGATATCGTGATGTATATTAATACTCCTGGTGGAGAAGTTTATTCTTGAATGGCAATCTACGATACTATGCAACATGTAAAATGTGACATTTGCACTATAGCAACTTGATTGGCTGCATCTATGGGTTCTATTTTTCTTGCTGGTTGAACCAAAGGCAAGAGATATGCTCTACCTCATAGCAAAATTATGATTCATCAACCATTAGTTGGTGGAAGTGGAATTACTGGTCAAGCAACTGATATTCAGATAGAAGCTGAAGAGATGATGAAAATCAAAAAAATGTTTATTGATATTATGGCTAAACATACAGGTCAAAAAACAGATAAAGTAACTCAAGATATGGAAAGAAATAAATGGATGACTCCTGCTGAAGCTTTGAAATATGGAATTATTGATAAAATTATTTAATCAATTAATAATTAACAAATAACAATTAAAATGTAGAGACGCATTGTATGCGTCTAAATAAATAAAAGAATCTGAATTAAAGTTTCGTTCAGATTTTTTTAAATTAAAAAAACTCCCTTGGAAAACCAAGAGAGCGAATTATACAAATTAAATGATTACTTATTTGAACTTATAAGACGGATGGATGAAAATGTATGCATTCACTGTTTTTGTCTTCAGATCATAACCAAGACCATACAATCCTCCAATCCAGAAACGGTCAGATTGAAAGAACTTAAGCAATCCCCATTCGCCACGTGTTACTTCCTTCTTATTGAAATCATATATCACGTCTGAATATAGGGCTAAAGTTCTGTTCTTCCCGAACTTGAGAGAAGAAAAGTTGGCTATGGTTTGATCCTGCCGGAAAACAAGTATCGAATACAATAAGCTATCAACATCCACAGTTAAGGCAGATCCAAATTTCTGATTGTATTCAGAATACCAACCGGACAGTGTTAAGGATTTATAGTGAACCATCCCCGAATATTCGGGTTTGTCCTTGCGCAGAGCGACTCCTGTTCCAACCCTGAAATCCTCGTTAAACTCATACTTAGCCTTGATGTTTATGGCACCACCAGGAGCTGTTCCTTCGCTTCCAGTTTCAAACTGGCTACCAGGAGTTGCAGGATGTGGTCTTTGCTGTGTTGGTATCGTTGACATAGATCCAAATTCCATATTAAACTTCTTGGAAAATATGAATTTAAAAGAAGCTCCCTGTAAACTGAATATTGTATCAGGCTGCATATGAACAGCACCAAAAGTATTAAATGCGAACCATTTAACCGGCTGGTAAGTTCCTTCGGCCCCTACCCTGAAATTCACAAATCCACTGGCATAAAGGGAATCCGTTGAGAATTTTGTTCCACCGATGATACCGGTATACAGTTTGTTGATTGTAACATCCTTTGTGAGCTTAAGGTTTTCAATCTGTGAAAAGGAACTAAAGCTGATTGTTAATAATACGATAATTGCGATTAATGATTTAATTGTTTTCATAATTGTTTGATTTAATTTTTTTTGTTGTTTAATTTTTTAATTAATTTTTTTTAGTGTTCTTGTCGGTTCCCAGATAAAAATGTTCTCAATTTTGGGAGGCTCACTTAGATGATCAATAGAGAATTCGACCTTAGCAATAGGTAACAAAGTATTTGTGTTTGTTCTCACAAAGACGTCTACTATTACATCATGTTCTAATGGCTTCCAGGATGAGTATCCTGATGATTCAGCTACTGTGAAATCGTAATATTGATGATCGCTTGTCATACATCCTGTACTCTTGATAACTATACTATCTGTATAGCTATCCACAAATTCATCATGATTATAGTCCCCTGGGAAATGCATTTTTTCACGCAAACACCAAAGAGTTCCATTTTTGGCATCAGTTTCCAAAATAATATGATGAACACTGTCTTTTTTTGACAAAGAAACAATAAGACGAATAATCCCGTTATCAGGTAAAGTGATTTCTTGTTTAATAAGATCTTTCATGTTAGGATCTTCTTTATGAACTGACCGGCAAGCTGATAATAGCACAACTGAAATGCTGATTACCAGAATAATTTTTTGATTTTTCATGTTAATGATCTCCTATCTTTTTTAATTAATTGTTTTTTGTTGACTTTTTTATTTTTGTGTATACAATATAATTAAAAGAAATGTCAATATCAACAGATTAGGAGCAAAATGTGTTGTAGAAAGTCATCAACAAGTTAAGACAAACCCACCCTAACTCCCGGTGACTAACCGGGACAGGCTCTCCCTTAACCCCGAAGTCTCGAGGGCAAGCAGGGAGGAATTCATTTTGTTGTTTCCCCCTGTGAATGCGATCAAAGAGAGTCCCGGGGATGCGGGAGGGATAAAGGGGGTGTTGTTTCAAAAAAAAATACAAAAAAACCGCTCAGAAATACTGAACGGTAGGTTATATAAATATGTTGTATAGATTTATTTATTGAAGGATTAGATTTTACCAAAAGCCCATGTTAAAACTATCCACATAATAACTATCCCCACAATCCACATAATAACTATCCCCACAATCCTTTTAGGACAACGGTTTATTGTACCAAGTGACCAAAAGAATGCTGCAAAAAGCAGAATAATAATTACCAAAAATAACGTGCTCATGATTTTTTCCTTTTTTTTTATTTAATCCAGAATATATTGGTCCATATTTCAATAAATCCAATAGTAAATATAATCCAGATTAGTAGAAGGATAAAAATACTGAGATCAAAATCTTTCCTTGCTCTCTTAATTATTCTGACAAAGAAATAAATCAGAATCAGAATAATGGCGAAGAAAAGAAGCCAAGTCCAATGGAATGTTATCATGATTTTTTCCTCCTTATTTGAGATCCAATAATAATTTCATAGTTTCCAAATAGGCTATCATCTTCTCCTGGCATTCTTTTACTAATCCTTCACGGGTATGAAAGTAGTTTGGTCTGATTTCTTCATCATAACACATATGGAAGATGCTATACATCACCAATAAACGAGCCTTATTGATTGGTGTGATACAAAGATAGTTCTGATCTTCGCCAATGCAGTAAAATTTATTTTCTTTGATATCCTGCTTTATAGCTAGAATCCATGTTACTATCAATTCAACGCTGGTACCTTTAATTAATGTATTCATGATTTTTTTCCTCCTTTAACTTTTTTCATCCATTTTTTGGATCGCAGATATTGCCAGAAGTTTTTTTCCGGAGTCTGATCATAAACTTCTATCCAGATTTTACAGTTTCTGATACTTTCGTATTGTTCGCTGATATCATCTTTAAGCTTTGATAGAATTTCATAGTCAGTATCTACTTTGTATTTTTTGCCAAGGCGGATCCAGAAAGGAAGCGAGTCGGCAGTGAAGACTGGTTGCCGGGGAAGTCTATCAGGTACGGTGATATTCTCCATGGAAAATTCATTTTCGTCCTTATTTTTCGTAAGTTCTTTAAGTTTTTTTTCTTCCCTCTTTTTTAACCTTGCAATATTGTAGTTTTCTAGCTCCTTTAATAATATGATACAAGCGAAACCGAATATAATAAAAGAGAAAAAAATCGTAATAGGTATATTTATACAATTCCCCTGTGAATAGAGAATCGCCGGTATGATGGCCCAGATTATAAGGCATATTGGTAATATTCTAGACCATAACCAATGGGTTTCTTCTTTTAGATTCTTTTCAAATTCCGCCTGAATCTCAGCGAATAATTGTTGTTTTGTTTTCATGTTAATGATCTCCTTCATTATTTAATTTTTTTTTATTTTTTGTTTTAGCTTTCAGCTTGTAGCATTAAGCATTTAGCTAATATTTATGTAAGATTTTTTATTTGACTATTCTTTTCCCTCTTTATTGAAAGAGGGTCTCCGCCAAGGCGGAGGGGAGATTTTATTAAAATCCTCAGTCTGCTTTGCACCACCCCTCCTTTAAAAAGGAGGACAAAATTAGCTCTACAATAATTCAGTCAGTCAGCTTAATATTGCTTTTAAATCTTCTTGTGTCGCCATAATTAAATTATAACGTTCCCCATCTTTTCAACCTGGAGAGACTTCTTGCAGGAAACAATCCTCTCATTTGATGATTGCTTTGTTCTTTTGTACGAATTCATTTTCAGAGATTTTCTTGGAAATGGCAGAATTGTTTAAGTTAATTTCTATGTCTCAAGTTTTCATAGCCACATAATACCAGTTTCCATGTTGGATAATTTGTCTTTTTTTATCTAAAGATTTCAAAACTTCTTTATCTATACCATTTACGTTAAATTCTAAACAAAGTTGTTTGTATATGGAAACTCAAATACTATTTTTTATATTTAAATAATACTGTCTGGTTATTTCATCAGAGATAATTTCTTGATCCACATTAGGATTTTTTTTCGCTTTCTGAATTGCTTTATAACACTCTTTCTCTGTTTCTGTTCTAACATTAATATCTTTTTTTATTAAATGCTGACAAATAAAGGTTATGCTTTTTGTAAGATCGGACATTGTGGTTTTGGAAAAAATTAAAAAGCTTGCTTACCGTGGTAGGTCTGATTTATTTCTCTTCTTTGATACAGCGACCAGAGAAGCCATATCACTTATAATCTGAGACAAGACTTCGAATATTTTTATCTCTTTCAGCATAAGGATTAAATTCAACAAAATATGCGCCGAAAGAACTTTTGTTATCTAGTGCTGCTGACCAGAAATTAGCGCCTTTTCCAATTCCTTTGAAAACATTATCTACATGGAAGAATCCACATAAATTAATATTATTATATTTCAAAAATGAGTCGTATCAAAATTCTCTTATCAATTTAGTGATATTTACTATTTGGACATGATCATATCACTGTGATTTAAGTCTTTCTATTTCTTGATCTGCCTCTTGTCTTTGAGACTCACTTGTGATATAAAGTGGGATTTTTTTACCAGCTTTCTTCGTTTCATTCATCCAAGCAAGCCAAGTGAAATATTGTGTTTTCGAATCCAGGATGTCTTTATATTTTTTATTAAGTTCATCATCTCCGAAATCCAAAATTTCTTGAACTTCTGCGTTAATATCGTCTACATGGATTGTTTTATATTTCACTTCTACGTCCCTGCCATCTATTTTTTGTTTGGCTGTATAAAATCTTCGTTGATCTGAATTTTCATCTTTAATTCTAAAATTATGTTCTTCAATTTCTAAGTTTTTTTGTTTAAGCAATTCATCAAAAAGCATTCTTCTAGTCTCTCGAGAAAGTTTGGAAATGAATAATTCTATTTCTTCCTGAGTTTCGAGTCTGTTTGGATCTGTCATTTTGTGATTTTGGAAAAAATATAAAAATTATTATCTGCCTTTGACGAGGCGAAGAGAAAAACCAAAACATCGATTGTTGCCATAATAAGCGATATTGTTTTTATTGATTTGCACGCTTCTACCATTTGACAACCAACAGTGTTCTTCGTCGCCAATATCAATAAATCACTTACCGCCTCGATTCCGATAACCTGAAAGCAAAAACTTGTTATTTTTTGAAAAATATTTATTCAAAAAATCTTGGTGATTATTTCATCTGATTTTTTTAAATTCTTTGAAGTTTTTTGGGAGTTTATCTATCAATCATAATTTCTTAACGGCATATCGATTGAATTTTTGCTCTCAGATATATTCTTTATCTACTCATTCTAAATATTCTCTGACATAAGCTTTATTGTCTTTATATTGTTGTTCAGGACTTAAATCCTTTTGAAGATAAATAATTCAATGAGAATCCCTTTCTCTGGTCCATCAATTTTTTAATTTCTCTTCTACTGACATATCCTTATCTATCTTGTAATTCTCAGCTTCAAGTTCAGGAGCTTCTTCAAGTGCTTCTAATGACTCTATATTTTTTGGCTTTTCATTATTTAAAAAATCTTCACTAAGATATAATCTTATTATTAAATCGCAATACTCGGTTCTTTCCTCATCACCATTTATAGGATAGTTTCATGGACTCAATCAGATTCATATTCATTTTTCCTCACTTTCTTTAATAAATTTTTGAATTCCATCACGAATAGCCTTATATGCATTTTTTTCTTCTAAAGATTTGGGCAGTAAATCGATAGCTCAGTCTGTTTTTAGCTTATAGCCAATATAAAGATTTTTATTTCAAAATGACCATTCTTTATGTTCTTCTAGGAATCTCATAAAAAGCTTTTTATTTTCAGCAAAATACGTGAAGATATGAGTCCTTTTCTTTCATTTTTTAGCTTTTGCTATTTCTTCTTTTATTCTAACAATAAAATCTCTTCACTCTTTTAGTATCCAATAGGGTTTTGTAAGATTATTAATTGTTTCTATCTCTCAATTTATTTTTCATGAAAATTTTTCTTCATTGATCCAGAAAGAAGAGAAAATAGCTTTTTCCGTTGATTCAAGAATTTCTTTGAGTTCTGCGAATTTTTCAGAAATCTCCTGTGCTTTCTGGGGGATAAGATAAGCTAAACTCTTGTTTAAATTATCTAGCATAGCGATGTGGGATTAAATATTAAACATCGCACTATGTATATATTTACTAATAAATGTCAACATACCAAACAGAAAATGTGTTGTTGAACGACTTCAACAGAAATAGAATATAGTGTTATTTAGAAATCATATATAATGAAAATGGATTCCCTGGTAAGGTTATCTTATTTATTACCTTGAGTGGTAGATTTGATTGATCGATACGTTTTTGGAGATCATGTTCATCCATCCTCTGAGATGAAAAACAATGGAAAATGGTGTCATCAGGAATTTTTGTTTCAACTCCCGTTGGATTTATAATGATCGGTTGATTATTTTTCGTATGAATCTTTGCATCAATATTAACTGAATTAGTGTTGTTATCATATGATACTTGAACTTTTATTGCATCTTCTGGGATTCCCAATTTTACAAAAAAATTTCTAATGAACAGATGCGTCTGGGGAGTATTATAAATATCAACAATCTGTTGTTTTTCTTCATTACTAATCGGTAGATTGAATAATGACATACATAGGATATCTCAAACATTCATCAATGTGTTTATTTGTTGAAGAAAAGTTTGTTGATGATTTCCAAAATTTCCAAAAGTTCATCCGAACAATGTAAAAATATTTAAAGTTTCTCTGATATCAGGGATATTGATAATCATTTCATGGGGATTATTGATTACTGATGTGAATGCTTTTATATCATTATTTTGAAGTAGCTTATCTATTCGCTCCTGAGAAAATAATACTCTAGTTGATCCGGAATAGATCATTCATTGATGAGATCTATTTTCACTCATTGCTTTTTCTGCTTTGGAAAGGGATTTGAGACTACTATCCATCAACAAAACTCTTGTTACTTCATTTTCAGGGTATGATTGATTACGTGGATCTCCATATGTCACAAATTTCCCATGCATATTTTCAGAAATCATAGTCTGATCTTTTTTTCCATTTCCACATCATAACCCTATATAATGCGATTTAATATATGGTTGTATTTTTTCTTGGTTCTCTTTGATCAAATCAAGTTCTGCCTGATAATATTGATTATATTTACTATTCTCTATGATATCATCATACAGATTATCTCCGTTATCCAAAAAGAAAAATTTAGAATCTAATAGAATTTCTTTTTCACCATCTCTTATTTGTACAAATATTTTATCTATTTCTTTATTATTTTTTTTAAAATTCTCGACATATCTTTTGGTTTCATATCCAGAATCAAAGCCATTTAGTTTTTTTCCTATTTCTTGTAATTTTTCAAAAGTTTTTGTTTGTTTGGGCGAAAGTACCTTTTCCCAATCAGAACCATATGATGATAATACTAGGGCGTCTGTAGTAAACTTTCTATTCTCCGATAATACGAATGTTTTTGGCATGCCAAATGCTTCAAACAAATCTCTTGTTGTTTGTTCCCATTGGTTTATCAAGGGTTCTTTGGATTTTACATATTCTAACATAAAAAATAATTCTTCACAATAATTATCTATAATTACCTTTTTTATCGCAGGATTTTCTTTGATGAATTTTATGATATGTTCTTTGATTGCGAGATAAGATTTTTCATTGTTGGAATCGTATTCGGAAAATTTTTTATCCTTAAATTCAAATTCAAAATCGATATCTAAAAAATCTAAAGAGTTTGCTAAATGAATATTTTTTATAATATTCTCATTTATCAGATCCTTCATTGTTCTAGACAAAATTTTGCAGTTTATAGGAATTTTTTCTCATTCTTGAGTATGTATTTCTATAGGCAAACTTATAATAAGCGCACGAGTAAAACGGCTCATTCCATATTTGAGATAATAATTTTCATCTTTATGATGCTCGTGGGTGGCTGTAGATATATCTTGTATATCAATGAGGTCAGAGATATTATTGCTTAATGAAACATCTGTAATGTGATCGAACATATTTTTGTGCAAATACTGTGTATCATTGTGAAGTGTGTTTTTCATATATTAGATATGCAGTGAAATTAAAAGTTTATGAGTATATTAATCTAGCATTAGATTGGGAGTTAAGGTAATTTATGTAGAAAATACTCCCCTGTCTTATCTTCTTTTCCAAATAAGATTAAAAATATTCAATAATGTGTCATGGAATTTTTTACTATGAATAATGACTGCTGACATCTCTTCATCAGAAAACATTGCTATGGCTACTTTATTATTAATCTCATTATGTATAGCAAAATCATCATCTTTGATCAGTCTTGTTTCTTTCAATGCTTTTTTATCTATACTTTTGTATTCCTTATTTTTTTCTCCCATATATGAGATCACTTTAGCTTTTATACCAAGCCTTATTCTCTGAGGAAGAAATTCTTTATAAAGGTATTCAAGAAGTTTTTTATTAATAATTTCTAATCCTAGAAAAGCATGAATGGGTTCTGTGGTAGAAGTAAGCAAATCTCCATACATATTTTTTACTCCTTCTAATCCTTCAAAAAACTGTATTTTGGGTTTATCTCCTAATTTATCTGTCAGTGCCAAAAGTTCTGGTAAAACTGATTTCATTTTCTGATATTGTTCTTCCCATCTTTTGAAAAGTATTTCAGGATTAAGTACACTAAAATATTTTAATTCATCTTTAATATTTTCCGTTGCTATTCATTTTCTTTTGAAATCCTCAAGAATAGAATAAGTAGTTCATCTATTGATCTCAGAACGTCTAGCAATGGTACTTGCAAGGCTTGATCCAAGTTCTAAGCAAGTAAGATAAATCTTGGCTTCCTTATCTGAGAAACCATAATATGAAAGTTGATCGATTAAGTTTGAATTCATTACTAAACAATGTTAAATGTTAAATATTAAGTTTTAAATGATGTATGTTGAAACATTTAAACACCATATTAAAATTATATTCAGAATTGGTTTTTTTGCAAATTTCCAAAGAGAAATTTATAAATAAATTTTGAAGATTGTTATTTTGGACTAAAAATTATCATTCTAAATCCAATATTGTCATTCTGAGTGTAACGAAGAATATAGAAAAATTATACCCTTCATTTCATTCAGGGCGACAAATAAAATAAAAAAAACCGTCTAGTAAGAACTAAACGGAGATATTTTTATGAATAAATAATAAGATTTAATCAAAGTAAGTATAAAGTTTTTTATTTCCTTTGGCATCTTCATATACTTTAGAACAAGGGTCTAAACCAGCACAACGTGATACCTGATGTTCAATAAAACCAGGTAAAGCTATTGTTTTGCTTGTGAATTGTTCTTTGATGGACTTAGATGTTTCATTAAATCCTGGTTCCGTGATATGTAAGTCATAGCCATCAACGCGTACATCTGATGCGTCAGAGAAGTCAAATGTTTGACCAGCAATAGTTATTTTCATAATTATTTTATTTAATTGTTTTTTATTTCTTTTATTTTTTATGTAAATTATTCGTAATATCAATACTTACCTAGCAAAAACTGTTGTCAGAAGTTTACAACAAACTCACCGACTGTTTTAGAAAACACAAATTAATCATAATTTATGTATCTAAAATCGTCGGTATAATTTCGACATCATAAAAACTTTCAATATTTCAAGCTTTTATTGTGTCTCAATTAAAAAATCCCATTCTGCAGTGTTGCGGAACAGGATTTTTCTGTTATATTTAGACTAGTTTTTCTTTTCCATATATGATTCGAATTGTTCATCAGATATCAGAAGATCATATTTTTCAGCTAATTGTAATGCATTAGCGATATCTCATTTACTTATATCTATATCTATTAGATATTTATAGTATGATTTATCTAATCATCATTCTTCTATTGCTCTTCAAGCATCTCGACAATCAAGTTTTTTATTCTCTAGTTTCCATGATATTATTTTCTTCTTTCGTAAGTCATATAATCATCATACTTTAGATAATCTTTCAGCTTCTGAAACTTTTCATTGTTGAAAGAAATCTTCTATCAACGTATTCACTCGTATTTTATCTATATTTAAGCCAAATCATTCTATAAGATTATAAAGAACTGAAACGTTTCATAGATATTTTTTTATAAAATTTTGTATACGATCCTGATCGAATCATATTTTTACAAAACCATCTGCTATTGTACTACCACTTGAGAATTTATCTCAGCTTTTTTGTATTAATTTATCACATACATCTTCCAAAAAATCTTTATCATCAAAGTGTATTGGATAAGATCTTATCAAACATCAGACAGTTCACTCTTGGAAAAATTGATCTAACTTATCTTTGTATATCTGATGTATTTGTTTCAAGAGGTTATTTTTAGATAAGAGCTTTTTATTTTTTAAAGTTGATATAAGACGATTACAATAATCTATTCCAAATTTATCACCGCAACATCAATATCTTTTACAAACAATTTTATCAAATATTTTTAATATTTTTGATGTATCGTTAAATCATCGATTTATGATAAGATTAAGATCACAAATTTGTTTATCTTCATCGAGATATTTATCAATCATCATATCTAGCGTAGACTTTTTTTCTTCCTCGGTTAATCTCTGGGAAATTTTATTCCAAAGTTTCTCTGTATCTTCTTCTTTTGTATAACGAAACAATTCAAATAACATATCATCATGGATTTTTTTATCTGTATGAGATCGTATTTCAATGATATTATTTACAACTTCTTTTGAGGAATTTGCATATTTCCATAAACTTTCATAATTATTTGGGACTATTTTATCAAATACTTTCCCATACAGAGATTTTTCGTATCATTTCTCTTTCATGATTTTTAGAAAGTATTCTATGCTCGAATATGAGCATTTTTCCAATTTTTCTATGTAATCCAGGAAGCTTTGCTTAAATAGATCTTCTGTATTTTCTCATGTAGCTTCTGCTATTGTATCCAATTTTATTTTGTCTGTGGGTTTATGCAAATCATAGTATTTTTTGTATCGTATTTTTCCATCTTGGCCGGATTCTAAGAGACATTTTTTCATCTCTTCGAAATATCACTGCCTTTTGCAATAATGTTCTATTTTTTTCGTATACCGATCTTGGATATCAAATCATCAGAGATTTGCTGTCTCTTTTATAGATTCAAATATTTCATCTTTTGAATCTCGTCGAACTGATTTTTCTAGCATTTCATTACATATGTTTTTTATATAATCTTGACTTTCAAATGTCTTTAAAAATACTAATAGACTCTTCATATCTTCTCTTCTCATTCAATCTCAATGGTTTCTTTTTCGACCATTTAATAGATATTCAACATAAGATTTTTTTTGATCTTCATTTAATTTGACTCAGGGCTTATTTATATATCTTTGGACTTCTTCCCAATTATTTTTTAATACAAATATATCTACTGCTTTCTGGTACATAGCCTGTTCTGCTAATTTTTTTTCTTTTTTTGACATTTTTTCTTGTAGCAATTTTTTGATCTCTTCTTCTTTTTGAAGAAGTTCTTTGGGTACTCGAAGCTTAGAAATTAATTCTTCTTCAAAATCATATTTCTCTCACTTATTAAGAGATATGCTTTTTGTGGATTTGTCTTTACATTCTACCATGACTATAAATTCATCTTGGGGTTTGTCCCTGGTGCAAGAAATAATTTTTTGATAATCTAGGTGTGGCTTATCGATTTTATTTGTTTCATAGTATCTTACTTTTCATCATCAATATATTTTTCATTGAAAAATAATTATTATAGAATTATCGCCTTCACTTCATCATCACTCGTCAGAATACATTCCAGAATCCTTGATTATTACGTCTGCCATATCTCCGTTTCACATGTCAAATGTTTTGTAATCTGGCATACCTGCTGTAAACCGCATATCAAAAAATCATGTACATCATCTGATAGATCAAAAGACTGTATATAAATATTCTCTTTTTTTCTCAAAAGTAAGTTCATTAAATTTTTTTTCTAAAATTATTTTATTTTTTGTTTTCTTCTTTCCACTTTCTGGAGTCTCTGGTGTGTTAACTTTTTTTGTCATTTGTAAATAATTTAAATAAATAAAATTTTTAATTCTTTTTATATTGCTCTTGTAAAAGCTTGAGTTTCAGAGCGAATATTTCTTGTTCTTTTCTCTCTTCTTCTTGCTGTTGTGCCTTTAATATTTTTGTACGATTGATGACTCTTGGTCTTTCTTCATTCATGTTTTCTTTTTCATTTACCATGAATATTATATTAGATAATCTTGGATCTGTCATAATAAGCTGGGTAGCATATTTATAATCGTTTCATTGGAAGGCGCTCAATACTTCTCCTATTGCTTTTCAAGATTTCGCTGCATTTAATAAAAAATTTGCAATAAAATTAGATGAATGCTCCTGGATTGTGGAGATTACTCTTTGACCTCCGTTAAATTTTTCCTTGAATTTTCTTTTAGCCATTTTGATAAATTAAATAATAAACTTTATTTCCTATGAAATATCATTTATTGACATTTTGCGTTTTATATAATGGTGATGAAATATCAATACTTAACTAGCATAATCTGTTGTCAGAAATTTACAACAAGCAAAAAACCTCACAGGATTGTGAAGTTTTTGTATCTATGATTTTTTATTTTTTACAATGATTTTGCATCATTATATATTCTATCTATATTTTGATCTATACAGTTTTTCATATCTTCACTTTTCAGATTGTCTAGATCTAATTCGTCTTCAAAAAGTTCACGAACATGTGAAGAGCAGAGATATGCGGCAATTTCGTTATAGTTTAGTCATTTGTCTAATAAGGTTTTTTCTAAATATTTATCAACATCTACATCTCTTATCTCCAATAACCAAAAAAATCAAAGTAAATCACCATTCCTTTCGACAATATATTCTTTTATCTCCTGAGTATCAAAAACTTCGTCAGAGAATCATCATTGGTATCGTATCTTTGAAGTATCGATGAGTTCCTTTTCTGATTGTGGTGCTGACTCCATAGAAGTTATTCTAATATGATTTTCTGTTTTAATCCTTGCATTGGTCTCCAGACGTTCTGCTGGATCGTTGTCTATGGTAATTTCGACAGTAGCTCATTTATAATTAGTTTTGCTTTCGATTTTGTAATTTAGTCCTGCAATGTCTAGAAGTTTCTGTTTAGTTTCCAAATTTCATTGTGTTCGGATGGTTATTTTTTTTCATTCTTTTTCATAACGTCTCATCATATTGATGACTATCTGATTGAATTTGAAAGTTTTGTTATCGTAGAGACAACCATCTCGATCAACAAAGACTCCTTCATATCTAGTTCATTCCGGTAATGGCTTTGTACACATGTATTTATAGACATCGACTATTCATTGAAGATTTTTCTCTCTCGGATAATTTACAAAACTTGGATGCTGAATCTGTAAAATAGTGATAAGTCTATTTTCAAATGCCAATCGTTTTTGAGATTTTTTCTCATTTGGTAGGTTAAAAAGTTTAGGAAGTTGTTCTTCATGTGATTGTCCATCAACATCAGCCATATTTCTTCGATTGCTTGTATCATGTAAGAAGGTAACAATCTCCCTTTCTATAAGTTCTTGGAATCCTTCTTCATCTTCAGGTTGCTTAGATATGTCAAAGATAACTTCTAAGATTTTAGCATCAAATGTTCCAATAGGTCTAGGTTTAATTGTTTCGATAGCTTTTTCATCTTCTAGATCAAATCATGTGTCCTTTTGAAATTCGCTAAACGCCGTAGGATCAAAAAGATACAAAAATCTAATATTTTTTTGTGAGAGTAAAAATTTTAATTTTGAATTGCCTTTGTTATATTTTTTCATGTCCTCAAGACTAAGAACGCTCATAAGAATTATCTTTTTTTCGGGATCTTTGATGTACATATCAAAAGCTTTTTCTATACCAGCAAATTTATCCATATTCGTCCCTTCCTCTGGAAGTTCAGCAAGGATGAAATTTACATCTTCCAATTTTGTACAATCGATTTCCAAAAGTTTCTCTTTTATAATTTTTTTTACATTATCACTTGTTCAAGTATAGATAGTAATGCTATTAAACGCATTGATTTTCAACATAGTTTGCGTCAATACCTCTCGTTGCATATGAGTTATTTTGGAAGAAAGGATTGATTTTATTTCTTCTTCGCTTTTGTCAGATAATTTTAATTTAGAGGCCATCTCTGTTAAAAAATCTATATTCACTGGTCAAAGTAACAAAATATGTTTATCGTCTGATCAAAGCATGTCCTTGATAAATCATACTATTCTTTCTTTAATTTGGTTGATATCTTCTTTTTCTATTTTTTCAAAATTTCCCATAAAAAATTCATGATCTATCACCATATCAAATCATTGTTTTGGTTTTTTTCGTCCTGGAAACACTACTGAACATCGCATATTGATATATTCGTTGATTTTATCAACATTTCAAAGATGTGTGAAAATTTGTTTGAGTGCTAATCAATGTGGGGATTTTAAATATGTAGGAATAGGTCCATCTGAATCCAAAATTTCTTTTATCTTTATCTGTTTATCTTCTTTCTCATTGGTTATTCATTTAGATTTTTTTGTTTTTGTGTTATCGACTGGCTCGATTTTGTCGTTAGTCTTTTTTGCTGTCATGGCAATAAGTTGAAAATATAAAAGCGAACCAAACATATAAAAATATAATCAAATATCAATTAGTAACTGGTTTATTCTGTTGTCAAAGAATTACAACAAGTAAATTAAAATATATAAAATTAATCAGACTTATTTCTTTTTTTTAGTTTTCTTAACGGTATGTAATTTCCAAATATATTCAAAAATACCTACTAAGGTATTATAAACTTCATTATTTTGTATTATAATTGCCTGAGGGATATCGTTTTTATCGAAGAACAGAATTGATATTTTACCAGGTCAATAAATATTGATATCAGCATGTATTGGTAATGGGAAGTCTTGAATAACCACTGTTTTTCTACCATACTTTTTATCATCAAGTAATTCTTTTTTGATATCAGTATCATCGGCAGTAACAATTCTCCTAGAGATAAGTCATCTTTTCTTTCTAAGTAATCTATAACGTCAAACATGTGAAGCGAATGATTTTTTGTGAGTTTTGGGTGTTCACAGAATCACTCTCATATCTTCAGTTGTATTTGCGAAATCAGCAAATAATTTTTCCAATCATCATACCCCTTCCAAATATTGTATTTTGGGAGCTGATCATATTTTCTCTACAAGAGCCAATAATTCAGGAGCTTTATCTTTAAATTCCAAAAACTTTTGTTCCAATAAATCCAAAAGAATCTTTGGTGAAACAACAGAGAAATATGTAATGTCCTTTCTTTCTAGGGTATTTACTATTCATTTACTTTTTAAATCTTTGAGAATAGTATAAACCGTTACTCTTTTGATCCCTGTTTGTCTAGCAATTGTGCTTGCAGGAGCAGATCATAGTTCTAGAGCCACTAAATAAATCTTAGCCTCTTTATCTGAGAAACCATAAGTTTGTAGAGTTGTGATTAATTCTGAATTCATAAATAACGGTAAGGTGCTAAAACATTATAATTATATTCTGAATTATTTTTTTTGCAAATTTCTGAAGAAAAATTTACAAGCAAATTTTTTGTTTGAATTTTCCAACACCAAAAGATGGATTTTTTTTATTCTTCTAAGGATTTTGACAAATAAAAAAATGTATATATAATTATACCGCTCATAATCTGAAATTAAATTTTTCGTCATTTCACTTGAAAAATTTAAATCATTTTATGGCGGTACGAGCATATTGATATGGACACTAAGATTGTTTGTTTACGTATAAATTTAAATCAGATTTTGATAGATGTTTAACGTATTGATAGTTTTACTTTTTGTAATAAACAATGGCTGATAATGTTGTGAATAAAGCAAAGAAAAATACGGAAGAGGATAAGAAAATCATAAGTGAATATATAGATAACAATTGGCATATGCTCACTATGGCCCCGGAAATTGCTGTAAAATTATTTACAAACCAAGGGATATTGGATGTATTTTCCTTGAAAGAGAAATTTGATGTAGAAAAAAAAGAAGATATTGAAAATAAAATTATAAATGTTCTAGAAAATTGACACCCTTACAAACCGATTAGTGATTTGGTAAATAACATATATGAGAATGCTAAGCAAGAATATCTAAATAATAAAGAAAAAGAAAAAAATCAAATAAAAGCAGAAATAAACCAAGTACAAAAAGATTTCGATATACACAAAAAAAATATGTGCAGGTTATGAATAGATAATATTGAACATATAGAATGAGTTATTGATGCTATTGTAATGCAACCAGAGCTGATAAAAAAAATGCTAGGAAATGTTTTGTATGAAAGAATAAAAGATAAATTATCAACGAAAAAAATGTTTTATAATGATATATCTGATGAACAAATAATACAGACTCCTGATTTTCAAGAATATTTTTGAATTATGGTAAATCATAAGATACTTTTAATGAAAATTAACTTTGAAGCGGATAAAGCTGATTTATTGGATGAATATGAGGATAAATTACGAAAAAAGATAGAAGATAAAAAGCATGATATTGCAGTGATGGAAAAGATGTTGGAAGGTTTAAAAAGAACCGATCCTAGATTTACTTTTGTATCAGATCTGAATAGAAATTCTCAAGATATTATAAAAAATTTTTTGAAAAAATATAAATTTGGAGATGCTGATTATAGCATAGATAAAGTGATCGAGATGAAAAATAAAATTAAGAATAGGATGAATCAAGAGATTAAGGATTTTAATAGGAAAAACGATATAAATAATACAGAAATCAAGGAAGTGAAAGTAGATGAAAATCAGATTAAAAAAAATCTTTTTCCAACTGCTTTAAGTGATTTTAGAAAGACATTAGATAAATGAAACAATTCTGTCTATGGCGAAAATGATGTAAGAAAAATGAAAAATATTGCCAAACGATTTGAAAATAAATTGGATAAACAGACAGATCCAGAAATAAATATGGAAAACATAAAAGAAGATAAATCATTGTCTTACGGTAGGTTAAAAATAAATAAAGCAGATCAAAAAATATGAATGAATCGAGAAAATCTTTCAAAAATCATGGATTACAAAGAAGCATTGAAATGACTTGTAACAAGCGACAATATCAGAGCTATTATATTCAATCGTATGATAGAATATATAATGATGAGACAGATTAATTATTGATTGAATAAAAACATTAAAATAGATGGAAGATTCCATATTATAAAAAGTAATATCATGGATGATGTATTTGCTTGAACTGACTACATACTCACATTTAAACATGAATGAAAAAATTATGTATGATTTGTAGATTTGATGATATGAAATAGCGGAGAAGCTGAAGATGAAAGCGTGAAAACAGTAACAGAAGATAGGATAAAAGCCAAACAAGAAAAAGCAAGCGAGCCAAAAATAATCTATAATTACTGGATCAATCAAAGACTTAGAGATAATGAAATAGGAATCGATTGAAAAGAAATTTATAAATTACCTAAAGCTAGAAGAATAGTAGAGGTATTTCATCCTAATTTAGCTTATAATATTATAAAAGAATCAATCAAAAATCTTGAAGGTAATTCAGAATCACATGAAATAGATAAAGAATTACTCAAGGAATTTGATAATAGGATTAATAAAGCAAAAAAGGGAATTGAAATTCCAATATTTGAGCTAGAAGAGAACTCCGTAATCTTGTCCTAAATAAATATTGACTTTAAAGTCTTTTTCAGTATACATTTATACGCAAAACAAATACGAAAACAATTTAAAAAAAATATTATATGTGTGAAAAAACAACAAATCAAGAGCCTCAGAACATTCAGGAGGAGATTATTATAATCGAACCCCTGACGCCTGATGAGACATTGGCGGGTATAATTGACCGAATAACGTAAAAAATGTAATTTATTATCATTGGTTAAGGCTCGTAATCCGGGCCTTTTTTATATTGTCCTTCAAAAAAAACATTTTCTATTTTTATATCGTCCTTCAAAAATATCTTTTATTTTTGATTGAACGATACATAGTTCCCAAGACGAATAAATGATTCGATTGGGAAACTATGATTGAACAATATATAGTTACTACCATAAAAATTCCTTATCATATTTCGGAATTATTTAGGTAGTAATCTAAAAAATCTAAAAAATCTCTTGAAATATCAAAAAATAAGTCTATCGTATATGTCCCCCTATTGAATATTTCTATTCAGATAGGGATCTCCGGTGTCTTCATAAGTGAATTTTTAAAAAGTTAATAGTAGTAAAGCGGTTTTTTCATTGATTTGTGATTTGTCGATTTTTGTCTTAAATTTTGTATCTGTATCCGAACTTGTATCTGTATCTGCATCTGTATTTGTATCTATCACCGGAGAATTATCTTTTCTTTAAAGGAGTTATTGTTGTTTTGATGTTCGCATCATTATAACCGTAACTCCTTTTCCCTTTATTAAAAATTGATTGGAATAAAAAAATGTAATTAGGTTGTAATTAAATCATAGAAATATAAAAATGATTAAGCGATAAAACGGCTAAACGATAAAATGATAAAACGATTAATCGCTTTGGCGCTTCAACGCTCTGGCTTTCACGTGTTTCAAAGCTTCTAAAATATATATGAATTATCAATTACTTTACGAGAACTGTAGTGAAGATCTCATTACCAGATTATTAAAAATTAGGAAAATCGATGAAAAAGTCGATTCTTTTCTTGATCCTAAATTATCTGAGTATCGATTGGATCCATTTTTGCTAAATGATATGGATAAAGCTGTAGATAGAGTAATATCCGCTGTCAAAAATAATGAAAAAATAATGATATTCTGAGATTATGATGTTGATGGGATTACATCTTCTTTTGTAGTTTACAATTTTTTGAAACATTTCTTGTGATATAAAAATGTCAGCATTCAATACCCTGATAGGATCAAAGAATGATACGGACTCAAGAAAGAACATATTGATCAGATTAATGATAAGTGAGTTAATCTTATTATCACGGTAGATAATGGTATCGCCTCATTGGCAGAAGCTATTTATGCTAAAGAGAAATGAATCGATTTGATCATCACTGATCATCATCAAGATTTGGATGAAATTCCTGAGGCCGTAGCCGTGGTCAATCCTGTTATTTCTCCTAACTACCCTTTCAAATGATTGGCTGGCGTAGGTGTGGCGTTTAAATTAGTTTGTGGATTGATTACTAAATCCAAATTCGATCAAAAGAAAAAGAATCAGATTTTTAATTACTTTCTTCCCATTGTTACGATATGAACTGTGGCAGATGTTGTTCCACTTGTCAATGAAAATAGAATGATGGTCAAAAGATGATTGGACTTAATAAATAGGAGGCATGAGCATCTGCCAAAAAGTCTAGTTTGATTTCTGGATTATCTGAATTTAAATATTATCGATACTTATCATATCGGTTATGTTATCTGACCGAGGATCAATGCTGGTGGAAGAATAAAATCGCCTTACGAAAGTCTATACTCACTGCTCTACTCTGGCGAAAAGCAATTGAAATATTTGGAAAGTTTGGAACTTATAAACACAGAAAGGAGATCGATGCAGGAAGCAATGTTTAAAGATGCTGAATTACAAATTGATTTTGAGAAAAAAATATTAATCTGAACTAGCAAAGACTTTCATGAATGAATTATCTGAATAGTTTCAGGGAAATTAACGGAGAAATATAATAAACCGTCCATGATAATGAAAATCGATAGTGAAAGAAATCTTGGAATTGCAAGTCTGAGATGACCAGATTATTTTGATGTGATAGAAATGATAAAATCTGTCTGAGATATTCTTATGAGGTTCGGTGGTCATAAATGAGCTGGTTGATTGGCTGTGAAATTGGATAGATTGGATGAGTTGATGAATAGGATGGGAGAATATTGTGAAAATAAAATCACAGAAGAGAATCTGATTAAATCAATCTATGTTGATACCAAAATCTATGATCATGAGCGAGAAAATCAAAGTTTAGAAAAAATCCAGAAATTAGCTCCTTTCGGAGAATGAAATAAAGAGCCGACTTTCTTGTTGGAAAACATAGAAATAAGTAAGATTGAAAAAGTTGGAAACAATGGGAAATCCCATATGAAAATTCATTGAGTATTTGGTGATAAAAAGATCCAAACCATGTTCTGGTGAAAATGAGAAGAAATCGGAAATATTGATTCTGAGAATAAATTGAATATTATCGGTAAAGTAAAAAAAGATAATTATAATGGCTGATATTTTTTGGATGGAAGTCGGATTGTGTGAAATGAGTAAAATATATGTAAACATCTTTAAAATTTCTATTTTCTAAAAATGAAGATAAATTACAACTCAGAAGATCTTGTAGATCATCATGTAGTAGCTGGTATAATAAAAGATCAGAATGGGGATACATTGATGCAAGATCACGTGAAACATGGATTTCGGACTATTCCCGTTGGGAAAGTAAAAGAGAACCAAAATGTTCAAGAAGCACTTTGGGAAGAGTTAAATGAGGAATGTAATATAAGTGTAAAAGAATTTAATGAAATAACACAGAGGGATTATTTTTATGATCGTAATGGTAATACTGTAAAAGTAATAAGTCATCTTTTCGAAATATTGAAATATGAAGGTGAAGTAAAAAACAATGAACCACATAAACATAAACAACAAATTTTTTTATCCTTAGATGAAATAAAAAATATCCCTTATTTATCTGATATGACTTTGTTATATTTGGAAACATTATGAATTCAAAGAGATGCTAAAATATAATTTTTATTTTAAATAATAATTATGAAATTATCCAAAGAAATAAAAGAAATAATGTTTGGATTTAGAAAGACTCTGTCTTTTTTGGATAAGAAAGAAAAAAATAAACTTTTCATTTCAGCGATATTGATGCTTTTTACTGGTTTTTTAGTCAATCTTCCTGCTGTAATTTTAGGAAAATTTGTTGATAAAATATTAGGAATCACATCTCCGACATTTTCTGTGGCGATTCCATTTTTGATAATAATTATAATAGTTATTTTATTGAAAGAATCTTTGACGGTTATCAGAAAATATTTAGTTGAAAATATAGCGACTCAAACTGATAAAAAAATGACGGTTAAAGTTGTCGAACATTTATTGAAAACTGACATCGGATGATTTATCAATAAACATCAAATAGGAGCATTAAACGGTAGGATCATGCGTTCTATTCAATGATTGATAAAATTGATAAAATTGGCTTTTTTGGATTTTATGCCAGCTTTTTTCTCTGCCATCGCGGCCATAGGCATCGCTTTTTATCATAAGCCACTGTTAGCTTGATTCATGATATTAGTAATTCCAACATGATTATTTATTGTAGTTAAACAAATTTCTTCTCAAAAATGAATTAGGGTTTCTTTGTTAAGAGGGAAAGAAAATATAGATGGAAAAGTCGTTGAAATGATGACGGGACTAGAATATATAAGAGTTTCAAATACAATAGGTTTCGAAGTTAATAAAATTGGGGAAGTGACAGAAGATTTAAGAAAGATAGAGATCAAGCATCACATATATATGATGTTTTACGACGCAATGAAATATTTGAACGAAGCATTTTTCTATATTTTGGTCGTTGGAATTGCAATTTATTTCGCAGTCAATGGGATTATATCCAAATGAGATATTCTGACTTATTCAATATTGTTTATGAGTATCACTACTCCATTAGCAATCATTCATAGAATACTCGATGAAGCTCATGAAAGCACAATCAAAGTAAATGATTTAGATAATCTGATGAATGAGCCATTAGATAAATCCTTTGAAACAGAGATAGATAATAAATATAGAGAATCTGATCTTGCATTAGAGATAAATAATTTATCTTTTACATATCCGGAGAAAGATATTCCAGTACTAAAAAAAGTTAATTTAAATATATCGAAAGGAGAAAAACTCGGGATTGCTGGTGCTTCTGGTTGTGGAAAATCTACACTTATAAAAATCATTTTGAAACTTATTCACAATTATTCTGGTGAAATATTTTTTCTGGGGAAAGGTTTGGATTCGCTTTCAAGGGAAGAAATAGCTGATAAGATAGCATATATTCCACAGAAAACATATGTTTTTGCAGGAACAATTCAGGAGAATATCTTATATGGAATTAATAGAAAAATTAAAAAAGATCAGATTTATGATGCATTAAAAAAAGCGAATATTTATGATGAGGTTATGAATGTTTTATGATGATTGAACGGTATTATTTCAGAAAGTGGAAACAATTTGAGTGGCGGTCAAAAGCAGAGAATAGCCTTAGCTAGACTTATTTTAAAATCACCAGAAGTTTTAATTTTTGATGAGGCAACATCGGCGTTAGACAATACAAATGAAATCGTCATACAAAAAAATATAGAAAGTTTTTTTATGGATAAAACAATAATAACAATTGCCCATAGATTGACGACATTAAAAAATTCAGATAGGATTATTGTTTTTGAAAACGGAGAGATTATCCAAGAAGGAACTTATAATGAATTATCAAAGATTGAAGGTAGATTCAAAGATTTTTTGGAACAAAATATCAAAAAAATAGAAACTGTTTAAAAAGATATGGATTAAAAATAAAAAATAAATCAGAATTTGATTGACTTCTGCAAATAAAAATATATAAACATAAAAAAATAAGGTCATGGCAAAACAAAAAATAAGTGAGGTCGTAAGTCTTAAAAAAGAACAAGAGTTAAAGAGACTTAGACTTCGAATGAAACTATTACTTTGGAAAAAAGGGGGAAGGTCGGGATCAAAACCAAAACTTAAACCCACCTAAAACAAAATCCAAAGCAGGAAAAAAACATTAATATTTATAATTATTGTATTCTACAACTTCTTTATTCAGGTCCTATATTTGGATTCTGCGTTCAGAAGTTTTTTTTATAAAAGGCTTTACTTTTACGAATAAAGATATATAAGTATTTGTTAAAAACAAAAATATGAAACATTATAAAATTCTGAAAGAGATCCAAAAATCATTCCACTTTGTCAATCCCCATGATGACTCAAGAGTAGATGAAAAAGTTTTTATTAAAGCAATAAAATTCCTTCTCAACATTATTGAAAAAATGAAACGGGATCCAGAAAATTTTAAGATAGTTGTTCTTGATCCCAGAAATATTGTAATTAAATTTATTGGGAATAATTATAAGTTGAGAATCGACGTAAATGAAGGTAAGATTTCTTGGACTTGTGAAGTTAAGGATGTGATTGATTTTAGAAAAGAACAGATTGGGACTAATTCTTCCGATCTAATAAGATGGTTGAACAAACATTATTAATATGGGATTTGATATTTAGCAATACCTCCTGAATTCACGGAGGTTTTTTTTTATTTTATACAAATCCACCCCTACCCCTCCCTTAACAAGGAGGGGACTAGCTTATTTCCCCCTGTGAAGGGGGATTAAAGGGGGTTTGTATAAAAAAAAGGCCCGAGACAATAAGTCTGGGCGAGAAATATATGAATTATATTTTTGATGATTTTATTGTTGCTGGAAATCTACATTATTCTTTATTAATGCCTGCGAGATTTTGTTAAATAAATCTTTTTCTCCATTTTTAGAAAAATCGATCAAATAGATCTTTTTATCTTTTCCTCTTTTTTGGCATAATATGATGATTTCCTTATTTGTAATGAAAATGATATGACTACCATGAAAGATACTTCCATGTTTTTTACCCCAGGTTCTACCAAACCCTTCACATTCTTTGATTATTTCTTCAATCTCTGGTAAACGACGAATCTGATTAATACATTGATATTTATTTTCCATATTTCAAGAATTTTTTTTGCATGTATATGAATTTGTGATTAAATAGCAAGAAAAAAAATATTGTAATTAAGTTGAATTAGAACATTAGAACGTTAGAAAATGGAATGTTAGAGAATTAGCATAAAGCATACAGCGTATAGCATTCAGCATTTATTCTTTAAATTTTAAATTTCATGCATAACAAAAAACAAATCTGGCTTACTTTGATTATAAGTGTTTGTATTACATTGTTTGGAATTTTGATTTTTTTCTGAATTGAAAATAAAAAAATCAGTAAGCTCGAAAATATTATAGAGAATAAACTTGATTACAAAATTGATAGTAATTCTAAATCAGATTTATTAAGTTTGCAGAATGCATTGATATCGATGATTCAATGAGCCTGAAAATCTGTAGTTAGTATAACAATCAGTAAAAACATGAAAACTTATGGAGACGATCCTTCTGTTATTTTTAAACCATGAACTTCTAGTGCTAAAGTGGGCGGTGGTAGTTGAATTATTGTAAGAAAAGATTGATATATAATCACTAGTAAACATGTTGTTCAAGATACAAGTGCAAAATATTCAATAACATTGAGTGATGGTAAAATTTATAATGTCGATAAAATATGGTTTGACGATATATTGGATGTGGCTATATTAAGAGTTGTTGATAATGATGGGAATCCTGTAAATAATCTACCAACAGCAAATATAGCTGAAATAGAGAACAATATACAAATTGGGCAATTTGTTTTCGCGATATGAAACGCATTATCTGAATATCCGAATACTTTCTCAATGTGAATTCTGTCTGCTAGGAATAAAGAGTTTAAAATAAATAAAACTAATGTTTACGTCTGACTTTACCAAAGCAATTTGGCTATTAACCCTGGGAATAGTGGGGGGCCTTTAATAGATATCAACTGAAATGTAATCGCATTAAATACCGCTGAAAGTGAATCAAATGGGATTTCTTTTTCTTTGCCGATTAGCAAGGAATTTGTGGATACAGCCATTGCTTCTGTAGAAAAATATAATAAAATCACAAGGCCATTAATTTGAATCCAATATGTTGATATAAATGATCCTACCAATAAGCTGAATGGGATTCAAGTCAAAGATGTTTTGGCTGATTTCCCTGGCAAGCAAGCTGGGATTGAGATTGGGGACGTTATAAGTGCCGTAAATGGTAAACAGATCAATAAAAACATGCCTTTTTTATATCAGCTTTATACCTATATGCCTGGAGACAAGATAAATCTGACCGTAGAAAGAAATGGTGAAAAGCTAGAATTCCCTGTAGTTTTAGGCGAAAACAACTAAAGAAAATGATGAATTAGGAACCTTGCCTACCGGCAGGCAGGTTAGGAATGATGAATGCTAAGTGCTAAATGCTAAATGTTAAGTGTTAAATACTAAATACTAAATACTAAGTACTAAATACTAAGTACTAAAGACTAAGTACTAAAGACTAAAGACTAAATACTAAGTACTAGCTAATTTTCACAGAAAATTAGCTATCTATGTCATTATTTACTTAAATGTAAATTCAAAAGCTTGTATTCAGCTGTGAAAAATTGAAAAAACATTACTTTTCCAATAAAATCAGACTGTTATATTTTAAATCATATTTTGATCATGCCGACATATATCCCTGATTCAATTATCGATGAGATTGAAGAACTCAAAGAGCTTTGAAAATTCGATGAAGCTATCAAAAAAGTTAATAGTATCCTTTTCAAGGATCCGTCAAACGAAAGTGCACTTTTGCAAGTTACTGACATCCAATACAGAAAATGAGAGATAACCAAAGCTAGCAAAGCGATAGATTTTCTAAATGCTAAGAAAAATAATAATGATCCATTATGTTTGTATATCAAATGAGTTCTTGAAATGGAAAAAAATCACCGATTGGATGCCAAAAGATATTTACAAAAAGCGATCGAATTGACTAAGGCTGAAAATCATGAAATCATAAGATGTTATGGATTGTGTGAATATCGATATGGAAATAGAGAAAAATGACTTAATCTGATCAAAGATAGTTTCAATATGAATAATAGAGACGCTGAAGTAGTTTACAATTTGATTGAACTTTATATTCTGGAACATAATTATAAAAAAGCTAAAGACATGATTAAATATTTTTATAAAAATCGCGAAAAATTACAAACAATAGATAAGGAAATAACTTATTATGATCAAAAAATTTGATTGTTTGAAAAATTTATAAAAACTCAGGGGATGTTTAAGAATAGTAAGAATATAATGAAAGAAAAACAAAAAATTTAAAACTTTAAATTTAAAAAAATGCAAAAAAACAATTTCTCAAAACTATTGAAAGAAGACCTTAGACTAGTGGTTAAATCATCCTGGTCACAATTATTGGGAATTGGTATCCTTATATGATTTTTACTATTTTTGTTAAACATATTTTTGTGAGTTTCCCTTTATACGAACAATCTTTCCGACACACTGAAAGACAGATTAGGAATGTATTTCTACATCAAGGATGTACCATGACAAGAGACCATTGTGTACAAGGAAATTATAACAATGAAAGATGAATTAGAAGCTAAATGACTTAAGGTTATGTTTTCATCCAAAGAAGATGCTTTGGGATTTCTACAGAAAAAAATTCCTGATTTAATAGATAATTTCAAAAAATATGGAATAGAGAATCCTCTGCCAGCAACGCTTTATGTAATGTTTGATAATGATAATAAATATCAGGCGCTCAGGACAATTATCCTGGATCACAAAGACCTTATATTAAATATCAAAGATGTAGATAATGGTAAAACTCTTAAGCAGCAGGAGAATAGGGTCCTAAATATTATAAATCTGAGTAATTTTATAATGAATGTCTCCTATGCGATTATAACTGTGCTTTGCATAATCATACTTTTGTTTATTGGATTTCTGTTAAATAGTTTATTTGCGTTTTTCCGTAAAGATTTTGAAATCAAGAAAGTTATGTGAGTAAGTCATATCAATATAGTAAAAACATTTATGACTATCGTTTTGTGAGTAATCGTAGTAGCGTATGTGATTAATATAGTTTTGCTTTTGATGAGTGGAACGACAATAAATTATTATTTAACTACATTATTTGATGTGAGAATATTAGATGTGTTTCAGAATTTATGGTTAGTATTGTGATTTGTTATATGACAAATAGTTCTATTTGTTGGTGCATCAATAGGAATTTCTTACCGATTTACTAATTCACTTAATAAAAGAAATTAGCTGAATGCTTCATGCTTTAAGCTTTATGCTAAAAAATAAAAAAAACTGACCGAAATTGATGGTCAGCTTTTTTATTTTGAAATATTGTTTTATTTCTTATCTGACGACAATGTTGATATTAAATTTTCTTGATTCCATATTTTTATTTTTTCTTGTTTTATTATTGCTTTTGATTTGTTATATAATATATTAGGCCAAAGTCATTCTGGGAGTATTTGATTAAATTTAATTAATTTTTTTTCTCTTTTGTCAGCTTGTTCATTATTTAGTAACACTATTCACTTTATTGGCACCATAATTTCAAGTATCTCTTTTTTATCTTCTATAGATAACTTGTTAAATTCTTCCCAAAATTTAATAATATTTTTATTGTCTTGGGCTTTCTTATTTTTTCTTTCTTTAGATAATATTATATTTATCATAATAATATTAAAAAACTAAAAGCATTAGCTTCGAAATTATAAACAATTATACTTATTTGTCAAGTTTTTTAATTTACTATAATTGTCTTTTTATAAAAACAAATCAATTGGTAATGGTTTGTTTTTTTGATTATGCTAATCATAGAATATAGTCTGTTTCATCCTCATTTTCAGAAGATTTAAGATTATCTAATATATCTTGTTTGGTAATTTCCTTTATTTTAAAAGGTTCAGTGCTTTTTTGGTCTTCTGAAGATAATATTTCTTGCATTGTAAATTTATTTAATATAATAAAAAACTCCTCTGTTTTCCCAGAGAAGTTGAAATTGAATTACTGGAAAAACTTATCTACAATGGAAAATATTATGAAGATAATGAGTTTTGCTTATATTTAAGGTCATCTTATAATGCGAAAGATAAAATTTTATTGCATTCAGCTTGAAGCATGAAGCTTGTTGCTAATACATTATTCGGATTCAGGGTCACATTGTAGGAGCAATAACTATTTTTTTGATCAATTTTCATTTTACTCATGTTGGCTTATTATCTTCTATCGCCTTCAGGAATGCTTTGATATTGTCTTCTAATTGAGACTGTTCAAAAGAAACCTTACCAATAGACGCATTGATATTTCCTGTTTTATCTAGTTTGAATTCCATTTTTCATTTTTTGAATTCCTGAATAGCTTGAGATATATTGGTAACAACTGTTCATGCTTTGGGAGATGGCATAAGTCATTTTGGTCAAAGTTGTTTGGCTACTCATGCTAAATCTCTTATGTGATCAGGAGTTGTTATAAGAATATCAAAATCCATTTTTCATGCTTTGATATCATTAATCAAAGTTTCTGTTCATGCGACATCGGCTCAAGCTTTCTTAGCTTCATCCACTTTATCTTCCGATATGTAAACAGCAATTTTCTTGGATTTTCATGTCCCATGAGGTAGGATAGTTGTTGCTCTGATCATTTGATCATTGTACTTGGGATTAGCATTTGTTTTGACAGCCATTTCTACACTTCAATCAAACTTGGTGTAATTTGTTTTTTTTATAAGAGCAATAGCTTCCGAAATAGAATAAGCCTTACTTGAATCAACTAATTTTTTTGATTCAGAATACTTTTTTCAGTGTTTCATAATAATAATTTTAATAATAAAAGTGGTTGTAACGATTTTAAAAAAATCTCCCACGTATTTTTCGATTAAAGGATTAAACGACGAAATGATAAAGCGATTAAACGATTAATTTTTAATTAGACGCCCCGTGGGTCGTCTCTATGAGCGCAATTCTTAATTCCATAATTCCTTAATTTCCTTATTCCCTAACGTTCTAAAGACTATCGACTAAAGACTATTGACTAATTTCTATTCACATATTCTTAGCTGTTCACATTATGGATTTCATAATAGATTCCATATTGTCAGAATTCATATCACCTTTTTTAAGTTCCGCGATTTCTTGTAGATCCTTTTTAGTTATTTTTCAGATTTTGGTTTTATTTGGTTCTCAAGAACCTTTTTTCTGATTTGCTTTCCGAAGAATAAGATTAGATGTTACAGGGCTTCCTATTTTTAGTTCGAAAGATCTATCGGCATATATTGTTACCACTACCTTGACCTTAACTTCTGCTCACCCGAATTGTTTCATCAATTCCATGGTTTTTTCATTGAATTCTTTGATGAATTGTCAGATATTTACTCCATTGGCTCCAAGCATAGGTCCAAGTGGAGGTGCTGGTTGAGCTTTACCAGCTGGTATTTCTAAATTTAGAATATTCATAATTTTTCACGCCATTTTAATTATTTATTCATAAAATAAAGATTTAATATAATTTTTGGATTTGTAGTAAATAGAATAATCTATTTGTATAAGTCGAACATCGTTGGATATATAGACTAACATTACTACTTTGTTATTTTTGTATTCTGGTAAGTTGATGAATACAATTTTGTCTCAAAATAGTTTATTGTTAAATATATCTTGCTCGGTATTGAGTGTGTATAAATTTCATTTTAGCTTTCTAACTATATTATCGAAGTCATAAGCGGGATTACCAAGATAAACGTAATAAATACCCTGAGAATCTAGTAATGCGTATTGGTATTTGATTCAAAGTTTTTCTATAGAATCTACTGTTCAGTAATAAATATCTGTTCAAGATAATATCCTAATATTACCTAATTTTGTTTGTGTCTTTCATGTTGATGATTTGTTTATGTTACCAGTTTTCACTATCTGCGACTGAATAAATCATGTTAAAAAATCAGATTTTCATGTATTTATCTTATTTATATTGCTTGTTTGATTAATTATTCTATTTTCTTCTTGTAGAAACGAACTAATTAATTCGCTTTGTCATGAGTTTACCGCAGTTATTTGTATCATATCTCAGGATGTAGAGTCAGAGTCTTTATTCAATGAGTTTTTAAATTCTTTTCATTTTATCTGGAACAAAAACATATACACGATCATCAATGCTAAGAAAAGCACTACCATAGAGAATCTGATTGTTTTTTTTTCTTGTGTATGCATTGAAGGATTAAATGGTTAAAAAGTTTAGAAGAAGCCAAGAAAACTTTTCTATCCCCCAGAATTTCTGGAATGCAACCGATAGGTGGATCTGATTGGGAATTTACAAATTTTCTCTCTAACTTTAACCTAAATTGCAATCAATATTAGCTCATAAGTTCTATTTTATCAAGGTCCATAACTACTGGAGTAAGTCTTCATAACATTTCAATATTTACTATCACGGCTCATTTTTCTGAATCTATATTTCTAATAGATCATTTCATTCATTTGAAATCTCATGTCTTAAGAAGAACAACATCTCCTTCTTTGAAAGGTATTCTGAGTTCTGATCTTTCTTGAGATTTTTTGATTTGTTCCATTATTTTATTATACTCATCATCTGTCAAAGGGATTGGACGAGTCTCTGCTCAGACAATAAGTCTTACTCATGGGGTATTTCTAATAATGTATCGGATTTTGTCGTTCATTTTCGATTTAATAAATACATATCCTGGGTATAATTTTCTTTGTTTAATAATTTTTTCTCATTTCTTGAGAGAAGATTCATTAATCATAGGAGATAGAAAATCTGCGACATCTTCTTGGAGTCATTGTTTCTTAACTCTTTCTTTAAGATTTTCGATAACTAGTTCTTCTTGTCAAGAGACAACACTAAGAACATACCATTTAAAATGATTATCTTCTATTTGTCTTTTGATTTCTCATGTATTAACCTCTGCTTTTTGCATGGATAACTGTAATAAAATGATAAAGCGATTAAATGATGAATGATGAATGATGAATGCTAAATGCTATATGCTGAATGCTTAAAGCTTAATGTTTCAATTACTAATTACCAATATTCTAATTACACGCGATAAATTGCGTCTCTACAATATCTAACGTTCTAAGTTTATTGCATAATGCTATAGAACCATTTATATATTCATGAAAACACAGTATCAGCTAAGACAAAATAAAGTCACGCAACCAAAACCAATACAAAAATAGCTATCGTAAGATTGATAAATTCTTTCTTGGTTGGATGTTTCAATTTTTTAACAGTTTCTAGACTGTCATAAATAAATTTCATCATTTGGATAATTTTTTAACATAAAAAAAATTTTGGCAACTTAATATTAACGAAGTTCCAGAGTTTTTCAAGGGAAAAATAAATTATTTTACTTGATTATTTCTCATTATTTGAAGGACAAACCTATCTGCTAACCTATAACGTTTTTGCCACTCCTCTATTGACATAAATACTACCGCCACAGTTTCAATATAATAATTTCTAAAAATATCATTAATCTGATCTTTTATCAAATCCAGCTGAGGTTTCTCGCAATTTTTGTAAATGATGACCAAATCCATATCTATATCTACGCCAAACCTTTTACCAAAAAAATATTTATCTATCATAATTTCATAAGTTTTGAAAAGTTTAATAAGATCGTGTTTAAGGCCAAAGAAAAATATGCTTTTGATTGTTTCGTAAATTTCTGGTTTGATAGTAATCGCTCGTCATTGTCAGTCTTTGTTGATATCTATTATATTTGCTTCATCTAAAGAATCGATCTGTTTTTTGATAGCAGGAAATGTTCGCTTTAATTCACTTTCAAGCGCCCTCATTGAAATTCATTGTCTTCTGAATAGAAGATATTTGAGTATTCAGACTTTGGCTTCGCTACCGAAAAGTTTCTCTAAATTCATTTATTTTTGAAATGGTAAATAGTAATTTATTTTTTTACTGCAAACCTTTGTTTATCATATAATTATTTAACAAAGGAATACAAGTAAAAAGTCAAGTATTGAAAATAAAAAAAATGGAGGATCGGTTGGCAATAAGCGAACACGATCCCCCCTGGTTTTGTAATCCCGGAATTCCGGGGAAATTGTGAAATGGCTTAAGGGTCCGATTAGCGTTGACCCCAAAAAGCCATAAAGACTTTTTTTAAAGAATGATGTTATACTGTTGTTAATTTTGCCTTCATCCAAGATCAATGGCAAAGATACCTGGATTTTAACTAAACGGAAGGTGCCCGAATTACACACAAGCTTATGGCTTGCAAAAAACAATTTTGGTGTTCCTTTTTCAAGGAAAATTGTTTTTTAGGACTTGATTTCGATACCCTATTCAGATAATTCAGTAGTATTAACAACTTTTTATAAAACTTCAGATTACCGATTAAACGGTTGCGATTGGACATGCGTGTTTTCTCGCTCTGATTTTCTTTAAAAAAAGCCTTAAGTCAGCATAAAAAAGAACTGAATATCCAGAAAGTAATTATTTGATTTTGAATGTCAATAGAGACTTTTTGATTTATCTATAATATTCGTCGTTCTTCCATTTGTATGGATTTATTTGGATATATTCACGTATTCTTTGAAAGTCTTGTTCGTTACGTATGATATGATCATAGAAAGATCTTTGCCGTTGAAATTTTTGTAATCATGATTCATGAAGTTTTTTGGATGAAGTAGTCTTGAATGCTCAAATAATAGAGGATAATCATTTTATCTTCTGTTGTAAGGAACGGTCGCGACCGTTCCCTACGATATCATTATCGATTATGATTATACCATGAGAATGATTTGGCATAATTATGTATTCATCTAAAATTATGTAATTATATTGTTGTCATAATCGCAACCAGCATTCTTCAATAATTTTTCAATAACCATTTAAAATCATTTCATCGTTTTCTATTTTACCAAAATATGGAATATGGTCTTTAACGTTTATCGTAACAAAAACATATCCATCTTTATAAAGAAATGTTTCTAATCTATTTTTTTTGCGAGATTTGGTCATTTATCTAAATATTTTCTATAAGGAACGGTCACGACCGTTCTCTACTACTTAAAGATAATATCTAAACTATTAATTTTTATATCCCTGGAACTGGAAATTTAAGAGAGAAATCTTTAACCTGATTTTTTATTTTTTCTAATTTAGCTTCATTATCCCGATTTTTGAATGCATCGTCCATAAATTCCACAATCTTGCGGGTGTCTGGTTCTTTGATTCATCTAGTTGTCATAGCTGGCATACCTATTCTCAAACCTGAAGGACGAAACGGTGGATTAGGATCATCAGGAATTGTAGATTTGGAAGTAGAAATTCAAACCTTATCCAAAGTTTTTTCCGCTATTGATCAATCTAGATTGGAATCAGAAAAATCAACAATAATCATATGATTATCTGTTCATCATGTCACTAATTTATATCAACGAGATAACATTTCTTGGGCTAAAATTTGAGCGTTTTTGAGCGTTTGTGAAGCATATTTTTTGAATTTATCTGTTTGAGCTTCTTGAAGTGCGACAGCTATGGCACAAATTGTATTCATGTGAGGGCCACCTTGCATTCATGGGAAAACGGCTCTATCAATTCTGGTTGGAATATTTTCTATTGTATCTTCTGGTTTTCTCAGTGGATTAGAAACGATTCATTTGGAAACAATAATTGCTCATCTTGGTCATCTAAGTGATTTGTGTGTGGTTGTCATCATTGCGTGAAATCCATGCTCCATGGGATTAGCTAACAACTGGGCAGCGATAAATCATCCGATATGTGCGACATCAGCAAAAACTATAGCACCAATTTCTTGTGCAATTTCTGCAAATTTATCATAATCAAGTTCTCTTGGATAAGCAGAAAATCATGCAAGAATAATTTTGGGTTTATATTCCTGAGCTAATTGATGAACTTGATCGAAATCTATTGTTCAATCAGATTTTGTTTTGTATCTCAGAAATTTAAATATTTTTGAAATAAATGTCACTGGTGCCCCGTGTGTAAGATGACCACCATGAGTTAGATCCATTCACAAAATACTATCTCAAGGTTCCATCAATGCTGAATAAACACACAAATTAGCTGCTGCTCAGCTCAAAGGTTGAACGTTGGCATGATCAGATTTAAATATTTTCTTGGCTCTATCGATAGCCAATTGTTCTATTATGTCAGTATTCTCTTGTCCGCCGTAATATCTTTTACCTGGGAATCATTCAGAATATTTGTTTGCAAAAACTGTTGCCTGAGCTTGCAGAACTGCTGGAGATTGATAATTCTCAGAAGCAATAAGTTCCATTCATTCTGACTGTCTTTTTTGTTCAGCTAATATTGCTTTGTAGATCTGGGAATCTACTGATTGGATAAGTTGCATGAAAAAAAATAAATTAACGAGTTAAAAAGTTAACGAGTTTATATCTATTTAAGATTTTCTATCAAGAATATATTTATGGATAATTAAAGCTAATATACCACCGATGATTATGGTGATGAGTTGTCATAATCACATAGCTTTGGCAAAAAATGCCGGTATCAATCATATCCGAATCATTATTAATGAAATAACGAAAAGAAATCAAACCTTACTTATTCATCATAAAGATAAATTAATCCATTCGTTGTAACGGAAATTCGCGACAATGTAAACTAGCAAGTAATTACTTATCCAAATAACTGGCATGAGATAAACCATGAAAATAGTGAATGGTCAAAAGATTATTCATCTAGAAACCACGGCGATACTTGGAAGTAACAGAAGTGGTAGAATATTTTTCGTTTTGAATTTCAATGCTGCCATGACTAAAATAAAATTTACGATGCTTCAGACTAAAATTTGTGGTCATCATAAAAATAATGGAATCAAAAACATAATTAATGAAAAAACCAAAATCTGAATTTTATCCGTGATAGTAATTCCAAATAAATTCGATTTTGTAATTGTTTGGAACATGATAAGAAAATAAATGTTAAAATTTTTATTTAGGTGCTTTTGGTTTGATAAAATTTGTATGATACCAATCTGCGATATAACATACAATCCTACCAAAAAACAATACGCCAATGAAGCACAATATGATACCCATAAATACACTACGCAAAGAAGTAAGACCAAAAATAGTTAATATAAATAATTGTCATATATATATAGGTCATCGGAAGATAACATTAGCTAATGTATCTCAGACATATTTCCTTACTCATGGATGTCTGTAATATTTTGCTTTGTGTTTTTCTACCATGAAATTTCTAAACCATCAAAAAAATCATGAAGTAGAAATAGTAAGTATGGTACCTATGATCCTTAGAATAAGGGCATTAGTGAATCAGATTATAAAATATCATTCAATAAGAAATTTAATTACATCATCTATCAAATAAATGAATCCAAATTTATGTAATTCTGTTCGGAAACTTTTATCAAAATTGAATGGATGTCTAATGATATGTTTTCTCTTATATATTCTTCGCAGGATCCAAACATATCCAATACTAAATCAAAACAAAATTAAAGCAACTAAAAAATATTTATAAATCAGAATCATTTCTTTTTTTTTAGATTAAAACTAAAATTTCATCGATATTTGTTCTGTCATTGGAAAGTTTAGGAACTTTGTGTTGTCATCAAAGTTTATTTTTGGTTTTTAATCGTTTATAGAATGTTCACTGCACAACCGCATGAACAATTGGTTCTCACAAAACCTTAGTATCATTTCTTTCATCAAAATAATATGAATTTATATTACAGAGCTCCCTATCTAAGACTTTTGTAAATTCTAAAATATCTTTCGGTGGTCTTGTGAATTCTATAACCCATTCATAGGCTCATCTAACTGCTCATCAAGAATAAGTAATGGGTGCTGCCATATAATCAGTTGCCATGGTGTCTGTTTTTTTGCATGCTTCCATGATTGCTCTGTCAGTATAATCTGATGTTACACATTCCCCTACCACATCGATATAATATTTGGTTCTTCAAGAAACTTTGATTCTCCAAAAATCAAGAGTAGTAAATTTGACTGTATCACCAAGGACATATCTTCGTAATCATGAATTATTTGTAATCAGAATAACATAATCTTTTCAGATTTCCACCTGATCAAGAGTCAGAACGCTAGGATTGAACTTACCATATTCTTCTAGGGGTATAAATTCATAGAAAACTCCATGGTTGGTAAACAATAACAAATCATCGCTTCCATTTTTATCTTGAGCTGCGAAAAATCATTCTGAAGCATTATAAACTTGATAATATTGCATCTTAGGTGTTGGCAGAAGTGCATGAAATTGTGGCTTATAAAGATCAATAGCCATTCATCACCAAAAGAATAATTCAAAATTGGGTCGTACCTGTAAAATATTTTTTTTGCCTGTATATTCCAAAACTTTATAAAGAAAGTTGGAACATCGTGATGGCTGACCGCTAATAAAAGTAATATTTTTGTCTAGAGTTTCTTCGATCATTCTTTGCGCCTTTTCCTCTCGATTTTCCATGTATGAAATTTCTGCTCTTGGTTCTCTGAAATATTGTCAAATTCGTGGTGCTGTTTTCTGTAATATAGCTGAAATAAATCCCACATTTTCTTCTCATGTATAAGGATTGGTCGAAAATCATCATCAGATTACTAATGATTTTCATTTGAAAAATTGACTTCTAGGGTTGTTCCTAACAAACAAACTTAACATCTCCATTCATCATCTGAAATGAGATTTTTTGAGATTTTCTTTGGTTATCGGAATAAATTTGGATGTTCATCATGTCGTTCAAGAAGAAGTAGCGAATCGATCAATTTTGCCAGGATAGGTAATATCTTTTTCTCATTTGAGCATGTAATGAATCCATGGTTCGAAATCTTTATAGCTAGAAATCGGAACCTGATTCTGAAAATCCTGGATTGTCCTAATATTTTCGAATCAATATTTTTTTCACCGAACGGTATTTTTACATTTCTCTATCAATCAGAAAAGTATATTCTCCTGATTTTGCATAGAAGGCTGATGAATATGCGAGTTTATAATAAGAAATGTTTTGATTACCTTGTTGACTATACGATTTGGCATAGAAATAATTTTTCAACATAAAATACTGGAAATTTATTTTTAGTTAATGATATTCTAAATTCAAGATGAAAGCGAAATGAGCGAAGCGAATGTAGTCCCGCAATCTGCTAAAGACGGATTAGAAAGCGGGAAATAAAATTTCTGCTTGTAATCTAAGTATGGATCTGTATCTTTGTTTTACAATAAAAATTAAAGTAAAAATAAAAATAGAAACAAAAAATGAAAGTAGAGTTATTAAAAAATTTGAATGGGATTTTTATCGTAAAGTTTAACTCAGAGATTAGAAATCTAAAATTAGTTGATCTGTTGATTGATTTATCCAAAGAAAATGATGGATCTGAAATTTATTCAAGAGGTAGGATTCTGATTTACAAACACGAAAGGAATTCGTTTATGAGCGATTTCACCTTGCCAAGATCAGTAACACTTCGATATGTAATATCCAAAGAAAAAAATGATATCATGGTATCTTCTCAAAAAATTGGAGAATTTGGTCATGATTATTTCGATCAGATTAAGAACATCAGAAATCTGTTTAAAAACCAAACTGATATTACCGACGGCCAGTATCTGGTATTCAAGTAATTACATTAAAATCAAATTATTATTTATACAGAAAGTTAATTCTATCTGTATTTTTTGTTATGATTGAATTTTATATCGTAATATTTAAACTTATATTCTCAAATAAAAAAAATTAATAAAAATAAAATTAATATGGATATCATTTTTGAATTCTTATCGAAAAAACCCAAGGAAAATATTTCTCTTCGGAAGAAACCCACCTCACAAAGAGTTATTGTCTTCTCTTTGGAGAAATATGAACGTCTTTATAAAAAAAATAAAAAAAATCCTATTGTTGGGGCTGGGTTAAAGCATTGTTCCTTCTATGTGCTTTTATACCGTGAAGGAAAACAACTCTGTGTTTCAGATTTTAAGTTGAAACCTAGAATGCAATATTCTTTGCTTGGGGTTTATACTCTGGGAGTTATTGCCTCTGACATGAGGGAATGGCACAAAAGCATTGTTATAGAGCTTGACCATATAAGTGGCTATATACCACCGATTATCTTACAAATAATTGAATCTCTGCCGAAGAAAGAGAATAGAAATGGTGGGGGTTATTTGTTTAAAGACTATCAAACCGGAAAGAAAACCTTGAATGACCCCTATCTCAGTTTTGTCTCACTATTAAGAGCCAATGGGTTTGTTGGTAAAATAGAAAAAGGGCAAAGAATTGCAATGGTAACATATATTAAGTTACCAAAAAAAAAATAAAATCTACATAATCCTACATAATATTATTGATTATTAGACAGACAGGAGGATAACCCTGTCTGTTTTTTTAATTTCAGCTTTATTTTTAATCAGATTTAATTATTTTTGGTAGAGTTATAATTTTAATAGTTTTGATAGTATTATAGCCATCTATTAAACTATGACACTATTACACTATGGCACCATAATACTATTCCCCATCTTTTAGTATTTAAATATTTTAATTTAATGAAATACAGCTCCACCCTATTAAAAAAATTCATCTCGGTAAATGATGATGCAAAGAATATTGCAAACAATCTGATTCTGAAAACAGTAGAAATTGAATGAATCGAAAGTAGAAATATTTCAGACTCTGTTGTAATTGGTTTTGTAAAAAAATGTGAAAAGCATCTTGAAGCTGATAAACTTAGCGTTTGTATAGTCGACTGTGGGAAAAAATGAGAGTATAAAATTATTTGCGGTGGATCGAATATTAAGGAATGAATATTTGTTCCTGTTGCCCTGCCGTGAACATTTCTAGACGCGACAAAGATGAAGATTGAGAAAAGAATTATGAAATGAATCGAATCAAATGGCATGATTTGTTCCAAACAAGAGCTTGGAATTAATGAAGATGTGGAATTGCATACTATTCGAGATTTAGAAAAAGACTTTGATGATGTTACAAACAAAGATTTATGAATGCCATTTAAAATTAAATATCCACGGATTGAAAGTTATGCCCTGGATGTTGATAGTAAATGACTTACCAATAGGCCTGATCTTACATGACACTTTGGAATTACTACTGAGCTTAATGCTATTTATGGCAAAAATGTTTCTTTTAATAAAATCAAGGATTACGTTAAACAATTTCAAAATATGAATATCATCCAGATTTTAGATGGAAGTACGAAATTAGATAGAAAAGTAGTTGGTCAAACTGATGGGTTAAATAGTTATATATTAATGGAAATAAAAAACATAAATATTAATCAGACTTGATTTTTTTCTAGATTGCAAATGATAGATTTGTGAGCTAACCCAAGAAGCAATCGAGTAGATTTTTCTAATCTATTTATGTTAATTTCTGGACAACCAGTACATTTTTTTGATGCGGAAAAGATTGATGGGGACGTGATAGTCAGAAACGCTAAAAATTGAGAAAAATTTGTAGATTTATTTGAAACTGAACATGAATTAAAATCGACTGACATTGTAATAGCTGATAAGAAAAAAATCCTTGCCTTGGCTGGAGTTGTTGGTTGACTTGATAGTTGAATAAATGAATGAACTAAAAATATCTTGGTTGAAATAGCTAATTTCGATCCTGTGGTAGTTAGAAAAACCTGAACAAGATTGGCTCTGAGAACTGATGCTGAATTAAGATTTGAAAAAAATATCAATCCGATTTATTCTCTTTATTGTTTATTGCTATTTTTGGATGAACTGAAATATTATGGCAAAGATCTTTGAAAGTTTGAATTATGAGGATTAAGTTATTTCGTAAATGAAAAAACTAAAAAAGAAATAAATAATCCTAAACAAATAGAAATTGATCGAAATAAAATGCAAGAATTTATTTTTGGTGGTAAAGTGAAATGATTTGATAAAGTAGCTAAATGAATCTTGGAATGATTATGATTTGTTGTAAAATGAAATAATGTAACTGTGCCAATTTGGAGATCCCCCGCGGATATGAATATAGTGGAAGATATTTATGAGGAAGTAGGAAGAATTTATGGATATGATAAGATTCCAAGTGCTCCCCTACTTAGTGAAATGAAAGTTGTACCTTATACTGATTACGTTGGACTAAATAGGAAGTTAGAAGAGATCCTTGTAAGAAATTTGAATTTTGATCAGACTGAAACTTATCCACGAATAAATGAGAAATTAATAAACAATTTTTCTGCAAAAGGGAAAGAAGATTTTTATTCATTACAAAATCCGACCAATCCAGAATTTCCATATCTTAGGAATAGTATGGTATATTGATTATTCTCTCATTTAGTAAAAAATAGTAAATTCTTTGATGAATTTAAAATATTCGATATTGGCAAAAAATGGAGTAAAAAACATGACCAAAAATCTGATTGAAAAAAATTCGCTGATGAATTTGTTTGAGAGAAAGGTGAGCTTGGAATGCTGATTTACAAAAAAGATATTAGTAAACGAAATAATGATCCAATTTTGGAGGCTAAAGAAATTGTTAGAGTGATTGCTAAAGAAGTGTGATTGACTGGAAAGTTAGAATTTAAAAAGACTGAACATAAAAGCTATCATCCAAAAAAACAAGCTGAAATAATGTATGAAAAAGAACGCATAGGATTTTTGTGATCTATTCATCCATTGGTATTGAAAGATTTTAAATTACCAGAGAACGCATGAATAGTTTATATCGCGTTGAGAATGGATCAGCTTATAGATGCTTTGAAAAAAACTTGAGAACACGCTTACACTTATGAGACTCTGCAAGATCAGATAGTTTACAGAGATTTGTGTTTCGTTGTAGATTGAAATAAAGACTTTGGATGAGTGCTTGATGCTGTGAAAAATATCCCTGAGATAAAATCAGTAGAAGTTTTCGATGTTTATGCTGGGCAAAATCTTGGTGAATGAAAAAAATCTGTGGCGTTTAAAATTAAGATTGCTGGAGACTGAAATACAACTACTGAGCAAATCAATGAGGTGATGAATAAAGCGATTAAAGAGTGAGAGAAGGCTGGCTGAAAATTGAGAGAATAAATTTATTACAATAATTAAAAACTATGATTGGTATTATCCATTGTGGTAGTTCGTGGTTTGAAGATATCAAAAAACGTGTAGCTGAATTAAATAAGCCATACAAAGTAATTATGCTGAATGAAATTAAAGATTGTGATTTCGAATTATTCTCTGGTATTATAATATCTGGAGCTCCGACACTTTTGACTAAAGTTGATCTAAAAAAATATTTGGATCCTTTTAAATTTATTAAAACTGTAAATATTCCAATATTAGGGATATGTCTTGGTCATCAAATAATAGGATTGTTATATGGAGCTGAAATTCATCATGGTAAGATGATCGATAAGAAAGAAAAAATAGAAATTGTAAAAGAAGATAAATTATTCTTGGATGTTAAAAATAATGCCCTCTTTCGTCAGGCACATCAAGAGTTTGTAGATTTACCCCAGGAATTCTGTTTGTTAGCGAAATCAGAGACTTGTAACAATGTCGCCATGAAGCATAAAAATAAGAAGATATATGGAACACAATTTCATCCAGAAGTCTCTGGCAACAGTGGTAAAAAACTTTTTAGGAATTTTCTAAATATGTGTTCCTAAAATCAATGCAAATATTTTTAATTCTAAATTTAGAATTGCTGTTGATTGCGATTTTTTTTTGAAAACAAAAAGAAGCGTTTCCGCTCCCCTACTAATTTAAGTAATAAAATATTAGCTTATTTTTTATTCTGGATAAGTTTGTATTTCTTTTTCCGGATTAAAATGTTCTGATATCTTTTTTATAAATAGGTTGTCTCATCTTATTTCTGAGAATTTAAGTAAATCTTTGTCTTCAATCAGTTCAAGACTATGTGCCAACCATAAAACAAAAGCTTCACTACATAATTCTGTTGAGCTTCACACAAATGCTAAAGATATTTTTCATAAATCTGGTTTATTTATAAATATTCATCATCCAGGATATCCCCATGGTATTTCTTTTGGATGATCGGGATCAGACATAATATCTAATATCATTGCATTAGGATTTTGAGCTTGGAAGCTAGTAACGATGGCATTGTTTTTTTCGTTCTGGTAAAATAAATTATCTGCAGTATATGCTGAGACGCTACGATCGTGAGCATAATCTCCGAAATCACTATATTTTCATGAAGAGATTGTTCAACTTGTTCTTCCTTCTTCAATTCTATTTACTTTTTCATCTACCTTGATACTGAGACAACCATGGAATGAATTTCAATCTTTAACTCTTTCCGGTTTGTAAAAATTGTTTAATAAAAAACCTTCTTCTGTAGAAAAATTGCTGTTATTTAATAAATCTTTTATATTCTCATCTAAATTTGAACCTCATCTAAGAAATTCAGTTTGAATAAATACTATAAAATCATTAACTATCTGATTAAGACGTTGTTTGGTGAGCTCAGGAATGATTAAATGTTCTTTTTGTGCTTCTACTAATTCTGTGACTTTTAAAACATTAAGAACTTCATCTCAGGTATTGTATACCATATTTCTTAGGTATTCTGCAGATGGAATGCTTTTGTTTATGTCATCCAAATAGCTTCAATTCATAATTTTTATTAAAAAGATAAATACTAGAATTATATGGATTTTATCAAAAAAAATCAAATCTAACAAAAAGATATCCACAATTTAAAAAATTTACGCAGTTTTTAATAACCATAATCCTTAGTCATGATTTATAATTAAGAATTTATGAATTTGACGTTTATATTATACTGATTTAGCTTGTAAAGTCAATCATATTTAGATTAAAATAAAAAATCCTTAAAATCTACTTGTATTTAATCAGATTAAAAGTATACTTAGAGCTAGAGTTGATTAAAAAAACTCTGAATTTTATTTTAATACCCTATTATTAAATGTTTACAGGTATCGTTAAGTTCTTTAGTAGAAAGAACAACTTTGGCTTTATTACTCCTGATGACGGAGGTAAAGACGTGTTTGTACATGGTTCTAATGTTATTGGTTTTATCAACGATGGCGACAAAGTTGAATTTGAAACTGGTGAAGGAAGGAAAGGTCCAGAGGCAAAAAATGTAAAGAAAGTGGAAGAAGGTCAAGCGACTGGTGATGTTGAAGTTAAGAAATCTAAGAAAGCTAAGAAAGTTGAAGAAGATGATGAAATGGATATGGCCGCTTAATTACATTAAAAAAGATCTCAATTATTATAATAACATATAATAAACAAGAACTTTTGGAATGGGAGAGATGAATTCTCTCTTTTTCTTTAAATAAAAAAGGGGGAAGAATTATAACCTCACCTCTTTCTGCTCACTTTGCCTGCCTGCGGTAGGCAGGTTCGCATTCATTCCCCTCTCCCAAACGGAGAGGGGGTAGGGGGTGAGGAGGTTTTTTAAAAAAATTATTTAATTTTAATATTTTTTAAAAATAATTTCCTATGAATTTCACAAATTCAATATTCCTGGATCATAGCATAATGGAATCTAGTTCCATATCATTTGTGTTTATCAAACCCGTATTGAGGATATTTGCGATGTAATTTCTCCATGTGTTGATCTCTTGAGACTTTTGCTATGATAGACGCCATAGAAATTTCTTTAACCAAATCATCTCCATGGATAATGGTCTTCACTGCTATTTTTAAATCTTTGGAAAGTCAGAAATCATTATTTCAATCAATAATTAGTTGTCGTTGTCACCCTGAACCTGCCTGTCCGGTAGGCAGGTGTAGTGAAGGGTATAACTTATATTCTTCCCCCGTAGAATTACGGGGTCAGAATGACAATTTTTTCAGTCATCTTTTAATCGCCATATTGGTTGCCTTGGTTAATCATCGTTTATCAATTTCTTTGTGCGTTGAAATTCCAATGCTGTAAAGTAATTTTCAATCAGACTCTAATTTCTTTATTTTCTGAAACAAAAGTTCTCTTTGTTTATGATTTATTTGTTTACTATCTTTGAATCATGATTTAGAAAATTTTTTTAATGGCAAAATTAGACCAACGTAAAGTGGTCATGCAAGCGGTCCCCTCCCTGCTTCATCAATGTAAATACGCAAAGTTAAAAAATTAACAAGTTAAAGAGTTAACGAGTTCTTAAAGTTATGAGAAATAAAATCAATAAAAAAAAATCTGATAATTGAATCAGACTTTTTATTTAAAAATATTTTTCTTTTAATTTATCATTTATAATTCAACATTTATAATTTAATTTAAATTACTCTTCTAAGTTCATCCAAAGTTGTATTACCAGCCAACATTTTAACAATTCCGTCTTCTTTCATTGTGAGATATCAGGTTTCTCTGGCTTTGCCATACATTTCCATAGAAGATCTTCCATCGATGATCATATTCCTAATATCATCAGTAATTTCAAATGTTTCTATGATTGCTAGTCTTCACTGATATCATGTTCCATTACATTTATCACATCATACTGCTTGTAAAACTTTACCATTGAAATCTATTTTAACAGTTGGATTGGCATCAGTTATTTTTTTGATAGATTCCTGTATCTCTGCTTTCTCTGAATAATTTGCATCTCTAGATGTAGCACATGTAGGACAAATTTTGCGAACCAATCTTTGAGAGATTATAAGATTTAACGACGGAGCGAGCATATAAGGTTTGACTCACATACTAATAAGTCTTGTAATTCATTCAATTGCTGAATTAGTATGTAGAGTTGTAAAAACTAAATGTCCTGTCAAAGATGCTGTAATACTTATTTCCGCTGTTTCTTGTGATCTTGTTTCTCAAACTAAAATGATATCTGGATCATGTCTAAGAATAGATTTTAGTCAGACTTCATATGTATATCATTTATTGTAATTGATTTGTGACTGTTGAATTCCATTTAGTTCGTATTCTACTGGATCCTCTAGAGTTATAATTTTTCTTTTACCATTATTTAGAAAGCTTAGAATCGTATACAAGGTTGTGGTTTTACCTGATCAAGTTGGTCAAGTGAGAATTGTAATTCAAGTATTTTTTTCGATATTTCTTTTTAATATTTCATAAGTTCTTCCATCAAATCACATTTTTTCAAAAGTACTTATTCATTTGGTCGGATCAAGGAATCTCATTACGGTACTTTCTGACTGAGTTCATGGCATAAAATTGATTCTGACATCCACTTTTCTATTTTCTCCATGAATATCTGTGGCTTGAAAAGAAAATCTACCATCCTGTGGAAGATAATCAACATTCATCTTGGTTCAGGATATAAATTTCATCTTTTGGAGATATTTTATGAAATCTTGATGAGTAAATTTAAGTATCTCTTGCAAAACACCATCAATTCTGATTCTCATAAGAATTCCGTCTTCTTCTGGTTGGAAATGTAAATCTGAAGCTCACGTTTGGAATGCTAATCTGATGATCTCGAGAATGAAATCACCTGGATCCATGCTGTCTCTTTTCTCAAAAAGCTTTTGAATCATAGCAATAGCTCATTTTCATTCAGCTTGTTTTTGCTCTTTGACAGCCTGTTGTTTTGTGTTTTCCAAAGCTTGCATTTGATCAAACCAAGTGAGAGCAAAAGTGAATCCGTCTACAGAAGTATAGAATAAATTATTTTTATATCATTTCTCGTCAAGTTTAGCTAATAGTGCCTGTAATTGATCTGGGAAATTATTGGTTGTAAGTATCTGTAATGAATTTTTTTCTTTAGCAAAAATAAGAGCCTGAATTTTCTCACAGGTTGGTCTATCAATAATTTGGAGTTGCTGAAAATCTGGTTGAATAGATTTCAAGTCCTCGATTTCTAGAATGCTTTTTGTGATTATTGCCATCAATATTCGTTTAATTTATGAAAGTTTTCGGCACAAAACAATTATAATCCAGATATGCTTTTTTGCAAATTTCCAGTGGCTATTTTACTTGACATTTTGTTATTTTGCTATTTATCCATAAATTAGATTGACTTTTGTGTTTGAAAGCTTATAATATGTGGAATATAAAAAATAAAAACAATAAATAAAATTATATGGAAAATAAAAAGAATTATGGTTGGTTAATGATTGTTTTATTCTTAGGGTTTTTTCTCTTAATGGGTTTATTAAGCAAGAAAAAAACCGAAACAAAACAGGCAATTCCTACTGAACAAACCACACCAACTCCAACTCCGGAATATGATTCCGCACAGATCGCAGAGGCTAATAGACATTGGATTTCAAATATGAAATTTCCCGAAGACGTCGTAGGAGCGTCTTTCATCAACTGTGGCCCATCAGAATCCTCCCTTTTGATATTCGATTTTGAAGATCGCCCGAGCATTATTTTTATTGTCTCCGAGTCCGAGTAAAATATTTGAGTTCATTTCGTTAAATGAGCAGGTAATAACCTGCTTTTTTTTATTAAGCGATAAAACGACGAAGCGATAATATTAAATGTTTCAATGTTTTATTATCCTATTAACTATGGACTACTGACTAAAGACTATTGACTAACTTCTTCACCATATAAGTTCCATCAAGTTTATATCAAAGTTTCTTATAATATTCTCTAACCCCTATTCATGAAATTACAGAAAGACGAGAATATCAAGAACTTACAGAAATATTTTCAGCTATTTCCATGAGCTGTCTTCCAAATCATTTATGCTGAAATGCTAAAAGCTTTATGCTTAATGCTGAATGCTTTAATGATTCCACTTGTCAGTAAATGTGTAATTCTCTAATCATCGCGATATTTTTTCCTAATCACTGATAATTCACAACGTTTTTATCTTCTGGCAAAAGCAATCTTGTAAATCAGAATAAATATCATAAATGATCTTCAAAAGAAATAAATAATTCTGACCCCACACTACTCTGATATTTTCTTATCACTAAATTTACTCTATTATTTTTTATTTTTAATTTATCATTTATAATTTCTAATTTCTCATTTCATATTCTGTGTCTTATTTCCCTGCTTCTGGTATCCAGTGAAACGAAATCTCTAAATGAGATTAAATCTGGCTTGGATCAGACAATAAAAGTTTGGATATTATTTTGTAGGGAACGGTCGCGACCGTTCCTTACGATATTCTGAAATTTTGAATTTAGAAATGAATTTATATTTTTGAATAGTTTGTAATTTCAATAAAGTCTAGAATAAAATTTTTTCATTTTTCATTTACCTGCCCTCGAGGCTTCGGGGGCATTTATCATTTCTAATTTCATTTTGTCGTGTACAAGTTGAGAGAGGTTTGTAATCTTAGATCAAGCGACAATTTCATTGGCTGGAATATCGCGGATAAGTCTTTTGATCCTAGTGTAAGGTGGTATGATGGTTAGGAATGTCTGAACGATTAGTTTTTTGATAATTTGTGTCGTAAGTGGTTTATATTTTCATTGTTTGTATAATTTAAATAATTTTGTGTTTGGGATCACTGAGGTTGGATAAAATTTAATTTCGTCTGGCTTGATAAATGGATCAGAATATATCGTTTGAAATGTTGATAAATCTTTGGCGTAAGTGGAACCGTAAAGTCCTGGCATAATATGAACAGTGAATTTGAATGCATATTGTCTGAGTTTGTGAATTGCATCACGAAATTGTTGCAGGGAATGTCATCTCTGATTTAAGTTTAAAATTTTATCATCAGTTGATTGTAGTCAGATTTCTATTCTTGTCACTCATAAATCACGCCAGATTTTACAATTTTTGTCTGTCACAAATTCTGGTCTTGTCTCGATCGTAAGTCAGATAATTCTATTTTTAGCTTTTTCATTTAAACGAATAGACTCCCCTATTGTTTTTGGATATTTGATTTTATCAAGTCATTTTAATTTATATTTAAATTTATTATCACTATCTTTTCCATTAATTCATAACTCGTAATTCATAATTCTTAATTTACTAAAGCTATTAACGGCATCGTAAAGTCATTTGATAAAATTAATTTTATAATTTCTTGGATAGCAATCTCGTGTTCATCACAGAACTATCATCTCAATTTTATCAGTTTGATGGCCAGTCAGTGTTAGAGAAGTTAATCTGTTGTAAACTTGTTTAAGTGGGTTGAAATGATTTAATAAAGCTCTCATTGCTCCAGGTTCAGATTTGATATAACTTTTGGGCATACTTGGATCGTTGGGACAGAAAATACATTTACCTGGACATGGAAATGGCTTAGTCAGGACCTGAATTGCCACGATTCATGAACTTGATCTGACTGATTTAAGTTTTAATAAATTTTCAATCTGAATATTTTTTTTGATTTTCTTGCTATTTAATAATCTATGATAAGTACGCAAAAGAGAGATATTACTAGGCATATCAGTCATGTGATTTTGTTTGGCAAATTCTCTTTTGCAATCTACTAAAAAATCTGCATTTAATAATGCTTTGTCGATGGTAATAATCTTTTTTATCAAAGAAGTGTAATCTTGCATGAAAAACGAATGATTTAAAATCTTAAATTATTATAAATATTGTAGAATAAATTTCCATTGAGAATAAATTTTTGTATTGAAAAAATGAGACTAAGAAATAAACTTAAATTATGGAGAATAATCTATATAAGAAAAAAATCTGAAGACAATCTGAAGATATTGTTGCAAAACGTTATCAAGATTTTTGATATAAAATTACCGCAAGGAATTATACAATCCCCTGATGAGAAATTGATATCGTGGCAGAGAATCAGAATGAATTGGTTTTTATAGAAGTTAAGACAATAAACCATATAGATGATATAGATGGATATGTTAGCAAGAAAAAAATCTGACTACTCAAAAACTGCGTTGAGCACTATCTTATGAGGCATCCTAGCAATAAAGAGATGGTAATTGATGTTGTATTTGTGAAGGATAATATTATAAGTGAAATCTATGAAAATGTGACAAACAATTAGAAAAGAAATTAGGAATTATGAATGAGGAATTATGGATTATAAGGAAGAATTATTAGCATAAAGCATTCAGCATATAGCATACAGCATTTAGCATTTAGCATTTATTTATGAAAAAAACCAAAATTGTTATTATATTTTTGTTATGAATATTCCTTGGCTGATTTGTATGGCAAGTGAAATTTCAACGGAATAAATTAAATCAACCTATCGTTCAAGAGGGAAAATTGGATTTGAATGGAATTATTCAATCAATTTGAAATGTAGTAAATGCTAAAACTTTAAATTTTACAAAACTTAATTATAAGCGTTTCGATGAGGTTTATAACATACTTCAAAATTATTATTACGATCAAGACAAATTGAATACATGAGTAATGATAGAAAATGCGCTTAAAGCTTTTGTAGATGGAATTGATGATCCTTATACTGTTTATATGGATTCAAATCAAAACTCTGGGTTTCAAGAGGAGATCAAATGAGAAATAGATTTCGAATGAATATGAATTGTGATATCCAAGAAAGATTATTATGTCTTGGTAGAAGAAGTAGTGAAAGGATCCCCTGCTTTTAAGGCTGGACTCATGGTGTTGGATAGGATAGTCGCTGTAAATTCAGGAATTGTAAAAGATCGAGATATAAATCAAGCTATGCTAAAAATTAAATGACCAAAATGAACAAAAGTAACTTTGACTATTGAAAGATTAAAAAAAGACTTAACAAAAGACTACTTTAATAAAACCATCACTAGAGATAAGCTTCTTATTCCATCAGTAACTAGTCAAATATTAACATGAAAAAATAATAATAAAATCTGATATATAAATATTTCTATTATTGGCGAAGAGACAGAAAAACTTCTTAGGAAAAATATTAGTGAAATAAAAAGTCATAATATCAAATGAATTGTTCTGGACTTAAGATGAAATGGATGATGACTTTTACCTATAGCTGTGGAAATTGTTTCACATTTTGTTCCGAAATGAAAATTAGTCGTAACAGCAAAATATAAAGTTTTTGAGGATGAAAAATATTACTCCAAATGATATGGTGGCTTACAAAAAATTCCTGTTGTTGTTTTGATGGATGGTATGACAGCATCTGCTTGAGAGATTATCGCATTAGCTTTACAAGAACAAATTGGTGCTACTCTTGTAGGGACACAAACTTTTGGGAAGTGATCTATACAAACAATGGATGAGTTCAAGGGTGGTGCATCACTTAAATATACCATATGAAAATGGTATACTCCAAATGGTTTAAATGTCGACAAAACTTGAGCCACTCCTAATATAGAAATAAAATTTGATAGCGAAAAATATTTAAAAGATAGAACTGATAATCAACTCCAAAAAGCGATTGAAGTTTTTAAGTTTTAAGAAATAAATATGAAATCAATAATTGTAACATGATGAGCTGGTTTTATTGGATCAAATTTTTTAAATAAATATGTTTTATTATATCCTGAAATAAATTTTATCAATGTGGATTGTCTAACATATGCAGGTAAATTAGAAAATATATCTGAAGAAGTAAAATCGAGTAAAAATTATTTTTTTGAAAAGGTAGATATAAGGGATGTAGATAATTTGGATAAAGTTTTTATGAAATATAAGCCGACAGACATTATACATTTTGCTGCAGAATCTCATGTAGATAATAGTATTAAAAATCCTAAAATCTTTAGTGAAACAAATGTAATCTGAACACAGAATCTATTGGACTTGTATAGGAAATATGGAGTGGTAAGATTCCATCAGATATCTACTGATGAAGTATATGGAGATATACCTGATAGTTGATTTTTCTTGGAAACCACGCCTATTAATCCAAGTTCTCCTTACAGTGCTTCCAAGGCTGCGGCTGATATGTTAGTAAAAGCATATGGTAGAACATTTGGAATCAATTATACAATGACTAGATGCTCTAATAATTATTGACCAAATCAAGATAATGAAAAGCTTATACCACATTTTATAGATTTACTTCAAAACAATAAATCAGTAACTGTTTATGGGGATTGATCAAATATTAGAGATTGGCTTTATGTCGAAGATCATTGTGATGCAATATGGGAAATATTTACCCAGGCACAATCTTGATCCATATACAATATTTGATGAAATAATGAATATACAAATTTGGAAATTACCAAAATTATTCTCAAAGAAATGTGAAAAGATGAGAGTTATATTGGTTTTGTATCAGATAGGCCTGGTCATGACAAAAGATATGCAATAGATGCAAGTAAGGTAAAGAATGAATTATGACGAGAACCTAAAATAAAATTTGATGAATGAATAAAAAAAACTATAGCATTTTATCTCAACAAATAAAATTAAATATGAAATGAATAATATTAGCTGGTGGTGCTGGGACAAGACTTCATCCTCTAACATTAGCTGTGAGTAAACAATTGATGCCAGTATATGATAAACCCATGATCTACTATCCATTATCTACTTTAATGTTGGCGGGTATTTCCGAAATTTTAATTATTTCCACTCCTATAGATTTGCCAAATTTTCAAAAACTTTTATGAGATGGCAGGGATTTGGGATGTAAATTTGAATATGCGGTACAAGAAATACCAAATGGTTTGGCTCAGGCTTTTGTAATTTGAGAAAATTTCATTTGAGATGATGATGTAGCCTTAATATTATGAGATAATATATTTTATGGTGGAGATATGGAAAATTTATTGTCAGAATGTAATAACCCTTCATGATGAATAGTATTTGCATATCATGTATCAGACCCTGAAAGATATGGTGTTATAGAATTTAATAATAAATTTGATGTATTATCAATTGAAGAAAAACCTGCTAATCCAAAATCTCATTATGCTGTACCTGGTTTATATTTTTATGATAATAGTGTGATAGATGTAGCAAAAGGACTAAGGCCTAGTGCTAGATGAGAATATGAGATCACTGATGTAAATAAATATTATTTAGAAAAAAATAAATTAAAAGTAAAAGTTTTGAATAGAGGTACTGCTTGGTTAGATACATGAACATTCCAGTCATTGATGCAAGCATGACAATTTGTTCATACCATAGAAGAAAGGCAATGACTAAAAATATGATGTATAGAGGAAATCGCTTATGAAAAATGATTTATAGATAGTGAACAGCTTAAAAAAATAGCTGAACCGTTATTGAAAAGTGGTTATTGAAAATATTTATTAAATTTAATAAATGAATAATGGTCTTTAAATTTTCAAAAACTGAACTTGAGTGAGCTTACGTTATTTCTCCACAGGTTTTTGGTGATGAAAGATGATTTTTCATGGAAACGTATAATCAAAAAGATTTTCAAAATAATTGAATCCCCAATATATTTATACAAGATAATCATAGCAAGTCACATAAGTGAGTCTTTAGATGATTTCATTTTCAAACTCAGAACATACAAGCAAAACTTATAAGAGTTACAAAATGATCTATATTAGATTTTGTTATTGATTTAAGAAAAAAATCGCCCACATATAAGGAATATATTATGGAGTTTCTTTCTGCAGAGAATAAGAAACAGCTATTTATTCCAAAATGATTTGCTCATTGATTCCTAACTTTAGAAGACTGAACAGAATTTATTTATAAATGTGATGATTTATATAATCCTAAAGCCGAATGAGGGATAATATACAATGATGCAAAAATCAATATAAATCGAGAAGAATTGATGAAAGAATATTCAATCAAAGAATTAATAATATCAGAGAAAGACAAAAAAAATCTTACATTGGAGGAATTTTATAAGATAAATCCATTCTAATAATGATGAAAAAGATTTTATTGGTTTGATCAAAATGAATGTTAGCGTCAGATTTTTCTAAATATTTTTGAAATAATTTTGATATCATATGAATGGATAAAGATAGATTGGATATCACTGATTTGGATAAGGCATATAAAAAAGTTAATCTGATTAGACCTGATATAATATTGAATTTAGCGGCTTATACAGATGTGGAAAATGCTGAAAAATTATGAAATAAGATGAATTATGAAGTAAACGCCATAGGAGTTTATAATCTAGCTAAAATTAGTAAGGAATTGGGAGTTGATTTGATAACAATATCAACAGACTATGTATTTGATGGAACGCAAAAAAAATGATATAATGAGAACAACGTTCCGATGCCTACAAATCAATATGGTATGGCAAAATATATTTGAGAAAAACTAGCTAAATCTGAGAATAAAAATGTTATAATTATTAGAACAAGCTGGCTTTATGGATGAGGAATGAAATTTAAAAATTTTGTAAATACTATCACAGAATTGGCCAAAAAAAAGAAAGAGCTCAAGGTAATAAATGATCAGTTCTGAAATCCCACTTATACAAAAGATCTATCTGAAGCTATTGTGAAAATTATTGGGAGTATAAGAAAATATAGAGGAAAAATATTCCATTTCTCTAATACTACTAAATGAAATGGCATTAGTTGGTTCGATTTTTCAAAAGAAATATTAAAATTAAATAAAATAAACATAAAATTAATTCCATCTAGATCAGATGAATTTCCCACAAAAGCTCAAAGGCCAAAATATAGTAAGCTGTTAAATAATAGCGATATTAAACTAAAAAAATGGCAGGATTGATTGAGTAAATATATTCATTTAATAAGGACATGAATTTAAACAAATTAGCAATAGTGGATATTTTACTTATCCATAGCGTGTTGTGCCAATTGGTCCAAATATAATCAAATTTTTGTGCTTCTATTTTATTATTTTTTACTTGAATTATATTGGCTATAAATTATAAGCAAGTACTTTCATTTTTTGAAGAAATCAAGAAAGTGCTTTTATGATAAATAAAATACAAATTTTGTATAGATTTCTATGAATAGATGAGGGATTAATTTAAGTTGTTGGTTTTGTTTAATTAAAAAATATTTCAAATGAAAAAAAAAATTTATATTGCATGATGTGGTGGTATGCTGTGAGAGGCATTTTATAAACAATTTAAAGATGACTATATTATTAAGTGTACTGATATTGATGTAAATGACGATCGGTTATCTTATTTAGATTTCCGTAATTTAAATGAATATAAAAAGGATGTGTTTGATTTTAAACCAGATTATTTATTTCATTTATGAGCACACACGGACTTAGAATATTGTGAAAAGAATCCAGATGATACATATTTAACAAACACAATATCTGTTGAGAATGCTTGTTATATAGCGAATGAATTAAACATCCCTCTTTTATATATTTGTACTGCATGAATATTTGATTGAAAAAAAGAAACTTATGATGATCGATCTCATCCAAATCCATTATGAATTTATGCTAAGGCAAAACATCAAGCAGAAATATTTGTAAAAGAGAATATAAAAAAATATTTGATATGTAGGGCTTGATGGATGATGTGATGAGGAGAAAAGAAAGATAAAAAATTCATAAACAAAATTATTAAACAAATAAAAGCCTGAAAAAAAGAGCTTTTTATTGTAAATGATAAAACAGGGACGCCTACATATACACATGATTTTGCTAAAAATGTTAAAATTCTATTAGAAAAAGAATATCGATGATTATACAATATGGTTTGTGAAGGTTTAACTGATAGATTAGAAGTGACTAAAGAATTAATATCTTTATTATGATTGGGTAACGATATAAAGATAACAGAAGTTTCATCAAAGCATTTTTCTGATGAATATTTTGCACCACGTCCTGATTGTGAAAGATTAATTAACAAAAAGCTTTCTTTACGTTGAATAAACATGATGCGTGATTGGAGAGTTGCATTAAAGGAATATATAGAGACATATTACCAAGATCTTTTTAAAAAATAATTTAAAAAAGATAATGGATACAGATAATTTAATTATTTGAGCATGAATTAGCTGAATAACACTTGCTGAAAGGTTAGCCAAACAAGGAGAATCTGTTTTAATAATAGAAAAAAGGAATCATATATGATGAAATTGTTATGACTATTATGATGAAAATTGAATTCTTGTACATAAATATGGGCCACATATTTTTCGCACAAATTTTGAAGATGTGAAAAATTATATAAATGAGTTTACTAACATCTTGGATTATCAGAATAAGAATCTTCAATTTGTTGATTGATTATTTATCCCATTCCCATTTAACTTCAATAGTCTATATAAAATATTTCCACAGTGATATGCAAATTTATTAGAAAGTATAATTTTAAAATATTTTAAATATGGAGAAAGAATATCTATTTTGGACTTTAATAATGTTATAAATAAAACAACATGAATTGACAAGAAACATCTTAAATTTTTAGCGGATTATATAACAGAAAAAACATATAAAAATTACGTTATAAAACAACGGGGATTAGATATAAATCAGGTTGATAAATCTATTTTTGATAGGGTACCTATAAATATATCCAGAGATGACAGAGCTTATCCGAACAAAAAATATCAATGACTTCCAGAATTTTGATATACAAAAATGTTCGAAAAAATGTTAGATTCAAAGAATATATCGATACTTATAAACACTGATTATAAAAAAATAATTAATGAAATTAAATATAAAAGAGTGATTTGCACTGCACCTATAGATGAATTTTTTGATTATAAATATTGAATTTTGGACTATAAAAACACATTATTCAAATTTGAGACATATGACTTAAAAAGTTTCCAGGAATGAGCAGTTATAAGTTATCCAAACGATTATGACTTCACAAGGATTACAGAGATGAAAAAGTTTTATCCAAAATCCATAGCTTATAATTTAGATAGAACTGTGATATGTAAAGAGTATCCATTAATATGAGAAGACAAGGCTTATCCTGTAGAAATAAAACAGAATTTAGATATTTTAGAAAAATACATAAAAGAATCAAAGAAACTTAAAAATGCATATTTCTTATGAAGATTAGCTAACTATAAGTATCAGGACATGGATTTGACGTTCAAAAATGCTTTAGATTTTTTTGATAATTTAAATTAGCTAATGGGGAAAAACAATAAACCAGTTATCAGAGAAATAATTGATCCGATCAAAACGCGTAGTAGTATAGCAATTGTTATGCCTATTTTAAATCATTATGAAGAATCTGTTAAAAATATAAAATTAATTAAACAGCAAACTAGTGTCCCAGACATAATTATTGTGGATAATAATTCTTCAATTGAAATAAAAAAAAAACTCTTAGAAGAATTTAAAGATGTTATTTTCTTGTTAGCAGATAGTAATTATTGAAGTGCTTGATGACGATATTTATGACAGAAATATGCATATGAAAAATGATATGAACGGATTATTATAAATGACATAGATGCCTACCCTGTTGATAATGATCTTATAGAAAGATTGATTAAAAACGCCTGAAAAAATCAGGTTGTAGATATTGTAAATATTGCTGAAAGGGATTTTCCCGTAAAACAAATATTTCATTATTGAATTATCAATAGATATATTATAGATAAGATATGATTTGTGGATTATAGATTCTTTTTATATTGAGATGATGTCGATTATGATATTAGATTAGGTAAATGATGAATACATAGAATAGGGATTGATGCTAAATACTTCCATCCTATGAAGAATTTTTTTCCATCTAAATTTAATTATTTTTTTACTAGGAATCGGCTTTACACAAGATTAAAACATTGTAATTTGATATCATTTATATCATTTATATCATTTTTATTGTCATTCTCATTATCCAATTTAATACTAAGATATTTGTGGGGATATAAATATTATTTCAATTTTTTTATCTTATGATTAAAAGACTTATTACTAAATGACTTTTCTAATAATGAAAAAATAATTAATTCTGCCCTAAACGATAAGATTGTATTTAAAAAAGAAAAGATAAATTTGTTTTTTGAAAAATATAATTCTGATAAAAGAGCGTTATTCTCAATAAAAGACATTATAGAGTGAGAGAATATAGTAAAAAAGTATTGAGTTAAAAAAAATCATAATGAAAGATTTTTTATAAAAATTAAGAATAAAATATGAAAAAAGATCCTTATTTCTTGGGGATTTAGTAATTCATCTACGATAATACAATCAATTTTTTTCAAAGAAGTTGTTTTTATTAAAGATATAAAGATTAAAGAAAATTTAATAGAATATTTTGAATTAAAAAATTATTTTCATAGGAAAATTACAACTATTTTTATATTTATATTATGCATACCTTTGATTATAATCTATACATTAATTCTAAAAATGTTATATATATTTAGAAATAAATCAAAATCATAAATTTTAAATTCTGTATTGGTATAAATGGTAATGGCTTGAGAATTATTGGTAGATCAACCATTGTGACAAAAACTAATCAAAAAATGATTCTGGTTATATTTTTTCATGTTTTTTATCGCCCCTGCTTGATATATTGTTAGAGTCATAGTTTCCAATAAGCTTTCAGTGGAAGATATCTGACTTTTTTATAGTATAATATGATTTATAGGTCTAATATCTTTATATAATGATTTGTGACTTACAGAAACGCTTCAATATTATTTACCTAAATATTGGATTCAAAAAAAATACAATAACTATAAAACCATATTTTATATAACATTAGTAGCACAATTAATAAGCTGAATAATTATTGCTTGATTAATATATTTATGAGCGAATTGGCTGGCTGTAAATCATTTCCATTCCCCTGAGGCATCAAATATAATTAGAATTTTATGCTTTTATTTTATATGAATAAACTTTTTACAGGCATTTAATTCTTTTTACCTATGATTCCAGGACACCTTTTCTTCTAATATTACTGATTTTTTTAGGATTTATGCAATATTGGCATTTACTATTCTTTTCCGACTCACTAATACATTAACTAGTACATCATTTTCTATAGCATGGATCACATGACTTGGAATTGGCCTTGTTGTTTCTACAATTATCTTTTTCAAAAAATATTTACACACATTAAAAAAATGAATTTTTATTTGGGATAAGGATTTAATAAAAACTCAATTTAAATATGCTTTTTGGATTTTTTTGTGAGCAAATGTTTGAGTACTTTTTGGGCAAGTGGATCAACAATTAGTAGTGAATTTTCTTGGTACAGAATCAGCATGATATTATACAAACTTCTGGGGATTGGTTATTATTTATCTTACTATAACCTGACCTATATTAGGAATTCTTTTCCCCATTGTCACCGAACTTATGACAAAAAATAACTTATCTAAACTCAAACTCTTACAAAATATTTTATATAAATATTTTTCAGTGTTTGCATTGAGTATTGGTTGAATATTCTTTGCATTATGACCACAACTCGCAACGATATTTTTTGGAGTTAAATTTACTTACTCAGGGGAACTGTTAACTTATGCAGCCCCATTTCTTATTATACACATGTTTATCAGCATAAATTATTGAATACTGGCTTGACTTGGAAAAGTTAAGGAAAGAGTTAAAGTTTTATGACGATGATTATTGGTTAATGTTATATTTAATTTACTTCTGATTCTTGTCTTTCATATGTGACTTATTTGAGCTGTTATTTCAATGATTTTATGATGGATTGTCCTGTGGTTATTAAGTCTGAAATTAATAAATAAGAATCAGATTATTAATTTTGATTGGAAATATTTTACTATGAATTTAGGCATTATTATTTTACTAACTTGAGCATGAATTTATTTCAAAAATAACTTTTTTATGATGGACAATACTCATAGATTTAGTAACATTTATTATCTTTTTATATTTTTGATTATTTATTATTGAATTATAATGCTATTTAATTACAAGAGCATCAAAGTTTTGGTACAAGAAGTTAAAATATTGAAAAGATCTATATAAGTATTAAATTCATGGTCTTAGTGCTAGGATTTATTCTGTGAAAATTTCAATAATTATTACTATGTTTTAGAAATCAGCATCTTGTTATGTCTCTATTTAAAACGATTTATATGCAACTATGTGGTTTTGGCTATTTTATTATGAGTAACCATTCTTTAAAAAATAAGTTTAAGATTTTATTTATTTTGTTGAAAATTAATTTAAAATTTTTCTTTCTTTCTAAATTATTTAAATTTAAAAGTGAAAGATTTTTGGGATATAAAATTAACGGTTTTGATTATTTATCAATTAGATTTTTATTTGAAGAGATTTTCTATAAAAACGAATATTCTTTTGAGTCAGATAATAAAAGTCCAATTATCTTCGATTGCGGTGCGAATATAGGATTCGCTACACTTTTTTTCAAATGGATATATCCAGAAAGTGAAGTTTATGCTTTCGAACCAGATAAAGATACGTTTGAGGTACTTAAGAAGAACATATCACAAAATAAATTAAAAAATGTTTATTTATTTAATAGCGCTATTTACAATAAAGATGGGGAAATTGATTTTTTTATTGACTCAAAAATTCCTGGATCATTTGGCATGAGTACAAGACAAGAAAGAATACCAAAAGATAAAATAAAAGTTAATTGCATCTCATTATCGTCCCTAATAAAAGATAAAAAAATTAATCAAGTTGACTTTATAAAAATGGATATTGAGGGCTCAGAGAAAGAAGCAATTGAGGATTTGGATAGAAATAACCAATTAACAAAAATAATGAAACTCACCGTGGAATATCATCACAAAATAGACCATAGATCTAATTTAAGTGAATTTCTTTGAATTTTTGAGAAAAATGGATTTGAATACCAAATAGATGCAAAGAACATTCCGATTAATTCCGAAAACAGATTTCAAGACATATTATTATATCTATATAAATAAATTACATATCAAACAATATCTTGAATTTATATAAAGAATAATTAATCTTTCTCGAGAGAAAATACCTTTGATTATGTTCAAAGTATTAATTAAGTATTTTTATGATTTTAAGAATAAATATGAATAATATTTTTGAAAATAAAACGATCTTAATAACCTGATGAACAGGATTTTTGTGACATGCATTAACTAAGAAGCTTTTGGAATTTAATCCACATAGTATAAGGATATATTCACGTGATGAAGTTAAACATTTCATGATGCAAGAAGAATTTAAACATAATGAAAAATTAAGATTCTTAATCTGAGATGTAAGAGATTATGTTAGATTAGAAAAAGCTTTAAAATGAGTGGATTATGTTATAAGCACTGCAGCATTAAAAAGACTTGATTTGATTGAATATAATGTAGAAGAAGCGATAAAAACAAATGTTTTATGAACTTTAAATTTGGTAAGAGCTTGTGAGAATAACAATGTAAAAAAGGTTGTTTTTATATCGACAGATAAAGCATGCTCCCCTGTTAATACTTATGGCGCTTGTAAATTTGTGAGTGAAAGAATCATGATAGAGTCAAATTATAGTAATTGAGAATCAGGTACAACATATACTTGTGTGAGATACGGTAATGTGATAAATAGCACTTGATCCTTAATCCCTATTTTAAAAAACAAGATTAAGAATGATGAGGATTTCTTATTAACTAATGAAAAAATGACTAGATTCCTTATCACTGAAGAACAAGCTGTAAATCTTATATTAAATGCGTTCAAATATAGCATATGATGAGAAGTATTTGTGCCAAAGCTATCTTCTGTTAAAATTATTGATCTTATGGAAGCTATAAAAAAAATAAACAATACAAACAATAAGATTATAAATATTTGATTAAGGCCTGGTGAAAAAATACATGAACTCATGATTAATGAGGCTGAATGAGACAAGATAGTCGATTTTGATAATGTGTATATCATTAAATCTATGCTAGAAAGATATAAATATATAGAAAAAAAGCCTGAATATCTTGAAAATGGTCAGAATAAAAATCTTATTTCTTATTCCTCAGAGACAGAGGTAATACCATTGAATGAAATTATAAATAAATTTTCTATTTATTTGAAGGTATAAATATCATGATTACAATAAATTATGGAAGGCATTATATTGATAAAAAAGATATGGAGGCTGTCATGATAACATTGGGAAGTGATTATTTGACCACAGGACCAAAAATTTTTGAGTTTGAACAAAAATTATGTGAATATATTTGATCAAAGTATACTGTCGCAGTTTGAAATTGAACTCAGGCATTACATTTAGCATATCTTGCAATATGATTACAAAGTTGAGATGAAATAATAACTACAGCAAATACTTTTGTAGCTACTTCAAATATGGCTATTGCATGTTGAGCTAAACCATTTTTTTGTGATATTAGGATGGATAATTATAATATAGATGAAAAAAAAATTGAAAAACTAATAACAAAAAAGACCAAGGTTATAGTACCAGTTCATTTTGCCTGATATCCTTGTAATATGAAAGAAATATGGAAAATTGCTAAAAAGTATAATTTATACGTTATTGAAGATGCTGCCCATGCTCTTGGGGCTGAATATGAATGAAAAAAAATATGAAATACAAGAAGTGATTTAACAATTTTAAGTTTTCATCCAGTAAAAGCGATCACTACATGAGAAGGATGAGCTGTTTTGACAAATAATAAATCATTGTACGAGAAAATATTAAAATTGAGATCTCATTGAATCATAAGGGATGATGATTGATTTAATAACATGGTTGATCTTTGATATAATTATAGAATTACAGATATCCAATGTGCTCTTTGATGTTCTCAAATGGATAAATTAGATAAATTTATTGTTCATAGAAAAAAAATTGTTGATTTATATGAAAAATATTTATGTGAATTGTCAGAGGTTATTTTACCAAAAGAAATAGGAAATATAAAAAGCTGATGGCATTTGTATGTCGTCAGATTTAAATCTAATAAAATTAGAAATAAAGTAATGCAAAATTTAAAAAAACAATGATATGGGGCAACTTTACATTATCCTCCGGTATACTCTCATACTTATTACAAAAAGAATTGATACAAAGATATAACTCTTCCAAATATGGAATTATATTATAAAACTTGCCTTAGTCTTCCAATTTTTGTCTGATTAACAGAGAAAGATGTAAATAATATCTGTTTTATCATCAAAAAAATAGTATGAAACAGTTAGTGTTATGAACAGTTCAGCTATGACTGAATTATTGAATAAATAATAAATTATGAAAGCCCAGTGAACAGGAAGCTATGAATATTTTGGAATATGCATATCATAATTGAATCAATATGTTTGACACTGCTGCTGCATATTGAGATTCAGAAGAAGTGATATGAAGATTTGTTAAAAAGAATAATTTAGCATGAAAAATTAACATTATTACGAAACTACTCCCTAATGTATTTGATAAAAAAACTGGTAATATTAATAATGTTATTGAAGAAGAGATAAGGTGATCTTTAAATAGGCTTAATATACCAATCATATATTGATATTTGTTACATACACCAGCATACATATACAATGATGAGGTTTTACAATGATTAATGAAAGCTAAAAAGAAATGATTAATTAAAAATTTTTGAGTATCTATTTATGAGCCAGAAGACGCGCTTTATGCTGTTAAAAATACTGGCATAGATTACATTCAAATTCCATATAATGTATTTGACCAAAGGTTAGATAAGTCTGATTTTTTTTCAATTATCCAGAACAAATGAATAAAAGTTTTTGCTAGAACGGCCTTTGTACAATGACTGATCTTTATGAAAGATGAAGAGATTCCATGACATCTATCTGAAGCGAAATGATATCTTCATGATTTTGATATAATTATAAATAAATATGGCTTATCTAGATTACAAGCAGCATTATTATTTGTATATAATCATAAATATATAGACCATGCTGTGGTATGAGTTGAAACCGTACAACAAATTGCTGAAGATATTGAAGTTATAAACAAACAAATAGATCTTGATAAATGTTACCAAGAATTGAAAAATAAATTTAGTGATGTAAATAAAATAATATTTTTCCCGAGTTTATGGGCAAAAAAATAGTTTATTTTTGATGTTTTTTATATGCTTTAAAAACAATATGACACAAAAAGAAATTTTTTTGGAAAAAGAATGAGATATGCGATTTGATAGAAATCAAGAGAAAGTAAGATCTAAAGATGATGATATTATTATTAATTATTTCAAAGAAAACATAGAAAATCCTCTAAATATTTTAGAAATTGGATGTAGTGATTGACGAAGATTAAATAAATTATATGAAACTTATAAATGTAAATGTTATGGAATTGATCCCTCCACACAAGCCATCAAAAGTGGTAAAAAAAACTATAAAATACTTGATTTAACAATATGAACCGCAGATAAATTACCATATGAAAACAATTCTTTTGATAACATTATTATTGGGTTTTGTTTATATTTATGTGATAGGAAAGATTTATTTAAAATAGCTTATGAAGTAGATAGGGTCCTAAAAAATGGATGAAATCTTTTTATATTAGATTTCTATTCTGATTTTTGATTCAAAAATAAGTATATTCATCGTGAATGACTCTATTCATACAAGATGAATTATGCTAAATTATTTGATCGAAATCCTTCTTATAATACAGCTTATATGAAGATATTCTCACATGCTAATAATAAATATATTGAACATCCTAATGAAAAAGTGTGTTTACGAGTAATGAAAAAAAGTGAAGAACGATGATTTATCGATAATCCATTTAATTGATAATTATATAATATGCAAAGCGGAAAAATATTATGTATTCTCCAAGCCAGGATGTCATCAACAAGATTGCCTGGGAAAATTTTAAAAGAAATCAAAGACAAGCCATTGATAGCTTATGAAATCGATAGAATAAAAAAATCAAAAAAAATTGATAAAATAGTAATTGCAACCAGCTATGATGCAACAAATGACATACTTGAAGATTTTTGCAAAAAGTATAATATCGATTGTTTTAGAGGTGAAGAAAACGATGTTTTAAAAAGGTTTTTTGATTGTTCTAATAAATATGACGATTACGATATTATTGTTAGATTGACTTGAGATTGTCCGCTAATAGATCCGGATATCCTAGATGAGACTATAAAAAAATTCCTAAAAGCTGATGTTGAATACTGATCGAATTCAGAACCTCCAACTTTTCCAGACTGACTTGATGCAGAAATCTTTACAAGAACAGCTCTAGAAATAACTAATGAGAAGTCTGTTTTGTTATCTGAAAGAGAGCATGTAACACCGTACATGAAGAAACATTTTAAAAAGATAAATTATGCCTTCGATATTGATTTTTCTTGATATCGTTTAACCGTAGATGAAAAGGAGGATCTTGAACTTATTGAAAAATTAATTATTAATATATGATCAGATTCTTGATTCTTGGATTATATAAAATATATTCAAGATAATTGACTTGAAGAAATTAATAATAAGTTTGAAAGAAATGAATGATTTAAGAAGTCTCTAGAACAAGATAAAAAATATCACCCAGCTTTATAAATATTAAAAATATAATGAAGAATTTAAAATCTAAAAAATTATTTGAAAAAGTTAGTAAAATAATACCTCTTTGAACACAAACTTTTTCCAAAAGTTATCTTTTATATTACAGATGAGATATTCCTCGCTTCATTGAGAAAGGCAAATGATGTTTTGTATGGGATGTGGATGGGAATAAATATATTGATTATGTTAACTGACTTTCTGCCACTATATTATGAAATAATCTTAAGGAAGTAAATGATGCTATCAAAAAGCAGTTAGAAAAAGGCATTATTTTCTCTCTTGCCTCACCATTGGAGTATGAATTATCTAAAAAGTTAATTGAAATTATTCCATGTGCGGAGATGGTAAGATTTGGCAAAAGTTGAACAGATGCCACTTCTTCAGCGATTAGATTAGCTAGATATGTGACTAAGAGAGAAAAAATAGCTGTCTGTGGATATCATGGGCGACAAGATCGATATATTGGATCGACGACAAGGAATGGGGGTGTTCCAAAATGCGTACAAGATCTTACCTTAAAATTTGAGTATAATAATATCAAATCGTTAGAAAATATTTTCAAAAAGAATCCGAAACAGATTGCTGCGATTATCATGGAACCGATGAACACCGACTTTCCTAAAAATAATTTTCTACAAAAAATAAAGACTCTTTGTCACAAGAATGGTTCGTTATTTATCTTAGATGAAACAGTTACATGATTTAAGTTGGGATTGTGATGAGCACAGAAATATTTTGGAGTGATGCCTGATTTGGCTGCTTTTGGTAAATCCATGGCAAATGGAATGCCAATTGCTGCTCTTGTTGGTAAAAAAGAATATATGCAAAAAGTAGAAGAAATATTTTTTTCATGAACTTATTTGTGAGAAACAATATCGATGGCTGCTGCTCTTGCAACGATTAATTTTATGCAAAGACATAAGGTACGAGAAAAAATATATAGAGCATGAGGATTACTAAAGAAAGGGATAAATAATTCACTAAAAAAACATGGTTTGGATAAGTGTATCTCGCTTGTAGGATTTAATAATCATCAGTTCTTTGTATTTAAAGATTATCTACAAGCAACCTGAATACAAATAAAATCATATCTACAAAAAGAATTATTGTCTCACTGAATTTTGTGGATAGGAGGGTTAAATATGAGTTATGCCCATACAGATCAAATCATAAAAAAGACTATATCTATATTCGATATCTGTCTATCCGTTGTAAAAAGGAAACTTTCAAATGGGTTACTCGTCAAAGAAATTAAAGGAAAAGAGATTGATGATATTTTCAAAATAAGATAGCAAGTAAATCTTTAAATTATGTTATATCATTTATGGAAGACAAAAAAATGAAATTAAAACTAAACAAGTATTGATATTACGAAATAATAAATAAGCCGACTAAAAAAGAGCTTAAAGAATATTATGCAAAAAAATATTATCAAGAAACATCATGAAATTATAAAAAAAAATATAGCGATTCTGATTTAGAAAATATTAAGTTAAAATTTAACGAAAAATATTTTGTGCTAAGCTCTATTTTAAACAAAAGAAAATGAAAGATTCTGGATGTTTGATGCTGAGAATGATGGGGTCTTCGTTTTTTCAAAAATCTGTGACGAAATATTCTATGACTTGATTTTAGTGAAGAATGAATTATCAATCAAAATAAAGATTTGAAGAGATATACGAAGTCATGAAATATATATGATATGCTAGAGAATCTTGAACATGGTCATGGCACAAAGTTTGATGTGATCGTATTAGATAATATTTTAGAACACGTTGTAGATCCTAAAAAATTACTAGATTTATGCATTTCGAGATTGGCAGAGAATTGAATTTTAATAATCCAAGTTCCAAATGATTTTTCTGCTCTGCAAATTGATTTATTAAATAAATGACTAGTTAATGAAAAATATCGACTCCGTTATCCTGATCATTTATCTTATTTTAATAAAGATTCTCTAATCAATTTGTTAAATGAGTGCTGATTATCTTGTAAATTCTTTATGGCAACAAGCATTATTGACTTTAATCTTTATAATAATAATTCAAATTATATAAAAAACAAAAACTTATGAAAATCTTGTTATGAACAAATAAAATCTATAGATAATTTGTTCCATTCGATATCTTTAGAGAAAACAGTGAAATTTTATCAATCTTTGGCTGAACTTGGCTTATGAAGAGACTTAATTTGATTTTTTATCAATAAATAATTTATATGCAATACAAAATCTTAGATAACGACAAGTTTGAAAAAGAGAAATACAACATAGTGTCTCTGAGATACGAGGATATTTATGATATAAAAAAATGGAGAAATCAACAAATGGATATACTTAGACAGAAAAAAAAACTAACAAATAAAGATCAAGAGAATTATTATAAAAATCAGATTCTCCCAACATTTGATGAAAAGAAACCGAAACAAATACTTTTTAGCTTTTTATACAATAATACCTGTATATGATACTGATGACTCACTAATGTTCATCGAGATGATAAAAGTGCGGAATTATCTTTTCTTGAAAATACTAATAGAACTAAGGATAAAAAAATGTATGAAAAAGATTTTTCGATATTTATAAGTTTCATGAAAGAACTTGTGTTTCAAAAGCTTTGATTTAATAGACTATTCACTGAGACTTATGATATAAGACCAATTCATATAAAGATACTGGAAAAAAATTGATTTGTGTATGAATGAAGAATGAAAAAACATGTTTTTGTAAAATGAAAATATGTTGATTCTTTGATCCATTGATGTTTATTTAAATAATTATTTAGCTCTTTACCATGACCAAAATGTTTAAAAATAAAAAAATATTTATTAGTTGATGAAATGGTGTTATTTGAAATGAATTAGTAAAAAAACTATACGAACAATGAGCTAAACTTTTTATAGGTGATTTAAAAGCGAAACCTAAAGAACGACCAGAAGATATTTTGTATAGAGAATGAGATTTGAACTATGTAACGAAAGAGGAACTTGAAAATTTCTGACCTGAATATTATTTCCATCTTGCAGCAACATTTGAAAGAACCGAAGAGACATATGAATTCTGGGAGGAAAATTTTTGGCATAATGTAAGGTTGAGCCATTATCTGATGACTTTAATGAAGGAGATTCCATCTCTCAGAAGAGTTATTTTTGCTTCAAGTTATCTGATATACGATCCAAAATTATATTTATCCAATGAATCTCGAAAAAAAGTTTGGAGACTTAAGGAAACCGATCCCATAAAACCCCGTAATCTGACTTGAGTTGCAAAGCTTAATCATGAAATAGAATTGCATTTTCTCGATGAGTTTAAGTCAAAACAATTTACTTCTATAAGTGCAAGAATCTATAGAAGTTATTGAAAGTGATCACGTGATATTATTTCTCGTTGGATAAGAGCATTACTCAATCGTGAAGAACTTGTGGTATATAAAAAGGAATGAAAATTTGATTATATTTTTGCATGAGAAGTAGCTGAATGACTAATCCGCATGGCAGTGTCCAATAACTCTTGAATATACAATCTATGAAACGACAATGCAAGGAGTATTGAAGAGGTTTTAATAGCGCTTAAATCGTTTTTCCCTGCTATGAAATATATAGAAAAAGAGGATAATATTCTTTATGAATGATCACAAGCTAATATGGATTTGAGTTATAAAATTTTTGGACGAAAACCATCAGTACAAATCGAAGAATGAATTTCTTTAATTATTGAACATGAAAAAAATTTTAAATCATAAAAACAGATTATTGGCATGAATAAAGAGAATCAGATTAATGTCTTATTTACAAGTATTGGTAATTGTGTCTCTATTATCAAATATTTTGATAAAGCTAGAAAGGCACTTTGAATGAACTGTAAATTGATAGCTATAGATATTGATAAATATTGTCCGTGAATACATGTTGCCGACAAATATTATATAGTAAAAAGATTAGATGACTTATGATTCCAAAAACAAATACTGGAAATATGCAAAAATGAGGAAATAAATTTGATCATCCCCACTAGAGATGATGATATCCCTTATTTTTCTGAACATATAGAAGCATTTAAAAATCTTTGAATATTTTGTATGGTCCCCTCATTGGAAATTTCCAAGATATGTAATGATAAATATGAATTCTATAAATATCTAGTCGCCAATAATATCCCCGCTATTAAAACTTATGAACATTATGGAAAATGAATATTGTTTCCGTGTATCGTTAAACCAAGATTTGGAAGCTGATCTAAATGAATAAGAGAAATAACCAATGAAGAAGAGATTAAAAACATTGATCTAGACTGATATGTTATTCAAGAAAAAGAGACTTGAGTGGAATATACTATAGATTATTTTGCCGATTTTTCTTGAACTCCCCTGTGTATAATACCTAGGATAAGATTAAAAGTATTTAATTGAGAATCTGTTGTATGAATAACGAAAAAAAATGAAAAGATTATAAGCATTTGTAAAGATCTTGGATCTAAAATGAAATTAATTTGACACAATACTATACAATGTTTCTTCTATGAGGACTGAACAGTCAAAATATTGGAAATAAATCCTAGATTTTGATGATGAGCCCCATTAGGAATCGAGGCATGATGTAATAGTCCTAGGATGTTACTGGAAATAATGCAAGGAAAAAAGATTTTACCAATTACTGATTTTAAAGAGAATTTAGTTATGATAAGATATACCGACAATGTTTTTATCGATGAAAATAAAATCTAATGATAAAATTAATAATTTTTGATTTAGACGATACGTTGTATAAAGAGAATGATTATGTTAGGAGCTGATTTCAAGCAGTAGCTAATTATGTCAGCGATAATTTTTGAATAAGCCAAAGTAAGGTATTTAAATATCTTTGGAGTACTTTTCAAAGATATTGAAGATGAAAAAACTTTGATATGATGATTAACCATTTTTGTTTACAAGATTTATCTTTAAAAAAGTTGGTAAATATATATAGAGAGCATAGGCCGAATATAAATCTTACAAAGGGTAAAATAGTATTACTTAAGAAGCTAAAAAAGAGATACAAACTTTGTATGATTACCAATGGATATCCAGAGGTTCAGAAGAAAAAAATAAAAGCCCTAGATATGAAGACATACTTTGATAAAATATATTATGCTGATGAACAATGACGTGAATACGGGAAACCCCATAGAAAGTATTTTGAGCTTGCACTCAGACAATTCCGCATCTCTCCAAAAAATGCTTTAATGGTAGGAGATGATCATGAATGTGATATTCTGGGTGCAAAATCAGTTGGTATAAATACTTTAAATGTGAATACAAAAACATTAATACAAAAATTAAAAAACAAGTTATCAATGTTATAATATTTAATTTTATACTTTACAATCAAGATAATGGAAGATATTAAAATTGGTAATATTCTGATTGGTAAAGAGCATAAGCCATTTATCATTGCAGAAATGAGTGGAAATCATAATCAGTCACTAGAGAGAGCATTAGAGTTAGTTGATGCTGCGGCGGCGGCTGGTGTGGCAGCACTTAAATTACAGACGTATACAGCAGGTACTATAACCATGAATAATTGATTTAAAATAGAAGAAAAAGATTCTTTGTGGTATGGGAAAACACTATATGAATTATATCAGGAAGCATACACACCATGGGAACGACATGAAAAGATTATGAAAAGGGCCAAAGAAAAATGAATATTATGTTTTAGTACTCCTTTTGACGAAACAGCTGTTGATTTTTTGGAAAGTTTAAGTGTCCCAGCATATAAAATAGCATCTTTTGAAAATAATTATTTTTGATTATTGAAAAAAATTGCTAAAACAGGGAAACCGGTCATAATGTCTACGTGAATGACTAATATATCAGATATAGATAAAGCCGTCAGGGTTTTACGTGAGAACGGATGTAAGGAATTGATATTGTTGAAGTGTACAAGTACCTATCCGGCATCACCAGAGAATACAAATATAGCAACTATACCACATATGGCAGAGACTTTCAAATGTCATGTCTGACTTTCAGATCACACTATGTGAATATGAGTTTCCGTCGCTTCTGTTGCATTATGAGCAAGAGTTATAGAAAAACATTTTACTCTAAAAAGATCGGATGGAGGTCCGGATTCGGCTTTTTCTTTGGAACCAGAAGAATTAAAGGCCTTGGTTATTGAATCAGAGAGAGCATTTAAATCAATATGAGAAATAACTTATGAAATAGATGATTCAGAAAAAAACTGTTTAAAACATAAACGTTCTATATACGTTTCAGCCAATATTAAGAAATGAGAAAAATTTTCTAAAGATAATATTAGGGTCATTAGACCATGAAATTGAATCCCCCCAGAATTTTATGATTTATTAATTTGAAAAACAGTACATGGGGACATAGAAAAATGAAAACCATTGAATTGGGATAATATATTTTAATTTATTAATAGTAAAATATTTATATGTACTCTCTCCTGTTCAAACATCTCAAAGAGATATCTAAATATCATCCAGAAATATATAATAATTTAAAGGTTGAAATAGATATAAGATTTTATTGGTATTGACCTCAAAATAAATACTGACCTGAAAATCGTAATATGTATTACAAACTACTTTTGTCAAAAGTGGGGCCAATGATTGTTAATTCATTTAAAGCAGTATTATCTGGTATTTATAGGTTATTCATGTTGAGAATACCATTATTTAGCAAAAAGTGAAAGAATAGTACTGTAGATCTTAAAAAAGAAAAAGTAATGATAGGTGATAGGCTTTTCTTTTTAGATCAAAATTTGGAAAAAATATGATTTGATGTTATTGATTCGCCTCGATGATTTTGATGAATAAGTAATATAAAAATGTTTATACAAACCATGAAAATAAAAAGGAGATTATTTTATTGAAATTTTAAAGAAATAACAAGTAAAGATTTTATTGATATGATTTTAGGGTATAAAAAAAAATTAAAAAAGTTTATTCAAGACAATAACATAAAAGCATTATTTGTAAATAATAATGTAAATTTTTTCGAAAGTTTATCTATAGATATATTTGAAGAATTAGGAAAACCAAGTTTTGAATTTGTTCATGGTCTTCCAGGAGCTTATTCAGGTGTCCCTAGTAAGAGACCGAATTATAAACTGGTATGGTGAGAAAGGATGAAAGAAAATTTCATAAAAATATGATGAATGGATTCAAATAAAATATTGATATCATGACATCCGTATTACAATACTTTATCAGATAAAGAATTAAGATTTGGACTAGATGATGTCCTTGTCCTATGTAAGGCGTTCGGATGATGATGATCAGTAATGGCATTTCCAGATTTATCATATTCTATTGTGTGAGATATATGAAATTCAATCTGATATTTATATTCTGTGGAGAATATCTTGAAAAAACATTGAGTTAAATCAGCAAGATTACGTCCCCATCCATGTGAGTCCATAAACCGATACAAAAAATTTATAAATACTGATTTTTTTATTCTCGATGAAGAACCTTTATCTCAATCCTTAACTAAAGCCTCCCTGGTCATATGACCATCATCTACGGTTCTTTTAGAAGCAATTTATTATAATGTAAATTATTTGCTTTATGAGCCACAAGATAAGGATAAGATTGATCTTATGAATCGACCATTAATTACGCCGAATGATTGATCCGATCCTAAGGTACCAGTAGCAAAAAATGAAGATGAATTAGATGAAATCATTAAATTCAAAAAAAGAGCTGATAAAACCATATTCAATGATTATATAAAGACTCCATTTGATATAAGTTTTTTGAAATGAATAATTAAATAATATTTACTTTACCATAACTATATGATAAAAGCCTCTGTAATAATACCTATGTATAATGAATCTAGATATATCAATAGGTGTCTTGATAGTCTTATAAATCAAAGCTGCAAAGATTTTGAAGTTATTCTTATAGATGATTGAAGCACAGATAATACAATAAATATAGCTGAAGAATATAAAAAGAAATTTATTCTTACTATTCTCAAGCAAAAGCATTGATGACCTGGTAAGGCGAGAAATCGATGAGCAAAAGAGGCTAAATGAGATATACTTATATTTGTGGATGCTGATATGAAATTCGATAAAAAATATATAGAAGAGTTAACAAAACCTATTTTATCTGGTGAAGAAATGTGAACGGCACATGGCTGGGAATATGTTGCGAATCTCGAAAATAAAATAGCAAGAGCTTTTAGTAATATAAGATGTATTTATAATCCTATGAAAACTCGTTGATGAATATATAGAGCTATTTTAAAAAAAACTTTTTTAGGTGCCTGATGATTTGATACGTCCAGATGATATGGGGATGATAATTTATCTAAATTATGAAATGCTTTATCTATTCCCAGTGCAATAGTATATCATAATAATCCAGAGTCATTGCATGAAGTTTTCAAACATAGTATGCGAGTAGGGTCATCATTATGGAAAACATGAGATATCCTTGTATATTTAAAGAAATATAGATTATGGATAGTGGGTTTTTTAATTATCTTAATAATATTATCATATTTCTTATTGAAACAATGAATATTTTATCTACTACCAATAGGTATTGTTTGATTAATAGTGTTATTTATTATTATTAAAACCACACAAAGAACATTGACTGAAAAATATTTATCTGATATCATATTTATACCTATAGTTATGGTTACTAGATGACTCGGCTACATAAGTGGTGCTTTAAAATATATATTCTCTAAAAAATTATATTAGTTTTTATGGTAAAATAATAATATGTGATCTGTCTCAATAATCTTACTTAATTATAACTGAAAGGAATTTAATAAACCGTGTATAGATAGTATTCTCGGCCAGAATTATCATGATTTTGAAATTATCTTTGTGGATGATGCATCGACTGATACATCTCTTGAAGAAGTAAAGGAATGTTATCAACAAGAAATATATAATAAAAAGATAATAATCGTTGAAAATTTAGAAAATACATGATTTGCATGAAGTAGTAATTTATGAGTAAAAAATGTAAGTAAAAAATCAGAATATATTTGTTTTCTAAATAATGATACTATCGTGCCAAATAATTGGTTAGAGGAATTAATAAAATGAATAGAATCTGACATGAAATTATGAGGAGTTTGAAGTATCATTTTAAATCATTGAATGGAAGCTCAGATTAAACATAAAATTTTTGATGATAAGAATATTGTTACTTCATCTTTTTTTAGCGAAAGTGTTTGGAAAAAGATACCTGATAATGAATTTAAAAAATGAATTTTCCACGTCTCTGTTGTTTCTTGATGTTGTTTCTTATATAGGAAAAAACTTGTAAATGAACCATTTAAAGATTATTATTTTGCATATTCTGAGGACTTTTTTTTATCGTGGATAATCCTTTTACAATGATATAAACTTGCAATTGTGTGAAATTCACTTGTATATCACGTTGGATCAGGAAGTTTCGGTAGGGAGCCGTCAGATTTTAAATTGTTTCATTGAAACAAGAATCAAATAATTAATTTTCTTGTTTTTTATAATCGATGGATAAAATTAAAATTATTTCCGTTATTTTTGCTGATTCAATTATGACATCTTTTTGTGAATGTCCCTTGGAAAAGGTTTAAAGCAAAATATAAATCATGGATACGGATATATAAAAACTGGTGAAAAATTAAAAAAACGAAAAAATATATTATGTCGAACGCTAAAATAACACAAAACTCATTTTTGAAACAATTATCTTGTAAATTCAACGATGAAGTATTTTTTGTCCAGCAGAAAAAATGGCAAATTATGATTATTAAAATCACAAATAAAATATTCAGATTCTACTGTAAGATTTTACTTATACCCTTTGAAAAATAATTATTTCCAGAAATGATAATTATTATGATCGATTTTTTTTGAATAATATCATAACGCATGCATATAATCAATTGTATTTTTTCTATTTTTTTGATGATCCATAATTTCGATAATAATATCTAGATTTCAATTCTCTCTAAGGAAATTTTTCATACCTTGTAAGACCTGATATTCAAATCCTTCTACATCCATTATAATTAATTTTATTTTTTTAGGATTAAATCCTAGTCATAAAGTATCAAATATCTTAACCGGGACTTTGATACCTATATTACTATGTGATTCTTGAATAATTTGACTACTTGCATCATTATCTTCTCTATAATCAAACGGCATTTCTGTTTCTCTATCTCATAGGGCATAATTAAATATATGAACTTGTTCTTCTACTTCAGAAAGAATGGCATTGGATTTTAATATTTTATGTGTCTGAGGACTAGGTTCGAATGCATATACACTATAGCCATAATTTTTTGCTAATTCAATGGCATATCTTCATATATGGGCTCATATATCTACAAAAATTTTTTCCTCATTTTCATATTTTTTAAAATTTTGATCAATAACCTTTCTTAATGCTGGTTCATAATCAGGAGACAAGACAGTCCAGTGGTTTACTGTTTTACCAAGATAGGTTCCAAATGGGGTTTTGAAAACAAACATCTTATAAAAAATAGGATGAATCCTGCTTATACATTTCTCTAATATCCCAAAAAATAAAGCATTTAAAAGATATAAAATTCCAAGGAGTATATACCTTATCATAAAATCAAAACTTCAGGAGATCTTGATATAATGCCACAAAAGCCTAGGTCATCTTATAAGTAAATTAAAAAAAACTTTCATATTCTATTATATAGTAGGTAAATATTTATCGTTCTTATGGCCAATGATATAGGGACCAAATATTCTAACAAGAATATATACTAACCTTCCTTTTACTTTCAAGTTAATCGAACCTTTGAAAACCAATTGGGTTTTACATGCGTTTTTTGTAATTCCCTATAAAGAGCGCACAATTTGCTTGAAAATAAAGAGTAAATATATATTTTTATTTTATATGAAAATCTTCGGGTTTTCTAAATCTTTAGCCCTCTAGATGGCTAAAGAAAATATTCAGTAAATTTTTATATAATTATAAATTAAATGTCAAAAATCTGATTTATATTACCCGTGTATAATGAAGAAAAAAATATAGCTATTCTTTATAAAAAGCTACTTGATGTTATTCAAAAAATTGGTTGTGATTATGAATTATTATTTATAGACGACAAATGAAAAGATAATTCTTTGCAAGTATTATTGGAATTACAAAAAAAGGATTCCAATATAAAAATCATAGAATTCAGTAGGAATTTTGGTCATGAGATGGCGGTAAAGGCCTGAATAGATATGATAGAAGGTGATTATATTGTTATGATGGATACTGATCTACAAGATCCACCTGAGGAAATCCCAGCAATGTTTCAAAAAATTATGGAGTGATATGATATGGTGTATGCTAAAAGAAAAAAAGGTCTGATGGTTTTTTTAAAGATAAGACAGCCCATGTATTCTATAGATTCATAAACAAACTTTCTGACGTGGAAATCCCGAAAGATACATGAAATTTTAGAATATTTACGAAACAGGTGCTGGAGGAAATCAGAAAACTAAATGAACAATCGAGATTTATTAGAGGACTTTTTGCTTGGATATGATTTAAACAAACATATATTGAATTTGAAAGAAAAGACAGACTGCACGGAAATACATGATACTCTTTATGGCAAATGATAAATTTATCATTGGATGCTATATTTTGATTTTCTAATCTTCCCTTAAGATTGGCAACTATGTTATGATTCTCATTTTCTATAATATGATTTTTATTCGCTATTTTGTTTATAATTATCAAACTACGTTATCCAAATATTTATGTATCATGAATAACAACGGTAATTATATTATTATTTTTTATATGAGGTATTCAACTTATCGTCCTTGGGATAACAGGCGAATACATAGGTAGGATATATAAAGAAGGAAGGTGAAGACCACTGTACGTTATCAAACACATCCACACATAATTAATATATGCATCATGTATGTTTTATCTACATAATGGACAATGTTTTCTTTCAAAACAAAAATATCTATGTTAAAGGCGGTAACAACTAAAAATTCGCCATTTTATATACAATTCTATATTTCTAAGTTTTGTTACTTAAAATGTAAAATGTGTAATATTGTCGAATCAAATCAGGATTTAATTCCTTTTGATAATGATAAAATAAAAAAAATGGCTGACAATTTGATAAAAATATGAGCAGGAGTTGTTTTGCTGACCGGAGGAGAACCTTTTCTTAGGCCAGATATTGATGATATTGTTAAAATATTTAAAGATAAATGACTGGATGTAAGAATGCAAACGGCTTGATTATTAGCTAAAAAAGATTTAATAGTCAAATGTGTAAAAAATTGAGCTAGAGATATAAATGTTAGTATAGATTCTCTCGATGAAGAGTTGTCTGATTATATAAATTGAATGAAATGATCCTGGAGATCAGCGATGAAGACAATTTCGTTTATTTCTAAAACTTTCCCCAAAAAAGATTCTATTTGTGCTATTTGATGCGTATTATCTAATTATAATCTGGACGAAATAGAATCTATGTTAGAATTCGCTACTAAAATAGGGCGACGATTATCATTGGTGCCGGTACATATTAGTTCTACTGATGCTATACGTAATTTTAGATGAATTGATGAATATTTCAAAATATCTCCAGAGAGATATGATGATCTTAAACAACTTATAGAAAGGTTGAAAAAGAAAAAAAGACAATGATATAATTTATTTGACTCGGATGATTATTTAGATTCCATTTACCATTTCATCACTACATGAAGTCCAAGTCGAAGACATAAGTGAATCTGTGATAGTCCAAATCTATATTTTGCGATTTTGCCAGACGGAAGTTTTGCTCCTTGCTGTGACTTTAGATATCCAAAAAAAATCTATGTGTATGATGATGATTTTCCAAAAATTTATAAATCACAGAAATTTAGAGAATGAGTAAAAAGCATTACAAGTAAATGCTCCTGATGTAATTATTGAAGTTATCCTGAAATGACACTTACAGCAAGATCTTTTTCTACGTTAAAAGAAAGAATATTCTTGCAATTTAAAGCTAAGAAGCATTGATTAAAATCTTTGGATGAGGAAGAGTTATTCTCTTTGATAGAAAAAATAAAATCTCATTACACTATTTATTCCAAAGACAGGAAATTTAAATATAGAGAAAACAAGATTTGTCCACCAAAGTAAGCTTTAGAATATATAATATCTAAAAATGGAGAATAAAGATATAAAAATTTTTCTAACATGATGATCCTGATTTATATGAGGATATTTTTTGAAAAAGCTTTTATGAGTTATTTCAGATGGTTCTATAATTTACTGCTCGGTTAGGAAAAATAATATTTCGATCAAAGACAAAAGAATAATTATTCTCAATTGAGACTTGGATAACATAGAATGCTTTCAAAAAGAGATTTTAGAATCTGATTATGTATATCATCTTTGAGCTAACGCAACTTATGGTAACGATATAGATTATAATTTAGTTAATTATGAGCCAACAAAAAAATTGATAGATATTCTATCTGGGAGTAAATCATTAAAAAATTTTATTTTTGTCAGTACAGTATGAGTTTGTGATAGATCAAAAAAAGATAATGTAAATTGTCCTCTCACTATAAATTCGGTATGTAGTCCAAAATCAAAATATGGCTTATCGAAGCTGAAAGCTGAAAAATATCTTAGAAAAGCAAGCATTCCATTTACGATTATCAGACCAACACGAGTATATGGTCCTAATATGAGACAGAATTCCCATATTAATGCTTTTGTAGATCTTATCTATGGTAAAAAGTTTTTTGCTAAAATGTGATTCCAATGAAAGGTGTCATTGATTCACGTAAATGATCTGGCAACTGCATTGGTCCACAGTATCAATAATGATAAAATACTATACAAGACATATTTTGCAGCAACAGAGAATTTAAGTTTATGAGACATATTTAAACAGATTTATATAACTTTATTTAAAAAACAAATTAAGCAGATTTATATACCACGTTTTCAATGGTTGTTTTCAAAAATTCATCATTATATTCCTCTATCAATTGCGAATTTATTTCTAGATTATTTATGTGTCGAAAATACTAATTTCACAAAAGATTTCTTAGTATGAAATTTTACACGCTTTGAGCATTGAATACTAGATGTTATAAAAAATAACGCAACAATATATGGCTCTCGAATTATCACGGGAGCAAATAGTGGAATATGATATGAGCTTAGTAAGCTTTTGTATAAGAATGGCAAAAAATTAGTTCTTATCGACAAAGATATTTCTAACTTGGATCATTTTAGTAATGCTTCTGTTGTGAAATTCGATCTAACTAACATACAGGAGATTCCTAATTTGTGTGAGAATATCATAGAACAAAATAAGAATATTCGCGTTTTGATTAATAACGCTGGAGTAGGGTTTAGGTGAGATTTTAATAATCTGACGATCAGTAAAATTAGAACTACTATTGATGTGAATATTTATGCTCCTATAATGATTACTCATCATTTATTACCTTATTTGATTAAAAACAAATCTATAATAGTAAATATTGGAAGTAGTTCTGGATTTTTTCCCTTGCCTTGAATGAGTCTCTATGCAGCAACAAAAGCATTTATAAATAGCCGATCTAATGCTTTGCGATATGAATTAAAAAACAAATGTTATGTTATTAGTGTCTCCCCTTCTTGAACAAATACTAATTTCCAAAATAATGCCTGAGTTAAAAAGAATGAAAAAGAAAAATTATTAGAACCCTATGATGTGGCTGAAAAGATTATAAATGCAATCCAGAAAAGACAATCATTCGTTTTGTTATGAGGTAAGACTAAAATATTACTTCTTGTACTAAAATTTTTACCAAAAAAGATTGCTTTATTTTTGTTGGGAAAAACATTTGAAAAAAGTAGATAAATTATGAAATAAATAATCGTTATTTTGTAAATACAATATTATAATGCTTAGTCTTATAGCATAAATACATGAAAAAATAAAAACACATTCTTATCGCAAGATAATAATCACCAAGAACGTTAGTTTCTGTATTAAAATAACAAATTTATAAAAATGCTTGCAATTCCAATTGTAATAATTACCCCTACTATAGGTTATAATATAACCTTTTTTATTTTTATGTTTTTATAAAACACATGAAAGCTCGACAAAATTCTGTTAAATATGTTATATGACTTCTGATTGTTATAGCTTTAAGATTATTACCACATTTTCCTAACGTTGAGCCAGTTATGGCTACGATGATGCCATTTTCAAAAAAATGGGGATGGTTATCCGGAATGATATTTTGTCTCCTGGCCATACTAAGTTTTGATGTGTTGACTGGTAGTATTGGTGTATGGTCTATATTAACAGCTGGAACATATGCATTATTGGGTATCTCCGCATGAATATACTTTAAAAACAAAGAGAGTAAAATTAAATATTATTTAATTTTTGCAATTATTGGAACAATAGTTTATGATGCAATTACAGGTATAGGTACTTGAATGTTATTTTTTAATCAATCTTTCATGACTACATTTATAGGACAAATTCCATTCACATTATATCATCTCGCTTGAAATATAGTTTTTTCAATTATAATATCTCCTTTACTTTACAAACGAGTTATTAAAAATCCTAAATTTGAGACAAAATATATATTAAATAAAATTGCATTTAGATAAGAGATATTATTGTTGAGAATAGAACGATTCCTCTAAAAAATATAGGGAGATGATTAATAACGAATAAATAGTTTTTATTACTCTTTATCGAAGAAAGTCGCTTTTATTAGAAACTTTCTTACTAAATATATCATCTAATTATATATATGAAGGATTTAAAAAAATAATTAAACAACATGAAAGAAATAACTAAAAAAAAATGTGAGAATATCCTTCTAATTATACCAGTGAGAAATTGATATTCAGGGATTACGATCGATCTTGGTATATTGTATTTATATAGTGCTCTAAAGAGAGATGGCATCAAAGCAACCATGCTTCACTGTCCAAAAGAAGGGATGGACCTTGATGATTTCAAAATTTTCTTGGAGCACAATCCTCAAATTAGAATAATATGATTTAAATCTTATAGTGTTGATCATAACTCTATTAAAAGGATGAGTAAAATAGCGAAAGAGGTTATTCCAGATTGCACGATTATTGTTGGTGGTCCACATCCAACCAGTATACCTGAATATGTTTTGAAAGATATGATACATATTGATTATGTAAGTGTTGGAGAGGGAGAGATAGGATTCCCAATTTTTTGTAAAAAAATATTACAAAAAGATAGTGTAGATGACGTTCCATGATTGTGATTTAGAATAAATGGAGAAATTAAAATCAATCCGAATCAGATTTATGATAATTTGGATGATCTACCAGAAATCTGCTGGGAAGATATCAATATCGAAGAATATCCAAACTTTATGACATCTCTTAGATTCGTGCCTGTTATGGCAACGAGATGATGTCCATATCAATGTAAATACTGTGCTGCACATAAAATTGTTGGTAGAAGAATTCGCTATAGATCAGTAAATAATGTTATAAATGAATTAAAAAGACTCAAAAGCATCGGTATCAATGAAATAAACTTTAGTGATGATGAACTTACATTAAACAGAAAATATTTTTTGGAATTATGCAATGGAATAATAGATAATAAACTGGATATCCTTTGGGAGTGTTCAAATGGAGTAAGGCTGGATACCTTGGACGATGAGGTTCTGGATATAATGTATAATGCTGGTTGTAGATACGTCGCTGTGGGAATTGAGAGTTCAAGTAATCAGATACTAAAAGATATGAAAAAAAATATTACAACAGAAACGATTATTGAGAAATTAGATTTAATAAAAAGACATAAGGTCATTCCCCAATGATTATTTATGATTGGATTTCCAAATGAATCTGAACAAGATATAAAGAATACCATAAAATTTTCTCAGGATCTTGATATAGATAAAACAAACTTTTCAATATTTATGCCATTGCCCGGTTCAGAAACTTTTGATGAATTAATAGCAAGCAAAGAGATAGAAATAGAGAAAATTAACCGAGATGATATGAGACCTGATAGAATCGCACGAGATAGATGAATTTCTGCAAAAAGATTAAAGAAATTACAGAGAATGGCATATCTTAAGTTTTATTTGAGACCTAAACCGATGAAAAGATTCTTTAAAGAAATGATACTAGACACAAAGAAATGGAAAACGGTAATGATAAAATTAAAATCTATTTTATTTAAATAAAATAATAATGCGAAATAAAATTAGGTTATATTTAAAAAATTGATCGATGATAAAATATGGATATGCAGTTCTTATTGGCATAGGTCCAGATTATGGTTTATATACACTATTATACTATTCATTTGGTCTAAATTTTATTATATCTAATCTTTGTTCCTTTTCTTTTGGGACTCTTATTGCTCTTATATGTATACGTAAATTTGTGTTTAAAAAAGCCAGATTCCCTTTTTGAAAAGATTATATTTTAAGCTTAATAAATAATGGCACTGTTTTCTTTTTGTGAGTTATAACACTTTCTTATTTTGTTAATACATATCACATAAATCATTATCTTTGAAAAACTATTGTAATAACTATTACCTTTTTTATTAATTATTCTATAAGAAAGATTTTATTTTCTCATGCAAACAATGGAAACTAAAAGTCTTATCAAAGAAGAAACTTTCCATGATGAATGGGCACAATCTACTGATATAGATTCAGTTATGGTTGATGAGTTTTTTGAAGCATGTACTTCGCCAGAGAATAGAATTATTATAGAGAAAATTTGAGATTTAAAATGAAAAAAGATTTTAGAACTAGGATGCTGATTATGAGAAGCATCAGTATATTTTGCAAAAAAATGAGCTGATGTAATGGCTACTGATTTATCGACATGAATGTTAGAATTAGTTTGAAAAGTTGCCAAGAAGCATGATGTCCAAATAGAAACTTGTCAATGTTTGGCTGATAATATTCCTTTCAAAGAAGGGACTTTCGATATGGTATATGCAGCTAATCTGTTGCACCATGTTGATATTGATAAAACATTGAAAGAGTCCTCAAGGGTTCTTAAAAAATGATGATTATTTATTTCTTGGGATCCGTTAGCTCACAATCCGGCTATTAATATTTATAGAAAAAGAGCTATGTGAGTGAGAACTGAGGACGAACATCCAATTAGGTTTTCCCAGATAAAACTTTTTAAAAAACATTTTAGTAAGGTGTGGTTTGATACTACTCGATTCTTTACATTATGGATTTTTATAAAATTCTATTTTTTCGATAAGGTAGATCCAAACAAAGAAAGATATCGAAAAAAAATACTTGTAGAACATAAAAGATTGGAAAGAACATTTAATTTTCTCTATAAAATAGATCGTTTTTTCTTGAAAATATTTCCTTTCATGAAGAGATTTTGTCGAAATATAGTTTTTATTTGTAAAAAATAATGATAATACATACTTGATTATTAGCCTAAATTAATTATATATTTCCGTATTAATATGGCTTTCTAACATACCTAATAAATTGTTTTAAATAGAAAAAGATTTTTAAATTATCTATTTGTTGTAGAAAATGTTAAATAAAATAAAATGATTTTTAAAAAAAGATATAGTGAAGAAAATTTTAATTTTAATTGTCTTAGGGTTAGTTCTTTATTATTTTCTGACTACCTGATTCAAAAATGATGAACTAATCGCTATGATGTGGTGAAAATGGATGTCTTATGGATATAAAATTTATATCGATTTTTTTGAATTTCATTCAGAATTACCTCGACAATTTATAGCTGAAGCATTAAAATTATGAATACCAAGTGAACTTTTTGTAATCTGATTTAAAACTATTTCATTTTGTTTGTATGTGTTCCTAATATATAAAATAATATGAATGTGACAAAAGAAAGAAAAATTAATTTTCTGAATATCTAAAAACACGAATTCCATTTTCATACTATTTATATCCTCAATTGTATGATTCACTCTTACATATACTGCGATTATGTGAGATACATTTTCTATAATTTTAAATCTTGTATCTCTTTATTTTTTATTAAAATGATGAACAAAAAATATAATATTAGCTGGTATTCTTTGATGAATTAGTATATTATGTGTGCAAAAATCAATATTCGTATTACCATTAATATATATATTAAGTTTAGATAAGAATTGTATAAGAAATTATAAAAAAACTTTTGGGAATATGTTTTTATATTTAATAAGCTTGGTCCTTTTTGTTGTCGTTTTTGCCTTAATTCGTTATAGAAATTATTCTATTTATGAATTATGAATAATTAAGGAGTCTTTATGGGATGTTGTGAAACTAACACAATCCCCCTCTAAAACGATAAAATTTCTTATCGACTGATGAGGTATGAATGGTATAATCAGCCTCATATATTTAATGCCTTGATTATTGATTCTTGTATTATCCAAAAGAAAAGCATTGATTGCACTCATTTTGTTCATGACCATACAGCTAACCTTGATGAGATATCTTATGAATGCATTACCGATGACTATAATAAGATATTTCTTCTTTTTTCTGTGTCTTACTCCTATTTATTTCACATATAATTGGCTTGATAGAAAATCAAATATTAAAATGTGTGTTTTGTTTGTCAGCTTTCTAATTACCTATTTAACAATTTTAACTGCGGCTAATTATCAGAAAATGAGTCAGATAACTTGTCCAACAGTATATAAACTTATGTATGATAATATAAAAAATAATAAAAAAATGTTTTATGATGTTGCTTGTCCTTATTTCGACAATGAATTTTATATAGATAAATTTAAAATAGATAACTCTTTATTGAATAATAAATTTGATGTTCAGAGATATATTTTCAACATCAAATATGAAGATACTCAAAAATTACCACATTTAAAAGATAAGTTTTCTCTAGCATCCGATCAAATACGAGCAAACACACCACATGTATATTCTTATGCTAGCTGATGTACCTATGTCCTTAAAATCTGAAGTCTTGCGGAAGAGCAGAAAGATCAGGGTTTCCCTTTTTCTTTTAAATGCATGCCGCTTGTAAATAGGATAACGAAATACTATAACGAGTTTCAAAAAATCAAATAAATTTTAGATTTTTCTATGAGAATAATTTATCTATTTTTTAGTTAGAATGTTTTTTATAAAAGCTAGATATCTATTAATCTCTGTGTCCAGTGAAACATCGATATTTTCTGGTTTAAATTCTGCATCTATGTTAGCATCTATTAAAGAAAGATATTCTTTTACATTGTAAGGATCAGATACAAAATGGACATTTTTACTGTTCTGAAAAATAGTGTCCATGTCTGAGACTTTACTTGATATGCATACTACATCATTCAAATATGCCTCTACTAATGGTCTTCCAAATCATTCTAATGTAGAAGTATATAAGTATAAATTAGCTATGCTATAAAACTTAGCTAGAGTATCTACTGACAATCAAGAAAGATATTTTATATTATTCAGCTTATTATTTTTTATAAAATTAGTAGCCAGCTTCGACTTTTCTCATATTCTAACAAAAATTATATCGGGATCCTGAGAATACGACATTGCTATTTTTAAGAAAGTAGGTATATTTTTGCGATATTCTTCAGATCACACATGTAATATCACTTTTTTCCCTTGTAGTCAGTATTCTTTTTTAAAAATTTCCATATCTTTTTCAAAAAATTTTGCTGGTTTGATATCAAATCAGCAAGGTATTGATATTATTTTCTTCTCATTAGAAGAGCTTATTAACCTTTTGTAATCAGATACAGTGAAATCTGATATACACATTATATTATTAAATTTTTCCAAGTTTTTTAACATTAATTTGTTATATATGAAATTTTTAATCTTACTTGTTTTAAGATTATTATATAAAGGGAATAAATCTAGTACGACGATTCAAAAATTAGAACAATTTTTTGCTACAATGTTATATAAATATGCGAGTCATTGATGGCCTAATAAGACGAAATCATAATGATTTTCTTTTAAATGACGATTTAGTTGCTTTTTAAATTCATGAAAAACTCAAAATCAAAAATTTAAAGATGGATTTTTAAATCTATTAGAAATTATGTTTATTCAATAATCAGGGACTACCTTATATCATTGTTTAGAAACTAAATTTATTATTTCTGAATCAATTCATTTTTTTTTAAATCATGAATATAGATTATAATTCTGAGATCATATTCAGGTTTTGTTGTTATAATCTGTGATAACAAGAATTTTCATATTAGGAATTATATATATAAATAACATATATTATAGATGGAATGATTTCTATTGTATCTCTTTATAAAAAAGAGTTGGGAAATTCCGCTTATTTTCATTTTTGTAATCTATCCATATCTGCATCTACCATCATTTGAATTAATTGTTCAAATTTTATTTTAGGTTCCCATCATAATTTCTCTCTTGCTTTATCTGACTTACCTTGTAGAACAAATAATTCAGCTGGTCTTTTGAACGCAGGATCAATTCTTACATAATTATTCCAATCTTTTATTCAAACATGTTCAAAAGCTACGGTCAAAAAGTCCCTAATACTATGTGTTTCTCCAGTTGATATTATATAATTGTCTGGTTCGTCCTGTTGGAGCATCAATCGCATTGCCTCTACATAATCTCATGCGAATCATCGATCTCTTTTACTATCTAAATTTCAAAGACTTATACTATCTGAGAGTCAGAATTTAATTTGAGCGATTCCATTAGTAATTTTGCGAGTAACAAAATCAATTCAGCGAATGGGTGATTCATGGTTAAAAAGTATTCAATTACAGCAAAACATCCCATAGCTTTCTTTGAAATTATTAGTCATCCAATATGCATAAATTTTGGATATAGCATATGGGCTACGAGGATGAAGAGGTGTATCTTCATTTTGTAATCCATTTATATTGCTATTTCAGAAAAGTTCACTTGTAGACGCTTGATAGAATTTAGTTAAAGGAGAAAAGAATTTTATACTATTAAGAAGATATAGAACTCATAAGGCATTGACCTCGGTTGTAAGTTTTGATTGATTCCAAGAAGATGCCACAAATGATTGTGCAGCTAAATTATAAACTTCATCAGGTTTAATATTTTTGATCAAATTTATAAGCGAATTTTCATCAGTCATATCTCATGTAACAAATTCTATTTTACTTGTAATTCACAAATAATCTGTATTAGAAAAATTTGGATTGGAATATCTCCTTATCATCCCATACACTTTATATCCTTTTTCCAAAAGTAATTTTGCTAGATATGGTCAATCCTGTCAAAGGATTCAAGTTATAAATGCTGTTTTCCTCATCAATTTAAAAATTAATATTTAAAATTCTATAAATCTTAAAACATCTTTTATTTCTATCTTATTTACATAGTTGTTTATGTCTTCTCACCATTTTGCTAAATGTATTCTTATACATGCTTTACCATCTCATTTATATAGTCAAACATTCTTATTTGAGGGATATGGGCCATATTTACTTGGTAGTTCTGGGCCAAAAAGGCCTATGGTTTTGGTTCACATACAAGCAGATAAATGCATTGGTCAAGTATCGTTAGATATCATTAATTTACATTTTTCTAATAAATATGCAAACTCAAAAATATTAAAAAATCAGCATATATTTATAACTTTACCATTATATTTTTTATCTAATTTACTTATTATGTCTCATGCTATCCCCTTCTCAAAATGTGTTCAGGAAAGGAATATCGTAATACCTTCGTATTTATCTAGAATCTCTTTTATCAATCAGACTCGATTTTTTTTTGCCCAAGCCCTATCTTTTCAGGTCTCAGCTCATCAAGTATGCATGCAGATTAATTTATTATTCGGATTTAATTTATCTATAGAGTTTAAAAAATCATCCACCTTAATCTTATCTTTCTCTTTATAAATCAAAGGTTCCATATTTTGTGGAATTGCATATTTTATTCATATTTTTTTTATTAGATCTAATGTTGTCAGCAAAGAGTGTTGTTTATCGTTGTATATTATTCAATGATTGTAAGCTAGTCATCTAACGGGAATGTTGCTGTATCATACATTTATTTTGCCAAGTCGCATTGACCGAAATGCTGATATCATAAAGTACTCCTCTGCATCTATCACGATATCATATCTTTTGAAATTAAGTATTAATTTAAATACATCTTTGATTTTAAATAAATTATAAGTCTGATTAAAATATCATTGATTTTTAAAAATTCATATATTCCTAGATGTCGCGATTAAGTCATATTTGGCTGATGTTCAATAGTGATCTTCTAGTTGCTTAATCATAGGGAATGTTAATAAACTGCTTCCTAATGCTCGTAAACGTATAATCAATATTTTCTTGGGTTTTTTGGGAGATATAGAAAAATATTTCAACCAAAAAAATAGAAGAATTAGTAGTCAAAAAAGATACTTATCAATGTTTCTTAAGATTTTTATTTTCATGTTGCAGGGAAATGATTGTCTATCTCTTCACAGATAGTATGAAAAATGGTCTCTTGGCATTCTTGGATTCTAGGGGTATTGTCTGAAGGAACAATAAGTTCATAATCAAACTTTCATTTCATTTCTCCTCATCCTTTACCAAGAAGACTGATTGTTATTATACCTTTTTCTCTACATTTTTCTATGGTTTTTATAAGATTTTTTGAATTGCCACTTGTAGATATAGCTATAAAAACATCTCAAGGTTTACCAAGTCATTTTATTTGTCTTGCAAAAATCACATCAAAATCGTAATCATTTGCCACTGCAGTGATAAATGATGTATCTGTTGTTAATGCTATCGCAGGGAGTGGATCTCTTTCTTTCTTATATCTTCCCATTAATTCTGTAGTGAAATGTTGTGTATCAGCTGCACTTCAGCCATTTCATGCAATAAGGACTTTATTTCATCATTCAAAACAAGTAATCAATGCCTGAATAATTTTTTCAAGCGTTATTTGATTATCAACATTATCAATAAAATTCTTCTTGACGTCAGCTGACTCATAAAAATATTGTTTAAGATCCATGACAATATACAAAAAAATAAATTACCATCCTAATTTATCTGGTTTTATAGTGGCAGTACCTGCTTCTTGTACTACTACGCCAGATGCTTTATTGGCTCGTTGAACAGCTTCAGATAAATTATAACCCTTTTGTAAAGCAACTGTTAAAGTCGCTAGGAAAGTATCACCAGCTCATGTCACATCAAAAACTTCTTTTGCTTCAGTTGGAAGATGATAAATTTCTTCTTTTTTAGTAATTAAGCTAGCTCATTTTGAACCTCTTGTTACCACAAGGTTAGTATTATATTTTTTTACAAATTGTAAACCATATTTAGCCATTTCTTCATCTGTATTTTTGATTTCCTCATCTGGTTTTTTACCAAGCATTTCACAAAATTCTTTGAAATTAGGTTTAATAAGATAAACATCATTAAAAAAACTTATTTGTTCTGGCTTCGCGTCCACTAAAATATTACTAACGTCTCTTTTTATTCCTCTGACCAAATCTTCAGAAAAAATTCCTTTGTGATAATCTGAAAGTATGAGAAATTCAGGTTTGTTTTTTTTGATATGTTTTATTATTTTTCGCTTATGACTTTTTTGAAGTTGTATCTTTTCTTCAAAATCTGCCCTTAATAATTGATGATTATTCTCACCAACAATAAATCTTTGTTTAGTAATTGTAGGATAATCATTGATGATATTTATTAATTCTATATTATATTCTTCACACAACTCCTGCAATTTTTGTCAATTATGATCATTCCCTACGTTTCCGATGAGTTCTACATCTCCTCACAAACTAGAAATATTTGCTGCCACATTCCCGGCACCTCATAATTTAAATTCTTCTTTTTCTATTCTAATTAAAGGAGTTCACGGAGATTCTGGGTTTATTCTTTTTACTGAACCATAAAAAAATTCATCTAACATGATATCTCCTATTACTGTTATTTTAGGCATCACTAAAAAATATTAAACATTAAACAATGTCAATACTATTTATTTGCTTTTCTTATTCAATACCAAATTATCAATTTCCTGAATAACTTTCTCAGGTAATATCTCAAACATACATTTATTCTGATTGTTACAGACGAAGTTTTTGTCTCTAAATACACTAATACAAGGGCTACAGAATAAATTCATAAAAAATACTTTGTGAAGTTCTGGATGAAATTTGGGACCATAAATCAATGGTGTCTCTGGGCCAAAGAAAGAAATAGTCGGCGTCTGATACGCAACAGCAACATGCAAAGGACCAGAATCGTTTGTAATAAAAAGTTTTACTGAATTAATGATAACAAAAAACTGTTTCAAAGAGTATATACCAGCTACATTGATCACTTTATTTTTATATTTCAATTGATGGTAAATACTATCAACATATGCTTTATCAGCTTTATCACCAGTTAATAGAATTTTTTCTCATTTTTTTACTAATGAATCAATCAATTGTATATAATACTGGGCTGGTCGTCTTCTTTCATACGCTAGATCAGAAGCATTAATATTGATGGCTATATGGTTTTTAATATCAGGAATTTCATTGAAAACCTTGTGTTCGTCTGCCAAATCATATGAAGGAGGGATAATATCATGATCTACATGTTTCATTCCTAGAAGTTTCAATGGTAGGGAAAAAATTTCTGTAATGTGTTTACTTTCGTGATACATTGCAGTAAAGTCATAAAGCTTATCTTTAGTTTTGCCAATAATTCTAAACCCGATGCTATATGCAGGATTGATCATAAAAGTTAGTGTCGCTGTATAATATGATACGACTTCAAAATCTATTACTAAATCATATTTCTCTTTCATAAGTCTGAAAGGGACGAGGATGAAATCTTTGACCGCATTGAGTATTCATCATGTATTAAGCGAATATATCTTATTAAAAACATCCTTGTCATAAATCTTATGTAATCATTCTTTGGTAAGGAAATGGATTTCTGCTTCAGGATATTTTTTCTTCAAATTATTTATTACCGGAGACATAAGTATAATGCTTCATATACCCCATAGTTTGATTAATAAAATTTTTTTAGGATGGAGATTATATAATTGTTGAATTGTTCTTTTTCTTCTACATATTTTCTTTATTAAGAAAAGTATCCAACTTGTTGGTCTTCCAAAAAGTCTATCAAGATATCTTAACATACCAGTACTCATAATACTAATACCAGGTATATACATTTTCATTAGCATACTAAAATAAATAAAATTACGAATTCCGGAATGTGTTTTTGAACAATAACCAAGCGTTTGTGATATTTCCTATAAATTCGGTTCGTGAAGTTATTTTTCTTAATTTTTTCCAAATATATTTTGGTCTGAAATAGAACTTATGTATAGCGAGTTTTCTAAGTTTTTCAATTTCTTTTCTAGTCATGTGAGTAGATCACATCACTATAGTATTTCATGATTGATCCATAGATTTTACATTTTCGTCTATTAATCATTTTTTTTGAGCTTCATCACGAAGATCGGTCCCATATCTTGGTACAGCAAAATTAAACGATGCCACATCCAGATTTAACTCTTTAGAAAAATTAATTGTTTGCATTGCCATTTCAAATGTTTCATCGGGAAGTCAGAGAATAAAAGTTCACAAGAGATTTATTCCCACATCTTGAGCATCACGTATTCAACGTCTGATAACATTCAAAGTATATCATTTTCAATAAGTTTTGAGGATATATTCATTACCTGATTCCACACCAAATCGAAGAGTATGACATCCAGCTTGTTTCATAAGTATCATTGTCTCTTTATCTAGAACATCTACACGAGAAAAACCGAATCGGCCGAAATTATATTTTTTCTCAATCATAACATGCATCAATTTTTTGAAATTTTCTTTATTGACACCCAATGTTTGATCTAAAAAAAGAATTTCTCTGACTCATAATTTCTTAAGATAATCCAATTCTTTAATCATTTCTTCTATCGATCTTTCTTGATATCCCAGCTTAGACATAATACAAAAAGAGCATTTGAAGGGACATCCATAAGTCATAATCGTGGTAGCAAAAGGATATTTTCTAACAAATGGCATTCTATATCTCTTGCCAATAAATAATTCATGAGCAGGAGTATTGATCGAGAAAAATCTTTGTTTATTCTCAGCATATTTTTTTATTTCATTTCATTTTCTAAGAATAAGTGCATCTATTTTATCTTCTTGGCATTTGAGATAATAATATATTCATTTACCGATAAAATTGGTAAGCACTCAAGTTAATGTTGGGAATTCATACATAAATTTCTCTGCCTGCGTGATTAATATATCTCATGTGAGGAAAACTTCATATTTTTTTTCTAATAATTGTTTCAAAAAGGATTTATCTTCATCCAAGGAAACTGATCCTATGAGTCAAATAATAGTATCTGGATTATATTCATTTATCTCTTTAAGTATTTGTGTTGGAGATTTTTTTTCAACAATTCCATCAATAAGATGAAGCTGGAATTCTCAAGTATTTAATATTCATGATTGCATAACTAAATCTATAGGCGCATTGATATAATTACCTTTTGAAATTTTGGAACAATAATAATCTCTGATAAAGATTTTTTTGCCAGGAAAATTTAGTAGAAGTATTTTTTTCTTTTGCATTAATCGTTTTTGTGAAATGTAAAGAAGTGATTCATGGAAAAATTTCGTAAAAATGTTATTCCTTTACTTAATATTGCTACATATAAATAATAAAATCAAAAATATCCAACTCATATTCTCAAAACTAATAAATCAAAAAACAATCATATTATAAGAAAAGTCGAGAATAATAACAATTGTTTCACATGTTTATTACTTTTATTTCTAAATGTATAATATTTTTGGAATAAAAATCATCCTATAGCTGCAACTGTGAAAGATATGATTGCTGATATTAGATAATTCAATCATACGATATCGGTTAAAAGTCGTAATAAAAAAATATATAACAAGAAAAAGGATAAAGCTACCAGAAAGTATCTGATAAATTTTTTCAATGTTGCTATATGTTTTTTATTGGACATTATTTATTTTTTAAAAAATATATAATAAGCTTCTATTATGGAATTGTAGAATTCATATCGTGATTTTAATTTTATTAATTTGGAGAATAGGTAATTAAATCTTAAATAGAATTTCCTATTGGCCATTTTTTGTATGTGCATTAGTTCTTTATGTGTCAAATTATTTTTTTTCCATGCATTAGTCTTTTGTTTGGTTGATTCTAAATTTAGCTCTTTGGGATCTACAAGTCACTGCTTTATCATATCTTCTCTAAAATGAGCTCATATTCTTGGGGTAGCTATATTAAATGAAGCATAATCTAGTCATAATTTTAAAGAGAAGTTTATTGTATTCAATACAGATTCTTTATTTTCTCAAGGTAATCAAATAATAAATGTGCCTCAAACCCTAATACCATGTTTTTTGCATAAATTCATAGCACCTTGCATTTGAATGATTTTAGTGTTTTTTTTATATTGTTTTAATATATCTTCGTTAGCTGACTCTATTCAGAAAATGATAGCATAGCATCAACTTTTGCTCATATATTTAATCATTTCTTCATTCACAAGGTCAACCCTACTGAAACAAGACCGTATTATTCATGTATTTTTCAGAAAATCACAAATCTTTTTTAATCTATCCTTTTTTATTCAAAATGTATTGTCGATGAAAAATATATCCTTAACTCATAATTTGTTTAAGGTATATAATTCTTTGAGAACCTCATCTAGTGGTCTTTCGATATATTTCAAATTACTCATTGCACAAAATGTACATGTATATGGGCATCAAAAATCAGTTAGTACTACTTGATTCTTCCATTTTATGGCAAATGGGTGACTATATTTTCCTAAATTAAATAATGACCATTTTGGCTGAGGGACATTCCAAAATCAGGTATCAAACTTCAAATTTCATTCTATAATTTTTCCTTTATATTTATATATCATATTATCTATTTCATCGCCATTCGAATTTTCAATATAATTAATAACACTTTTTGATGCAAAGTTTAAACATATGGCGTCTAATAATGGATATTGAATAAAGCTGTCTTTTTTTAACTCTTTAAAGATATCTCACAATCATATGAATTTGATTTTGTTATCATTATTCAATTTTATTTTAAGTTCATTAAAAAAATTTATATCATTTCTAAAAGATGCTGATGATGATAAAAATATCACGTAGTCTGGTTTTAAATGGATGATTTTATCTATAACCGTATCATTTGAATAATTCTCTAAAATAGCATCAATGACTATGGTTTCATATTTTGCTTCTTCAAACCATCAGGTGGTATAGACTAGATCAACTGGGGCATAATAATATTTGGCTTTTGAAATTTTGGAACAATAATACTCTCTTAGATATCTTTCATCTCATGGTAAATTTAATAAAAGGATCTTTTTCATAATCGTTTTAATCGTACATAAATAAAATTATTTTTTTACTATGACTATATTATTCATTCAAAATTGGAAATATTTGTGTTTCGTATTTTTTAATAAAAATCAATTATTACTTAATATAGTCAATAGGCTTCTTTTGTCGTAATATTTTTTATGATCTTGTATTTCTTCTTTTGATCAAAGTCACAATTTATATGTCATAAATTCCAAAACAGGTTTTGCTAATGGTGATGGTGTGGTGATAATCATGAATCATCACTTTTTTAATATTCTAAAACATTCTTTTATATATTGATCTGGGTTACTAAGATGTTCAATAATGGCCATAGAAGTTACGATATCTAGACTATCATCGGGCAGTAACATCCCTTCATTTAAATCTGATATTATTGTCTTGATTTTATCGTTATCTGATTCTTTTAGTGAAAGATCTACAGCATATCACATTTTTATTTTATCTTTTATACTTTGCAAAAACATATAATTATATCCACAGCCAGTATCTGCGACTATTTTATTTTGGAAATCTAAATTATTTATAATCTTACCACACCTCATTTTATATATTATTCTATCTATAAATGAGAGTTTCTTTTCTCCGAATGATTCTTTTCTTTGCATTTTTTGAAACTCTAAAATAAAATATATCATATTATAAATTTTATACTAATTCTTTGCTTTTATGGGCATAAAGATTCATAGAAATAAAATATATAATAAATAATGTTAAAAATATAGAATATCTTATGTAAGCGAAATGAGTTAATATTCATATTAAATCAGCATAAAGGACCAAGATAGATATTCAAATTAGAATTATAATTATTATAAAAAAATACATTAAAATTAAGTCATTTGATTTTTTAAAATTCTTAAAAAATAGTATTATGCTTATAACAAATAAAATATATAATAAATTGTAATCTGGATGTAGAAACATTTGTTGGAATGGTGCGACAAATAGACCTTTATTGGTTGATAAATTTGATATAATAGCTGAAGGAGTAGGTGTTCATCACATTACTAAAGAAGTGTTGGCAGGATATAACATTAAAATTAATTTAGTTGCGACATATCATATTATAATTCAAATTAATGACATAACATATAATTTTATGTTTATTTTTTCGCCCTTTTTTGTAAAATAATTTATTATAAATGTAGCTACGAAAGAAACGACAATTAAGATCAAAGATTCGTTTCTAATGGTACTAGCTAGAAAAAGCATTATCATTATTGGAATAATTAATGATTTGTTTTTTGTATTTTCTTTATTTAAATTTAATATTTGTTCAATAAAGTAAAATATAGTAATAAATATAAAAATTCATCAAATAAAATTCCAATAGGCACCAAATCCATGGACAAACACAAATGGTAGGGATGTGAAAATATATCAACTTAGTGCTGCAAAAAATAGATTAGTCTTTCTTAATAATATTCAGAATAATATCAGAATAGATATAAAATAAAATAATGCAGATACTATGTTTGTTAAACCATTAATGTCTCATTTATGGGACAACAAAAAATAGGTGTCGGTTAATGGTGCAAAAATATTTCTTTCTAAAGCACTTCATAAAAATTCTGGACTGCTTTTATCTAATACCAAACTTCTATTCTCTGCGAATACCTTAGTTTTCATATCCCATCATGTCACTGCATCATCATCAAATGTTGGCATATGGAGATTGATAGAGAATACCATAAATAGCTTAAATAAAACGTATATTAAGATTCCGATTGTGACGTATCTTTGCCATTTTCTTAATCAAAAAAATTGGAATTTTATGTTTGCGAATATGTGCTTAATAGAATCAATTATTTCTTTTCGCAGATCTTTATGTTTGTTACATTTATAAATGAATACTCACAAGACAATAATAAATGTGATTATTGGTAAAATTAAAGATAATTTGTTAAAAATTATTCACTGCAAAAATAGTTCAAAAATAAATAATGATAAGGCTGTCGCAAATCATAACGCCAATTGTTCAAAGATATTAAGAAATTTGTGTTGATTGCACAATCGCAATATCAATATTCATGTAAGAAAAGCCAATAAAATGGGGATTAGAATCATTTTTATTTTTTCAAAATATAAATTCTTCTTAAAAATAAATACTATTTTTATTGAAGATTTTATAGATATTAACTCAATGATTTTATAAAAGAATAAAATTATTTGGGCAATAATCTATAAATTTTTGCATAAGGTTTTCGAACTATTTCTTCATCAACCAAATATTTCCCTGTTGATACATTCAAAACACCAGATGTGTATATCGGATCTTTAAATTCAAATGGAGTATTAGCACCATATGGATTGTAATAAAATATATATTTAACATTGTCTATTTTATCAAATTTCACATTAGGATAAACATGATATTTTCATTCAAAATAATATGGATATGGTGCGAGGAAAAATCATTTTTCTCCTTTTGGAACTTTAGTTTTTATGAAATCTAAAAATTGATAAAAATCCGAATCTTTACCTACTCTTCCATTTTCCATAATGTTCGTAGCATCTGTTGCGTCCTTGTATATTTTCACTTCATTTACTGTAGAAAAAAAATCAAAAAATATCCAAAAAAATGCGATCACTCATATACCAAAATAAACAGCTTTTTGTCTGTTTTTTTTCTCTGTTGAGAATGAATAGATCAAAACAGCCAAAGCCAAAAATCAGATAATTCGCCATAGGAAAGCTTGATTAATATATTTACCGTTTCGCATTGGTCATTCAAGAAAATTAATTGTCCTTGGATTGTAAGATTTGTATTCAAGTGCCTGATTAAATCAATTTCTAAACTTTTCAAAAAGACCCAATGATCACATTTGCAGAGATATTTGCGATCATATAATATTTCATTGAACTAATAAAGCTACTTGTGAATCTGAAGGAATTTGACTTAGAAAGGATACTTTGGAGAATGAAAATTGATGATCTATGTCTCATCATCAATTTATTGGGGTTCCATCTCAAGGATAAATCTGTTGTCAAACAAGGAATCAATATCCGATATTTCAATTTCATTGAATAGTACCCTTGATTTGAAGATAATCACTAGGCGATAATGGACCTAATAAAGCCACGCATTGATTTGTACATTCAAAATCGATAGTTCATCACAATCCTTCTTGAAATTTAACGAATCATTGACTAGAATATTTTGGTTGTCATAACTGTTGCTGATATTGTGCAAGTACTGACAAACCAAGAATTAAAAAGACAGAAAGAGAGAGTCAGATTAATTTTTTTTTCATTTTAGAATATCTTTTATAAAATACATATTTTGAATATTCTTTGATATTATTTTGCTTTCGACATTCAAGTCTTTTTTGGCTAATTGGGAACAAAAATCGATGGATTACTTGAAATAAAAATCAAATTTGTTATATATCGTCTAAATGGGTAATAATAGAACCCCAACTGTTGTGAGATAGTCTTGGACTTATCGAGGCAGGTAAATCTTTTTATGTTTTAAAAAATAAAAATGGAAAAAAATCATCATGAAGAAGAATCTTCTTTGGAAAATATTGCAAAAAATGTTGAAAACGTGATTGACAAAAAAATGAGCAAGTTGGCTAGATGATGAATGGTCGATAAGTTTATAAAAACCAAGTTAATGAATGGTGTTATCGAATCGAAAATTGTTAAAGATATCAATATAAAGATTAAGCCATCTTTGTGAGTAATTTTCAAAATAATATGACGAATATCTATCATAGCGTGAATAATATGAGTGTTTTCTTTCTTGGTTTCACTTACATGAATAGGATTTATGTTCAGTTTCGGAGTGTGAGTAGGAATTCGTATATTTATTTATGTTTTGATTACATTTTGAATATCTCTTTTGACATTGATTAGTTGAATCTGAATGACTAAATTAAAAAAACGGACTCCTTTCTTTTCTATTTTATGATTTTGGCTTTCTGTAATATCGCTTTTGATAAGCATTATACCAACATGATTCTATTCATATAAATCTTACGGTAATTTTGGGTCAGCTTTATTTAATTTGATATTAATTTTTGTATTGTTGGTAGTTATATTGAAGAATGAGGACATGTTCAAAAACTAGTACTTAGTCTTTAGTTCTTAGCATAAAGCTTGAAGCATATCATATTTATTATTTAAATTTTAAAAAAAATGAAAAAAATTCTGATTATTTGATTTATTTTATTGACTGGAATTTTATTAACTGGATGTTGAAAAAAAGTTGATGATCATGTAGTGCAACAAATAGATGCAATAACAAAATTACAACAGGATGTTGATAGTATATCACAGAGACTTCTTGCTTGAGAAATCACTCCACAACAAGCTGAAGAGTTGACTGATAAACTACAGCCAACTTATGCTGAACTTACCGAGGAACAAATAAACGAAAGCATACAGTGAATCAAAAAAATAATCAGTGATAAAATAGCATTGACTGAGATTAATGGATTACCTGATCGAACAAAAAGTTTATGATTAGTTGAACCAATTGGAATGGAACTAAATAAGACTGTTTCTAGGCAGACAAGTGTAAATGATCAATGATATGATTCAATAACCTTAGTTTATAAATGAAGCTATGATGTTGCGATGGCACAAGCAAAATTAATCGCTGACAAGGCAAATATATCTGTAAGTAAGGAATTTCAGCAAGCTCAAGAATTGATGAGTAAACAATGAAATAGTATGAAATGAATCGTTTATACCAATCATGGATTACTGGATACCAAAATTGATTATCTGATAGCCATAACCGTAGATGAAGATGGAACTTTGACTATGGAAGTAACTAATTATCAACAGATGAAGAATAGAGATTAGTCTTTACTGCCAAATTCAAGGAGTATTTATTTTATTTTTTAAAATATATTATCATGAAAAAAACTATTTTTTTAATTATCTCGTTTTTTATGGTGAGTATTTTAGTGGGTTGTACAAAAAATGTAAGTACGCAAAATACAGATCAAACTAATCAAAAGGACACTTGACCTGTTGTATGTAATGATGATTCAAATTGTTTATTAACCAATTTTAAGAAATGTTCTGTTGCAAGTTTTAAAACACCATTTCCTGGCGGAGCTAATTATGAAATAAGTATTTTGTGATTAACGGGATGAAAATGTAATTATAAAGCAATGGTGGTAGATTGAAGTTGAAATAATTTACGTGGCTCTGATTGTAATGTTGAATTACAGTATCTTGATGAAGACTTGCTTGGTCATTTATTCGGTCAGGATAAGTCCGCTTGAAAGGAAGCAATATTGGAAAGAAATAATAAGATAGAGCAAGAAAATTGTATTTAATAATATCATTTATTTTTGATAAATATATAAAATTAGAATGAGGATACTAAAAAGTATGTTTTTGTTTTTGGCTATATTTGGCTGATTTTTTGTTGTAGTAAAAGCGCAAGATTATATTTTATTTTATGGAAATGGATGTCCTCATTGTGCTGAGGTTGAAAAGTTTTTTGACGAAAATAATATAACTAAAAAATTTGATATTACTCAGAAAGAAGTGTTTTTTAATGCGAAAAATCTTAAGGAATTAAATGGTTATTTATTGAAACATGATCTGACTTATGAGAGAATCTGAGTCCCATTTCTTATTATAAATAGTGGTCAAGAATGTAATTACATAAATGGTGATCAGCATATTATAAATTATTTCAAAGATAAATTAAATGAGATTGGAAGTGGTAGCTGTAAAGATACAACATTTAGTGGATGAATTAATTCGGCAGCTAATCAGGGTATAAAAACAAGATTATCATTTCTGGGAGTGATGTTGCCTGCAGCAATTTCTGATAGCATCAATCCATGTGCATTTGCTGTGATGCTTTTGTTACTTTGAACAATTTTAACCAAACATAAAAGTAGAAGAAAAACATTATTAGCCTGATGACTTTTTGCTTTGGCTGTTTTTCTAACTTATCTAGCAATGTGAATTGGTATTTTCTCTGCATTGGCTACGGCAACGAATACATTTTATCTAAAATTGATTGTGTGAATAATATGAATATTAGTCTGACTAGCTAATATCAAAGATTTTTTCCGATATGGAAAATGATTTGTGATGGAAGTTCCTTTTGCTTGGAGGCCAAAGATGATGGATATAATAGATAGAGTATCCTCCCCTGCTTGAGCATTCCTAGTAGGAATAATAGTCAGTTTATTTCTTTTGCCATGTTCTTCAGGTCCATATTTTACAATATTGGGATATTTAAGTTCTCAAAGTAAAGAGCTACACACTCGATGATATATTTATCTGGCAATTTACAATCTGATATTTGTGTTGCCGATGTTTATCATTGCACTGCTCGTAGGTTTTGGTGTAAAATCAGTCGATCAATTAGCGAAATTAAAACATGAAAAAACTAAGCTGATTCATTTGATCGTAGGATTATTGATGTTAGGATTGTGAATTTATGTTCTAATGACTTTATAATAAAAAAAATATTGGACAAAAGTTACTCTTGACTTTGAGTGATTAAATTGCTATTAAATGTTAAAATAAAAAAACGAATATATGGCTAGTAGTTCTAAAAATGATGAAACTTTTTCTTGCAAATATGGCAAAGGAAAAGTTACTACCTTAAATGGTAGTGGAAAAACGAGTTGTACTATGCGTGATAAAAAAAACGTTTGTACAAAAGGTGGTCATAAATGCAAACGTGTATAATAACCTTATTATTTTATTCTAATCCTATCAAGGGAGCTGGTCTAAAGCCGGCTTTTTTTTATTTTATACTGAGACGCAATGAAAACTTGAAGTATTGAAAGTTTTCATGATGTCGAAGTTATACCGACAGATATTAAAAACTTTCAGTTTGAATAAAACGGAGAAATTAAGTTTACCTGTAATAGGAAGGTATTTCTAATACGGTTCGGTATAAAAAAACCCCACTGAAAATCTGACTACAGATTGATCACGCGGAGCTATGGTGAAATATAACATTTCAATGGTTAGTTAATCAAATATTCCCCAATCGGAATTATATAGCCAATCTGTTACTTCTGCAATGCTGCTAAATATATTTTTTATATATCTCCATATATTCTGTGGGCTAAGACACAGGACAACGAGAATACACCCAACAAGGGGTAATAAACTAAATTTTTTTAGATTTTTCATTTTTTTTTATTTACTTATTTATTTTATATAGAAAATAATGTAAAAGTCAAGCCCTGATTTTGTTAAACCGTTTCTTTTTTTTCCTCTTCTATCAGTTCATCATACGTCTCATCATTTTCTTCTTCTGATTTTTTTTTATCTTCATACCAAAGATTCTCGTAATCAGAGGTTTGGGGAGATCAAGATTTTTCGTGAAGATCAATCATGATGTGAAATTATGATAAAAGTTTGGTTAGGATATCTTGAACTGCTTTCGGATTTGCTTTGCCTCAACTTTTTTTCATTACCAATCAGACGAAGAATCCCATCGTTGTTGTTTTTCATCATTTATACTGCTCTACTATGTTTGGATTTTCTTCCAAAACTTCTTTAGCAATTTTCTCTAACTGGGATTGATCTAATTTTGGTGCGTCGAATCATTTGGATTTAATAATTTTTTCTGGATCTTCTCATGTTTTCAACATTTCATCCATAACTATTTTAAGCTGACTTTCTAATAATTTTCACTCTTGAGCTATCTGTAGAAATGAATTAAATTTTTCTCTAGAGAATTTCAAATCGTTGATAGAAGATAAATTTTCCTTAATCCAAGCTGAGATTGGTCCAGCAATTCGTTTAGCAATTAATTTAGAAAAATCCTCCACCACGGAGTTTATCCCGCTTAGCGGGATGGTCTCCCCTTCTCCCGCTTTGCGGGATTCCGTATGACTTCACTTTATCAAGGAGGACATTATTTGAAAAAAATAATCCAAAACTTCTTTATCTGAAATAAGTGCGTTGATGTATTCTTTATTGAATCCATATTCAGATTTAAATATTTTGATAATGTCATATGGGATTTCTACTTTTTGATTATTTAATCGTTTGTTAATTTCATCGCTCAAAACTAATGGTGGTAAATCTGGTTCTGGAAAATATCTATAATCTAATGCATCTTCTTTGGATCTCATAAGATATGACTCTCATTTGATATCATCCCATCATCTTGTTTGCTGATCGAATTTTTTCCCTTTCTCATAAAGCTGAGTCTGTCTTATATATTCATGTTCTATGGCTCTTTTGATCGCTCAGAAAGAATTTACATTTTTGACTTCCACTCTTGTTCATAAAGGATCAGAATGGGAATTTCTTACTGAAATATTTACATCCACTCTCATCTGTCATTTTTCCATATCGGCATCAGCCAAATGATTATATCTAGCTATTCTCTGGAGTTCTTTGAGAAATTCCACAACTTCATCAACGTAATTGAAATCTGGTCATGTTACGATTTCGACTAACGGAGTTCCAGAACGATTGAAATCCAGTAAAGCTTGTCAGCCGTTGTGAATCATTTTGCCGGTATCGCATTCCATGTGTGCATCTATAATATGAACTGATTTTTCTTGATTATAATTATCCAGAAAGAATTTAATCTGACCTTCAACATTGGTTGGATTATAAAGTTGGGTTATCTGATATCCCATTGGAAGATCAGGATAAAAATATGATTTTCTATCAAATTGAGAAATCTGATTGATCTGACAATTAAGAGCCTTTCATAGCAGTAATGCCTTCATCAAAACTTCTTCACTCAATGTTGGAAGAGCTCATGGCTGGCCGGTACAGACAGGACAAATATTTGTATTTGGTAAAAGTGTATCAAAGTTTTGCTCGTTTTTGCATTGGCAAAACATTTTATTAATTGTTTGAAGTTTGAGATGAATTTCCAGTCAGATTGTTAGAAGCATTTTGAATGTCCGTAAAGTTTTAAAGTCTGTAACCACCGCTGTTGCGGGACAAGAGTCTATCAAATCTTAAAGTCTTAATGTTTGACTATCGGCTATTGACTAATGACTATTGACTATATTGTTTTATTTTTTTTTTACAATAAATTTTTAAAACTCAATATTTTTAAAAATAGATATTTGACTTTTGTTGTTTTTTTGCTATAATAATAATGTGATTTTATATTATATTTAAATAGAATGGCTTTAGACCATGATCCATCAAGAAGAGATTTTCTAAAAAAGCTAAAATATCTTGGTATCTTTGCATGATGAGTAGCTGTTGGAGGTGTAGGGAAATCGTTATTGGATCTTTTTAATGATAATAAACCTAATAAAAAGGATAAAACTCCTGAACCTGACAATGAAATTCATGACTTACTTTTTGACAAGAAGCATTATCTTGATATAAGCGGTAATGTAAAAGAGCCATACATGGACCATGGTTTACTCCTAGAAGAAATGCCAACAGTTTATGATAATATTTTGTATGCTAAAGAGCTTTCTGGTAAAAATAGAGTAGAAGATACTATAGTTTATAAGAACTGTGTAAGAATGCAATGATTGGAAGCAAAAATTAATTATTATGCAAAAAAATATAATGTACCAGCAGAGAAATTATTGGGATTAATTTTTGTGGAGTCAGAGGATAATGCGAATGTATGAAATCCGAAAATAGAAAAAATTGAAAATGGTAAAAAAAAGCTATGTTTAAATCATTGTTATGGTTATACTCAAATATCAGTTCTTGTTTGAATGGCGTATTGAGCGATACAGAAATCAACAAAGATGGTCAAAGAAAAATACAAGTCAAAATGAAAACGGAAAGAGAAATTAGTTGAGAAGACAGTATACATAGATAAAAGAAATGATATCGACGTTGCTCTTGAAACAACATGTAAGTTTTTTACTGATATTCGTAAAAAATGGCAAAGGGTTTGATACACAGATGATGACCGATCAATAACTTTTGCTGCCTATCATATGTGAGAAACACACATGAACGATATACTCAGAGCCGCCAAAGAAGCGGCAAAAAAAACGAGTGGATTAGACAAAAAAACAACAGAAGATACAGGGATAGTTACTAAAAAAGCGACAGAAAATATGATAGTAAATGTTAATAATATGCAAGATATTATAGGCCTCAACGATAAGAAAGTAGGGAATATATTTATGGAACTCAGAGATGAATCATATAAATACTATCCAAAATTACTTGCAGCATGAAGAATATATGATCTTTTCAAATGAAACAGAGAACAATTCAATCATAATGTACAGGCATTTATTGATTCTCCAGTAAAAAGGAAACCATCACTTTCTGAAGAATTTTTGTGGTACGGTTTAAATAGTTATTATAAAACAAATACAGATTTGAAAGACGGCATGAAGAAAAATGAATTATTTGGTATAAAGAATGCTAATAAAAATGTACAGTTAGATAATGAGGAGATTGGAATAAAAAATATAAATCATAATCCTAAAGCCGATACAAATCAAAAAATCGATGAAAATGATAATAGTGTAAGCTATAAAGAGCAAAGAGAGCTTATGAAGATGAGCTCCAAAGCTTCTCGATGATTGATAAAATTTATATCCCACTATTATGCTTTCAATGTTAGAATGACGTCACTTACAAGAAGTGAGGAATATAATGATGCGCTATATAAAGCTAAGGATAAACGAACTTCTCATGCAACAGGGTATGCTCTAGACATATGATTCCCTAAGGGAATAGAAGATAAGAGATATTTTAGATGGATATTATATGGATTGGAAGTACAAGGTAAAATAGCTTTTTTAGAAGAAAAAAATTGTTTTCATGTAATTATAAATCCAAAATATAAACAATTTTTTGAAAATATAGCAATAGCCTCATAATCTAAGAAAAATTTGCTAAATCTATTTTTATCAATATAATATATACTAAACCGCTATGGGAAACGTAAATAATCAAGCAGTTTATAAATACGCAGACCCCAAACAGTAACTGTCGTCGCTCGTACCGCACTGCTACAAAAAGTTTAAAATAAAGCGGTGCGGTATAAACATATTTATTCTTTTAAACATATAAAATGATAAACACAATAGATTCTAATGAAGTGACAACAGACAATGAACTGCTAAAAAAAATCGCAACAGAGCTTAATCCTATAAAAAACTCTGAAGAATTGAAATTGGGTATAAATGATAAGATTTTTTATATTTCAAGACATGATAAAATAATATCAGAAAATTTACCATTAACTAATGAAGAAAAAAATATCCCTGGGCATCAGAAAATAAATTTTAAAAATAGCCAATCAAAAATAATGATTGGGGATGAAATGTGAAGACATAAATGAGATATTCATTGGAATTGAGAAAAATGGCAATTGAATAATGATCCTAGAGAAATAAGTGAACTACAAAGGATAGTAACCTTATTAAATGAAGAATTAGAAAAAAACGAGAATCCTGTAATCGAAAAAACAAATGACTTATTACTAAATAATCTTAATTAATTTTTAATTGAGCGAAGCTGAACGAAGTGAATCCCGTCTTTAGCGGGAGACTCCCGTCTTTAGCGGGGCAAATTTTTAATACCGACAACGAATTCTCCTTTGACAGGGAGTTTTTTTTTTGAAACTAAATTTATAATTTCATCAAAAGTTCAGGTGATTTGTTGTTCAAACATTTTACTAAGTTCCCTGGAGATGGAAATCTGACCGGAAAAATTATTCAGCTTAAGTTCTTGCAAAAGTTTCTCAATTCTATGAACTGATTCGTAAAAAAATACTGGTATTTGAGATTCTAAAACTTCTTTAATTTTAGTTTGTCTTCCTTTTTTGGTTGGTAGAAATCATAAGAAAATAAACTCTGTTGTGTTAAATCACGCTCAAACTATAGCTGGGATAAGTGCATTAGCACCAGGTAAAACTGTGTAGGGAATATTGTTCTCATTGCAAAGTTGAATTAAACTTTTCCCAGGATCCGATAGTCCAGGAGTCCCTGCTTCTGAGACTAAACCGACATCGCTAGATTTTAGAATATTTAAATAATGATTTAATTTCCCGCTATTTGTAAAACTTGTAAGGGACAATAATTCTTTGGATTTGAAATCAATATCATAAATGCCCAATAATTTCATCGTAGTTCTAGTATCTTCGCAGATTAAATATTTCAACGATTTCAAAAGATCTAAACCACGGATAGTGATATCTCACGTATTTCAAATTGGTGTTGGAATAAAGTACAGCATGATAGTTCTTATGAAAAATTATAAAGCAAAATAATTATCAGAATTATCCATGCAATTACGAAAAACCAAAACCAAGTTAGGAATTTTGACTTTATAGTTTTGTGATGAAATAATTGCATTCAAAGAATCCCGCCAAGAAATCATCCAATAGCAGTTAGAGTGAGTAATGTATTTTCTGATATTCTTCGTTTGGATTTGATGGCTCTGGATTTGTCGATTCACCGAATAACAAAAGTAATGATATTGATGAGTATAAAATACCAAATAAAAGTCTGATTCATTTTTTGTATTAAAAAATAAATATCTATTTACTGATAGTCATTTATATTATTTTTACAAATAAAAAAGAGGTTTATCTATGATTAAGGGGATTCCCCAAGCATAAATAAACCTTCCTTAATAATTTAATACTGGTAAGTGTGGTTATTTGTCATCTGCACCGGCCTGGTTTTCTGCTGCTTCTTCTGTCGTTTTTGCTTCCGGTTCTTCTGTTTTTTCGAGTTCTGCTACCCATGTGTTGACTGCTGTCTTGTCTTCTTCCTGAGTTTCTTCCTGTTCAGCAAATTCTTTTAACATGTCCACCAGGTCTGTTTTGTCTCCTTCTTCGAGCTCCAATTCCATGCCTTCCTGTGAGAAATTGTCTTTATGGTCATCAATAAAACTTGTTACCGTTGAGTCAAATCCCAGGGTTTCTTCCTGTGCCTTTTGCATTAGGATGAACTGAGCGGCGGTAATAAATAACTTTTTCATAAGCTTTTTTTAATTAATTTTGTTAATAATTTTTTTTTAATAAGCATTCTTTTAGCGATTTGCTTGAAAATGTCAAATAATAAAAAAAGGGGGCGGTAAACCTTCCCCCTGGGGTTATGATTTCTTTTTCTTCTTTGTAAATTGTTGGTGAGGATTGAATTCTATCTCAAATCCCATTGGAGCCTTTCCATTAAGAATTGGCGTTGCCTTTCGTCCATCTATTGGTACCAATTCCCCTGTTTTTATATTTCTTAAAACAAGGAATTGAATTTCTTCGGCATTATGACCATTGTTTTTTTTGGTTAATGGCCAAAGTTGTGTGTACTTTGTGGTTCCTTGAATAATGCAGGTTCTAATTCCCAATGCCCTGGTTCCTTCTATCATTTTTATTTTATTGTTATCCGAATGATCAATGACCACGACTACTTTTTCCAAGATTTTTTTTATTTGAGCGTTAGATAAATTATGCGCTTTTTTAGAACCAGGATCGATCTTTGTTTTAGATAAGTAAGCTATTGGTGTTTTGCTTACTCCTATAAATTTACTAGTCATAATATTTTGTTTTTTTTGTTTTTTTTATTTTTTTGGTTTTTGAATTATGTTTATATCTTTTTAAATAATAAAGTCAACCTTGGCAAATAAAAAAAGGGTTTAGCTATGTCTGGATAAAACAAACATAAATAAATCCCCCGTTTGAAAAGAATAAGAATTATATTACTTTACTTATCGTCAGCATGCAATTGCAAGAGATCATCTTGCTCAACTGCCGTTCCGTCAACTTCCGTATCATGATTTTCTTTTTTGAAATGAGCTTCTGCCTGCTCATTGGTTTCAGACAACATTGTGTCAATTATTTTATATTCTGCATCATTTGCGGCATGTTCCAACGAAAAGGTACGCATTTTTTCGATAAAATCATCGAAATCTTTTTCTTCATTTTGATCGAACAGAATCAAAATGCCTTTATCGGGGAAACATTTTCGGTGAGTGCCTATAAACCTTTTGACTTCGTTACTCTTGAATCCGATCCTTTCTTCTGTGGCTATCATCAGAGCAAAGACTCCGCTTGAAATGAATTTTTTTTCATGGATTTGGATTTTTTATGCTTTTATTAATTTTTTCTAATGTTTAATTTTTTAATAATTCACTCGATAATGTCAAGTAATAAAAAATCCCCGCACGTGCGGGGAATGTCTTTCGACAAAAATAATAAATAATATTTTACTTCTTTGTGATTTTGGCATTTTGCATGATTTGAGTCATAGCTTTGTTTAAACGAACAACGAGATCGTACTCTTCAGCTACATAATTCTTGCTTTTTGCCGCATCATGGATGTTCTGTCGGATTGTCATTTCCTCATCTTCGAAGAATTTGATGAAAAATGTCTCTTCAGAATTTTCAGGAATGCTATGAATGCCATCTGCTGCTGGTGGATATTGCTCTTTGATTTTTTTTATTTGTGTTTCCAAATGTACGCTAAAAGAAGCGTATTTGTAAACCAATATCAACGCATTCATTTGTGGAACATTGAGTTCCATGCTTTTTTTAATCGATTTTTTTTTCATCTGTTTACTTTTTTTTTGTTGTGTTTTTTTTTGTTCTTGTATGTTATGATTTTTTGGATTAATGTCAAGTAAAAAAGCCCCGCTCATTCACGGGGCTCCACAATCTTAATAATTAAATTGATATTATAGGGTTTCTTCATTGGTTAATTCACTGTACCATTTTTTCATTTTCTTAAAATTTTTTCATTTTTGATTTTTGTTCTCAATATTTTTAATTTTCTTTTAAATTTTTTGTCGGTTGTCTTTTCCATGTTTCTTTTAACGAAATTTTCCAGATCATCATTGATTGGAAGTGTGAATTTCCGTTCTCCATCTGAAATGGATTTCGCAAACGTTTCATTTATTGCATTGAGGCTTTGTCCTGTTCCTGTCTTATAGAACTCAGAAGGTTGATTCTGATTTTTAAAAGCCGTTATCAAATGTGCAATTTGCCTAACCGTCAAACAAATAGTTGGTTTTTCGTCTGTCTTCATAATCGTTTTTTTTTATTTTTTTTGTTAATAATATGTTTTTGATTTTTGAATTATGTTTGTATATTTTAAAACAATAAAGTCAATAATTAATAAAGGCTACAAAGTTCGACAATGTTTAGCTATGTTTATCTATTTTAATCACTTATATTTCATCTTTAATTTTGAATAATAATTGCAAAGCTTGAAGTGGAGTCAGATTATTGATGTCAAAACTTTCAAGTATGGATTTTATCTTTTCATAATTTCATGTATTGAATGTCGCCTGAGAATAAAGTGGTAGTTTACCGGAATGTTTATTATCTTTTCAATTTTCTAAATGTTCTAAATTTTGTTTTGCTCTATCGATAATAGAATTTGGAATTCAAGCGATTTTGGCTACGTCTAAACCATAACTTTTATTCGCTCAGCCTGGGACTATTTTCTTCATGAAAACAACCTGTTTATCTGTTTCGTAAACACTCACAGAAAAATTTCTAACGCCATCGAGTTGTCATTCTAATGAAATCAATTCATGATAATGAGTAGCAATCAGAGTCTTCGCTTTTATTTGCGTTGTGATATATTCCAGTATAGCTTTGGTCAATGCTAATCCATCATAAGTGGAAGTTCCACGACCAAGTTCATCGAAGATCACGAAACTTTTGTGAGTGGCGTTGTTGAGAATATTTGCAACCTCGATCATTTCTGTTAGGAATGTGGATTGGTTTTTAGCGATGATATCACCGCTTCCGACACGAGCGAATATGCCGTCTACTATTCAGATTTTTGCTTGCTTGGCTGGGACGAATAATCAGCAGTGAGCTAATAAAATTATCAAAGCATTCTGACGCAGGTATGTCGATTTACCTCACATGTTTGGTCAGGTTATAATATGTAAGTGTGAATTGGATTCATGAGTTTTCATATTCAGATCATTTGGTATGAATTGCTGATCCTGTGGCAAATATTCCTGGATTACCGGATGTCTTCCTCCGATGATTTCAATTCCTTCGCCGATAAATAATTCTGGTTTTCAGTATTTTTTTTCTTTGGATAAAATGGCTTGAGATGTAAAAAGATCTAATCGAGAAATCCGGTCAGCGAACTGGTTGAGAGAAGATGAAATGGATCAGACTTTTTCTTTGGTTTTTTCCAATAGTTGAAATTCAAGTTTGGATAGCTGGTCTTTGGCCTCTAGAACTTTGGTTTGGATGGTATCTAAATACGTAGAAACATATCTTTGTCATCCTTTGAGAGTATTTCTACGGATAAGATTAAACTTCTCGTCAGAGTTTACTGGTTTCAATTTTTCTTCGAATTGTGAAATGTCTTTGTTTGTGATTTCTATGAAATATCATTGATTCATTACAAATTTGAGTTTAACATTATTTATTCAAGTTTGGTCTGATAATATTTTTTGATATTGAAGTAACAAATCGTCTGAATGATAAGCTATTTTTCTAAGTTGATCCACTGCCTCATCATAACCATCACGGATAAAATTCATATCCTCCTCTACCTCATCATCAGATTTTAATAATTTTTCTAAATCTGAATATAAACTATTGATGACTGTCAATGTTTGCGAGGGTAATCCAAGTCTAGTTAATTCGTCAAGCATTACGCTTTCAAAATCTAGATTTTTGTAGAAATTATTAATCCCCTTTCACTGTAGAAATCGTCTAAGTGTTGATCTAAGTTTGATAAAATATATAGGTGAAATTTTTTTGTAAAGAATATTGCTGAGTAGTTTTGGAATGTCGAGAATATTGTAAAGAATATTGTGAATTTTTTTTGCAAGATTTAGATTCGTTTCTGAGGATAAATAATGTCCGATATTATTGAGTCTCCAATTTATTTGTGTTAAATCGTTAATTGGATTGGATAGAATATTACGAATTAGTCTTGATCATCCATGTGTTCTGCTGTTGTCGAAAATTCAAACCAGACTATATTTTTCACTTCATTCGTAACTGGAAGTAAATATTTCCAAATTCTTAATAGTGATATCATCGAGCAAAATATATTTTTCGTTGGAATGAAGTCCGATGCGTGAAATGTTGCTCAGATTTTTTTGCTGAGTATTTTTGATATAGTTTAAAAGTAAGGTAATGGCTCCCAATCTTCAGTCTTCTAGCGCTTTACCGAAGCTGGAAATGCTCTGAATGTTGCAAATGTTTATAAGAAATTTTTCGGCATCGAACGGGACTTCATAAACTGAGACTAAACAGTCTAGATATTGTTGGATAGGGATAATAATTTCATCTTTGGTAGTAAAATCCACGTCGAAAATAATTTCACTTGGACGGATGTTGAGGATAAATTTTTGCATCTGAGCTTGGTCGGAGAAACTTTTGGTTTGATATTCTCCGATACTGAAATCTCATCGTGCGATATGATAATCGTTGCCATCTTTATGAGGCTGGAAATAAATAGCCAGCATGTAATTGAAATTCGGAGAGGACTCTTGAATATAAGTTCAAGGCGTGATGATACTGACAACCTGCCTTTCTACGATTTTACCTGGGACAGGATCAGTTGTTTGTTCTGCGATAGCGACTTTGTAACCGTGAGAAATAAGTTTGGGAATATATTTTTCAACGCTATGAAATGGGATACCTGCCATAGGAATAGAATGTTCAGAATTTTTATTTTTGGAGGTTAAAATGATGTCCAAAAGTTTACTACAAAGTTTAGCGTCTTCGAAAAAAGTTTCATAAAAATCACCCATACGGAAAAATAATATACAATCAGCATATTGTTTTTTCATATCAATGTATTGTTGTATGGCTGGAGTGTAGTTCAAAAGAAGGAATTAGGAAATAGAACTTAGGACTTAGAAATTAGAACTTAGAAATTAGGACTTAGGACTTAGAAATTAGTGGTATATTAATTATTATACTAAAGACTAAAGACTAAAGACTAAAGACTAAAGACTAAAGACTAAAGACTAAGAACCAAGGACTAGTTATTGACTAATAGTCAATAACTTATATATAATGTTTTGAGAGGTTTTTTCAAATAAAAAATCCCCGTAGTTTTACGGGGCATATCTTCACGACAAAAATTATTATTTAATTGAGTGGTACTGGATTAATATTGTCACCACAATTTTTTTTAATTGAAACTTGCATCTTGTAGCGACTTATTTGGACAATTTGCATCTGAAAATTATAATGGGTTTGCAGATTGTCTAAGAGGTATTCCCCTTTTTTTTTCGTGGTAATGATGATGTAATAAAAATCACCCAATTTGATTTTTTCCTTTGAGATAATTTTGGGAATAATGTATTCACTATTTATAATGAAGCTTGTTGTAGTTCCACACGATAATGAATCAAGCTTTTTTCCTATAAACGTGTCCATTGATAGTTTTATTTTTTTTTCATCTTTTAAATTATTATACCCTTTAACAAGGAGTATTAGGACGATAAGACAAATCAAGGAGACGACACCAGTTGTTGACGATGTTTTTTTCATATTTTTTTATGTTTTTATGATTTATAGATATTTAAACCCATAAGTCAATTAGTTTTGAAAATTTTAAAACAAAAAAAGGGATTTACATCCCTCGGCTGAATATCAGCAATAAATAAATTATTATTTTATTCGTAACAATCCTTTTTTATTAACAAGAATTTTTGTCTGACTTCGTTGGTAATAATTTGGATAAAGATTTGGTAGTGTCTTTCTTCATCTATAAAGGAATATCCTTTTAGTGAATCCCATAGAGCATAAGTTCTGGAGCCAAACTGAACGCCAGCAGGGTCATTTTTATTGGATTTTTCGAAATTTTTAATAAATTTTTTGTACTGTGAATCTGGTTATAGTATGGAATTACCACAAGGTAATTCGTCCAGACTGATTGTTAAGGCACTATCGATTCTTCTTTCTTTGTTTTCTTTCTTGGTTTTTTGTTTATAGTTATAACCTAAGATTATAACAATTATAATAATTATTATAAACAAGGCAGTTTGAATGAATTTTTTGGATTTTGTTTTCTTTGTTTTCATTGTAGTATTTTTTTGTTATTACAGTTTATAACTATTTGGTAACATAAGTCAATTAAGTTTCAAAAAATTTGACAAATAGGGCGTTCTGGCTATAATTAAGTATTAAATTTTAAATTTTTAAATTATTCAAAATGTTTGACCCACAAAAAGCTAAAGTTGAATTTGAAGGATTAGCTCATGATAAAAAGATTTGAAAAGTGAAAGAAATTTTGGAGATGCTGAGTAAAAAATCAGATTTTTTTGCTGATCTTTATAATCATTTCAAAGATAGAAACGATATCGCTGATAATGTTGTAGATTATCTTTATAATGTTGTAATGGATTTGGTTTACAACAAACAAGAAGGTGATTTATCAAAAATCGATAAAGTTAATAAATTGATCAAATATATAAATCAGAAAGAGGCTGATTCCAAAGCCAAAGAAAATCCTGATGATTTATTGGATCAGATTTAATTTTTTTATTATTTAAATTTTAGAAAAATGAATAATCCTGCAGCAGAAATGCCTAAGCCAGAAAAAGAACTGAAAGAAGAGAAAAAAGAAGCTCTTTTTACTTCTGGAGAGGAGATGAAATCTATTCAAGATTTGGAAAAAAGAATCGAAGAAAACCCTGGAGAAATCCTTGAGACATTATCTAAATCTAAAATTAAGTTAGAATGAGGAAAAGAAGATAAAACCGTATTTGAGATAATAAAAGAAATGCGAGATAATATGGATGGAGATAAAATAAAATTAGAAGCCCCAGAATGGGTTAAGAATATTGCGAAGAATCCTGATTTAATTTGTTTGATAGAAACCATTTGAAGAAATGCTTTTTACACCTGAATTAAGCCTGATGCTATATTTGATAAAGATACTGTTGATTCTATAAATAAAATAAATTCTATTTTATATGTTTTTGAACCAAAATATAATGAGGTTGCGATCCCTGAGGAATTTGATTTCAAAAAAGAATATTTTCGAGATAAAACAGATAGTAATATAAAAACTGCCGAAAATTTGAAAGATGTAATCAATAACTTGGAATTCAAAAATGAAATAATCAAACATTTTGTATTTACATATATCAATAACAATGATATTTCGTGACTTCAAATGTATTTGGTTCAACAGCAAAATTGAGCTGATCAAAGAATTGATTTTTTAAAACCTTCTTGGGATAAGACAAATAAATTACGAGATGGCAGATTAGGTTCTTGAACACTACAATGAATTAGAAATGCAGCTAAGTTACCAATGGAAATCTGATTTCTTGAAAAGGTTACACCAATTAATGCTCCGACAATACCTACTAATGATGTGGAAGATTTTAATAAAAAAATCTTTAAATATGTAATCAATAAAGATAATTATAAAAATCCAGATGAAAATTTAATAAATGATCTTGCTAAACATGGCATAACAAAATTAATGCTGATTAAAGATGGTGATTGAATCTCAGCTACTTTCGAATTAAATAATGACGAGAATAATTTTAACAAAAAGACAGGATCAATTCCAGGACTTGATAATAATTTTCAAGTTTGGCAGTGAATATGAGAGATAGAAATCCAGGGAGATAAGGTTCTATTCAAAAATGAGAAAGACAATACAAATTATATGATTGTGGGAGATGATTGAACAATCGCATATTCTGATCAGAAAAAAGAAGCAATCAAAGATGATAAAGTTGTTGATAATATGGTTGTTGATAATATGGTTGTTGATAAAAAAGCCGATGATCCTGATAATGATTTTCTAAATGATCCTGATAATGATTTTCTAAAAGATTATAAAGAATTGAACAGTAATGAAATAGTTCAAAATAGGGATAATGATGATCTTTTTTATTATGGTTGAAAAGATGCTGAAAAATATTTGAAAAGAATCGAAGGACTAGAATTTAAAAATAAAAAAATCCAAACAATGATTAATTATTTCTTAAATATTTGAGACATTATTTCATTACAAGATTACTTAATCAAACAAAGATGAAATAAAGAAGATGACAAGAAAGCATTAAACTATAGTGCTGATAATGTTTGAGATTGAATTTTATCAGAAGCAACCATTACAATGATTAATGATGTAGCAAAGTTGGATAAAGAGAGACCGTTCATTCGAATGGCGAAAGCTGATACTAAAGACATTGCAATAGATGCTCCTGATATAAAACCAGATTCAGCAAAAAATATTGATTTATCAAAAATAAAAAACAATTGGGAAAAAATCGCAAGAAAAGTGAAGAGAGAAAAGAAAAAGAATAATGAAAAAAAAGATGATGGTAAAAATGATAATATTATGGCTGATTTAGGTCCGACAAAGTTAGCTTAAGTTAGACTGATAGTTATTGGTTTTATAAATATATATGCAGATGGCTGAAATCTTAAAAATCGAGAAATCTGAATTAGATATAAAAGAAAATTATGTAAAAAAGAGTATAACGGACGAATTAGCAGATTTTCAAAAAAGTGTTTTAGATCCGGAGAATAAGGAAGAACTTTCTTTAGATTTTGATCAAGTAAAAAAATATCTAAATTCTATCAAGGATCTTACTCGAAACGAAATAAAAGAAAAAGGTTGAGCATGGGTATTGTCTGTACAATTAGCACTCAAATATCTTAATTACGATGTATGAGTAATAAACTGAAACTATACTTTGAATGACGCTCTTATAAATGCTGTTAAAAAATTTCAAACAGAGGTAGGTATGGTAGGTCCTGATATTGATGGGATGGCTTGACCTAAAACTATCAATGCTATCTTGAATAAATTGGATTGAAAAACTGTAGAAAATGATTTACAAGATTATGAATTAAAAATATTTGAACTAGCATTGCCACTTAAATTAAATGATAAAACCATAGCCAATCTCAATTATTTAAAAGATAACTATATTACAGAAAACTGAAATTTTGGTGAGATTTTTTATAAAATGAGAGATGAGTTTGTCGTTGATGCAACAAATTGAGATTTAACTAGCAATGCAGGGTTAAGACCAGATTTTATTGATAAAATAAAAGACAAATTTACAAATGATAGCAACTATAACAAATATATTAAGTGATATGATTTTAATGAGTTCGTAGATGCTTTAAGACAGTTGGATGAACAAAAAGTTAAGTTATCGGTTACTCCAATAGGGCAGGATAGTAATAAAGTAGTATGAGAAAGACTTTATAAAAATACTTATAAAGAAAGTATAGTGACGATTTTGGATAAGGTATTTGGTAATAGTTACTATTCTATAGATTTCTCATCTAATCCAGAAATAAATATACAAAATAATAGTGATGCAACAAATTTAAAATTAAATTTAAATAATTTTATAAATAAGACTGATGGGTCCTTCGATACTGTAAATTTCGAAAATAAAGTGAATGCTTGGAGATTAAAAATAAATAATTTAAATAATGATATGAGTCTGGTTAGATGAAAAAAATATCTATTGGATGATTTAAAGGATATTATCAAATTTGATCAAAAATATAAAACTGCTTATGAAACCTTCTTTGGGCAGTTCAAGGAAAATAAATTATTAATTGATAGCGATCCAATTTTTACTTATCTTAGTGATGATTTTACTACATTAACTTTTGATATGGATCAAAAATGAGCTAACGACTCTGATTTTTGTAAAGATATAAAATTCAAGGTCAGTGAGGTTTTTGCTGAGAATTGAAAGTTTAATGAAACGGCCTTCAAAGAAAAATTGGCTCAAAAAGTTAAGGAAATAGTTGAAACCAAAGAGAATTGATATATTTAGAAAGTTAATATTTTAAAAAATATTTAATCTGATCATGATGGTCAGATTTTTTTTAGTCTCTTTTTACTCCCGCCACTTTTTGATCCGTTTTTAGCGAATTTGTGGCGTTTTTTAATTTAATACTAAGGGCTAAAGACTAAGGACTAATTAGTCTCTTTTCACCATTTTAATAAATATGTCACTTGGGACATTAACGCTTCACATAGATTTCATACGTTTCTTTCATTCTTTCTGTTTGGCTAATAATTTTCTTTTCCTCGTAACATCTCAACCATAACATTTGGCAATTACGTCTTTTCTCATCGCTGGGATATTTTCTCTAGCTATAATTTTGGTGCCAATTCACGCCTGTATTGGGATAACAAATAGATGTCTTGGAATCAGATTCTTTAGTTTTTCCACTACTTCTCTTCACAGATAATAAACTTTATCTTTGTGTACTACCCAACTAAGTGCTTCTATTTTTTCTCCGTTAATGAAAATATCTAACTTTACTAAATCTGATTTTTCATAATTTTTGAATTCGTAATTCATGGTCGCATAACCTTTGGTGGAAGATTTGAGTCTATCATAAAAATCGATAATAATTTCTCACATTGGAAGCTCATAATGCCACACTACTCTATCTTCATCGATGTAGCTCATATTGATAAGTTTTCATCTATACTCCTGACAAAGTGACATCACGTTACCAGCAAAACTTTCTGGACCGACAATTTCTACAGTTGCAATTGGTTCGAGGATTTCATCTATCATTCCATAATCTATCATATCCACTCAAGATCTGACAACAATTCGTGGAGCTAATAAATTTTTATCTACCTGGTCACTTCATGTTATGAATTTATAAAGTCATGTGGAAATCAGATTCTGAATATTGTTTCATGATTTGATTTGATTGATGGAAAGATTTTTGGATTTGATGAGATAAATCACAGTCGGAATTGTAAAAATAGTTTCCATTTTGTATTCTCTAGATAATCTCTCTTTGACGATATCCATGTGAAGCATGCCGAGAAATCCACAGCGAAAGCCGAATCACAATGCCTTGCTATCTTCCATTTCATATTCTATTGCGCTATCATTAAGTGAAAGTTTCTCTAAACTTTCTTTGAGTTTATTATAATCATTGGTATCGATGGGATAAACTCAGGCATAAACGTATGGTTTTACTCTCTTGAATCATGGAATTGCGAGTTTTACTATTTCTTTTTTATCAAAATTTTTCGTAAGTCACCCAACAATCGTGTCTCAGATTTGAACGTTTCTGACTGACTTTTCTCAAGTAACAAGATAACCAATCTGACCATGACTGATAGTTTTGTCGGCTTTATATTCTGGTGTGAAGTGACCAACTTCTGTAATATCCACAAATTTTTGTGTGTGGATAAGATAAAGTTTATCTCACGACTGGAAACTTCACTGGACTACCTTGATGTAGGCCACCACTCATTTGTATGGATCGTAAACACAATCGAAAATTAAAGCTCTGGATATCTGATTTTGCATCAATTTTTAAAAAAGAAAAAATAAATTCTGACTATATTTATTGATAAGCTATGATTTTTCAAGGAATTGCCTTGCTGTTGACTTTTATATTAAAATAATTATATTACGTCCAGTTAAAAAAACATAAAGCAAAAATTTAAAAAAAATGAAAACAAAACAAGAGCTCCTGAAAGAGATATTAAAAGAAGAAAAAGATGCTATCCAGAGAAAAAGAGGGAAAAATCAAACATCGATAGCTATTGTCATTGTTATCTTAATGGGTGTGATCGTGTCTATTTTTACATCACCACACTATACTGATGATTATTTCTCACTTATTGTGATTGTAATCTGCGTTTTGTTGGCATTCTTTTGTATTCAGTCAATGCCATGGGGCAAACCTTCTGAAGTCAGAATAAAAAGCAATGTTAAGGGCAGAATTCTTAAAGAAATTGATGATCTACCCAAGGGAATAAAAGAACTTGAAGAAAATCTCCAAGAGACTAAGCATAGACTTATCCTCATGCAAGAATTATCTCAAGGAAATTAATCTATATTTTATGACAAACTTGCCGGACATGTGTGCCGGTTTTTTTTATTTTTACTCCCCAACCCCTCTGTTACTTATATTACTCTCCTAAATCCTCTCTAAAATAGAGAGGACTTTTAAGTCCCCTGTTTCAGGGGATTTAGGGGTAATGTTTTTAGAGGGAGTAATTTATTTAGAAGCAATATTTTTTCACTAATTTTTTCTAAAACATTTTCTACGTTTTTTAAAACTTCTTCATTTTTAAATCTAATTATTTGATATCAATTTTCCCTAAGTAAATACTCTCTCATTTTATCATAATCTCTGATTTGTTTTTTATCATGTATTCATCAATCTAATTCTATAATTAACTTAATTGGATGATAATAAAAATCAGCGATCAAGAACCTATCATATCAGCTATCTTCTCTATAAACAAACAATGGTTTTTGTCTGTGAAATTTTCGTCAATTCAATTTTTTTCATTTTAATTCTCCTCGTAAAATTTTTTCGGAATAAGTTTGATTTTGTTTAAAATCTTTTGAAAGTGATTTGATATAGTTTGGTTTATGATAGAAATCTATTTCTGACATTGTTATAAATGTATAAAATATATTTACTCCCCTAACCTGCCTATTACTTATATTACTCTCCTAAATCCTCTCTAAAATAGAGAGGACCTTAAAGTCCCCTATTTTAGGGGATTTAGGGGTAATATTCTAGAGGAAAATTTATTTTAAAAATTTATTTCGGTGCTGGAATTCTATCTATAATTGCATCAAGAATATTCTGGACTCACTCCCCTGTTTTACCTGAGACGAAAATAATTTCAGATTTATCTATTCAAATAATATTTTCTATTTCATGGGCAACTCTTTCTGGATTGGCGGCTGGAAGATCAATTTTGTTGATAACTGGGATAATAGTCAGATTCTGGTCTATGGCTTGATAAAGAGTTGATAGTGTTTGGGCTTGGATTCACTGACTTGCATCTACAAGCAAAACTGCTCATTCTACTGCGGCGAGTGAACGAGAAACTTCGTATTGGAAATCAACGTGTCCGGGAGTATCGATAAGATTTAATTCATATCATTTCCGTTGCATTCTTGCAGGAGTTAGTTTGATGGTAATCCCTCTTTCTTGTTCGATATCCATGCGATCTAGCATTTGGTCATGATCAATTTGCCTGACTGTACCTGTCATTTCAAGCATTCTATCGGCAATTGTAGATTTACCATGATCGATATGTGCGATGATGCAAAAGTTACGTATTTTGTCTGTCATACAGATATTTAATTAACAAAATTAAAGTTTTAAAAAGATATGAAATCTGAATTTGAATTCAAGTAGGAGTTGAAAAATGAAATGTTTTGAATAAATATGGATTTCATTAATCGTTTACAATTAACATATTTAAATAATGAATGATTTTGAACATAGGGCATTAGATCTTACAGAAAAAAATAAAATTGTTTTTATTGCGATGTCTAAATATGTTTTTTATTTTAGAAGACATGCCGTGAAAATTGTTTTAGAAAAAAATCGCACTCCAATTTCTCAATTTGGAATTTTTGATTATTTCCTTACTGATTGAATTGACAGGGATTTGGTAAGAAGAGCTAATAATAATCTGATTAAAATGTCAGATGAAATGCGGGTTTTTGGACCTATTAGTGATGGGGTTTTGGCAGAAATAAAAATAGTTAAAAAGATGAATAAACCGATAAAATATTTTAAAATTATTAATTCTAGCAGTGCTGTACAGGAGATAACAAAAGATGAAGTGGAATTTGAAGATGATCTAGGAAAATATTCAGATGAATTATAATATTTATTAATTTAATAATAAATGGAAAATATAAAAAAATTAAAATATCTACATTCTCTCAAACATGTTTTCAGAGATAATGATGTACTTGGTAAACTGGAGACAAGTGCTGAACATTCACGAAGCTCACTGGTTTTGGCTGATTATTTTATGAATATAATGAATTTGAAAATAGATAGGCTCAAAGTTTACGAACTTTTGATGTATCATGATATAGTTGAGATAGAAGCAGGAGATATACCTTTATGTAATGAAAATTTGTCGAAAAATAAAAAAGATGTTGAATTAAAAGCGATGAAAAAATTGATGTCTAAAATGCCAAAAGCTTTAAAAGATAAATACGAAGAATTATTTCATGAATTTGAAAAAGTGAAAACATTGGAATCTAAATTTGCTAATGCAATAGACAAACTGGATGCTGATATATATGCATTAGATTCTAGTTTAGAAAGTTTCAAGTGATATACCGAAGAGCTTATTAGAAGGAAGAAACAAGAACCTCATTATTCACAATTCCCAGAGATTAATGAAATGTTTGAAAAAATTATATTATTATTTAAACAGAGAGGTGTTATTTAATTTTTAAAAAAAAATATGTTTACTGCTGATCCGGAAGAAAATAAAAAACTTTGTAACTGATGCACATTATGTTGTAATCATCTATCGTTTGTTATCGCTATTCCTGATAACAAAAAAAAATTAGAAAAAATCATACGATATCTACTTCATGGAGCAATCGTGTTTATTGATAATGATGATGAGTGGGTTGCTGAAGTAGGTATAAAATGTAAAGCTTTGAATGAGAAATGAGAATGTAGTATCTACGATACGAGACCAGAAATTTGCAGAGATTACTGACAAGATGAATGTGAAAAACATGGGGAATGAGAATATTATAAGATTCTGTTTAGAACTGTTGATGAATTCAAAAAGTACGTAGAAGAGAATTCTGAGTTGAAAAAATTTATTTAAACTTAATTTAAAGTATGAAAAAAAATATTGACCGGGTGTGCCTGGTTTTTTTACATTTTGGAAATTACTCGTTTGATGACTGTTGAAATATTTTCTTTGCTAATTTTTCATGGATATTTTTGTAATGTTCTTTTGATTTTTTCAACTTCATAACCGAATCATTTGAGTGAACTAACTATGGATTTGAATAAATCTTGATCTATATCTATTTTGTTGAAATCATCTAAATCGAAATTTCATTTGAGTTCAAGTAAAATTTTCTTTGCTGATTTGGGTCCAATTCAAGGGATAGATTGAAAATATTTTACGTCTAAACTCTTGATCGCTTTTTGTAGATTAGCCTGAGGTAATTGAACGATTTGAAATGCTGTTTTGGGTCAGATTCAATTTAGTTTGAGAACATCTTCGAACATTAATTTCTGCTCTATATTTTCAAAACAATAATAAAAGACTGATTTCTTATTATCATCCAAATACGGATAAAGAAAAAATTCTCAGCTTTTTCTATTTCATAAATAATTTACTTGCAGTCAAAATAAATCATTTGTCAAAAATTTTGATTTTCAGAATATTTGAATTTTTCATTTGAAGTAGTGGAACATTTAATGAAATGATAAATTATAAATTAGAGATTTGAGATTTGAGATTTGAAATTTTATCTTTTTCTTTTCCCTTTTCAATTCTAATTTCTTTGTTAATAAATTTTTATGTTGGATATTTAATTTAATTTAATTTAATTTAATTTAATTGTTTGATTTTTTTGATTTTTTTGATTTTTTTGATTTTTTTGTAAGGGAGGGTTTAAAACCCTCCCCTACTATAAAGTCCTGGGAAAAATAATTATTACCAAAAGCAAATATGTTTTTTTCTGTTGATATCCTTTTCAAAATCGCTATTGTATTTTTGATGTGGTTTTTTTTGTTTAAAAATTTTTGATTTTTTTAGAAAAACAGAACTAAATGAATAGTTCTGCTCCCTTACTATTTGAATATAAGACCTCACCATACATTTATAATTATATATATTTTTAGCACTTTGTCAAATGGTTTAAATACTGTCACGAATCCGGCTCCATAACTAGCCAAACCACGGAAATAAGTCAGTTTTTTATAAATTCTTTATGATTGGATGCAAAAAATCAGAAAACAACTTTGGGAGAGTTTCCAAGATGACGTTAGTGAACTTAGCAAACCCTTACAAGACATTCTCAAAAGATGATTTGATAGTGGTGAAATTAATGAAGAAGATGTGATAGCTGATGTGGATGATTTGGATTTGAACATCAAAATTATTGAGAAATTCTATGATCTTGCGGAAAAATTATGAATCAAAATTATAACAATTGAGGAAATTTTGGAAAGGGAAGCAAGAGAGGCTAAGAAAGAATCTAAACTCGGAAAACTTGAACTTTATGAATCTGATCATCGTGGAGAAGTCCAGCATAAAGATTTTATCAAATTGTATTTTAACGAGATATCCAAGATACCATTACTTAGTGCAGAAGAAGAAAGAGATGTTGCTAGACGTGTGAAAAAATGAGATGAGAGCGCTAAGAGAAGATTGATAGAAGCGAATCTCAGACTCGTAATCAGTATTGCCAAAAGATTTTTCGGATCAAGATTGAGCTTCTCGGATTTGATACAGGAATGAAATATCTGACTTATCAAAGCGATAGAAAAATTTGATCCAGATAAGGAATTTAAATTTTCGACTTATGCAACTCGATGGATTAAACAAAGTATTACCAAAGCCATAGCCGATATGACAAAGCACGTTAGGATCCCTGTGCATTTGATAGATGAGATAAATTCTTATAACAAAACATATCAATTATTATTCCAGAAATTATGAAGAGAACCAACATCCAAAGAGATATGACAGAAGTTAGGATTTCCGATTAAAAAAATCAAAAAATTGGAAGAAGTAATTTTCTGAAATGTTTCACTTGATAGAGAGGTTGGTGATGAATGAAGAGATACACTTGCGGATTTGATAGAAGATAACAATACTCTCAGACCAGATCAATTTGCGGAAAAAAACGCACTTAGAAATAATCTGGATATGATCTTAGCGATGCTAGATGATAGAGAGGCAAAGATTGTGAAAATGAGATATGGAATTGATGGACCGAAATATACGCTTGAGCAAGTCGGAGAAGAATTTGATGTCACGAGAGAAAGAGTGAGGCAGATTGAGCAGAAAGTTATCCAGAAACTTCAGGAACACGCATGACTCCAAAAAATACTTGGAATTGAAGATGATATCGCTAAATTGGAATCCGACTGAAAAAAAAGGAAATGAAAGAAAATCAAAAAGAAAGACGATGATGCTTATGATAATGCAGATGAAGAAGAAAATTATCTTAGTAGGTTTGATGACGATGATGATTATAATTGAAGTGATTAACAAGATTACTGAAGATTAAGAAAAATTACCGAAGATTAAAAAAAACTTTTATTGTTTTAAAATATAATCAATAATGGCAGAAACAAGTTCAAAAAAAGCGACAGAAACAAGTTCAAAAAATTATGATGCTTCGCATATCAAGGTTTTGGAAGGACTAGAGCCCGTTAGACAAAGACCTGGAATGTATATCTGATCTACTGATGCAAAATGATTACATCATCTTGTACAAGAGATTGTGGATAATGCCGTAGATGAGGCATTGGCGTGATACTGTAGTACCATCACTACGATTATCAATGAAGATTGATCTGTAACTATCCATGATAATGGAAGATGAATACCTATCGATAAACATGCTAAGACTGGAAGATCAGCTTTGGAAACAGTTTTCACTGTATTACATGCTGGAGGTAAATTTGATAAAAATGCTTATAAAATATCTTGATGACTTCACTGAGTATGAGCATCGGTTGTTAATGCTTTATCTGAATGGCTTGAAGTAATCGTTTATAGAAATGGTAAAAAATACCGACAAAGATATGAAAGATGAATTGCTCAAGGCGAGGTAAAAGAGGTTGGAGAAAGTGACAAAATTGGTACAACTGTCAAATTTAAACCTGATCCATTGATTTTCGAAACATTAGATTTTTCTCAACCGACAGAAATTGCGAGGATGAAACAATCTGCCTATCTTACTCCTGGTGTAACATTTAATTTTGTAAATAAACAAAATTGATTCAAACAAAGATTTTATTTTGAAGATTGAATCAAAACTCGATTAAGGAATTTGGTTGGTGAACAACAAGTATTGTCTTCACAACATTATATCAATGCAGAAGGTGGAAATTGTTTGGTAGAAATCGCATTCCAGTTTGTAAATACAACTAACGATCATATGTTGTCTTTCGCAAATAATATTCCGACAACTGATGGATGAACACACATACTTGGTTTCAAATCAGCTTTGTTAAATATTATAAATGAAGTAGCTAAAGAGAAAGATAAAATGAACAAAAAGATTTGAGAATTTCAATATTCTGATGTGACTGATGGGCTTTATTCTATCGTGACTGTGAAAGTTCCAGAACCACAATTTGAATGACAAACAAAATGAAAATTGGGCAATAGTTATATAAGGACAGAAGTTGAGAAAGTGGTTTATGATTATCTTAGAAATTACTTTGAAAAAGATCCAACAGAATTTGATAAAATTTTCGAGAAAGTTGAACTTGCTGCTAGAGCTAGATTGGCTGCTAAATTCGCGAAAGAAACCGTTCTTAGAAAAAATACTTTGGCCTGATGAGTGTTGCCTGGTAAGCTTGCTGATTGTGCTCAGAAGAAAATGGAATGAACTGAACTTTATATTGTTGAGGGAGATTCAGCGTGATGAAGTGCTAAACAATGACGTGATAGTAATTTCCAAGCAATCCTTCCATTGAGAGGTAAAATCTTGAATACTGAACAAGCCGTGATACAAAAAATCATGGCGAATAACGAAGTGAAAGCATTGATCACAGCTATCGGGACTTGAGTGAAAGATAATTTTGATCTTGCGTGATTGAGATATGAAAGAATTATCATCATGACTGATGCTGATGTGGATGGTGCGCATATTAGAACTTTGCTCTTAACATTTTTCTTTAGGTTTATGAGACCATTACTCGAACATGGTCATATTTATGCTGCTTGCCCTCCTATTTATAAATTCAATCAAGGTAAAAAAGAATTATATGTTTACGATGAGACTAAGACTCCAGAAGATTTTGGAATGGAAAAAGATAAAACTGAAGTTCAAAGATATAAAGGTTTGGGAGAAATGAATGCTGAACAACTTTGGGAGACAACTATGGATCCTGCAAATAGAAAATTGAAGCAAATAAATGTTGAAGATGCAGAAGAAGCTGATAGATTATTTAGGATATTGATGTGAGAAGATGTACAATCTAGAAAGCATTTTATACTGACTCATGCCAAGACCGTTAAAGATTTGGATATTTAAAAGTTACAAAGTTGCAAAGGTTTCAAAGATAAAAAAATAATTTTCTGTAGAGACGCATTGCATGCGCAATTAGCCCCGTAATGACGGGGTCTTTTTTAATTTAATACGCATTTAGTCCCGCAACGGCGGGATCTTTTTGGATTAAATAAAAAGCGTTTGGCCTGTGAGATTAAGGGGGAATTAAAATAAAATTACCTCTTGACATTTGATAGATAATATTTATATTAAGAACTCACAAAACAAACATCAAAAAAAACAAAAAAAAATTATTATGGAAAATCTAACCAAAACTAAAAAAGAATGGCTAACTAAAAAAGGATGGGGTTTCTTTATCGCGGCAGTTATTTTATTTGTGCTGCTTATTATATCTGTTACTCACAATGAATATGGCAGTAATACTGGTAAAGACAAAACCGAACAAACAGGCCGGCTTAAGGATCAAATCAATGACCTTGAAAAGAATCTGAACGACTGTTCAGAAAAAAATAAGGGATATTACAGTGATGATTCAACCCGGAAGGCAAATGAAGAACGTGGTAAAGAAATCAAAGACAGCTTGTCCAAAATGGATTTATCTTCTATGGGGCTTGTTATCCCATGGAACGGGAAGGACATAATTAATGTAACGAGCTACGGAAATGATGTCCATAATTCCGCCTGGTATTCAGGGCTTCAAAAATTATTCGGCAAAACCGGCTATCAGCTGATAAGGAAGCTTTTCTTTGCTGCCCCCGAGGCCTGGGAAAACGTATTCAACTCAAACCAGGGGACGATCTCCTGGCTGAAAAAAACATTGGATTTTCCAGTGGATACGGCCATTGTCCCTTATTTAACCGGGAGCTTCTCTGATACTAATGGTATGCAAAAGAAGTACGTCCGGCAGTTTAAGAAATATTATACTCACGTAGAAACTGGTTCTAACTTATTTAACGATCCTCAGTGGTCTACATTTGAAACAAACTTTTTCACTAAGTTCCCCAACGCCTTTAATAAGAACCATGGCAAACTCAGTGAAAGTTTTAAACTTTGGCGTTCAGCTTACGTCATACCAAATAACGCCAAACCGGTTCTTGTTCGGGTTATCCGGACATACAACAGTTTTTAAGTCTTCTACTCACTTTATTTAATATTAAATATTTGAATTATAATGTTGGTTTCCTTGCTTTTTGTGAGGAAACCAATTTTTTTTATTTCTAATTTAGTTTGAAATTGGGATAAAGATGGGTATATTTTAAGTCTGATTAAAATCTGATTAAAAAATAATTTATTTTTATAATTCAAAACATGAAAGAATTACAGGCTAAGGTTAAGAAATTTTGTAAAGAATATAATTTGGAATCGCCTGTAGAGCATAGGGTTTTGGATACCATGGCTGAACTTGGTGAAGTCGCTAAAGAAATTCTTAAAATGAGTGATTATGGTAGAAGACCAACTAAATATAGAGAACAGCTAAAATCTGAACTTGGTGATCTATTTTATTCGGTGATTACAATTGCGAATTCTTTTGATATCGATTTGGAAGATGCACTGAATATGGCTTTTGAGAAATATAAGAAGAGATTAGAAAAAGGTTCTGCTGATTCCGAAAATGACTAGTGCATTGATTCGAGGCAGAAGTTTAGATTCTTATCTTATTACCATGAAAATTGTAAGTGCCTGCTTAGCAGGGATCAAATGTAGATGGGATGGCGAGGCAAAACCTTGCCAGAAAATTATCGAATTAGTTGAACAATGTGAGGCAATTCCTATCTGCCCAGCGCAGTTGGGTGGATTAACTGTACCTAGAACTCCTGCAGAAAAGAAAGGAGATAAAGTTTTCACAAAAGATGAAAAAGATGTGACTGCCCAATTCCAAAAAGGAGCTGAAGAAGTATTAAGAATCGCTAAACTCGCAAATTGTCGTGAGGCGATTTTGAAATCTAAATCACCTTCCTGTGGTTCTGGCAAAATTTTTGATGGAACTTTTTCTGGAAAATTAGTAAATGGAGATGGCGTCACTGCTGAGTTATTGAAAAAAAATAATATTAAGGTAATAACTGAAGAAGAGATTTAAATGAAAAAAAATACTCAACCGTGATTGGAAGAGTACCCATCAAGCAATGATTGAAGATTTAAAAGATTTGAAATTGGAATAAGTATATATATATTTCGTGTATATAATATATAAAAATTGTGATTTATTTTTCCAAAAGATTCATGAAATTTGTTTTAATGTTTGGTCCTCAGGCAGTTGGAAAAATGACCGTTGGTCAAGAATTGGAAAAAATAACTGGATTGAAACTTTTTCATAATCACATGACCATTGAATTAGTCTCACCTTTTTTTTATTATGACACTGAAACAGGCAAAAGACTTGTTAATCTATTTCGTAGAGAGATTTTTAAAGAAGTTGCAAAAAGTAATTTAAAAGGATTAATTTTTACAAAACTTTGGTTTTTTGACAAGAAAGAACACTGGGCTTATATAAATAGTATAATAAAAATTTTCAAAAGTAAAGGAGCGAAAATATATTACGTAGAACTTGAAGCAGATATTAAAGAAAGATTAAGACGCAATAGAACAGAAAATAGGTTAAAAAATAAGCCAACAACAAGAGATATGGATCTAACTGAAAAAAACATTAAAGAAAATGATTTAAATCATAGGCTCAATTCAAGGGATTGTGAAATTACTGAAAAAAATTATATTAGAATCAATAACACAAAACTTAGCCCAGAAAAAGTTGCAAAAATTATTAAGCAGAAATTTCAATTGTAAGAGGTAATTTCAATAATTTTTATAAGGATTTTCTTTAATTCCCAATAAGAAATTTAGACTAAAAAGTACTCAACTGTGATGAAGAGCATTTTTTGACAAAACAAAAAAAATGTGTATAATTTAGTGTATAAATGTTTTATCAACTAATAAGATATTAAAATGGTAGAAATCCCAAAAAATAACGAAGTTATAAATATTAAGCCGGAAAAGAATATAGTACTGTTTGATCCAAATGATTCATGAAAAATCAAAGAAAATAATGATAAACTGGTAAATAAAGAAAAGGATCCTGATACGGTGCTTCAAGAAGCATTAAAAAATATGGATAAGCCGGAGAATAATGAAAAAGGAAAAAAACAGTTAGATTACATCAAAAATAATCTTCTTTTGATAGATTTGAGAAATTATTTTGATTTAAATCGAAATACTTTAGTAATGGATAATGATCAATTAAAAGAATTGAATAAATATATGTTTCTGAATATACCTTCTTCTACTAATCGAAATTATTTTGATAACTGGACTTATATTTTAGATTTAGACGAAAATATTTCTATTTCAATTGTAAACGACATTTATAAACAGGCTAAAGGAGAGACTTTATCTGTTTTTAATTCTGAAGAAATATGAAAATTTAATCAATATAGGCAAGACAATAATGTCTCTTTGCCAAATCTTATTGGGAATCAGAGAATTTTTGCTGTTAGGTTAATTAACAATATAGAAGACAGTTTAAAGAATAAGAAATAAATGTAATTTTATTTTTTACTAAAAAAAATGCTCGACCGTCATTGGAAGAGCATTTTTTTTTATCTGCCCCGAGACCTCGGGTGTTTTTATTTAAAAATGATTGTGACGAATTTATCTCTGATCTACTAATCCGCCAACATATCTAGCTTTGTAAATCTCCTTGCCATCTTGCAGGATTGTTTCTTCACCAAAAAAATTTTCTATTTCGCCAGTGAATATATTATTATAAACTAAATTATCTTCTTCATATTTTATTGGTCAGCGAAATGGTTTATCGGCTGGTATTTGAGTTAATGCTCTTTGTAAAAATCTGTAAACCAGTTTAACGTTTTTTATCGATTGATCAACATAACCATAATAAACCATGATATAAACTGAAAGTCATTTGTAAAAAATAACCTCTCTTCAACCAAATGGCTCACCACCAAAATAGTTATCATGATAATGCCAATCTCACTCATTGAAAATCAGTGTCTTGGATTTATCTTTTTCAATAAATTTTTTAATCTGATCTCCTGCTGCATAAGTCGATTTCTTGGCTTTTAGAAGAAACTTGCAAAGTTGGTTTTGATCAAACATTGTATAAATTTAAAAGATTAAATTATTTCGCATTCCAAGAAAATAAATTGAACTCCTTGGAATTATTATCTGCTTTGTATTGATCTGGATTAAATGTTTTGTTATAGAATCTATTCTTGATGTAATTTAGACATCTCTTTTTGTTTAGAAATTTGTGGATCATGTTTGCGTAAATTTTGAAATCTGGTGACAATTCACAAACCACGAAACAATTTCCATCACGATACGCACAAAAATCTGTGTACTTGTTCTTCATCTTCATATTTATAAATAATAAATCAACTTCTTTATCGCTATAAGCTACAAGCTTCACCCCGAAGTCTCGCGGGCAGGTGCTGAATGCTGAATGCTAAATGCTGAATGCTGAATGCTAAGTGTTAAATGCTGTATGCTGTATGCTAAGTTTTAAGTGCTAAGTGTCAAATACTATTAACTATTAATTATTAACTATTGTTTCCGCTTCGATCTCTTCTTCTGCAGTGACTAATGCTTCGTCATCTATAACCTTTTTACCCATTCTCATTTCTTTGATTTTATTTTGGATATCTTTTTCTATATTTTTTCTAATTTTATCATCTGTCTCTAATAATGCAGCCAGTTTCTCTTTTCACTGAATCTTCTGTTTACCGATAGTATAAAATGCTCCAGACTTTTCTACTAATTTTAAAATGGTTGCTGATTCTATAATGTCTAAAGTTTTGTCGTATCACATTTTCCATTTCACTGGAAGTTCTGCTGTCTTAAATGGAGCAGATATTTTATTCTTAGAAATTTTGATCTTTGCTAAATATCAGATTTGTTCTTTATCATCCATAATTTTTTCTCATTTACGAATTTCGATCCTCTGAGATGCAAAGAATTTGAGAGCATTTCATCCTGGAGTTGTTTCCGGATTACCAAACATTACTCATATTTTCATACGAATCTGATTGATAAATACACAGGTTGTACCTGATTTTGCAAGAACAGATGAAAGTTTTCTAAGTCATTGAGACATCATCCTAGCTTGAAGTCACATATAGGAATCTCACATATCTCATTCTACTTCAGCTTTGGGTACTAAAGCAGCCACCGAATCTATCACGATCAATCTTACAGCTCATGTCTTGGCCAACTCCTCTGCTATCTGCAAAGCTTGTTCACCATAATCCGGCTGAGAAAGTAAAAGATTATCAGTATCCACTCATAATGTTCTAGCATAATGTGGATCTAGCGCATGTTCAGCATCGATAAATGCTGCCGTTTCTCATTTTTTCTGGATTTCTGCAATAGCATGTAGGGCAATAGTCGTCTTACCTGATGATTCTGGTCAGTAAATTTCCACTACTCTACCTTCTGGATATCCTCATCAAAGGATCAAATCTAGAACGTAAGATCAACTGTGAAAAGTGTTTACTGTGGCAACATTAGCGTTGTCTCCCATCCTCATAATGGCTCATTTACCAAATTGCTTTTCAATGCTTTTGAAAGCTTCTTGCAAATCTTGTTTCTTTGTTGTCATGATTATTTGATAATATAAGTATAAAACGAATTAATCTGATTTTAATAATTATTCAATTTTTTTCTCACTGAGATAGTATTAAGTAATTTTCCAGAAAAATCAAGAGATTTTTTCGCTTTCCGCGACCGGGTTTTCTTGTTATGTCAAAAATATGGTTGATTTTGTCAAAAGTCCTCTTGATTTTGTCAAAAATTTCATTAATATGGAATTTATATAGATTTGATAGGTTTATAGTTGAATAGAAATTTTATTATTTTATTACGATGAAAATGTACAAGAAAACGTTTGAAAATTTGTTTATATGGAACGAGAGTAAAGATCTATTTATTAATTTTTATAAAAAGTTTAATGATTGAAAATTTAATAACTATTTTTTCAGAGATCAGATTCTAAGAGCTACTTTATCTATATCAAACAATATAGCAGAATGATATGAAAAGAGATCAGCAAAAGAATTGTCTAGATTTCTTTTCATTGCAAAATGATCTACATGAGAAGTTAGGAATATGCTTATTGTATGAAAAGAATTGTGATATTTTGAAGATTCACAATTTGAAGAATGTTTAAAAACATTGAATCAAATATCCTCATGAATATTTTGATTGATAAAAAAGATATATTCTAAAAAAGAAAATGAGCAAACAAAAGCTTTGGCTTAACATCTATTAATCTATTACACTACTTGTCCTCGGTATTTTGCCGGGATGATGCTATTCGCCTAAAACTATAAACCTATTTATCTATTTAACTATATATCTAAAATGAAAGAACTCGATCAAATTCAGAAAGCGCTTATTTATTTTTTCAAGAAGAACACTAATCAAGAATGAATTACCTTGAGAGAAATTGCGAATGCTTTATGAGTCAATCATCCACAGACTATATTAAATAAGCTTAATCAACTTGTCTTGAAATGATATTTCGCCAAAGATGAAAAATGATATAGACTGATTAGAGAGGAGATAAATAACAAGTTCAATGATGTTATCCAGCTTCCTATTTACTGATTTGCTCAATGTGGAAATCAAGGTAAGGCTGTAGTGAATGAATATTCACAAGAAAAAATCCCTGTAACTCTTGCTATGGTTGGCACAAGTAGTGTAAATGATTGTTTTTTTGTAAGAGCAAAATGAAATAGTATGGAGCCGAAAATACAAGATGGTGACTTAGTATTAATAAAACAACAATCAAGTTATGACGAAAATGACTATGTTTTCGTAGTTCATAATCAGCTTCCTAAATTGAAAAAAATTATAAAAAAAGATGATAAATTTTATTTGGAATCCGTGAATAGATTTTTTGATAAATTGGAGGTAGATAAATATGACGAAACTGAAGTTGTTGGTGTCGTAAAAAAAGTCATAAAAGATATGTAAAAGAGATTGTCTCATGCCACATGCTTTATGCTGAATGCTTAAACGATGAAATGTTAAAGCGATAAATTATTTATCATAAAGCTTTGAGCTTGTGGCTTGTAGCTTAATTTTATTTCTATTTGAATTCATAAGACAAATTACTATTCTTTTAAGGAATTTATTTTTTTGTATATAAAAAAAATGCGTATCTTTTTGATCTTATTATTAGCAATATCTTGAGTTGTCCTTGTTATATCAGTTCTTTTGATGTCTCCCAAATGATGATTGGGAATGGGAATAGGATGATTATCAGCAGGTAGTGATTATGGTAGCAAAAAATCATTAGAATGAAAACTAAAAAAAGTGGCTATAGTGGCGTGAGTCGCATTCTTAATTATATCATTGATTTTACCTTATACTATACGTGGTTAAACCATGTTAAATATTAGCAAAAAACAGATAAAGGAAATTCTGAAATATGTTTTTTCTATAGCGATAGTTTGTCGGATATTAGTAAGTATATATATGGGTTACCAATATGTGCGATTTTCCTCTACCCATATAAATACCAAGTGATGAACTTTTGTGGAATGAATATTTGGTAGTACGTCTTATTTACCATATCTTCGTAATGATACGCAAAGTCTTTTCTATCAATGACTTTTATTTAATTCCTGCGTAAGACATCAACAAGTAAATTGAGAAGATGAATTTATTCCTGACTTATGTAATGTAAGCACTCAAGATGACAAAATTTATTATATCTCACTTGCTCAATGATTTATTTGGTCTGATGGAACGCCTGTAAGTACAGAAGATATATTCTTCACCTATGATGAAATTTTACGTCAAAACAAATGGGATATTCCTTGATGAAAAACATATAAAGACATCAAAATAACAAAAGAAACAAATAATAAACTGAAAGTGGTTTTTTCTTCTGCCTCACCAGACAACATATTACTGTTTACTAATTATATATTACCCAGACACTCTTTAGCTAATTTCGATGTGGATCAATATAAAAATTTCTTTTCAACTAGACCAATATATACCAATTGCGCCAATCTTGTAGCACAAACAACTGATGAATATAGTCTGATTTTTAATTTGGTTAATTGTGAAGATACTAAATTGAATTTTTACCAAATCAAAAATGCCATATCTTTTGATAAATTTAGAGGATCTATAAATGATGGTGGAGATTCTATCATAGATGCTTACATAGGTCCAGAAATAATTAGTGGATATATACAAGAGCATTTGATGACAAATAATCTGGTGACTATCTTTCTAAATACTAATTCCCCTATCCTTCGCGTTAGGACAAGAAGAGTTTTGTGATGACTTATAAAACATAATTTCTATTCTAGTCTTTGATATAAAAAATTTATGGAGAAAAATAGTGATGGTTTATTTGATGTTTTCCAATCTACTGGAGCTAAAATCAAGGATTTTCTTAATCGTGATTATTCTGAATGATCAATAACAAAAGAAGATCTAATGGATATCAATATCAAGCCATTAACAAAATCTCTTAATGTAAGTGAAAGGAACAAAAAAATGACTTTTTATATGGATTTATCTTGAGACAATTTGGATATTGAAGTAAATTTCGACAAATATTACGATAAAGTTTTGTTGGAATATAAAGGAAAATCTTATAGTTTCAGAAATTACAATAGTAAAACACAAAAAGCTGAATATAGCATCGGCACAAAATATAATAATTTGGGAACAGGGTTGAATAAGTATCTTATTTATGGTCGAGAGAAAAAAAGTAAAAAATTAATTACTTCGATCGATGTTTATAATATGATAAAATCAGATCAGGATGACTCAAGCACTCAATGACCAAAAAACAAACTCACAGTGATATATTTCAATGGTCCTATTTATACTATGATTGTTGATAAATTAAAAGAAATTTTCACGAAGTCTGATGTTTCGGAAAATTTTGTTTTCCAACAAATCGATACAGCAGAAGAACTCCAATGAAGATTGATTGTGTGAGATTATGATCTGCTTATAAGTACGATAGATGTTGGGATAAAAAATGATTTAAAAAACTTATTTTCGACACAGAAAGCCGAGATTAATCCATCTCAATATCAAAATATTAGACTTGCTTCACTTATGGAACAATATGCTAATTCTTCCAGTAAAAGTAAGTTATTATGAGAAATTAATTCTATTTATTCCAAAGATATGCCATTTGTTGTGTTATGAAAAGCTTATACGATTATAAATGTTAAACCTAAAATTGCAGCTCAATTATTTCAAAGTTGAATAAATCTTTATGAATACAATCGAAGGAATTACGTTTATAAAAATTTGTCTTTGATACAGAATATTCATATCGATGGTAAGGTAATTTGGAATTCTGATAATTTTGCTAATTTTATCAAACAGAATTTAGGGACTAAGAAGAAAAGCATCAATACAGGAGATGCTCAATTTTTGGAACTAAGTTGAAGTGGAGATGATAATTAATAAATAGGAATTAATTATCTCCTTTCTTGTGCTCCTTTGGAAAAGGAGCTGGCGAGGAATGAAATGACGAGACTGAGGATTTATAAAAACACGAAAAAGTCTATAGTCTGCTTTTGTGCCCTGTTTGTAAATCCCTGCCTGCCGGTAGGCAAGTTCCACCGCCAGCGGTCCCTCCCGGTGCATGACCGGGACAGGCTCTCCTTTAAAAAGGAGGACAAAATAAAATAATATTTACTATAAAATATAAATTTTAAAAAAATGGATATTTATCAAATCATACAATTGGCGATAATATTGTTGGTTTCTATATGACTGCATGAATATGCTCATGCATATGTTTCCTATCGTCTTGGAGATCCGACACCCAAACTTCAATGAAGACTTACACCAAATCCAATAAGACATCTGGATCCAATCTGATTTGTTATGGTTTTTTTAATTTGATTTTGACGAGGTAAGCCTGTGCAAATCAATCCGATGTATTACAAAAATCCAATCAAATGAGAATTCTTGGTGGCTATGGCATGACCAGCGGCAAATATTATTCTTTCAATAATATGAATCATCATAACGTTCATTTATATGAAACTGGCTTGATTATCAGTGAATACGATATTTATGAATAATGGTGATGTTGTAACTTCTTTCTGGGTTAGCTTTGCATTAATGAATATAACCTTAGCCATATTTAATCTGATCCCTATTCCTCCATTGGATGGATTTAGAATTATCAAAATGATTTGGTGGAAAATATGAAGTTTAATAGAAAAATATACAATGTTTATCTCAATTTTTTTCTTAATAATTCTTCTCGGACCAGGTAGTCAGATTGTTGGTAATTTCCTTTCTACTGTTAGTTTTTTTGTGTTTAAAATTTTCTTTACAATTATAGGACAGGTATTTTATTAACTAACAATTAATAATTAATAGTGAATAATAAAAATTGTTAATTATTAATTTTAAATTGTTAATTTATTCCAAATGCTTGATAAACTACTAACTATCGAAAAAAGATATCTTGAACTTCAGGAGATGATGATGGATCCTGCGGTACTTTCTGATAATAAAAAAGCTTCTCAGACTGGGAAAGAATTATCGGGATTGAGGGAACTTTATGAACTTGCACAGGAATATAAAAAATATGAGAAGCAAATAAGTGAATCTAAGGAAATGATGAAAGCTGAATCAGACTTGGATATGATTGAAATGGCTAGAGAGCAACTCAAAGATGCGGAAAAAAATATCGCTGGACTAGATGAGCAAATCAAGATTGCTTTGTTGCCGAATGATCCTAATGACGATAAAAATATTTATTTAGAAATTAGACCTGCTGCTTGATGAGATGAGGCATGACTATTTGCCACAGAGTTGCTTAAAATGTATCTGGCTTATGCTATGAAAAAATGACGAAAGACTGAGATAGTGGAACAACAAATGTCTGACATCGGATGAGTAAAATTTGTGATGGTTAAAATATCTGGTGAAAGAGTTTATTCATTGATGAAATTCGAAAGCTGAGTTCACAGAGTTCAAAGAATCCCTGACACTGAATCTCAATGAAGAGTTCATACGAGTACTGTTACGGTTGCTATCATGCCGGAGGTTGATGATGTTGAAATAAAAATTGATCCCAAAGATATTACGATAGATACTTATGCTGCTTCCTCTGCTGGCTGACAAAATGCTAACAAAAATCAGACTGGAGTGAGAATTCATCATAATCCTACTGGTTTGATTGTAAATATCGGCGATAGTAAATCACAGTTACAGAATAAAGAGAAAGCTTTCGCAGTATTGAAAGCAAGGCTTTATCAGATGGAGCAAGATAAGAAAATGGAAGAGGAAAAAACAACTAGAGGAAATCAGATTTGAAATGGTGATAGGTCAGAGAAAATCAGAACTTATAATTTCCCACAAGATAGAATTACAGATCATCGCATTCATCAATCTTGGTCAAACCTGCCATCAATCATGGCTGGAAATCTTGATGATATTATGGAAAAAATGGTATTAGAGAATCAGACTAAACTTCTCGAAGCATCTATGGGAAGCTAAATATAATGTTATTTTGTTCTATTTAACTTGCTGTTTATTTCATCAATACTATCTCAAAGTACTCTGAAATAGCTATCTGTTAAGTATTCATTTTTATCTGTATAAATTTCATAATATCATTTTTTTTCTTTAAATTTTTTTATATAGTAAAACTTTTCATTTATAATTTGTTCGGCAAATAGTGGTCTTTTGTATTTACCATTTTTGATAAGGAAGAGTTGGTCCTTATATCTAAAGAACAATCCTGCGCCACATCGTCATATATTATAATCGTTGAATGCATTATTCATAAAAAAGTTATCTGACTGGGAGTCATCGATAGCTGGGAAATCTGGGCACAAAAACTTAAATTCCTTATTCAAAAATGTAACAATACTAGATTTTTTGTCAGTACTTTTATCTATATCAGTATATATACGCAAAAGATAAACGGGATTTTCCAGTCACTGAACTGTTTCAAATTCATGAAAGTATTCAAATGGTGTGTGTGAAAGGGGATTTATTTTTTCACGAACAAGTCTGTATAATTTAATTTTTTTAAATTGGGGATCTATATTGAAGTCCCCTGGGACTTTATCAAGTTCAGATTTATACAATTCCTCAAGGCCCAGTCCGTATCAATCTATACGAGGATTAGAAGATCATACACTTGAATCTTTCTTATCTATATAATGTCTTAGTTGGCTTCGATCTGGGACCCTTGTAGTGGTTATTGTTTCTGTGATTTCATCAGCTTGAAGATTTATATCGTTTTCTATTTGAAAATTTAATTCTATCATAAGGTCCATGACAGTTTGACACAACAATCTATCATGTGGAGATATTTCTGGACTATTTCTCATAATTTTGGGGAGCTGCCTATAAAATTGCACAGGCCCCGTATTTTCTGTAAATTTTTGCAATGAGGTTCCGGTTTGTCTTAATTCATTTGTTTCATTTAAATTGTCTTTTTGATTAGTAAGTTGTTGTTCTGTATTTTTATTGTGATTGATCAACAAAATATCCATCAATGCTTTGACGTGTTTAGCTATTTTAAGATTATCGGCTCATTTATAATAGTCTCTGATATTTAGTTCATCAACAGCCCTACCAACAAGTGCAGATAATGCAGTTTTTTTTTCTTCTGATTGAATGTTGTGCATTACAATAATAAATAATTTAAATCTGATTTTCTTGTGATATTTATTATGTCTCAAAAGTCAAGTTGTTCTTGACAATTAATATCAAATGAATAAATTCAGGCTAGTTTTATTTTTTGATAAATTAAAATGACTAACGATACAGTCAAAAGTGACCAGGAGTTACAAATCAAGAGATGGCATATCGGTGTAAATAATAGGAATATTTTTGAATTGAAAGGAGAATTTGGTCGAACAAAGATGAAAGAAATTACGTCGGCTGAATTATATAAACTTTTCGAAAGGGCTCTTTCTGGTGAAGAATATTTATTCCAGTGAAATAAAAAATTATTCAAAAAATGAGATCCTAGTCATAATAGAGAGATATATAATTTATTTCAAAGTTATATAGTTGTAGATAAGAACAAAATACCACCCAATTTTTTGAAATTATTTAATCTCGAAGACTCCACTAGTGTCGAGACGGACGTGAAAAGAATATTTAATAAGGCAAGATTGATAGATCCAAAATCTGCCAGGATAATTTTTGTGGATGATAAAATTGTGATTTTTAGAAATGAAGAAAAATTAGTACATAAGGAATCCAAGGGCCTAACTTCATGAGAAAAAAGGCGTTCAAAAATATCTACAACATTCAATACATTTTCAAATATATATGATGCTATCAGGAGTCAGTACCATACCATCTCCTGAGAAGAAGAGCAACAAGATGAATATAAGATCACACAAAAAGAAATTATAAGACTGATTCAAGAAATTAATGTTGGTTATAAAGACAAAGTAAAGGATGGTGAATTTTGGAGAAAATTGGATTGAATTATACAAGATATAGAGAATGCGACTAATTATCGTGTTTTGTGAGCAAAATTGTATAATCTAGATAATTTAACTTTCAAAAATTCTTCAATTGACAGTAAACTTCTTGAATGAGCAAAAAATAAAATTAAGAAAAGATTTGATGATTTACAAAATATATTGGGAGTTGTGAAAACTCAGTTAAATACTCTCGAAAGCATACTTACTGAGAACGAAACTCCATTAGAAATGTTCCTAGCACAAAATAGTATGAGTGAAGTTATCGATAAATCATTCCCAATCTTTTTGAGGGATTATAACAAATTATATGAAACAATAGAAAAAAAATACTGACCAATATCTCCTTTCAGTACCTTCCATGATCGGATAAATAAATACAAAAATAATGAGCAAGTTCTTCCTTGAATTATAAATTATGTTGGTATCTTATTTAAGTCTTACCAAGACGAACACACGCAAAAACTAGAATGAACATATATTGAATCTACTGATCTTGAATGATTTGGAGAATTGAAAGATAATTTGGCCAAAACAGAAAAAATGATTATTGAGAGAATTAAAGAGAAATAATCTATGAATTAGGTAAAATAATAATACAGGTGCGTGGCATATAAATACCGCTTTCTACCAAGGGTAGGTATAATTTGTTAGAATGTAAGTATTGTGGATATAAAGATATGCGTTGCCAAAATTGTTTGAAATCAATTTTTTCTTTGTATCCAAAAGGATTCGCGATAGTTACTATTTTTCTTTTTTCATCTATTCCGAGAAGAACGATATAATGAGGATGGTGAATGTTTTTTAATATTAAATCTTTTTTACCGTTTTTTGTCCTGTGTGGATTATCAATGGCATCTCACATATAAGAAAAAATAAGATAAGATCATATCTCTAAAAAATTCTTCACTTCTTTGTAAGAAATAAAATCTTTTCTTGTCGCCGTATATGGTAGATGGTAATCGATCAATATTTCTTGTAGTGCGTTTTGTAATTGCTCTGGAGTGATACCAACATATTCTTTTACCAATCATATCTGAGGAATAAGAGTTTTTTCCATGATATTCTTTTCACTAATTTTCTTGTTTCATTTGTTTTTCAAGATATCATTTATTACCATTTCGCCTGAGCATAAGCCACAAGAATCTATTGTTTTTTGTTTATCTATTTCGAATGTTTGCATGTTTGGTAAAGATATTTTTTTACCATTAAGCTTGGGAATTTTTAGCCATTCTTTTTTATCTATTATTGGTGGCAAATAATGTTCATGCAAATTGCCTACAAGTTGCTCTGAAGTTAATTTTATATTATCAAGAATTTTTGAACTTTTAATAGTTTTATTACTTTTTCTTAAATATAAATTACGCCCACCTGAATCTTGCATGAAAAATTATCGATATAAAGCATATAGATAAATTATATTCAGGATTTTTTATTTTGCAAATTTTATTGACTTTTCTTTATATTTGTATGTAAGCATGGTATAAAACAACAAATCAAAAACATAAATTTAATAAAATGGAAACACAAAAAAAAACAAAAGAAGAAATCATCAATGAATTCAATAATGACAGGAAAAAAGAAATAAAAAGTTTTTTAAGGTGGGAGATCGGATTTGTGATAGCAATTATCATTTCTATCCTTTTTTTACCTGCAAAAATATCTTCGCCAGATACAATGAATTTACTGGATTCATGGAGTGATATGTGGATTATTATGAAATGTTCACTGCCCTATATCTTTGGTTTATTTTTCCTTGGTCTTCTTGCCTATCAAATGGATCTGAAAGAGGTATATGACCCATATTACAAAGCCCAAAGAAGATTGTTTTATTTGTCTAATAAAAAAAGACAAATATTGAAATCCAGAGACATCATAGAAGATGTCACCATCTTGAAAATAATGCTAAAAGATAGACAAGATGCACTTAAGTGGACAGAAGAACATGATATGCCAGAAAAATGGCAAAAACTCTTTGTGAATTGGGCGAAAGAATTAGAAAATATAATAGAACCTCTTGAAATAGAGGATAAAAACTTGGAAGAGGAAGCTAAAAGCATTCAAATTGAAGTAGAGGCATTGAAGACAATCCCTGCATCAAGTTTCTTTCGCTACCTATTTTCTAAAGAATGGTGGTGATACGACCCGAATGATTATAAAATTGAGAATTTAAGTTTAGCGCCTGTGTATGCAGGCGTTTTTTTAAATTTAAAAAAATATATGCAAAAATTAGAATTAAATAATCTATAAATCCTGATTACTAATGCGTAAGGAACGGTCGCGACCGTTCCCTACTATTTGATATAATATAGAAAACTTTTTTCTTTGCTTATCATATTTGCGACAGATTGGATATCTTGAATTTTCAGATTTTTATATTTTTTTAAAGTTTCATCCAAAGTTTCTATTTTGTTATAAATAAGGTACTGAGGTCATAGGAATTTTGACATCTCGTCTGAGGATTCTATTCACATCTGGATTTGTCATTCTGTGTAACCAAGAGCATTTTGAAATTCCTCTGCTGTGAAATTACCATCGGCAATATTTTGGATTTCTTGGAATATTTTTTCTAGACCAAAATCAAATCTTTTTTTATCAATTCAGGCTCTTATTACGAAGACTCCATCGGCTTCGTTGGAATAATGAGTTGCATTAATATAATAGCAAAGTCACTGCTTTTCTCTGATATTCTGGAATAATCTAGAAGACATATTCCCACCAAGAATTGTGGCTAAAACGTTGGCAGCATATCTTCTTTCATCATTTCAATTGAATCCAGGAGAGGAAATAACTAAATGATTTTGCTCTGTTTTCTTATCAAAAAATCAGATTTTCTCTGTTGGTAGATAATTTGGAAATGCAGGTTTATTTATTCTTTTTTTGTCTGGCAAAGAACCGAAATTCTCTGTGATTAATTTTTTTAATTGTTCTAAATTATTTATTCTACCTGCTATCACTATGATCAGATTATCTTTGGAATATAAGTCTTGTTTGTGAGAATTTAATAAATTCTGATCAAAAGATTTTATATTTTCTTCTGTCCCCACGATAGATCGGCCATAGCTATTATCTCCGTAATAATATTCCTGCCATTTGTTGAGAACTAAAGCCATTGGATTATCTTCGTACATTTTGAGTTCTTGAATAACCACTCATTTTTCTCTTTCGAGTTCTTCCTCTGGGAATCTAGCATATATCATCATATCACCTAGAACATCTATTGCCTTGTTAATAAATTCTGGCGCACATTTAACATAATATCAAGCAAATTCTTCTCATGTATAAGCATTGAACATTCAACCAAATTTATCAACAGCTTGTGCAACTGCATGTGGAGTTGGATATTTTTTTCCTCATTTGAAAAATAAATGTTCAAGAAAATGACTGATCCCATTATTTTTTTTGGTTTCGTAAATACTTCATGCTTTACACATTATCTCTACTGTGGTTGAATTCGCATCTTGCATTGGAGCAAAAACACAATCTATTCATGCAACTTTTAGAATATCGTATTTCATTGGTTTGGAATAAAATAAGTCAAATAAAAATTATTTTTGTACTTTCAGAGACTCTTTGTGAATGAAATTGTAAATCTTATGTATAAAATCAGCCTTCATTCATTTACTTCTAGCTAAGGCCATCAGTTTAGCTAGTCTTTTTAGAAATATCTGCAGTTGAAAAATAGGTATGTTTTCTTTCTTTTTAATCTCTCAAATTTTATGAATCAAGGAAAGTCTTTTGTATAAAATATTTATCAGTTCTTCATCTATCTTGAATAGTTTGCTTCTTAAATTATCCAATTCAGTCATTTGCAATTCTTTAAAAAAAAATAAATTCGTTCGCCTGTGCGAAGATAGCTTTTTATAGCTATTTTATGTTTTAATACAATAGAATGATCCACAAAGAATGTATTGACAAATTAGATTTTTGGAATATAATCCATAACAGGATTTAATCCCTAAAAAAACTAATGGATTTTAGATCAGTTCGCAATAAGTACCTAGCATTTAACACAACTAGTGGTATGGTGATAGTTGGGCTTCTGGGTCTTTTTTTGTTTCTTGGGCAAGGTTTTGCTTATCAAGAGACTAATATTAATGATCTAGATTATTCAGACACCATAAATTCCAATTATATTGCATGAGATAAGGATTTATCTGAACTTGGTCAAAGAATTTCTACTAGATTGAAATGAGTTTTGGGTGAATTATTCTGATTGATTGGCAAAAAGGCATTAGGCTCTATATCTCTTAATACCACAGCCTCAAATGATAGTACGACATCTCAGTTATCAAATAATGATCAGCAGAATTATTTCCAAGACATACAGGATAGTCCTTATAAAGACTATATTAATGTATTAGCGGAAAAGGGAATTATAAAATGATGCGGAAATAGTAAATTTTACCCAGAAAATTTTACTCGTTTGGGTGATTTTCTTAAGGTAACTATCGATATTTATCGTTTAAAAAAGTGATATGACATAAATAGTAATGAGTGATTGACTAGTAAAGAATATTTTTCATGAATGAAATTATGAAATTTGAATAAATATATCAATACTGCATATCAGTTGTGACTTCTTTATTGAATGGATGGGATAAAAGATCAAAGTATTGAGTTCGAGCAATTTAATACTGCCGATAATATAAATCAGATTTTGACTAATGTTTCTGCTAAATTTCCATCAATAATTCAGTTTAAACCCCTTATAAGTGAGAATGAGATTATTAGAAGATGAGAATGTGCAAAACATATGGTGCAAGTATTTGGTTTAATTTGATCAAATAATAACGTTCTGTTAGACAATAAAATAGGTATCCAATTTACAGATATAAGTGGCAATCCAAATGAGGATGAAATTGCGTTATTGGGTGGGCTAGGAATTACAAATACTATAAATGATCAATTCTATCCCAATGATTATCTAAAACGTCATGATTTTGTAGTAATGCTTGTAAATGCATATCTTTATTCCAAATGATTGGACGCTAGTCAGTTACCTATTTATGATAATAGTATCCTGGATGTAGATAACGATGTTGACTATTCCCCTTTTATGGAGTTTGCTGAAAATAATTGACGATTGGATTATCTTTTTGTTAGTCAGAAATCTCAAAATCAGATAAATCCTGATTGGAATATAAAAAAAGATGAGGTTTATCATGTCCTTTCTCAAGTGAATAATGTTAAGATATTATATGAAGATAAAAATAGTGATCAATATATGACAAGAAGTGATTTCGCAAAAGCTTTGGTAGCTGTATTTGAAATAACAGAGAATAACACACAAGGCACTGGCTGAATAGATACTCAAACCCTATATTCCCTGCTTTGAAATCTCAAGAATTTATTGGCAAATATATAATAAATTTTCTTAGTTGAAAATTTGACAAAAAAAAAGATCTGGTTATAATTAAATAATCAGATTTTTATGATTGAATTTAGGGTATTTTATTAACTAATTATAAGGTTATGGACAGCTTTGAAAAAATGAAACGGCATCATAGATTGGGATGACATATCAAAAGACATTCCAAGAATTTTGCTAATCATATGAAAAAACATCACCGTAAATATATCCTATGAGGTATATGATGAGCATTAGTATTTAAATTATTTACTCTTATTATCGCTAGTGGTGGAATATATCATTATGCTCAAAGTAATGCAACAAAAGCTGATTTTGAATCTGGGGTAACTATAACTGTCTCTTGTGTATGATTGTTCGATAACTCACACTATTTTGGAAATTCAACAAGTTATGATATAAATCAAACCGATTGAGTACCAAGCCAATATGCAATTTATAGCTCCTTGGCAACAGAGTGAACCTGCGAATTTAGCTGTAATGATGGATATACACGAGGCGGAGCTAGTTGTGATTTAGATACTCCAACGACTCAAACTGGTAGCTGTGTTTGATTACCAAACAATGCACATTACTTTTGAAATACAATAGATTATATAATCACTCAAACCGTAGCTACTTGATGACGAGAGCCCACATTGAATGCAAGTCATAATGCCTGAGTAACAGAAGGAACTTGTGAATTTAGTTGTGATAGTAATTATGTTTGGAGCGGCGAAGCTTGTTCTCTACAAGAAAATAACACAGGATCTTGAGATTATAATGAAGAGAATACCATAACGACATGAGCTTGTACAAACCTTGCTTCTAATGCACATTTCTATGGAAACACGACTAACTATATAGTTACTCTTTCATGATGATTACCTAGTTTAATTTGAACTTATACTGGCTGAACATTAATTGAATGAATTTGTGAGTATAATTGTAATACTGATTATACTTGGAGTGGAGATGCTTGTGTAGAAGATGGCTCATTCAATGAGAATGTAAATAACACATGAAATGATCAAACATGAAATGTTTGTAGTACATGATTGACACTAAATAATCCTTTGAACTGAAGTTTTGTTGGTGGTATATTTAGCATTCAACGAACATCTTGTAATATAACAACATTTGTTATAGATTTATGGGATCATAATAGCCAATGGCTAAATATATGAACCGTTAACTGAGCAACACAGACTTGATTGGTTCGAGATTCAAAATTATTGGCATGAATTTATGATGCTTGATGAATTTTGTTATCTGGATTTTATACTGTGACATGAAATAATCCTTTCACATGAAGCTACACATGACTATATACAAGTTACTCAAGCTGATATAAAATTAGAATAACAGATCAAAATGGTAATATCGTTTACTCTTGATGAACATTTACGATAGATAATCTTTTACCAACATTGAGTAATATCACTTTCCAAACACTTGCAAACACAACTGGATATGTGTGATTGGGGACAACCGTGAAGCTTTCTTTCGTTGCTAATGAGCCATTGACTGGACTTGTGGTAAATATTGGATGAACTGGAGCTATTTTGTTTTATCAATCTGGATTAAATTACGTATTTACACAAACATTATCAAATCAAAATACTGAATGAAATCTGACTTATAATATTTCTTTCTCAGACTTTATTGGAAATACCGGATATGTAACAAATGATGGAGAGCTAATCTTTGATAAGACTGTTCCAAGCATAACATGACTGACTTTTGTTTGATCTTATACTGGTATGACAGTTAGATTTATCTCTTCAGAAAACACAAAATATATAATAAAATATCGACCAAGCAATCAAAGTTCTTCATGAGCAAAAACATTTACAAGCACACAATATCTTGTAAATCAAAGTTATTTTGCTACAGGATTAAGCAGGTTGGTAACATACAAATTTAATGTCACAGTATTGGATATGACATACAATAATATTTTGGTGACTGGGTCTTTTTACTTTACATCAACATGAGTTCATCTAGCTTATAATATCACATCATGAACAGTTATAAGTACACCATCTGTTGTGACATGAAGTTTAGTGACATTGGCAGTAACACTTAGAAATGAAATAGAAAAATTCAATTCTTGTAGATCAGCATTAGATTATGATATTATGAATATAACAATTGGCAGAAGTAAATATAGATTGGAAATGCCGAAATTCCAAAAGTCATACGTTAAGAAAATAGTGTCGGCTTTTGCTCTCTTAATAATTGATAAAGTAGAATGAAACAAGAGTTTAACTAACGGCGAAATAGAAGAGATTACAAAGAAATTTGATAACTTCTTGATCGTGTTGAAGCTGATAAGGGACGATGATAATGAATGTAAACAGAATTTATCTAACTATCATATCTTGCAATTTCAAAAGGCGTTAGAAGAATATAAATTATACTTTAAATAAAAAAAATAAAGCTGAATGCTGAAAGCTTAATGCTGAATGCCTTATTTTTAACTTTCTAATTTTTTTCTCTTGCTAACTTTTAACTCTCTCAGATTCTCTGAGATTTTCTCGATGGAAATAAAGGTATGTTTTGAAATTCCAAGTTTTGAAATAAATTTGGGTCGTTCAATGACAATATATTCGTGATTTTGAATTTGATCTAAGATTCATTTTTCTACGAGTTCTTCAAATTTGTTTATCCTATACAAATCAATGTGAAGTAATTTATTTTCGTAGGAATTGATATAAGCATATGTTGGACTTTGAACAATGTTTGGGTCGATGCCTAATCAAGCAGCGAATCATTTAGCGAGGATTGTTTTACCAGCGCCAAGTTCTCAATGTAATAATAAAATTTTATGCTTTTGGGCAAGAGATTTTCAGAAATGAATCATATCTTGAGCTGAACGAATTTTCATAATTAAACTTTAAAAATTATAAATGATTTAACTTTTTAACAAACCCCCTTAATCCCCCTTAACAGGGGGATAGACTTCCTCCCTGTTAAGGGAGGTGCCGAACGAAAGTGAGGCGGTGGGTTTGTTTTTTCTTATCTTGTATTTTATATCAAAAATTCTATACATATCAACGTTTATTATTTTTTTTGTTTGCATGAAATTTTTCTTGATTGATGGATCGAGTTTCCTTTATAGAGCTTATTACGCCTTCCCGCAATTATCAGATAAGGACTGACATAATGTGAATGTTGTTTACGGATTCTTCCGTATGTTTTTGAAAATTATGCAAGAGAAACCAGAATATCTTGTGATTACTCGAGATGCTCCAACAAAAACGCAAAGGCATGATGAATATCCTGAATATAAAGCCAACAGAAAAAAAATGGATGATGATTTCAAAAATCAAGTCCCTGTGACCAAGGATATTGTTGAGAAATTAGGAATACCAAATCTCGTAATGCCAGGTTATGAAGCCGATGATATCATCTACACTTTGGTAGAGAAATATAGCAAAGATAAGAATCTGATTATAGATATTTATTCTTCAGACAAAGACTTGAAACAACTTTTGGATGATAATGTTTTTTGTTTGGATGCGATGAAATGAGTCAGGACTGATACGAAATTATTTTTGCAGGAATTTATGTTTGAACCGAAATATATTCTAGACTATCTTGCTTTGGTTGGTGATGCTTCTGATAATATAAAAGGAATTAATGGGATCTGACCGAAGAAGGCTTCTGATCTAATAAAAAAGTATCAGACCATAGACAATATTTACGCTCATATCGATGAAATAAGTGGAGAAGTGAAAGAGAAATTAGTAAATGAGAAAGAAGCTGCGTACAAAAGTAGAGATTTAATTGTGTTAAGAAAAATTGATGAAGTAGAAAAATATAATCTTGATAATTTCAAAATGGAAATCGATTTTGAAAAATTTAAAAAAGTATTGGCTGGAGAATATGGATTTGCTTCGTTTGAAAAATGATTGGATGATTTGAAAAAGAAATTATATTTGCCACAACAGACGGGGCTGTTCTAGAAATGATAAATTAGAAATGTTGAATTAGAAATTAAATGTAGAGACACGCCATCCCGCATTCCCGGGACAGGTAGCATGTCTCATTTTGGAATACGATAAATTAGACACACGATCGTGTGTCTCTACGAAAATAAATAAAAATTAAATTTAATAAATTAGACGCGATAAATCTCCGTCTCTACGAAATTATTTTCGCTGTTTCTTGTGCTATCATCAATTCTTCATTAGTAGGGATTACTACAATTTTAACTTTACAGCTGGAAGTTAACCAAGCTAGTCTGGAAATTAAAATTTTTCTTATCATTGCATTACCTTCCATCATTCATCCTGTAAGAATAATCACATCTAACCCATTCATCAATGAAACATAAGCTCAAATATATTTCACGATACAGTTGATATACATGTCCAGAGCAAGTTTACACCTAGGATTTCATTTTTTGATACCAGCTAAAATATCTCTCATATCGTTGGAGATTCATGAAATTCACAAAAGTCAGCTTTGGTTATTTAAAATTTTTTCAATCTGATCGGCATTTAATTTTTCTTTTTTCATGATGTAAGGAATTATTCCTGGATCAATACTTCCTGATCTTGTTCACATCATTAGTCATTCAATCGGTGTCATTCACATAGAAGTTTCCACTACCCTACCAGACGAAATAGCTGTGATGCTAGCTCCGTTACCGATGTGACAAGTTATAATCTTTAATTTTGAATTATGAATTATGAATGTTGAATTAGAGGAAAGAAATTTTTCGTAAACGTATTGATGAGAAGTTCAGTGAAAACCATATCTTCTGATTTTATATTTAGAGAAATATTTGTATGGAATAGCATAAATATAATTAGCTGGCTTCATTGTCTGGTGAAATGCCGTATCGAAAACCGCTATTTGTGGGACTGATGGAGCAAGTTTTTGGCAAGCGAGAATCCCCGCTAGATTAGGTGGATTATGAAGAGGTGCTAGTTCACAACATTTTCTGATTTGAGCTATGACTTGGGAATTGATGCGAACAGATTTACTAAAAATTTCTCATCCATGGACTACTCTATGTCCGATAGCAGATAAATCTTTGATGGATTTCAGGATTTTATGTTTTTTCAAAAGCAAATCTAAAACAGTCTGAACAGCAATCGTGTGGGTAGGAAAATTCTTTTTCAGATTAAATTTTTTTCAATTAATTTCATAATTCAGAAATGATCAGGCAATTCAGATTCTTTCAACATTTCATTTGGTTAGAATCTTGTTTTTTTTTATATCGAAAAGTTGGTATTTGAGTGATGAGCTTCAGGAATTGAGAACGAGAATTAACATTTAAGAAATTATAAATGATAAATGATTTTGTCATTTCGACCGAATGAACAAAGTGAATGAGTGGAGAAATCGCTTAAATATAATAAAGGGATTCCTCCACGTTGGTCGGAATGACACATTATGGATTTAATATAAATTTTATTTCAGAAAAAACAATCTGAATAATATTTTGTTATGAATCGCTAAAAAAACAATATAACTTGACTTTATGCTCAAAATATTTATATTCAAGTTAACAATAAAAATAAAATAACATGACAAAAATTGAATATAACGAGCTAAGATATAAGCTCGAGACAAGACAAAATAGGTATTTATTCTACCGGTTGATTATTTGTTTCGTGTTGGCAGTTCCATTGGCTTTTTTAATGAAATTTTTAACAAAAAATGAATTAGATGCTTTGTTTATTTCTTGGTTGATATTTATTTTGGGACTTTTCCTTATTCTTGGTACCAGCCAATGGAATAGAAGAATTAATCAGCTTGAGGAGCTTTATAAAAGCAACACTTCATATGCAGTAGCCTTTGAAATACTTAGGCTGGGATACGAACCGCCGTCAAAAGAAGATAAATAATTTTCAATCTACTGAATATATTTATTCAGAGTTCTGCTTGATAACTCAGGCAGTTTTTTTTTAATTTTGTTTCAGAAAAAACAATCTGAATATATTTGCTTGAAAAAATGAAATGGAATCACTATCAATAATTAGATTATAGATTTATTTTTAAAAGAAATAAATGAAAAAATTTTTGATAACTACTCCTATTTATTATCCCAATTGATATCCTCATATAGGTCATGCGTATAGTTCTTTCATAGCTGACTTTTATGCTAGATACAAAAGATTGATTGGTTATGATGTTAAATTCTCTACTGGAAATGATGAGAATAGTCAGAAGAATTTACAAAAGGCCGAAGATGAATGAAAAAATATAATAGAATATTTGGATGAGATGGCTGAGAAATGGAAAACCGTTTGGAACGATTTAGAGATAAGTTTTACTGATTTTATAAGAACGACTCAGAAAGACCACAAAAAATTGGTACAAAAAGTTCTGGATATAACATACAAAAAATGAGATATCTATGAATGAGAATATAAATGATATTATTGTGTGGGTTGCGAAGGTTTCAAAACGGAAAAAGATTTGATTCTGAATGAGAGGCAAGAGTTGGTTTGCCCTGACCATATGACTAAACCAGAAATCCTGACTGAGAAAAATTGGTTTTTCAGATTAAAAAATTATGAAGATAAAATAAAAAAGTTTTATAAGGATAATCCTGATTTTGTCGTCCCAGATTACAGATTTAATGAGGTTAAATCTTTTGTTAACAGTGGATTAGAAGATTTCTCTGTCTCAAGGGAAACAAATAAATTCTGAATTCCTTTACCTTTTGATAAAAAGCAAGTAACTTATGTTCGATATGATGCTTTGTTTAATTATGTAACTGTTGCACAAGAAGGTGCTTTTTGGAATGATGAAACTGAAATAATTCATGTTTTGGGAAAAGATATTAGCAGATTTCATGCTGTTTTCTGGCCAGCAATGTTAATGAGCGCAAATCTTCGTGTCCCGAGCAAAGAATATATTACTTGATTTTTTGTAGTTAACTGACAGAAGATGAGTAAATCACTATGAAATATTATCGATCCTGTCGAAATGGTGAAAAAATACGACAGGGATGCTGTGATTTTTAATTTACTTTATGATGTACCTATCGGTGCTGACGGGGATTTCTCTGAAGAGAGAATGGCGAACGTTTTTGAGAGTATGTTGATCGGCTGACGATGAAATTTGGTAAACAGAGTGACAAGTTTATGTAAAAAATATGGCATAACTGCTGGAACTTTCAAAGCTACGAAATTTCAAAACTTCAAATGAGAAGATGAGAATGGATTGGCGGAATTATTTGAGCATGGACTGGATGTACATAAAATTGAAAAAAAATATTTAGATAAAGCTGAATTAAAAGCATATTTGGAAGACCGATATAGGTTGGTTCAGAAAGCGAATGAATTTATTACTAAAGCCGAACCACGAGTAAAATACAAAAATGAAGCAACTAAACAAGATGCTATTTCAGATTTGCAATTTCTTCTTTATGTTGTGAAAAATTTGGCTTTGCTATCAGCGCCTATACTTATTAATGGATTCAAAAAAATTCAAGGAATTTTATGAAATGAAGAATTAAATAAAATCGATAGCGGTAAAAATGTTATCGAAGAAAATATTTTCAAGGAAGTTTTTGATATGGAAAGCTTTAATGTGAATCTAAATCCAGAAATAATATACCAGAAAAAAGAATAATCGACCGTAGATAAACATTGATAAACGTTGATAAACAATTGACAAATCTACCACCTTACTTTACTTTCAACAAAGAGGGAGAAAATAATAAAAAGTTAAAAGGACTTGACTTTTTATATTAAAAACGTATAAAATTAGTGGTTTTTATATGTTAATTTTTGTGATGAATAGATTTTGAAAATTAGAATTCCCCTCTTCCTCGGATATAAGATGACGGGGTTTACCAACTATAAGGACGAATTTACTTCATTTATTCAGATTACGTGGCAAATATACAAAGTATACATTAGATCCAAATTACAAATGAATTAATATTTATCCAGAAATTCTCTATAGATTACAATCAAATAAAACATGACTTGATTGAAATTTTGGACTTTATGGAAATTTATGAATCACAGACTGAAAATTTATATATACAACTATAAAAGAAAAAAATAATGCTAAATGGGAGTGAAGTATAAAATGATGTATAGATAATCCTTTAGATTTAGATGATCCTGATCAGAAGCCAACTAATATTGAGCATATTGAACACGATTGAAAAGATTATTTTCTATTGTTTTTTGTCTGAGAAAGTTTGCAACCATGAAATGCTAGAGAAAACATACTTTTGGTAGAGTTAGATCCAAAAAATAATAATATGTCAGTAAAAAAAGTTCATAGTATACAGTTTTCTGATGAGAGGTATATAAATGTGATCAATAATTGACTACCAGGAATTGAAATAAAATACTCATATACAGATAAAGGAGAAGACATGGATCCTTCGATTATTCATCTACCATGAGAAAAAAGTGACTCAAAAACTTTTGATAAAATAGATACTATTGATATTAATGGTAAGGTAACAGAGAACACTTTTCCTCATAAATAAGATAGTGAAGTGGAATTACTTAAAAATTAATCCAAAAGACCATATAAAATCAGATTTTCTACATTTGCGTTTGTTCTCATCATTTTTTTGACTTTGAGTCGTCTAGCTCCTTGTGAAGTTAGTCAATGCTGTGTACAATAAGAAATTCGACCATCTAAAAATGAAATAAATGATCAACTATTATGTAAATCCGTCAGTATGGAATGCGACTGATGGAGATTTTTTCAACTTGGGAGAAGTTTAACTAATTTCATGAAATTATCCTGTAACTCTTCGTCTTCTGACAGGATTTTGTCTAAACGTACAAGGACTCATGGTCTTCACATTGCCATATTGCAAGCAAACTCTCTTAGCTCAGGGTTGTCGGGAAATAAATTATTTTCATCAGCGAATTTTTCAAGTTCTTGGTAACTTAATTCATGAAATTTAATCAGAACAGCTCTAGAAATAATGGTATCCAAAAGCTGAGATTGGTGTGAGGTAGTTGCTATGATAAGTTTGCCAGGCATTGGCTCTTCGCAAGTTTTGAGAAATGCATTAGCTGCAGCATCATTCATTCTTTCTATGTTTTCAAGTAGGACTATTTTTGTCTTACCCATTCCTGATTGTTGCAATCGTAAGTTAACCTCTCTTATTCATAAGTCTTCATACGTTTCTTCTTTAGATATTTTCACAAAACGTTTTTTTTCAGTTTGGGGAGCTTCAACTTTGAGAACACGTTTTTTTCATATTAAATCAGTTAAATCCTTTTCCTGTCGATCATTAAGATCTTTGATGTGTAAAAAATTACTTATAAAAAACTGACCAAGAATTTCTTTTGCTATCTCTTGAACCACGATAGATTTACCAATATTGGCTGGTCAAGTTAGAATAAGAAAATGAGGAGCATCTGTTTTGCCGGAAAGAAATATATCAATGTATTTTCTTAGTAGTGCTATGCTATCTTGATTACCGATGATCATAGAAATAATTTGAAATAAAGTGACGTGATGATATTGTTTGAATTTAATTTTTCAAGCAATTTAAAATTCTTGTAGAGACATGCCATCCCGGTGAAATACCGAGGACAGGTAGCGTGTCTCATTTTTGAATATGATAAATTAGACACACGATCGTGTGTCTCTACGAAATGAAAATATTTTTTCGTAAAAATAAATTTAAAATTTCTCACAAACTAGAATATATCCGATCAAATCTTTTGACTCATGGACTGGGAAGGCGTTAGTTCGAAAGAAATTAGCAACTGATATGGATTTTAAGTCCCCTACCCTATGATTAAATAATCTGATTTTAAATTTTTCTTTTCATTTTTTCCGAATGAATTCACGTCTTTGTAAGAAATGTCAGATAATCAATCTTCATCATGGACGTAGAATTCTATAAACTTCTGAGAAAAAATTTTCAAGATCGGCAATATGTTCAAGAACAAAAAAGCTGGTTGCTAAATCGAAAGAATCGTTTTCAAATGGGAGTGGCGTTTCTAAATCACAGACAATTTTCTCGACATTCTTTCATGGATGACGAGATAATAATTTGGATGAGATATCACAAGCCACATATTTTTCTGGATTTAGTTTGTTTAAATATTTGTAAAGTCTTCAGTCCCCTGCTCATAAATCAATGATACTTAAATTCTTTTCGTCTCTTGGGAGAAATCTTGTAAAAGTTCATTTTTCGAAACTATCCAAATGATCGTGAAAATCGTGATACTGATCAGAAACTAAATCGTATCAAATTTGTGGGTCAAGGATAGATATATGAGAGGAATCGTATCACATCAGAAAATTATTTATGAGATTGTTAGTTTAAAAAAATTTCTTTTCAGATTCTTCTGAATTTTTTTCGTGAGACTTATTGAGATATGGTTGCATTTTTTCTTCTATGTTTTGGTTAGGTGGTTGTAGAAATTTATTTAGTTCAGTTGATTTTTCAGCGGCTTTTTTGAGATGAACATAATACTTACTAAGTTCTGAAACGACATCAGATAATTCATCATTTTTGTCTAATAATTCAGAAGTTTTTGCTTTGAGGATGGCATTTTGTTGTACGAATTCATCTAGTTCTCAACTAAGATATTGTATTTCCTTGCTAGCTTCTTTGAGATTGGATCTAAGTTCATTAACAGTATCTCTATGTTGATATCTAAGGTAGAATATAAGATAGCCAATCAATCATCAGATAATGAAACCTAGTAGAACATATCAAGTCATTTTAAAAAAATTATAAATGATAAATGATGAATTATGAATTATATGCATAGTTTTTAATTTTTTCTCAAAAAAAATCAATGATAAAACATACTTTAAAAAAAATCAATTATTTTATTTTATCAGCTTTAGCTACAACAAAAAAACTCCCCATTCCTAGGAGAGGGAGTTTTTCGAAAGCTTGTTAATATATTATATTTTTTTAACAGCAGCTTTGAAGTCTGATCCAGCCTTGAAAGTAACAACTCTCATTGCAGGGATGTTAATTGTTTGTGAAGGGTTTTGTGGATTAACTCCTTTTCTAGCTTTTCTTTTTGAAGCTCTGAATGTTCCGAATCCTTGAAGTCTTACTTCTCAACCTTTCTTAACTCCAGCGATAATAATTTTGATGAAAGAGTTAACTAGTTCTGATGCTAGTTTCTTTGATACTCCAAGTTCTTCTGCAAGACTTGAAATAAGAGCAGTTTTAGTCATTTTACAAATAATTATTAAATAAAAGAATTGATTTGTACGGACATCATATTAGTATAGCGCAAATCTATTTCAAGAGATTTTTCAATAAACTAAGGCATTTTGAGCGATTTACGAATTTGTGGCTTGACAACTATCGTTTATTTATGTCCCCCTGGTGTTGTTTGGCAACTTAGGGTTGACATTTAAAAAAATAATTTTACGAATCTGACTCAAGAATATTTTTGAGATATTTGATAGCTCTAGATATTTTTTGTCTAATATTATCGTTGGAGATTCACATGATTATAGCTATTTCTTCATGTGATTTTTCTTCTATGAATTTGAAATATATAATATCCTTACTTAGATCATCTAGCTTCTTGATGGCTTTTTGGATTTGTTCAAATTTATAATCATTCTCTATGAGACTTGTGAGATCGGTTTCATCCATTAAGTTTTCTGAAAAATCATTTTCCTCATCTTTGGAAAGTGTAGTGAATGGTAAATCTTTTGATTTTTTGAAATGATCTTTGATAATGTTTTTGAATATGGTTCGAAAGTATGCTGTGAAGGATAATTTCTCATCATAACTTTTGATCGCTTCTCGTCGTTTTACGTAGAAATCTGAAATAATATCTTCGACATCTTGTTTGGGCAAAAAATAATTGGCATTGATGTAACGGAAAAAAGTGTCCACCGTTTGCAAATAGAAAGCATTGAAAGCATTGTGGTCTTGTTGTTTAAGTTTCTTGATTAATTCTTTATCAAATTCTAACATATTGTTTTCTGTTCTATACAAAAAAATGCGCGAGTTATTTTATCTATTAGTCGTGGTTTTTCAAATTAAATTTTGTTGTAAAAATTTTTCTTTTCGTTATATACTTTAATATCAAATAAAGCTTAAATGATTAATTTTTTTAAAATATAAAAAAAAACTGATGATAAAGACGTCTATTGGGTTTTCTGGCCCAGCATGAACCGGTATTAATACTTCATGAATTTTTCTTGGGAAACTTTTGGCTGGAAAATGATATAATATATTGGGAGATAAAGAATATGCCTCTATAATAAAATGAGACAACAATAATTTCTTCTTGTATATATCTGATGAAAACTTTTTTATATCTAAATATATAAATTATTTTTTTGCATGGGATAATCTGGCCGTAGAGAAAAATAAAAAAATTTACGATTTGGACAACGTTTACGATATTTCCAAATGTGAATGTAAATACAAGAATACCTTTGCTTTTGGATCAGCTTTGAAACTTTTGGGAATAGATCTAGATGAATGAAAAAAATTCCTTGAAAATGAATTTACTGGAGATATTTTAAATCAGAATTTTATAGATATTCAAAAATGATATGATTGGATAGAAAAAAGCATTATAAATCTGACTAAAAATATCGATAAGCCAAAACAGCTTATGTTTGGAAATGAAGTTGTCTGAAAATGAGCAATCAAGAGCTGAATGGATTTCTATGCTGCATATCCAATGACTCCGGCATCATCATTAATCGATGTAATTCAAAATCAGATTACAGAAGATTTAAAAAAATGATTACAGAAGATAATCTTTTTTCAGTGAGAAGATGAGATAGCTGTAAGTATGGCAATGTTGGGAGCAAAATTTGGAGGTAAAAGAGCAATGTGTGGAACAAGTGGTTGATGATTTGCATTAATGACTGAAAGTATTTCATTCTCCAATCAAGCTGAAATATGATGAGTCTATATTTTATCTCAACGTGATGGACCAAGCACTTGAACTCCAACATTTACCTGACAAGGAGATTTGAACTATGCATTGAATGCAAGCTTCGGAGATACATTTCCAATCGTCTTAGCTCCGTCAACTTTTCAGGAGTGATATAATTTAATTTGAAAAGCGTTGAATTGGTCTGATATTTATCAGCACCCTATCATTTTCTTGATAGATAAACAATTCTCTGAATGATATCTAAGTGTAGATACTGATAGTTTGATAGCAGAAAAGGTAAATGGGGGAAAGTTATTAAATAAATGACAAGAATGATACAAAAGATATGAAAATGCAGACGACGGTATTTCTCCGTACGTTTTACCATGAACTGAGAATGGCGAATTTATTGCTAGCTCTTATGAACATGATGAATATGGTGCTACAAATGAGGATCCAGAGATTAAAAAAATGATCCAAGATAAAAGATGGAGAAAAATGGATACGTTTGTGAAAAATGAATTTAATGATAATTTCCGATGATATGATATTATCAATCCTGACGCGGAGGAATTCTATGTGACATTTGGATTCAATAGATATGTTTTGGAAGATGTTCTGAATTCAAATGTCATCCTGAGTGAAACGAAGGATATAAATAAAAAAAAGTTATATTCTTCGGCTATGCCTCAGAATGACAAGAAAAAATGATTAATAGTAATTAAAGTTTTACAACCTTTGGATATGAGACTGAAAGAATTTTTGGATAAATTTAATGAAAGAATAAAGAGCCTGCCTACCGGACAGGCAGGTCTGACTTTTGTTGAAATGAATTATTCCTGACAATTGCAGGAGCTTGTAACAAATAAATGTTTATTAAATGACGCCAAACGAGAATGAAAAATAAAAAGTTTTAGAAAATATACGCTTTATCCGATATTCGCAGAAGAAATTATTTGATAATAATGTAGATATAGACAAATCCTCCTTCATTTCCTCCTTTATCAAGGAGGCCCTTAACAAAAAATTTGTCTCCCTTGATAAAGGGAGTACCCGAACCTGCCTGCGGTAGGCAGGCGAATGTGAGGGGGAGGGATTTGTTAAAAATTATAAAAAAAGCGAGCCTGAGACAGGTCGCAAAAGAATAATTGAGTTAATGTTTGTTTATATTCCGCGGTATTCGATTTCGGCCATTGGAGGGATAAAAAGGCATGCTTCAATGACGATGAATATAATAACTGCGAATGCTGATAATCCATGGGAATCAATCCATCCTAGCCATAAAGGCAAAGCTATGAAATTGGCATCGATTGCCACAATCATGAGTCCCGCTAATATCAGTATTGCAAAGAATGCAAATAGCTTGATAGAGAGGAACAAACCGATTTCTTTGATTAATCTACGCATAATGTTGTTTTTATTGATTGGGTTGCTTTCTTGTTGCGCGTTTTGCTAAGAACATTAACCAGAAGCATAATATACCACCTAAAACAGATAATACACTAAGTATTTTATTACATATTAATGGAAGTTTCGTGATTTCTTCGCCCCATATATTTGAATAGAAGAATCCTAATATTCCACCTATTATAAGAGTTAATCCTATCCCATAAATTGCAAATATAAGTATCGTTATGTTGGGAATAACAAAAAACGATGTTGAATTTACAGATTGACTTGAATTATTTTGTTCCATTTTGTTTATATTTTGTTGTGTGTTTTGTAATTATTTATAATTAAAAGTCAAGTATGAAATCTGATTATACATTCTCATCTGATAAAGGTAATTATCCGTTTCAGGATATGGTAAAAGCTGATGAAATTGCTGAAAAATTTTTTCATACTGATAATGATCCGGATCAGCTTAAAATTAATATAAAAAATGATAAAAGAATTTATGCTAAATTCCGTGAATGTGAAAATGTAATAAAGTACAAAAATCAGGTTATCGGAGAAACGTTTATACTACCCTGCACAAAAAAAATTATGAATGAATTCTTGGAAAATAAAATCACTGAAGCGGAAATGTTTGAGAAAATAATGAAAAATGTGACTTACAAAAATTTTGATTGTGTTTATCTTTGCTTAGCTGATGTTGAGCCAAAACATAGATGAAAATGACTTGCGACTAATGGTTGGTTAAAGACCATTATCCCATTAATAAAAAGTAAATCAAATCTGGTTTTATTCGGCCGAACTTTTAGTAAAAAGTGAGATGACTTATTAAAAAGTACAGCTAAGATATTGAAATTGAAACTGTTACTAAAAAGACATTAAATAATAGTCATCAAGTCAAAAATAATTATTTGTTGTAGAGACATACCGCTGGTATGTCTAAGACACGCCTCAGCGTGTCTCTACCAATTAAAATTCTTTTAAAAATTTAAAATAAAAAAATGAGAACCTGACTTACTAAAATCCAACGATGTCCTTGATGTGGAAATTTTCTAATTCATCTAGCGATCAAAAATGCTATCAAACAGTTGTGAATCCCGAAAAATAAATTAGTAGTACTGACATGAATTTGATGTGGAAGCAAAATGAGTCAGTATATTGATAGTTATGGCGTAGAAACTTTGCATGGTAGATCTTTACCTTTTGCGACTGGAGTGAAATTAGCAAATCAGGATCTTACTGTGATAGCTTTATGATGAGATGGTGATGGCTATGGAATATGAGTGGGACATTTTCTGCATTCTTGTAGAAGGAATATTAATCTGACTTATATTGTTTGTGATAATGAAAATTATGGATTGACTACTGGTCAAGCTTCACCGACTACTCCACTGGATGTGAAAACTAAATCCACTCCTGATGGGAATCATGTTAAACCTTTTGATCCAATCGAGCTTGCTAAATCTGCTGGATGTTGATATACAATGCAGGTGAATGATAAAGATATAAAATGACTAACTAAAGCCATTGTAGACGCAATACAATATGAATGATTCGCACATATAAATGTAAACCAAGAATGTCCTTCACGAAGAAGATGGTAGGCTTGACATTTGATGTAAAATTTCTATAAAAGTAACTCAAACAAAAAATAAAAAAATATGAACGAAAAAATTGTAAATAAAATTGGATGGTTTGCGTCTTTTATGGCAATTTCTATGTATTTTTCATACATAGATCAAATTAGGTTAAATCTTTCTGGACAAACAGGATCAATAATTTTACCAATTATAGTTACTATCAATTGTACAGCTTGGGTTCTTTATGGCTCACTAAAACCAAGAAAGAAAGATTGGCCAATTATTGTTTGCAATGCACCAGGAATTATTTTAGGAATTATTACAGCCATTACAGCTATAAGATGGTAGGCTTGACATTTGATGTAAAATTTCTATAAAGATAAGTCAAATAAAAAAAATAAAAAAAATGAATATTACAATTGAAGATGCAAATGAGCTTATTGCAAAAGCAAGAGAAATTATTGATAAAAACAATGAGGATCCTTCAAGTTCTATTATTGAGGAGCTTGTTAATAAGCTTGAAAAGGGAGTCTTGGATCATGACTTTGATGGAGAAGTCCTTTCTGGTGGGTTAAAAGAGGTTTATGAAGATTTGGATGCCGCCGTTGGACCATGACTTACCGTGACTTATAAATTGTATTCAATTATTAATATCCCCGAAAGGGGTTTTTTTAATACTTGAAAATGAATAGCTATTTTTTAATATAAAAAAACTCAATTATTTTACTAAGAGCTATTGGCTAAAGACTAAGGACTAATTTTTATTTTTAAAAATTATCATGTTTCAGATACAATATTCCCCCAATTTGAAATGAGAAATATCAATTTCATGAAGTAAAAATGCCGCTTTGCCAATCGTGGTAGCGAATTATATAATTTGAAATAAAGTTAAACTTTTGAATAAGCCAGGGATAAGTGATGTGATTAATATGGAAAAATTAGCCGATGAATCTATCAAAATTTCCAAAGATTATTTTGATCTAACCAGTGAAAAGGCGACTAAATTTAGAGCGTCAATTCTTCTAATTCCATTTGGACTTATAAAATATGGTAAAGTAATGTTCGTGGGAACTGGTGGATGTAAAATTGGTAAAAGGCCACTAGATAGTTTCGATTATGCTTTGATGAAAGCTGGAATAAAAATTACTCAATGAGAAAATAAAATTTATGAAGTTGTTAGCAAACCCAAAAAGAACATAATGATGCAAGAATTTAGCGTAACTGCCACAGAAGCGCTTTTGACTTATCTCGCATTTGCGAATAATTACGATGAACCGATCAATATTTATCAAATAGCTATCGAACCGCATGTTAGAAATCTGATTGATTTTCTTAATAATTTATGAGCCGACATACATCTGAATGTAGATCATAGTTTGATTGTTAATCCATCTAAAATTAAAATCAAAAATCCTGAATTTAAAATAATATGAGATTACATAGAGGCCGGCACTTATTTTGCTATCGGCGCTTGAGCTGATAATAGCGAGATTACGATAAAAGATTGTGATGTGGATGATTTATCAGCGATTTATAGTGTGGCTGAAAGAGTTGGGATTAATTTCAAAATCTTAGATAAACATACCATTAAAGTAAGTTCGTCAAATAAACAAAATTATAAAGCGATAAATAGATTGGAAATTAGAACTTATCCTGGATTCCCTACTGATCTTCAACCAATATTTGGGACATTATTGACGCAAGCAGATGGAATTTCTAGAATCTTTGAGACATTGTATGAATGAAGATTTGCATATTTAAATGAATTAGAAAATTTATGAGCAAAAATAGAGATACTCAATCCTCATCAAGCGATCGTAATCTGACCAACAAAACTGAGATGATGATATGCAACTTCGACAGATCTTAGATGTGGATGAGCCATGATATTGGCTTGAATTATGGCTAGCGGGACAACTAATGTTTTGGATGAAGAAATAATTGCTAGATGATATGATGATATCGAGAATAAACTTAAATCAATTTGAGTAAAAATAAAAAAAATTTCAGATTAAAAAAATCCCCGATGATCAAAACGCTTAAAAAAGCGATGATGATGGAGATTAGGACTATATAAAGTTTTCAACAGAAGATAGCTGTGAGATAATGGCTTCTTCTATTTTTTTTGTAATGTCAGCGCAAGATTTTGCTTTAATGGTCTCAGGTAGAAATGTGACCGCATCATTATATATTATACAGTTAATGCGACATTTTCTTAACCCTGATGTTAAGGTTATGCGAGCATAATGGAATTTCATGTCATACCTTAACCAAAGCCGGAACCATTTTTGGAGGTTATTGTTATGGAAAGCAAAACGTGGGTTTAACGACAAGATAATAATTCCCGATAATAAGATTAGTCCTACTAATCCTGAAAGATACAGACTAATTTTTGAAAGGAATATCATCATTGCCAGCAGAATAATCGCTGATGAAATAACAAAAAATAAGTTCTTTAAATTTTGTATTTTAAAAGGATTTATTTCTTTGGCAGACGTTTTGAATCCATCCTTTTCTAAGGAATTGATAACTTTATCTGCAAAATTTTTGTTTAACACGATGACTAACTTTTCGAAACCAAGTTCGATAAGAATTTTTTTTAATGTTTTTTCATTAGAATGAAAAGACATTATTTGGTTGTCATATTGTTTCCTTTTCTCTTCATTGAACGAAGTAAATTTAGTTTCTTCACAGGCGGATAATTCTTTCTCTAAATTATAACCCTCTGGGATTATATATCTGGAATCACCCGTACCTTGACCATCTGCTTTATAAAACAGCGAGTAGATTGTCTCCTGTACCCCTTTCGCAAGCCACAATATCTTTTCAAAACCTGAAAGAGGTTGAATTGAATTTTCCATGTTTTTTTATTTTTTTTGATTTTTTTTATTTTTTTTTGGTTCTATCTTATACATATTTAGGATGTAATGTCAAATGTATTTTATGTTTAAATTAGAGCTATAATAAAATTTTTGTTACATTTAATCGACTAATTCGTATATAAAGAAAGATAAAGCGTTGAAATGATAAAACGCTAAAATGGTTTTATAAATTAATTTTTAAAAAAAATGAAGAAAATTTGACTTTTGATTGTGGGCGTAATGGCTCTAGGTTTTATAAATGTTACATTAGCATGAGGAGGAACCTCTTCGTCAACTAATAAGGTTTCTGTTGATCGAGTTGCTCCTATGCAAAATAGCAATGGTGTAAATTATATTTTTGATCAAACTTGAGTAAAAAATTTATTAAATCAGAAAAGCACATTACTTGAGATAAATTGTAATGGGACCTGAGTTTTAAAATCATTAGGATTTGGTGGTTCAGCTTCCAAAATTTTTTCAATAGGACTTACCCAATGAGGTTTCGACTATACTTTCGATGTAAGAAATTGTAGTTTGCGAGGCAGCAAAGTTGATGCCGATTATAATTATACTAAATCATTGACTGAAAAACAGGCTTTGGATTTTGCAGAAAAGCGGATGAAGAATAGCTATCTAAAAGATAAAATATTTTATCAACTAGGTAAGGCTATGGTAATTTATAGAAATAATAATGGTCCTATAGCTTACTGAAGATGATGAGAATGAATGGTTAAAGCAACTTCAAGTTCTATCGATTTGTCTGATATAGAAATAGATGATTCTGATCCACAAAATATTGATCCAGAGTATACATCGTTTAGCATATTATATCCCTATCTTATTAATGGGCAAGAAGTTTGGGAACAATATGGTAACAGAGCCTGAATAACCTTAGAAGTTTCTGCTAATGGAGTTATGAGTTTAAATGCTAGACTTTTACCTTTCAAGTGAATAACAAGAAATTCAGAAAAGCTGACTTTAAATGACATTACAAGAATAATAAATAATGGCTGAAATTCTCCACGACGGTGAGTAACCAAAGAAGTGAAATTTGATAAACCTCAAAAAGTTTTAGTGTTGTTTAATCTTCGGAGAAATAATAAAAATTATCTTTATCTTTCTTCTTGAATAGGACTCAAAACAAATCTTAAAGCCGACCAATATGCACAACAGCCATATACAATGATAATTTCTGATTATAAAATCGGCAATACTACACAATAGAAATAAAATTAGGAATTTGAAATGATAAATGATAAATTAAAGAATAAAAAAAATCCTGATTAGAATTACAGGATTTTTTTGAAATATTTTTTCGTAATAAATTTTAATGCTGATTATTTTTGTTGATATATGCTTGTATTGTCGCTAGTGTTTGAAAATAATGAACATCGATAAGTCTATATGACATGTATCATCTATTGGTTTTGTAGATTGTATAAACCTTACCATTGGGGGCACTGTAAATCAAAGGAGAAAAAGATGTATCAATGGTATGATTCCAAAGATTTTGTGCTGGATTATTTTTATCAATATAAGCATTCAATGCCTGGATGGTTGTGAAATATTTTTTTGTAATAAAATTACTTGCCGTATATCAATTAGTTGTGGATTGAATATAATATATTTTTCAGTTAGGAGCCACATGTCTGTTAACATCAGAATTATTATAAGTTTCATAATCTCAAGAATAAAAATTTATGTTACAGTTACCAGGATTTTTGGCATCTATGTATTTTCTCATAGAATCAAGTGTGGCAAAATAATGAACAACCTTGAATGTAGAAGAATAATAAGCCATCCTTGTATTATCGTAATTGACTATATATTTTTTACAATTTGGAGCTATATGTTCAATTGTGGTCGATGCATTGATAAGGTCTGATAAATATTGTAAATTACAGCTACCCGAGAGATCTATCTGATCCTGTAGCATGCTTTGTAAAGTATTGAAAAAATTTGTGGAGTTGTTTGACCCAGAATAAGTATTTTTGAGAATATTATATATAGCCAAAATTTTTGCTTTATCTCAAGAATATAGATCACACTCATGTCATTGTTCATATGTCTTGAGCAAAAAGTCTGCTTCTCTATTTGCTATTGTTAATGTCGAACTGACCGTTTTATTATATTTTTTACTTGATCTAAGCTTGATTCTCAGTTCATCTCCATTTTGCACTACAGTGCTTGTTCATTTACTCTTACCATTTTTGTATAATGTTCCATTTGTAATGCTTGCTCTAATACCCATCCATTGGTTTAATCATCCTATAGTAATTTCATCAGAGTCGTAATATGTATTTAGATCTGCTCAATTTTTTGCATCGAAAAAGAAATTTTCATCGTCTACGGCATTGAAATAGCCAACAAGGCTTCGTGATGATGTGTGATTGAGTTTATCTACAGCATTTATTTTCCAATAAAATATTCATGTGATTTCATAAAAATCAGGAATTACTACAGAATCTCATGTTACAAATCAGTCTGTTATTATATAATTAAAACTATGGTCCTCTGCTAGAACATAATTGTATCCAGAAATTCATATTCAATTATCTGTGGATCAAGATCGTTCAAATATTGTAAAGAAAACATCTTCTCAATTATATGGATAAATGAGAAGTGGTACGGTTGGGGCGGTTATATCTATATGTAACGAATAAGTAGATGTTAATGTTATTTGATGTCAGGAAGAATCTTGAACAAAAGCACAGAAATATTTATTATTGTTTGTTTCAGTATTTACTGTGACTGACGATGAAAAATTGGAAGTGCTTCAACTATCACAATCGTTAGTATCAGTTACAAATTTATATTTTCTAATCGGGAATGTTCATCAAGTAAAATTAACGGTTATTGTATCTGTCAGAACTCGGCCAGAAGAAACATCATCAGCCAGATTTATATAAGGTAAAGTGACATCAACATTTACAGGATAGGTAGAAAGTAAGGTTTTTCAACTTCCTGAGGCATCTTCTCCATAAGCACAAAAATATAATCAATTATATCAAGTAGTATTTACAGATATACTTCAAGAATAATCTAAGGATGATGAACTATCACATAAGCTTCATGTGCTCACAAATTTGTATTTATTATTATATGTGTTTTCAAAGTTTACTGCTATAGTATCTATGGCTACTGGTCAAGAATCTACTGAACTAGAAAACGAAATATAAGATAAATTAATAGATCCGCTGGAAGCAAGCATGGTAATATTTCATCACAAATCTCTTGCACGAGCACAAATGTATTTACCATTCTGATTATTTCAACTTATAATGAAACTTCATCAATATCATGAGAAGCTAGAGAGAGTTAATCATGTTATACAATCTCATGTGTCGGTAACAAAAGTATATCAACTATAATCATTCGCTCATGAAAAATCTATTTCGATTGTGTTATTTCGATATCATGACGAAGAAGGTCAAGAGATAAACGAGATAATAGGAGGATAAATATCTGGTGTTGTACCAACTGAGAAAGATCAAGTTAACAATCATATAGTAACTACTCAAGTTATCGTTACTCCATAATCAGAGCTTCATGTAAGAAATGCTCGTATTTGATTTCAAGAGTAAACAAGGAATGGTCATACACCAAGATCGATTGCTTGTCATCAAGAATAAGTAGCGATTCGTCATCATGAAATATATGCTCGAACTCAAGTTTCAATACCAGAGACAGTAATCATGCTTCATGTAGAAGTGTTGATTTCTATTCATGTAAAACTTTGAAAGCTGAATGTATCAGGAGTTGAGTCTGGTCATCTAGTAGTCACTAGGAAATATCATGTAGATGATCAATATTGTGCTGTTCAGATATTAATTGCTCATGAAATCATTTGATAATATCAAGTTGCACTGATAATATAAGCTTGAATAGTAAATGGAATTGTAACATTGGTAAATGATGTTCAAATTTGTAATCAATTTACTCAACTAACGACTAATCGTCCAGAGCTATTGCTTGGACTAAGAGTTAATGTTATATTAACCGGTTTGTTGATAGATCAACCTATAGATACGATATTACTTGTATATAAAGTATTAAACTGTCAGTCTGAAATTGTTGTGAAAGTTAAGGTTCATGGATACGTATATCGTACTGCATTAACTTCTCAAATATATTTTCAACTATCATATTGTGAAATAAGTCATGTAACGGTTCATAATACATATCTAGCAGGTGCAATTTGCTTAGAAATCTGATTACCAAATCCAAATCAAATGTTTGTTATAATTGTATCATAAGACTTATATCAAGTTATATTACAACCAGAATCTGGGAATGTAGTAAAGAAAGGATTGTCTGAATATCAAGAATAAATATTAGTGACATAATCACATGATATTGTAGATCAATTGCTAATAAGATTACCATTGCTTCGATCTAATGGGCCACTTGATCATGCCGTCAAGGAAGTTCAACTGATATTTCATCAAGGATTATCAAATAAATTTAAATCTCAATAATATGTGTTACTCGATGAAACATATTCTAAGTTGATTCATACATTATTATTATAAGATCGCACTTTATTTAGAAGATTGGAAGAAGAGTTTTTAAAATAAATTCCATATTGAGAATTATTGTAAGTATGTACATTGTTTATGATGTTTTCTGTTGTTGTAAGATCTCAAAAAATTCCAACTGTATTATTGTAAAATTGAGAGTTGTTGATGGTGTTTCTAAAAGATCAGTTTGCAAATCAGATTCCATATCCATCATTATTGAATGATAAAGAGTTATTGATCACATTGTAAGATGAGACATATGACATGAAAATACCATATTCATTGTTATTTAAAGTTTGTGTGTTCATAATGGTATTATGGTGAGAATTTGTTCATATGTATATCCCATCTACGTAACTGTCGTAAACAACGGCATTACTTATGGTATTACTAGAAGATGCTCAATTAAATTTTATACCATAATTATTTTCACAAGTTAGTGTAGAAGAAATTACGCAATCTGGATTAGGGGCTGATTGTGTAGCGCAAAGTCGTCATCGGCTTGGAATATCATTATTTCAAATAAGTTTTATATTGTCTATTATAATATTGTTTTTATTATTTGAATATATGATACTTCCATTTGTTGAAGTACTACAATCTTTCCATCTAATAGAAACATTTCAATTTCATATAAGGCCGATGCAGTTTCAATCCATATTTATTCAATTTGTCACATACTCTCAAGAGTTTAAGACATATATTTTGTATGTATTTAATGTTGTAGGTCATGTTCAGGTCAATGTTGTAAGATACTCTATACTAAAGGCCGAAAGGGTACAATCATTGGATTCTCGATTTTTGGTATAATCAGAATTTGGTCAGAAATATTTATCTATTAATGAATTTTCTTGTGACGTAAGCGTTCATTCTATTTCTCATATATAATTGAGAGTATTATAATCATAGTTATTTACTCAATATGGCCATAATGGAGAATCTGGAAGATATTTTACTGGAGTTATTTGTTTGAATATACCACTACCATAAAAATATAAGATTGGTTGGACTCATGACCATAATCTGTATCATCTATTACTTGTTGACCAATTAGTTCAACTAACTAGTAATACATTATTCCCATTTTGTGGATTTGTTATCCAGGTAGATCATATTGTATTACCAGTATTTATTGATCAAGCCGTTCGTGATGGATAGTACATTATTATTCATCAGAAATATGTTGTAGAGAGAGCACCAGAAAAAAGACTAAAAGTTGATCATCCTGTCAGATATGCTGAAGGAGGTATCATGCATTGGAATGGTGAAGTTGGAGGATATTCTGTTCCAAAAAAATCACAATCATTACCGAATACTTTCAATGCTCAATAATATGTATTTCAGGTAGCGGTATCGTCAGTATATACTCAAGTCCTATTATTATAAGAATATACATTATTTAAATGTCAGCCATGAGAACTATATCTTAAGCCAACTAATGCATTATTATATATCATGATATTGTTTAGCGTATTATAATTAGATCAAATTTTTAATCATATTCAAGTCAATCAATCGCCATTGTTGTAAAATTGAGAATTGTTGACAGAGTTATATCGAGCGTCTGTATTTATTTCCATTCACTCTTCACGATTGTTATAACCTTGGAAATTATTAACAATATTATGATGAGAATTATCTATAATAGCCAATCAGATAAGATTATTGAATGTCTGTGTATTATTTATAAAATTGTTATAAGAATAATTAGTTACAAGAATTCCACGACTATCAACGCTACCAGTAGTATCGTAAACTTGAGAATTATTGATAGTATTGTTGGAAGAATTATACATATATATTCAATGCTGGGCTTTATAATTACCATTCAATCTAATATTATCTATGATTATATTCTGTCTTCAGCTTATATAAAATCAAGTTCGTATGGATCAGCTTATTGTTACGGTTACTCTACCCCTACCTATCAATGCTATACAATCGCCATTAAAGATAATTTGTGAGGTTTTAGAATAATCACCACTAAGAACATATATTGTATTAGCACTTAATGTGTTTGGGAAACTAGTACTTACACTGGTTGGTATACAGCTACCTGTTCGATTTTTTGTATAAGATGTATTTCCTGCTGTTCCGTTACCATAAAGAGCATAAATAATGTTTAAATCACTAGGAACTTGTGATCGAAAATCAGCATTGATAAATCCTGATGGTAATCGAGTAGCTTGTGTTCTAACGAAAAAGCCAAGTCATGTTGCAAGTAGAATAAAAAACAAAAACGACAAAATAATGTGTTTAGTAAGCTTGTTACCAAATGTGAAAAATTTTATAAAATTGATAAATTGTGTTTTCATAGTTTTAATTGCCATTTAATTAGTTAATAATTATAGAATTTTCGGCGCATTTAATTATATTTGTGGCCGAAAAAATTAGCAAAAAAAGTCTGATATATAGACTAATTAAGATTGACAAATGTTGTAAAGTATATTTAAAATGCAAAATTGGGTTAAAAAAATGATTTTGGACTGATGAAAATAGTTGAAAGTAAGTCAGATTTAATTAAGATTTAAAGAGAAATGGAATAAGGGAATAGAGGAATTAAGGAATTATGGAATTAAGATAAAATATTCCAATTACCAATATTCTAACCTGTCTGCCGGTAGGCAAGTTACTAATCTTTAATCTTCAGTAATCTTTTTTATATCTTCAGTAATCTTAATTTTATGTTAAAAAAAGAAGAACTCGAACATTTACAGAAACTGGCTTGTATTAGACTCTCACCCCAAGAGGAGAAGAAGCTTTGATCACAACTTGAAAATATTATATGATTTCTTGGCCAGCTGAAAGAAATAAAAGTAGGAAAAGTTGTTAAAAAATGATGAAAAAAAGTGAAAATGGAAAATTCTTTGAGAACGATTGGATGAAACAAAGATTTTGCTGGCAAAGAGAAACTAATGAAGAATGTAAAACACGAAATAGTTAATAATTCTATCGTAATTAAATCAGTGTTAAATTAGGGCTTCAAAAGAGCAAAAGTTACAAAGTTTCAAAGGTTTAAATGATAAATTGATTTGTAAGGGACAGTCGCGACTGTCCCCTACTAGCATTTTCATTCCTAATTTCTAATTCTAAATTCGTAATTTATTTAAAGTTTCCCTTGAAATAAGTCAGATTTTCACTATCTTCATTTTCAATGGTATTTTTTTTATATGAAAAATATTTTTAATTTTAAAATTATTAATTTATTAAAATGGCCGAGTTAAAATCGTTGGATAAAGTGAGAAATATAGGAATAATGGCTCACATTGATGCTGGTAAAACAACAGCTACTGAAAGAGTTTTGTTTTATACTGGTAAAAAACACAAAATCTGAGAAGTGCATGATGGTGCCGCTGAAATGGATTGGATGGAACAAGAAAAAGAAAGATGAATTACTATTACATCTGCTGCTACTACTTGTTTTTGGAAAGACTGTCATATCAATATCATCGATACCCCATGACACGTGGATTTCACAATAGAAGTGGAAAGATCTTTGAGAGTTCTTGATGGTGCAGTTGCATTACTTGATAGTTCTCAATGAGTAGAACCTCAAACTGAAACTGTTCGAAGACAAGCCGATAAATATGGCGTTCCTAGAATTATCTTTGCTAATAAAATGGATAAACTTGGGGCTGATTTTTATATGTCAGTAGAATCTGTACAAACAAGGATAACAGATAAATGAATACCTATCCAACTTCCTGTATGACAATCAGATGAATTCAAAGCGATTGTTGATCTTGTAGCTATGAAGATGTATACGTTTCAAGGAGAACACGGGATAGATACTATAGAACATGAAATACCAGAAGATATGAAAACTAAAGCTGAAGAATACAGAGAGGCAATGATAGATAAAATTTCTATGTTTGATGATGAATTAGCTGAAAAATTCCTTGCATGAGAAGAAATTCCTGTAGCTTTAATCAAAAGAGCTATAAGAAAAGGTGTAATTAAAAATGAGCTATATCCTATCCTCTGCTGATCAGCATTATGAAATAAATGAATTCAGCAAATGCTTGATGCGGTAATTGATTATTTGCCAAATCCACTTGATAGATGAAGCATCAAATGAATAGATCCTGATGATGATACAAAAATAATTGAAAGAAAACCTGATGATAAAGAACCCGTAGCAGCCATTGCGTTCAAAATCATGACTGATCCATTTGTTGGTACTCTGACTTATGTAAGAGTTTATTCATGAGTGATTCATTCCTGAGACAGTTTAGTCAATCCTACTACAAGACAGAAAGAAAGAGTAGGAAGACTTTTGTTGATGCATGCAAACAAAAGAGAAGAGATAGCGGAAGTTCATGCCTGACATATTTGTGCGTTCTTGGGACTTAAAGATACAAGGACATGAAATACACTTTGCGATATCAAGAATCCTATTTTGTTGGAAAAAATGATTTTCCCTGAGCCAGTGATTCATATTGCAATTGAACCAAAATCCAAAGCTGATCAAGAGAGAATGTGAATAGCATTATCCAAACTTGCATACGAAGATCCTTCTTTCAAATACTATTCAGATCCTGAGACTAATCAGACTATTATTGGTTGAATGTGAGAATTACATCTTGAAATCATCGTAGATAGATTAAAAAGAGAGCATAAAGTAGAAGTAAGTACTGGTAAACCACAAGTTGCCTATAGAGAAACTATAACTAAAACAGCTGAAGGTGAATGAGTATTCAAAAGACAGACATGAGGTAGATGACAATACGGACACGTATTACTAAGACTCGAAAAACTTGAATGAAAAAATTATGAATTTGAAGATGAAGTAACTGGCGGGACTATTCCAAAAGAATTTATACCTGCTATAGACAAAGGAGCAAAAGAAACAGTTGCTCAATGAGTATTGGCTTGATACCAAATCATCAATATCAAAGTAATCCCTTTCGATGGATCTTATCATGATGTAGATTCTTCAGAAATAGCGTTCAAAATAGCGACTTATAGAGCATTCAAAGATGCATTTATGAAAGCTGGTCCAGTAATTTTGGAACCTATAATGGATGTAGAAGTTGTGACTCCTGAAGATTATGTTGGAGATGTAATGTGAGATCTTAGTTCTAGAAGATGAATGATCCAATGACAGGATAAAAGATGAAATGCTGCTGTAATCAAATGTAAGGTTCCTTTGTCAGAAATGTTTGGTTATGCGACTGATCTTAGATCAAATACACAAGGAAGAGCTCAATATAGTATGTTTTTCGCTAGTTATGAAAGAGTACCAGATAATATTGCTAAGAAAATCATTGAAGAAAGATCTGGTAAAATTAAAAATATAGACGTGGAATAATAATTAATAATTAACAATTAACAATTAAAAAATAACAATTTTTCAAAAATAAAAAAAACCTGCCTGCCGGTAGGCAGGTCTGACTTTAAATATAGTTATATTTAACCGCCAATCCCGTAGTACTACGGGGTGGATGATTGAATTATACCGACGACTTGAGAAACTGTAAGTATAAACGAAGTGAAATGATTGCAGATTTCGAAAGCGGTTCGGTATAGATTTTTTTGTTGTAAAACATAATTGTTTTTTGGGAAGGATTTTATATACTCTTAAAAAATAAAAAAAAATATAGCTTATGAATACACTTCAAATTGACATCAAAAAGGTGCTTGAACAAAAAAATCCCTTTTTAGCTAAGATTCCCTTTCTCGTTTTCTTATTAAAAAGACTTATTCACGAAAGAGGAATCAATGACTGCTTGCGTAGCATTGGGAATGTCTCTGGTACTGCATTTGCTGCAGCAGCGCCTGAGTATTTCGATGTACATGTAGAAACCAAAATTAAAGGATCATTATCGCCAAATGGACGGTATGTTTTTGTGGGTAATCATCCTTTGGGAGGACTAGATGGTCTTGCTTTTGCCATAGCAATTAGCAACATTTACCCTGACATACGATTTCCAGTAAATGATATTCTTCTTTCTATAAAAGGACTCGAAGAAATATTTATTCCCATAAACAAACATGGGGGACAAACTAAAAAAGGAGTAAGCGAAATTAATGAAGCTTACGCGTCACCTGATAAACAAATTCTTATGTTTCCTGCGGGACTTTGTTCCCGTGAAATCAATGGAAATATTGTTGATCTCGAATGGAAACCCAATTTTGTAAAAAATGCTATTAGATATGAACGAGACGTTGTACCCGTTTATATCACTGGAAAAAATAAAAATTGGTTCTATTGGGTCGCAAATTGGCGAGAACGTATAGGGATAAAATCTAATATCGAGATGTTACTTCTTCCTGATCAAGTGTTTCGTCAAAAGAGTAAGTCTATCATAATTAAAATTGGGGAGCCCATCTCCTATGATAACTTAAAAAGTCATTTAAAAAAGCTATCAGGAAAAACGGTGGCTGAAAAAACGGTGGCTGAAAAAACGGTGACTGATTTCATTAGACAAGAGGTTTACAAAATGAGATAAAATTGAATTATAAATAATCAGGGTACTGGATGATGTTTCATCCGGTATTTTTTTAAAATATAAAAAAAACTGGACTTAACTTGTGTCAGAAAATTATATTTTTTTTATTTCGGATAGAAACTGCTCTACTCTATCATAAACGTTACGAAACATATCGAAACTTGCTGATCAAGGGCTGAATAAAATTATTTTTAAATTATTATCTTTTGCTAAAATAAGTGAATGCTGGATTACATCGTTTAAAGTATCGAATTGGGAGTGTAGAATATTTTTTTCAATACAAATTTTTTCAAACTTATTTGAGGTCGCTCACATTAGCACTGCGTATCAAACTTTGGAAGCAAATATATCTCATAATCGATTGTAATTTTCTCATTTATCATATCATCAACAAATTAACAAAACTTTTTCATCGAAACTTTCCAAAGCTGCGTTAAGGGCTTGTGCTGAAGTGCAAATGCCATCATCATAAATCTTAATATCTCAAGTAGTTTTTACTAATTTAAGACGATGATCAAGTGGCTGGATTCAGTTTAAAATTTGATTGAATTTTTTTGAACTAAATTTTAAATTGTGGTCAGTGAAATATTGTTGAACTAGATCTACGATAGCGCTCAGATTTTGCTGATTATGTTTTCAAATAAATTGAGTAAAATTTAAATCAAAAGTTCAAGAAAAAGCTCTAATTTTGGATTTGGAATCTAAATTTAGTTTATCAAAAATTTCTTGGTTAGTGAATCAGGATTTTTTGGTGTTTCTAAGTAAATTTATCTTGGAATTAGAGTATTCTTGGAAATCAGTATGCCGGTCCAAATGGTCAGTTGCTATATTTAATAGAATACTGTAATCGAAATGGAAATCAGTAAGTCCGTAAAGCATAAATGACGAGCATTCACAGATAATTAAATTTTTTTCTTTCGCTTTTCAAGATTTTAAAATTTCATAAATTGTTTGAGAAAGTGGCTCATCAAAATTTCATGAAAGTCGAATATTTTTTTTGAGACCTAACTGTTGAAATATATTATATAAAATTCGAGTAGTCGTTGATTTACCGTTGGTAGCTGTGATCCCGATGATTTCTAAATTTTCGTTTAATCAAATTTCTGGAAGTATTTGTCAGAGAAAATTTAGTTCAGAGATTATTTTGTCTGGATAATCTTGATATATATGATGTGAACTTTTCTTGATGCCTGGAGAAACAATGATTTGATCTGCACGGTCTAAAATTTGTGGAGAAAAATCCTGATCATCGATCATAGTATTTTCTATTTTTAGAAAATTAAGTAGATTTCTTATTCAGTTTCATACCTTTCACTTACCAAAAACGACAAGCATGAGATAAATTAATAATTAATAATTAAAAATTAATAATTTAATGGACTATTAATTGATAATATTTTACAAAAGTGCTTATTTAATTCAAATTCAAATATTCTAAGAAAAATGATGGCTATTTGATTGAATTTTGCTATCATAAATAAAATAAGCTTTATGTTGAATGCTCCATGCTGAATGATAAAATAACGAAGCGATAAAATAATTAATTACTACTGATTATTAATGACTAATTTATCATCACTCATTTTTAATTTTTAATTCGTAATTCACGTAGATGATAGGATTTTTTGATAGTGGATTTGGATGACTAAAGACTATGAAGGATTTTAAAAAATTATATCCAGAATATAATTATATTTTTTTAGCTGACAGCAAAAATTGTCCTTATGGAGAAAAATCCTGAGAGGAAATCCAGAAATTGACTTTCAAGGCACTTGATTGGTTATTTGGCCAATGAGCTAAGATAATAATTCTGGCCTGTAATACTGCAGCCGCCTACTCTGTTAGAAAATGGCAAGAAACTTATCCTGAAAAAAAAGTTCTTTCGATCACTATTCCGTGAATAGAAAAACTTATAAAGCATGGTTGATTGGAGTTAAATATTTGAGTAATCGCAACTGAAGCGACCATAATGTCGAATATTTACAACGATTTGTTTTCTAGATTTGGTGGCAAGCCTAATCTGCAATTTCAATTTGTAATGGCGCCAAAAATTGTAGAAATAATAGAAGAATGATTTGGGGATGAGAAAGAAAATTTAAATGTAATAAAATCATATTTAGTTAGATTTCCAAAAAACGTGGAACATTTAATTTTGTGATGCACACATTTCCCCGTCTTAATGAAGGAATTCAAGAAATTATTCAAATGAGAAATCATAGATCCATCCAAAGAATCGGCGAAAAAATTTGGTCCATATTTAAAAAAACATCCTGAAGTTGAAAGTAAAATAAGTAGATGATGAAAAGTAAAATTTTTTACAACATGAGATAAAGAAAATTTTGAAAGAATAGGCAAAAAAATTTGGGGAGATAAAATCGATGCTAAATGTGTAGAAATTTAAAACAAACCCACCCTAACCCTCCCTTATCAAGGAGGGGATTATTCCCCCCTGACAAGGGGGATAAAGGGGGTTTGTTAGATAATACAAAAAAAACTGACCTTAAATGTGATCAGTTTTTTTGTTTGAAATAAAATTTATCTAACTAGGATATTTATTTCTCCATCAATAGATGGTTGATTATCGTAAGCCACATTTGCTTTGACTGTATAGGTTCAAGCCATGGAATAGCTAGTTGAAGTAGAGGCACATTCCCCTCTTGATTTACAATGCAAGGTTTTCCCATTTCAGAAATCTCGATCGATAGATGTTGGAGTTCAATTAATTTGTAAAGAAAAATCGACTTTCTCACCGACATTTGCAACTTGAGCTGGATGAGAATCCACATTGATTTTGAGAGTTTGAATTGCTTTTTTTACTATGATATTTGTTTCAGGTGAAATATTAATTTGGCGTCATTTTTTGGTTTTGATAGTAAGAACTGGATGGTATTCTCAATTATCACCACTATAATTATATCTATAAGTATGAATTATTATCGCTTGTGAAAGATTTTTCTTAATTTCTCCGTCTCAGAAATTTCGAGTGAAGTAAACTATTTCATCGGCTGGATCATTGAGTGTCGTAGTGGAAGCATCAAATGTAACTGTGAATGGATCTGTACCAACTGTCCCCGGTCTAACTATTAATTTACCAATAAGATTTGCTAAATCAGTTTGAACGGTTAGGGGTATTTGTGTCTTAGATCAGCGAGCGACATCTTGAATAACAATTGTAATTGTATGAATTTTGCTATCCTCTATTTTTATTTCAAAATTTTTACTATCAGTAGACAAAACCGGCAAATCATCAAAAAGAACTTTTTTACTTACTCCAGCATTATCCGGAGTGATTTGATTTAATGATATTTTGATAAAAGTTGGAATTTCTTGAATATTTATAGTATCTCACGAAAAACTTGTGGCTGAGGAAGAAGTCGCTTTCTGGAATTGTGGCGATTGTGGAGATTTGAAAAATACATCATAAGAAACTTGAAAATCTGAAGATCAGACTAAGATATTATCGCTCTCACAATCTCATTGTTTATCCTCTGCAGTAATGAATGTCGTACGAACAGCATAAACTCATTTTCATGGAAATACATATTCGAAAGTTCAATTTTTATTTTTGATAGTATCAATAATTTGGCTTTTATTGTTTTTGTCGATGATATCGAATTGGTAGTCAGTAATATTTGCATTTACGTTTGAATCTAGAAAGTTTGTGATGAAAGAATATTGAGTTCATTTGATTTGAGTGGTTTGTATTTCACAAACTGGGACATCTGATTGTTCAACTCTAATAGGAAATGTATAAATATAATTATTAATTCATGGGAATCTGATAGCAACATTATAAAGTTGAGCTTGTTTATAAGTATAAGTAAAATTAGTGCTATTTTGATTATCCATTTGACCGTCACCATTTACATCCCGCAGAATTTGATAACTTGGCAATTTAAGATCAGTGAAAACATTGGATGCATCGAATGTTACTTTGCTTGGAACTTTACCTACTATCATTTCTGTTTTGCTATCATTGAAAGTTAATTCTCATTTGGCAGGAGTAACTGAAATTTCTGACTCAAAAACAATAGTTCATCAAGTTGTCGTTTTTTTCAATTTTTCTCAAGTTGGAATATTTAGATAAGACATATTCAAATTTAGATTATATTCTCATTTTTTGAAGTAGATACATGATCCATCAAAATCTGCTGTTGGACTTGAAAGATTGAGCGGAATAATTTGTCAATTACCACAGTCTAAATTTATCTGGGAAAATGTAACTTGTCATAAAATTGGAACTATCTGTCAGTTGAAATAATCTGTATTCAATTTGTAAAAAATTTGCGCAGGAGCTATAAGATGTAATGTAGCATCTCAACGTGTGTATTTTATTCAATCTTTAAATTGTATGTATGGCATTATCAGTTTATCTGCATCTAGAATATTTTCTACTGAAATAGTTTTTACCTTATTGAGAACAGATGCCCCTATCACAATAGATAATAATAAAAGCAAAAATCAAAGAACTAATCAGAATATATATCAGATTTTGGATTTATTTTTTACTGTTATTATTTTATAAAGATCGTTGATGACAATTCATATTCCCAAGAATGCTAAAAGTCCAAAAAATATGACAGCGAAAGATTGAAGTAGGGTTTTAGCATTTGTAGGATCAAGTCAAACTGAAGAAAGCTGTGTCGGATTTTTCATTAAATAATAAAAAACACCAACCATTCATCAGATAACAATCATCAAAAGTATCGCACATCAGATAACAAATCACCTAACTGAAATTCTGCTTCACTTTTTGATCATCGTAGTTGTAGGCTTATATGCTCATAACCTCTTCAATGCTTCTAAATTTTTCTGAAACTGATTGTTAAACTCTTGCATTTGTGATTGTGTTTTTTGTCTCTGTTCAGGCGTGATTTTGGAATTTTGTAATAAATTATTTAGTTGGGCATATTGTTGTTGAAGTAATTGTTGTTGCTGATTCAACTGTTGAATTTGTTCATTAATTTGTTGTTGGTTGCTGGTTGAATTAGTCGTTTTTTGAAAAAATGGATCGGCCATTATTTGATTAAAAAATTTAAAATACAAAACAAAATAAAGTCACGCAATAGTGAGATAATGAAATTAGGATTAGTTTAAATAATTTTTATTGATTTTCAACCGGTTTTGATGTTATAAATTTTCAAAAAATATGAAACGAAATTTGAAAGGAAAGTGGTGGATTTTTTATATCTAAAAATTTGACAAAAAAAGAATTCTGGTTACAATTAGTTTTAAGTCTTGTGTTTTTAGTATCTGGCTCAACTTTATTAATTGTTGGTAAGCCAATTACTAATTATCAAATCTCGATTTATTATTCATATATTCAAAATGAAGACACCAATAAAACATTTGCTACTTAAGATTTTTGTTTCAATATTATTATTGGCAGGAGTCTATTTTCGATGAAATAAGTATGTCGTTAATGCTTTCTGAACATGAATTACATGGGATAATAATGGTTTTATAACTTGATATTTTTGGCAAAATAGTCCTAGTGATTTTGATATTATAACTGCCTTATATGGCGATGGTAGATTAAGATCAAATGTTAATGCTGATACAACAGCTTATACTAAAACCTGGTATTATGATGAAGAGAATGATTTCTCATATGATCGTACTTGTGAAACATGAAATATGTCTGTTGTTTATCTTACTTGATGAACAAGTAAAATCCCGTTATCATTATCTTCTAATACAATTTATGTTCTTAATTCATGAAATTATATCACCACATGAACTATAAATATGTCTGGTTGTAGTGCTATCATAGGTAGTTGAACTGTGACTTTACAAAGTGACGGCCAATTGGATAGTATGATTCTTAATTCATTACATTATTATACAATTATAGATAATATAAATATAAATTGAGAAGAATATGCTGGTGGTATACATGCCAAGAATAATAAATGAATTTATTTTAGTTGAGAATGGGATGTTACTATCAATAATGTTAAATCTTATGCCAATGTATATTGAATAATATTAAGTAATACTGTGATAGCTTTGATGAATAATATAAAAACCCACAACAATAGTTATTATGGCGTTTATATGATATGAGAATGCTATTCTAATACATTCAATAATTTACAAATTTATAACAATGATAGTGGTTGAATCTATCTCAATTCTTCTAATTTGCATAGCAATACTATAAACAATTCGCAGATTTATAATAATGGTATGTTTGGAATAAAATTATCTTCATCCAAAGGTAACGTGATTAATGGTTCTCAAATTTATAATAATGGTGGTGATTGAATTGATTTCTCTGCAAGTTCTTCTGGTAACATATTAATTGATTCTCAAATTTATAATAATAGTGGATATGGATTAGTTATAAATAGTTCATCAGCCATTAATAATAAATATTATTGAACTTTAAAATTATTTGCTAATGGTATTTCGAATTTAGCTGTAACAATTGGAACTGATGGTTATTTAACATGAGGTGATTCTTCAATAACCCTATGAACGACTTGAAATATAAGTACAACGTGAAGTATCTCTTGGGATTATATTACTAATGTAATAAATAAAGATTCTTATTATTTATCTAATCGATGAAGTTGATCTTCTCAAATATGGAATAATAATGTCAATTGGAGTGGTTTTGTGCCATTAGATATAAAATATAGTTATGGTATAAATGTATTAAAACAAACCCAACCAGCATATTACAACTCTTATGTTGATAGTTATGGAGATCCACAAATTGTTTTGTGATTCTTGTGAACGAATGATTATGATACAAATAAATTTATATGATCTAATATTTCTCAAGCTTCAGCGTTAAGTGGTAATCCAAGCACTTATATAAATTATACAGGCAATCTTGTCTTTACGTCAAGTGTGGATATAAATTATATATTGGCCGGTGATTTTATTTCTAAAACGTGAACGACAAATTGAACCAAATTCACTGGATCATTTTCATCTGACTGAGCAAAAACATGAATAATTCAATTTCGGACTGGTGATGATCGAGCCACACATTATCAGGTGAATTTTATAATAGATATTATCTATCCTGTATTTACCTGAACAACTGCTGGATGAACAGTGATTGTTAGTTGATGACGTTATAGTGGCACTGGTGTGAAAATATTATTCTCTGATACTGGTTTATCTTGAGCAACCTTTAATTATGACGACTTATGGTGATCTTATAGCTGATGAAATTATATAAACTGAAATCGGTTTTCTGATGATGGAGTTTATATAATAATAGTTACCGATCTTGCTTGAAATAGCACATGAATAACTTTTTTTATTGATAATACCTATCCTGCATTTGTTTGAACAACTGTTGGATGAACAGTGATTGTTAGTTGATGATATTATAGCAGTACTGGCATAAAAATATTATTCTCTGATACCAATTTATCTTGAGCAACATTAAATGGATGAATTTGGACTTGATGAGATTACACAAGTTGAACATGGATTACCTGAGATGGAATCTATACTTTCGTGGTTACTGATCTTGCTTGAAATAGTACATGAATAACCTGGGGGATAGATATTATAAATCCTGAAATTTCCAGTGTTATTTCTCCTATAACATGATATTATACAACATGAACTATAAGTCTTTTACGAAGCTGATCTGTAGATACTGGTTCTGGGATTAGTTGATATGTTTATCAAATTAGCACATGAGATGTTTTTGCTAATTTCATCGGAACATGAACGACAAATTTAACATGAGCGATAATTAGATGATTAACTGACAATTCTTATTATCGAAGAGTTTCAGCTTTTGATAAAGCAAATAATACCTGAATTTGGAGTACATGAAATTTTATAATAGACACTACCTATTCTGTATTTACTTGATTAAATGCTGGATGAGCAGTGATTGTTAGTTGATGATATTATAGCAGTACTGGCATAAAAATATTGTTCTCTGATACCAATTTATCTTGAGCAACATTAAATGGATGAATTTGGACTTGATGAGATTACACAAGTTGAGCATGGATTACCTGAGATGGAATCTATACTTTCGTGGTTACTGATCTTGCGGGTAATGCTACGTGAATGACTTTCTTTATTGATATGACAAGCCCATCCACAACATTTATTTATCCTACAGATGGATTGACAATAACTTGAAATTATAATGTAACATTCATTCGATCATGATCCGATAATTATATTATATCAGGTTATAATTTTTATTTATATAGTGGATGATTACTTTATTATACAAGTAGTCAAATAACATGAACAAGTTTGAATCTTTATTTGATAAATTGAACCTTCTCTGGTTATGTAATAATTACTGATAAAGCATGAAACACTGGAATATCAGCAACCAATGTTTTCATACTTTCAGTTCCTTTTAGTGCGACAGTATCAATTACATGAACAAATATTTTATATTCTGGTACTCAGGCTTGGACAAAAGATTATGTATCTTTAATCCTAACATCAAATAAAGCTTCTCTTTATACGATCACATGAGATACGACTAGTATAACATGAACAACTAATAGTTCATGAGTAACCACTAATTTGTATTTAACAACATGAACTAATGGAATAAAATATGTTTATATTACATTGTCTACAGGATTAGATAGTGTGTCATATTCTTTAACTTTTTACATTGATACAACCCCGCCAAGTGCTCCGACATTGGATTATCCTACAAGCTGATGAACTATCACAACTGGATATACTTTTGTATGGGACATATCAACCGACGCATGAGTTGGTCTTTCTGGCTATAGATATTGGATTTCCACTTCTTCTAGTTTTACGACAATAAATAAAAGCTGACGGACAACTATGACTGGATTTTCTATAACTAATAATGAGTTAGGATTATCTTGAACATTTTACCGATATGTACAAGCCAAAGATAAATTTGGATGGACTGGTAATTCTGCGATTCAATCATTTATTTACAGTGGAACCGCCGATATAGTGCCAGATTCATTTACTTTCTCCAGTATTAGTAAAGCTAAATTAAATAGAGTTTATAAATCTGCGACATGAACAATCACCTGACTTTCTCAATGAGTAAGTATATTGGCTAGCGTTGATAAATGAGCATTTTTTATCAATGGCGTTATGACATGATCTAGTTGATATGTTCAAAATGGATCTACTATAAATATAGAATTGGTCTCTTCTGATGAATATGATGATCTTGTAACTTCTACCCTAAATGTATGAGGTTTAAATATAAGGTTTCGTGTAACGACTATGACTGAAGATGAAGAAGCTGATAGCGAAGACACATTATCTTCTCTAAGTGCAAGTAATTCTCGGAAATTTTATGTGTTGGCGACATTTAATGAACTCAAGGCATTGTATGAAAATGACACTTCTATGATGAATGTCTTTATGAATGAACTAAAAAATCTTGTAGCAGATGATATTGATGAATTAGAAGCGAAACTTGATGAAGATGATAGTTATAGTTCAAGAAGCGTAGACGAGAAAAAATTGTTAACATTAAATTATCTTTACGAATTAATCGATAATTTCGTAAGTGATGACGATGCTGGTACCTTGGATGATGGATTTAATTCTTCTAATAAATATGTGGCTCCAAATGGCAAAGTTTATATCCTTAGTTATAGTAAAACTTATTTAAATTATACATCATTAAATTTCGTTAAACCGAAATATTTTGCAACATTACAAACTCTTAAAGCTCATATAGATGCGAACAACTGATGAACAGATAAGAGTGCTATGTATAAGGGTTATATAGTTGGTAGTAGCTACACGAGACCGACATGGAATCACACTGTAGATACTACTCGAACTTCCATAGCCTACACTGCTCCGAATGGTAAGGTTTATGATTTATTTAAAACAACAGATGGTAGATATTCTTCATATGATTTCGCTTTTGCAAAATACTTCAATACATTGGATGAAATTAAATCTCACATAAGTAGAGGGAATCCAAGGAGATAAGTTAATCAGTAGTTGTAAATAAATTAATTATAAAAAAACAAAAAGGCTGACCGAGAATAAAGGTCAGTTTTTGATTTAAATTTTATTTTTTAATAAAGTTTTTTTAACTCCTCCACTGTTCTGTCTCGAGAAAAGGTTTTGACAGGGATAATATATTCTGGGTTGTTTATCCGTGACCTATTTAAAATGGATTCAATAATCTTTTGAGTTGAACGAGGTGGAATCATTTTAACATTACCGAAAATTACTTCTGGTATGGATGCAATATTGGTTGTCAACAATGGTTTACCAATGGAGACAACTTCTGTATGAACTGATCAAAATCATTCGGAAATAGATGGAGCAACAATTAAATCAACACTAGCGATAAATTCACGTAAGTTTTCTTTTTCAAATCAATCAAAAAGCTGAATACGAGAATGATCTATGTGTAATGAATTTATTTCAGATTTTATTTGTTCTTTTCTATGAGAGTTTATGAAATTAAATACGAATAAAATATCTTTATCGTGTTTTAAAATTTCCGGTACGGATTGGATCAAATAGTCGATACCCTTGGACTTACCTGCATGTCAGAAGTATAGAACAACAAATTTGTTTTCTCGTCAATGTTTCAAGCGAAAAGAATTAATCTGATCGCTTGAAATTTTATCTGAATTCCAAAAATCAGAATCTATTCCATTGTGAATCATCTGAAGTTTGTTGTCTGAAATGCCATAACAAATTCTCACACAATTCATGGTGTAATAAGACACACAATGATAGATATCATAAGGGAGTCGGAAAATAATTCTCTCAAATAATCTATAAAATCGTCAGAAAAAATTTCATTTGTAGAAATTCCGAAGTTTGTAAAAAATTTCGTGAACAGTGAGAATAACTTTTTTTCTGAAAAAAACTCAAAGTAGACTTGCTGGAATAGCTCATCCATATGTACTTGTGTGAATAGCTGAAATGCATGTCCCGTTTTTAGCGGGGTTTGAATTTTGTTTTAGAATTTTAATTCCAACAAAAAAAGCTGAAAACATAAATCTGAATCTGGATTTTCATGTTCTATAGATAGTTAAATTCTGATCAGTTTCTTTGGTTTTTAATTTGGGGTCAAAATGACTTGTTAATATCGAAATGTGATATCAAGATTTTAAAAGTCTAGAAATAATGTTTTCGAAAACAGTTTCAGATCATCATCTGTGTGGTAAATAGTAATCAAGTACGAATAAAATATGTTTGTGCATAGATAAAATTAAGATTCAAAATATAGTTTTTTGTTTTTAATGTTTTGTTGCGATAATTCAAAGTAAAATGAAATGTTTGACATAAAGACCAAAATTTGACAAAAGAGCGATTTAGGGATATAATTATAGTGTTAAATTGGATATATAACAAATTAATGTGTGGTCAGTTTAAAAGATTGGCCGGAATCCCTTTTAACTATTTAGTTTTCAACATATTATTATGTTACGAAAACAAACTAGAAAAAAGATTAAAAAGCATGTACATCGTAAATGTAAACTTTTTCATGAAAATCTAAAAAATAAAATACATTATCATTATCACAAACATATAAATAAACATGTTCATAAGGCATTACATATTCTACATCGTTGGTATCATTTATTTCTGCATTCATCAGAATTGAGTGTTGTGATTGTTCTGTGATTTATAAGTTTTATGTCAGCAAATTTAACATGACTTAATGGTGATCTTTACAGAGACACGAATCTTGAAATAGCTCAGAATCTTGTATTAGCTATGCAAGAGCCTAAGACTTCTATGGCAAGATGAAAAATTATTTCAACCTGGAAATTGGACGGCAATATAGAAAATTCTTTTACCCCTGGATATTGTACTTATGGTGCAGCTATTATTTCTCCGGAATTTTTCCCATATATCGATGAGAAAACACAACAAAGAACATGGTGAGGTAACGCAGTTAATCGATGTGAGAATGCACAAGCGACTTGATATAAGGTTTGAATGACTCCCCTGCAATGATCATTAATTGTTTACGGAAATGGCGATAGATTCTCAAATTTTGGTCATGTTGGTAAGGTGATGCATTATAATAAAACACTTAAAAAAATAATTGTAAGAGATATGGCTCGGGCATGAAGATTCGTGATGACTGATCGTTGGGATGATTCAGATAATGTTAATATCAAATGTTTCATTTATAACTGAAAATCTGAAATTTGAATAACTGATGATCAGCAAGCTTCTTCATGAATTAATAATAATTGAACAGTTGTGAATAATGGTAACACCACAGGTAGTAATACCTCAGAGATAACTAATAATGTATCAAATGATAATACGACAACGACGACAAAAACTGGTGTAATATCAAATAATAACACACACGCCTCTAGTAACAATACAAATAGCAATATTGTAATAAGTATCCCAGCCAAAATTGTAGATGTTTGAAAAATAAGTAATGCTTCTTCTACGACTGAGAATCAGAAAACGAATGTTGTAAATGTCCCTGTGGTAAATAATTTGGTGGTAGAAACTCAAATTTGGTCTACAGGTAATATAAATTTAAATTTTGATAATTGATCAGATTGGGTTAAACATTTTGTTAGTCAATGGGACGTATCAGCACAGTTATATTCACCAAGTAATATAAAAATTTGAGATGAACTAATTTTGAAATTCACAATAAAAAATAAAGATAGTAATGAATGATATAATGGGTTATTGAATAAATCATTGAATATTATAACAAGCAACGACAAACTAGCTACCAATTATTCTACAATCCAGTTAGTAAATAATGGTGAAATAATCGTGATAATTAAAGCTATACAATCTGGTCAATCCTCTATCATAATAAACATGTGATGAGAAAGGGTTTCTAAAATCAGTTTAAATATAGATTAATTTTAATTGTTTGAAAATATGAAATGGAATCATTTAGAAATGTATGAAAAAAATTCTTCTGACATGTAATAGCGATTGAGCTAATAATTATTTTGTGAGTTGTTTTGATCGGATGAGTTATTTTCCATTTTGTGGAATGATTGAGTTTTTTCCATGCCGTATATTTTGCTGTGACGACAATGGCAACGGTTTGATTTGGAGATATAGTACCCAAGACTGATCTTGGTAGAGTTTTTGTGATGATTTATGCTTTTATGGGAGTCCCATTATTTCTTTCTATCTCATGATTGATATTGGAATCAAGATTTAATAGAAGAATCAAATCATACGTAGCCAAATTTCACAAAGAGCTTCATAAAGCTGAAGAAGAATTGAAGGAGGTAGAAGAGAAAGTTAATAAAGAATTATGAGATGCGATAGAAAAAACCGATGAAAATGTAAGTGAAACAAAATGAGAAGTAAAAGAGACTAAGCAGAATGTTCTGGATACTAAAGAGGAAGTTATGGAAACAAAAAAAGAAGTCAAAGAGACTAAGAAAAAGGTTGAGAAAATTGAGAATACAATAGATGAGAATCCTCGATGGAAGAAAGTGTTTAAAAATTAGGGATTGAGAATTTAGAATTAATAGAAATTTAAATATAATTTAAAAATAAATTGCTGGAAATATTAAATTGATTGTCTGACTATTTGGGAAAAACAAAATGGCGGATGTTTTTCCCTAGACTTTTTTGCTTACTTTTTGGGGCAATGCCAAAAAGTGAGTCTGCGAAGCAATTTTAGTAGATTACTAGTCTTGAAATAGAATTAGAATAAATTATATCTTGGCTACAAGTATAGTTTTTTTTAATAAAATTTAAATTAAAATGATTTTATGAATTGACCCTTGAATTAGGAAACTTGGATATGCGTTGATAAAAAAAAATCTTGAAATCATCGATGCAGGAGTGCTTTTGTTGGATGAGAAATTTCCAAATAGACAGTCTCAATTCAAAAGAATGTTGGAGATCTATAACTTTTTTGAAAAGTTGATAAAAAAAAATAAAATCAGAATTATAAGTATTGAAAAATTATTTTTTACAAAATTTAATCAAGCTAATGCCGAATTTGTCTATGGTGTAAGATGACTTATTTTGATGCTAGCAATAAAAAATAAGATCGAAATCGTGGAATATGCTCCGATACAATTAAAAAAATTTGTAACTGGAAATGGTAAAGCGGAAAAAATATTGGTGCAAAAATGTGTGATGAAATTATTTGGACTTAAAGAATTACCTAAGCCAGCCGATGTGGCTGATGCATTGGGTTTAGCACGGATTGTTAGTAAGAGAATAAATTAGTGATAAATAAATTTTATTTCATAAATCATAAATTATGAAGTTATCAATGATCGTTGCTATGGCAAGAAACAGAGTGATATGAAAAGACAAAGAACTTGTTCGGCATTATCCTGAAGATTTTAAATATTTCAAAGAGAAAACGACTGGTCATCCAATTATTATGGGACAAAATACCTATGAATCTATCGGTAAACCCTTGCCCAATAGAAGGAATGTTGTTTTAACGAAAGAGATTGAAATCGAATGAGTTGAATGTTTCCATAGTATCCCTGATTTGATAGAGAATCTAAAATCAACGACCCAGGAAGATGAAGAAGTTTTTGTTATCTGATGAGCTTATGTTTACAAACAATTTTTGCCTTTGGTTGAAACTTTGTATCTCACTGATGTTAAAAAAGATTACGAAGGAAATATATTTTTCCCAGAATTTGAAAATGACTTCAAAGAAGTAAGTAGAGATGTAAGAGAAGAAATTGATTTTGTGGTTTATAAAAGAAAATAATTGTCATTCCCATGTAAATGGGAATCCATTTATAATTATGGCTTTATAATGGCTGGATATGTATATATATTAGCTAGTAAGAAAAATTGAACTCTTTATATTGGAGTTACAAATAATTTAGAAAGAAGGATTTATGAGCATAAGGAGTGATTGATAGATTGATTCACAAAAAAATATGGAGTAAAAAAATTGGTATATTATGAACAACACGATGATATTAAAGATGCAATATACAAAGAGAAACAGCTTAAAAAACGAAATAGATCTTGGAAAATAGAATTGATTGAAAAGGAGAATTCAAAATGGAATGATCTTTATGAAAATTTAGAAAAATAGATTCCCGCTTCCGCGGGAACGACATGTTATTCGACAAAAGTCATTCCCATGCAAATGGGAATCCATAAATACTGTAATAGATTCCCGCTTCCGCGGGAACGACATGTTACTCGACAAAAGTCATTCCCATGCAAATGGGAATCCATAAATACTGTAATAGATTCCCGCTTCCGCGGGAACGACATGTTATTCGACAAAAGTCATTCCCATGCAAATGGGAATCCATAAATACTGTAATAGATTCCCGCTTCCGCGGGAACGACATGTTACTCGACAAAAGTCATTCCCATGCAAATGGGAATCCATAAATACTGTAATAGATTCCCGCTTCCGCGGGAACGACATGTTACTCGACAAAAGTCATTCCCATGCAAATGGGAATCCACAAATACTGTAATAGATTCCCGCCCCGCCTTGCAGGACCTACCTACCGGCAGGCAGGTTTCGTTTCACTTCACTTCTGCGGGAACGACATTTTTTTTATTGAAGCACTATAATATCGTAAATGTTTTTTCAGTACCATAATATTCTGGCCAATTGGCGTTGTAGAAAGTAAACATTCTTTCTAGTCTATCCTGGGCTAACTCTTGGATTCATAAGTTTTCTAATTCATCTCTAATTGATTGTTTCGCTTGATCGATTTCATCTGGGTTTGAAATAATTTTTTCGAATTCTGCTAAGTAACCATATCAAGCATTTTTATCTATGGAGACATTGAAATCCTTGTATTTGTAATCTTTTCTTTTCCTTGACCATTTGGATTGGTAGGTAAATCCGTTGGCAAGAATCAATTTATCTAAATCGTGAATTGTTAGTCAGAAAACTTGTTCTTCAAATTCTAGTCTTGCAGTTCAGTTTTCGCTGGTTGTTTCATCGGCTGTTGCTTTGACTACGAAAAGAACTTTACCGTCGGCATCTCTCGTACGAATAGAATGTTTTTTTCAATGTTGTAAAATGTGATCTAATTTCTCGTGATGGTCTGGATGAATGTGTTTTTGTAATGAACTTTTCAATGTATCAAATTTTCAATTTGCTAAGAAATAATGATTAAGCTGATCGCTTCATCAGGTTGGTTTGGTATCTGGGTGGGAATTTAATTTCTCAATCAGATTTTTTACATTTTCTTCAGATCAGAGAAGAACTTTGATTTCAACTTCAAAAGTATTCATGAACAAAAAGGTTTCAAAGGTTAAAAAGGTTTACACCCCGCAAGGCGGAGCAAGAGGCTACAAAGTTAAGTATTTTAATTCTTAATTTTTAATTCTAAATTCTTAATTGTTTTTACGATCATCCGATGTTTGCAATTGGTGCTTTGATGGCTGGATGAGGGTCATAGTTTTCAAGTGTAATATCTTCAAATTTAAAGTCATCAATATTTTTGATATTAGGATTCAATTTAATTGTCGGGAAATCTTTTGGCTCTCTGGAAAGCTGCAATTTAACCTGATCGAAATGATTGGAATAAATATGGACATCTCCAAAAGTATGAACGAATTCTCATGGTTGAAGTCAGGTTACTTGTGCTACCATAAGTAATAATAATGCATAGCTTGCAATGTTGAAAGGTACTCATAAAAATGAATCAGCACTTCTTTGATAAAGTCATAGATTTAATTTATTATCTTCTGTTACAGCGAATTGGAATGTCGTATGACAAAAAGGAGGGACTTCACTTCTGTTTCAAGCTGATGCCATAGCATAAATAAAGTCAGGATTCCGTGCAGAAACCACATAAGACTTTCTATACGGTTTGTCTTTGAGTCATTGAATAACCCATGCAAGTTGATCTATTTCACGACCATCGGAAGCCGGTCGTCTTCTTCGCATTCTACCATAGATGGTAATCAGATCTCATCGATTTTTTACAAATTCACTATCTTTGTCTTCTGCTTTTATCTTTGCAATAAAATCTGGTTGGGCCATATCTTGAGAAGGATCGTTTTCCAAACAATGTTTATGATATCTTTTCCAAGCTCGTTCATCTCGAATATGTACATCATTGTCAGCTAGATATTTGATATTTGAATTTCCTGAAAGAAATCGGATAAGTTCGTGAAGGATGCCTCTAAAAAATACTTTTTTGGTCGTTAATAATGGGAAACTTTTACTTAAATCAAATCTAATCTGACGTCCAAATACTGAGCGCATAGAAGGAGCTTCTTCTCCGTTCTTGGCATATTCTGCAAGAACTTCAGGAGTAAAAAAAACCTTTTTATCAGACCCATTTTCTATGATGTCTTGTAGTAAATCAAGATATTGATATTCTGGATGTTTTGCCATGGGAATGTGTCAGTAAGTAAATTAAAGTCTATTTATCTATTTTATAAAAAAAAGCAATTGTAAAAATCATTAAAAAAATTAAATTGTAAAAGTAATTGTTAACGAAGTTTTTGTTAATCAATTGTTTTAGATTTGAAATATATCTAATGAATGATGAAATAATTATCAAGACACCAAAACAGATTGAAAATATTAGAAAATCTTGAAAATACCTCAATGAACTTTTGATGAAGCTTTATCATAGTGCTAAAGCCGGTATTTCTCTTGTCCAGCTAGAAGAAATAGCTGAAGATTATATGAAAAAAAATAATATTAAATGAGCATTCAAATGATATCAATGATTTCCTGCTAATCTTTGTTTGTCGGTAAACGATTGTGTGGTTCATGGAATTCCTGATAATTATGTATTAAAAAATGGAGACTTATTAAAAATCGATTGTGGGGTGAATTTTCAATGATGAATCACTGATTCAGCGATTACTGTTCCGATCTGATGAGAAGCTCATAATCCTTTGTGATTTAAATTAACCAAAGAGACAAAATTTGCTTTGGATCAGTGAATAAAGAAAATAGCACATTGAAAAAAAATATTTGAATATTCTCATGAAGTTTATCATCACATGAAAAATAAATGATTCTCAATTATAGAGAAATTAACTGGTCATGGTGTGGGTGTAAAAGTTCACGAAAAGCCACATATCCATAATTATCCACACAAAGATACAAAAAAAATTAATTTTCAAAGCTGAATGGTATTGGCGTTCGAACCGATAACAGCGATAAGCTCGAATGATTTTGTAACTAGAAAATGAAGTGATTGGAATCTTTATTGCAAAAATGGGGATTTATGAGCTCATCGAGAATATACGATCCTAGTAACTGAAGATGGATATGAAATTCTGTCTGGAATTACTGAGGATTTATTTTAATGTTTGAAATATAATTTTGTTATAGTTACTACCCTTAATAATTTCAAAATAAGAAATTATTTGGTAGTAAACTATAACTCTCGCATCCAAAAGGATTAAATTTTACAGATTCTTTTGGCGGTCGAGTATATAAAAAAGCAGTTGGCTTGACTTTTTGTGCTAAATATTTATAAACGGGATATATTTATATTAAAATAAGATATGATTATACCTAGCGTGATAGGACAAACTAAGCATCTTCCGGAATCAGGTTACTACCTTGCTCTCGCTGATTATTTTATTGATGAAACTAAAAATTGGAAAGAGACGAAATCAAAAGAATTACGCGTTCTTACACTTGAGAAAATAATGGAAGCTTTTAATTGGTCTACCTCTCTCTTTAAAGAAGATAAAAAAAATTATAACCCCAAGCAATTACAATGATTTTTAGAAAGGAAAATACTTGTGTGTAAAAAGTGGGAAAAATTACAACGATTAAATTTAAAAATGATTTTAGATGACGCAGAAAAAAATATTTTTTTTAATATAAAAGATTAAATTTCTAATATAATTGGACAATGGTCTGATCACTCCACTGAAGTTTGGTGGGTGATTTTTTTTATATGAGGAATAACTTTCTTTGAAACTCGAAAATAATCTAATCTCCGACCAACATTTCTTGGTCTGGATCAAGCTCTAAATGATCGCCAAGTATATTGATCTTTCAAGTCTGGATTGAAATGACGAAAAACATCTACGTATCCATTTTCCTCTAATTTGTCCATTTCTGCTCTTTCGATAGGAAGGAATCAGATTGAATTTTCGTTCTCTTTTGGTCTTGCGATATCTATCGGGCGATGGCAAATATTAAAATCTCAAGTAGTAATGATTTTTTCTCAATCAGATTCTAATTTATTGATATAATGAATGAAGTGCTCGTAGAATTTCAGCTTGTAGCTAAGCATTTCCGTGCCATCGGCCTTATCTCATCCGTTGGGAAAATAAACATTTAACAATGTAAATTCTTTGAATTTGGTCTCCACTACCCTACCGTCTTCGTGGAAATGTTCTATATTTTCAAATTTGGATTTGCTAGAAATCAGATTCATGTTTTTTTTATACAAAGTCGCTGTGCCAGCGTATCACATTTTTTCTCAGGAATGTCGAACTATATTGTAATCAGATAAATGGTAACGAAATTCTGGTGGGAGTTGAGTCTCGAAAGCTTTGGTTTCTTGAAGACAGATAATGTCCCGATCATTTTTTTTCACTCGATCGTAAAATCATTTGCCTAATATTGCACGGATTCAGTTAACGTTTCGAGAAGCGATGTGCATTTATAAATTTGAATATTAAAAAATTTATGATATGTATAATCATATATGTATTTCTTATCAACACTTTTTATATCTCTGGTTTTTCTCAATATTTGGTTTTCCAACGATTAGATATAACTTCCTTTATATGGGCCAATAATTTTCATTTGGTACTTCTTCTATCTCGAAGTTTTCAATCTATATATAAACTTTTGATGTCTGGAAGTTTTCAACTTACAATTAGAGTTCCTTGATCTAGAGACTTTCAATCTGCATATAATATGGATGTCTCTGCCCTACTGAATTGAGCTCATATAGTTTTGAAACTATCGCTTGGATAAATTTCTTTAATAAAATATATAGACAAACGTAACATTAGTCAGTTCAAGGATTCTGGGGATATTCTTGCACCGCTACGTATAGCAATTCCATTTGGGTCTTCTTGTTTGTATTGGTTCAGTGTCTCTACTAATTCTGGATTATTTTCACCCAATGCATTTATTATGATATCTAGCAAATTATCTTTTTCTTTCAACGTTATATCTATTATTTCATTTTTACTAGGCAGTATATTTTTACCAGTCATTTTTCTTACAATATCCCGTAACTCAGAGGTATTTATTTTATCTCATGCCTTCAAGTGTGAAAAATGAATCATTATCGACCAGATCACTTTTCTGTAAGTTTCATATTGTACTTCCTCTGCCATAAATTCTATTAATTGTTCAACAATTTCGACTGACATAATATTAGAAAGAAAAGATTGGGCGTTTTTTCTTTTTTCTTCTGCCAAAATATTTTCAATCATTGCCTTCCTTGTCTCTTTATCTAAACCTTTTGGCTCCACAAGCAATGGATTAAAAGCATTCATTAATGGTACTGATTCAGCTTGTTCTCATTTTTTTTTGAACCATTTTATTTCTGCAGGAGGCGTATTGGATATCATTATCAACTGAATATTGTTCCCTAGAACGATTTCTCTTAATTTACTCTGAGTACTTATCTTTTTACCACCTAATAATGCTTCGAAATTATCTATAACCAATATATCTGTTCTATCAAAACTAAAAATAAATTCATTTAGACTAGCTCGATCGCCTTTATCCCTGCATATTTGTATTCTTCTCTGATATTCGTTAAGAAACATCTCTCCTGTAGTGTATATTATCCTAACATTTGGATTTGTTTCTTTATGTTTTTTTATAACGGCCTGTACCAAATGTGTTTTTCATAAGCACTCATCTGATCATCATATATAAATATTACTACTTTTATCTGCGTCATCACTTTTATAAAATAATTTTAGTAATTTATCCTTCAATTCGCCATGATAATCATCCCATTTAAAATAATCTGGAGAAAGTTTAATTTCTATAGGATTATAAGGATAAGGGCTTGTGTCTTCTTTATTTTGTAAGGTCCTAACTGGGAGTTTCTTTCTCTTGAAGTTATTATCTTCAGAATCAGGGGCTTGGGTCTTAGGTGGTATATTATATTTTAGGACTAATCTGAATCAATGTTTTTTCAGTGGCTGTCCAAATTTGCGGGCAAGATAAGATAATTCGATTGTGAGATCTTTTCAATCTTTATCTTTTCACTGTTTACCCTCAAATAATTCATACATAGCGAAGTCTGGTACTTTTAGATATATTTCTATCAAACATGGTGCTATATTAATAGATTCGATCGAGACATTCTTTTCTATTTCAGGGAGATTGGTGTCGTTCGAAGCACGTAAATCATCTAAAAATATTTTCCAAATTTTACCCTTGAGATATTCTTCGATACTGCCATCGGGCATAAAAGTTTCATAAAGTGTTTTTTGAGCATCTTTGATGAAAGTAAATCTTCCTTCCTGTTTTTTTCTATCTTCCAATATCTCCTCTTTTCCAAAAAGTTCCGTTCTGTTTTTATTCTCCTTATCGGTTCTAATCATAGAATAATCATAAACCTTTTGTAAATATTGGCTCGTTTCAGGAAATTCATCTTTTATGGTTTTTAATATTTGGATGGAGTCCTGTCTTGTGGTTTTCAATTCCTCTATAGAATTTTTTGGTATATCGGGAGTGAATAAATACAATAATAATCTATTTCTGTCTTCTGAAAAATCAGCCAATTTAACATCAAATAGGGTATCGTATATCCCAGCAACCACATTTTTAGCTTCTTTAATTGGATCATTATTTAGCTCTATTGGGTCTTTTGGTTGCTCAAAATTTGGATATAATTTATCTATAAACTCTTCTTTATTTGGTATCATATTAGAAATTTTTTTCTAAATACCTTTTTATATGTTTTTAATGATTAAAGTCAAGTTTCTTTTACAGATATAGCCATAAGACAATACTGGTGATAATATAAGTTCAATATTGGCATTATAAGAAAAAAGTTAGCACCGCCAACTTTAGATAACTAATGTTTATACTAAACCACTATGAAAAACATAAATAATCGAACAATACATAAATATGTAAACTCCGAACAATAACCGTATTTGCTCGTACCGCATAGCAAGAAAAGTTTTAACTTTTCAAAGCGGTGCGGTATGAATTATTTGAATAATTTCGGAATCTTTTTGTCTCTACCCTGCACCATATTGTCGGATCATCATCATTTTAGTCAGATTTCAGTCATTAAATTTTTGGCTGATGTAGAACCAGTAATGATTAAAAAATTACCATCTTCGTTGTAGATTAGAACTTTTTCATCTTCAATAAATAAAGATTTGGCATGATAGGCAATATTTTTGAAATTAAGATCACTGGAAACTTTGATGATTTTATCGAAATTTTTGTCAGACTTAATATTGGCTGTATGCAGAGCATGAGTAATTTTTTGTACTTCTTGAGACTCAAGATTGGATTTGAGCTGCTGGTATTCACTCATTACTTTTTGTAATTTATCTTCCAGTTGGGTAATTGTTTTGATTCATAATTTTTCACAAACAGAATTCAGAATATTTTGAGTTTCATGAATTTTCTCTGAAACTTTTGGTCAGGTTAGAGCTGTGATTCTTTTGATTCATGAAGCTATTGCCTCCTGAGAAACAATAGAGAAGCATCAGATGTCCTTTGTATTCTCCACGTGTGTTCATCAGCAAAGTTCTATTGAAATAAATTCCTTCTCATTCCTAATTCATCATTTATCATTTCTAATTTCTACGACACGAACTTTATCGCCATATTTATCTTCAAAAAATGCTTTAGCTCAAGTTTGGATAGCTTGATTGTAAGTCATTTCCTGGCAAGAAATATCCATTGCAAAATAAATAATCTGATTTATATTTTTTTCTATTTCAGAGATTTCTTGTGGTGATAAAAGTCTATCTGCATTGAAATCAAATCTCAAATAATCTTCATCTACCAAACTTCACGCTTGTTTGGTGTGTGGAAATATTTTCGCCAACTGAGAATGTAATAAATGTGTGGCTGTGTGAGCACGCATTTTAGCTAGTCTAGAACTATGATCCACGATAGCTTTCATTAAAAAGAGTTAAAAAGTTAAAGAATTAATTAATATTTCACGTATCGGTTCATGTTCAAATAACGTCCCCTGTTTGTTGATCAGAATTTGCTGTTTTATTTCATCATGATAAATACATAACTGACATTAGTCATGTCGAGATAAGGAATATTGCTAAAGTGACAATAATAAGAATTTTCAAAAAACTACGATTCATTACAAATATAATAAGAATAAAATAAATTATTTCTTAGGTATGCCAGCCAATTTTCTATAAAGTATGGCCTGTGCTATCATTGTCATTGGTAAGGTCCATAAAAGTCATATTCATAAACAAGCCAATCACAAAAGATTGATACAATAAAGTAGTAATTGATAAACAATAAGTTCAGGGGCGTGTCATTTGGTAATCCCTCGGCTCATACGAAGTGCCTTGATAGGATTTACTCACTGTTCTATGATAAAAAATCTATAAAATTGGAATCTTGCTGCTCGAATAATCCCTGGTATTATAAGTAGAATAAATCCAGCCAAAACCATTAAACCGAATAGAATACGTGCACCTAACATGTGAAAAAACAATTTTATTTTGTTATAGAAATATGAATATTTCACATATTTATCATCGGCTACTCTAAGAGAAACATTTGTAAATCAGATTAAAACTATTGTTCAAATAATTAAATTTATAATATTATTCATTGTGTTTATTTCGGGATCCTGGGTATGTAGATTGAATACTCGCCCAAAAATAGCATAAACCACAACAACCGTTAATATTATCAATAAATAAAGAACGAATTTCTTTTTAGCTTTTTGTCGTGATTGACGAGAAATGTCTTTCATTATAAATTTTTTTCTATCGTAATTTTGGGATATTAAAATTGTTCCGACTGGTATTCAAATTGCAGTAATAACAATTCACAAAATTAGTATTATTAGATAAACCAGCTGTCTGCTAGCATATAAAATAGTTCGTTTTTCAGATACAGACACTCATATTTTGATGCTTATGATTCGGAATATAAGACTAACAATAAAATATAGAATCAAAATTCAGATTGGAGATAAAAGCAAAAAAAGTCACCATTTTTTTTTGGACATTGAAGTAACAAAAAAAATAAAACTCACAACATCAGATTATTATTTTGATTTGTGTTTTCAAGTAAAAGTGGAGACAGGGAGACAGAATAGAGATAAGGAGATAGAAAAAAAATGTTTAAATTAAAAATTACTAACTATTGACTATCGACTACTGACTATTGACTGATAGTTTATGCTGCATTTGAAATTTTTGATTCGTCCATCATATCTGATGGTTTGATATTTCATAATTTTAAATTTAATTCCTGGTTTTTAAAGTTTGCTGGACTATTATCAAATTCTTAATCGAACATCAATACATTCAATAATTCAGTGCTAACATTATATGTCCCGTGTTTATTTTTTAGTTTTTTTCTTAATTTATTTCTCTCTTTGGTTAATTTTTGTTTTTTTTGTTTCTGTTCTTCCTGGGTTATTGTTTCTGGTTCAACTTCTGTTTTAATTTCAATGGGCTGAAAATCTACGATGTTTTGTTTATTTTGATTATCTAAAAGTGAATTATTCTGAATTTTTTTAACTGGTTTCATGCGATTATAAAGACATAATATAAATAAACCTTTCAAAAAACTTTTAATTTACTATTTATATTATAACCCATTTCTCTTTTTTGTCAAATATTTAAAAAGACCTATTTATAGGCCAGAAAATAGAGCATGTAATGAATAAATTTTAGCTATTTTTGTCTTTACTAAATTTAGAAATTTTCATCGCCATCAAGCTGCTTGAGTTGATCACGAATCACGGCAGCTTTTTCAAATTCCCATAGTTTAATTGCTTCATCAAGTTGAGCTTTTAAATCTTTTGCTATCATTGCTTTTTCGGCTTTAGTCATGCGTTTGAGTTTTTTATATTTTCATCTAGTTAGTCCATCAAAATGTTGAATTAAATTTTCGTCTGTTTTTACGGATTCAAGTTTTTTGACATTAGATTCAGCTTTCTTTGGTGTTATTTTATGATCTAAATTATACTTTTCCTGAATTTTACGGCGGCGATAAGTTTCTCGTAATGCCTTGACCATGGATTCTGTGAAATTGTCTGCGTATAGGATTACTTCTCATTTTGGATTTCTAGATGCACGTCCGATAATTTGTATTAACGATGTTGCCGAACGAAGAAATCATTCTTTATCGGCGTCCAGAATCGCTAATAAAGTTACCTCTGGTAGATCAATCCCCTCTCTCAATAAATTCACTCAAACAATAATATCAATCTGACTGGTTTTGAGTTTATTAATAATTTCTCGACGATCGAGAGTTGCTATTTCGCTGTGGAGGTAGAATGCTTTGTATCATTTGGAAACTAGAAAATTGGTCACTTCTTCGGAAGATTTTTTTGTTAGGGTTAAAAGCAAAACTTTTCAATCAGCTTTGATATGTTCATCCATTTTCTTGAGTAAATGTTCAAGAAAGGCAGGTAATTTGGATTTGCTATCCGGTTTAGTTTGTAAAAAGTCTTGAGTATTGGGATATTTCATAAATAAATTTAGAATTTAAAATTTCGTAGAGACTTGCCGTTGGCATGTCTCTGAGACACACCTCAGTGTGTCTCTACAAATAATAAAATAATTTTTTTTTCGTAGAGACGATAATTTAAATTTTATCAAATATTGAATTCATAACTGCTTTGGATATAAAGAAGTAAGAATAAAATGCAATATTTAAAAATTTATCCGCCGGGAAGTAGATTTAATTATTATCAAGCAAACATCACAGATAGCGTAGAGTTATGTGTCATATCCCTATAGCGATCAAGTTCTTCTATAAAAATACTGGAGGGGATTTCAAAATAGTTTAATATAGAAAATTTTAAATTCTTTTTTAAAAAAAACAAATGGAACAATTTTCAAAGAAAAAACACTCAGAAGAAATTTACGAAGAATTAACCCATAAGATGATTCTTGCAGCTTTAGGATATAGAACAGAATTTTTAACTGATGCTAATGACAAATTATCAGCAGATGCTGCAGCAGAAATAATTTACTTTTTCATGTACTGGTTTGATAGAACATCTTTTCAAATATTTAATGAAGAAAAAAGAAATGAGGTTTATATTATTATGCGGAAGCATGTGGTTTCTGGATACATTAAAGCAATACTTAAACCAGACACACCACAACATTTTTTAGATGATCTTTCAGTTCGAATGCTTAAAAATTTAAACGAAAGGCAAAAGGTTTATTCTCAGTGTGTTTGTTGTTTAGGAACAAAGGAATGATATCCTTTTGCTGGAACAATGGAATTTGCATTATCATTTTATATTTATAAAGCACTTGGGAAAACCAATAGAGATAATATAGAAAATATTTTAACTGGGAAAGAAAAAGTAAAAAAAGAGGATTTAGTTGATTTACCAAATTATTCACAAACTATTACCGATAGTATTTTTATTCGAAATGCACTAAATAGTAGTAAAATGCCAAAACTCATTAAAGAATTATAAAAAAAATTGAATAAACATACTTTCATTTATCCCCTCCAAACAACTAAGTAAGGATACGAACAGACAACAGCCGATGCATGACATCCTTCGGACATCGTACAGCAGCAAACGTTAAGTGAAATTCAGAATTCCACCTTTATTTATATAAATAACAATCTTAATTTCATGAAATACAAACACACTCAAATTGGTTACCTGATATTAGTTGTTACGCTGGCTGTGCTAGTGCTTTTCGCATGGGCTTATATTACGGCTGCCGCCGAGCCCCCATCTGTCAACTCCGGCAATAATTTTGCCATTACTACCATCATGGTATTGGTTCTGTTTATCCTTGCTTCCTTTCTGTCACTTAGAGTAATTATTGATGAGAAATATTTATGAATCAAATTTGGCTATGGCATTTATAAAAAAAATTTTTTGCTTAAGGATATAATGTCAGTTAAAATCGTAAAGAATCGTTGGTATTATGGATGGGGAATAAGAGGATGGTTATGGCCCAAAATGTGTATTTACAATGTCTCCGGTTTTGATGCAGTTGAAATAAAACTGAAAAATGGCAAAATATACAGGATAGGCACGGATGAACCTAAAAAATTAGAACAAGTTATTCTTCATTCAATTAAAAATCAGCCAGCCTACCGCAGGCAGGTAAAATGCAATATTTAAAATCTGAATATTTTTAATTTTCGATAAAAATTATCTATGAAAGAGAATAAGATTATAGTTATCATAAATAAACCAGTAAATGAAGTTTTTGAAATCAGATTGGATTAATTTTTTAAAACAAAAATTATATAGGGTAAAAAAACAGACATTGACTTTTCGTAATATAAATATAAAAGAGTGAATATAAAAAAAATCTAAATATAAATTATATGATAGAAATTAAGTTAAAATTCACGCCCGGAGCAAAGGAGTTATATTTATTGAATATGCCTTTCCAAACTCTCATAAAACAAAAACAAGAAGAATCTGATCGTATGTTTTTGAGCCGGCTAAGTTCATATCATGATCCATTTGGAAGAGAGCCAGATTGGTTTGTCTATTATGGATTAGGTAGTGGTTTAGAAATTATCATCGCAGGTGGTGAGTCTGAACTATCTTCCCAGAAAATGTTTGATTTCATGATAAAAAACAATGGTTTTGCATTATCCAGGGACAATTTGTTTGCACTATGGAGCATAGACAAATATAGGGAGCAATTGATATCTTATATTGAAAAAAACAAAAAAAGCTTCGTTTTTGTCGCACTTGCTCATCCTGATATACTGCCCCATCATGAAAATGGTCCAAAAATCTGCCCTATGATCGAAATAGAATACCGAGATAATGAAATAAACGCACCAAATTATGATTGGTCATGGATTGATAGCAAGAACATGTCTATAACAAATTTTGCATTCTTTCGCAAAGTTCCACACAAGCCAATTATTATATAGTTCGCGATAATCAATATGATTTAATAACTGCTCTTCTGAAATTCAGGAGGGTTTTTTTATGAAATTGAAATCAGACTTGTTTTTGTTATATTCAGATTTAATAAGTTTCTTTAAATAATTTTTTGTATAAATGAAATTAATAAAAAGATCTGAAAATTATTCTGAGCGATACAATCAAATCGTCCAAGAAGCTCAGCTTGCTGAGAACTCCTCTGTTAGATGATGCATGGTTATCAAGCCCTACGGTTTTGCAATACGGGAAAATATAAGAAATATTCTGGATGCAATGTTCAAAGCGACATGACACGTGAATGCATATTTTCCACTTTTTATTCCAAAATCATTTCTAAGCAAAGAAGCTGAGCATGTTGAACATTTCGCGAAAGAATGCGCGATTGTTACTCATTATAGATTAAAATTAAATGACGAAAAAAAACTTGTTGTAGATCCTGAAGCAAAACTGGATGAAGAATTGATTGTTCGTCCAACATCTGAGACAATTATTCGAGATAGTTACAAAAATCGAATTCATTCTTATCGCGATTTACCGCTGCTAATTAATCAGCGAGCAAATGTTGTAAGATGGGAAATGAGAACAAGAATTTTTCTGAGAACTACAGAATTTCTTCGACAGGAATGACATACTGCACATGCGAGCAAAAAGGAAGCTGAAAAAGAAACTATCAAGATGCTGAATGTTTATAGCGATTTCGCTAGCAATTATATGGCGATGTATCATTTCATTGGACAGAAACCTGAACATGAAAAATTTGCTGGAGCCGATAGGACTTATGGTATAGAACCGATGATGCAGGATGGAAAAGCGTTACAGGCATGAACTAGCCATAATCTTGGTCAGAGTTTTGCGAAAGCATTTGATGTGAAATTTATGAATGAAAAAAATGAACTAGAATATGTTTGGGCTACTTCACGATGAGTTTCGACAAGGCTTCTGTGAGGGCTTATCATGGCTCACTCTGATGACAACTGATTAATTTTGCCACCAGCATTGGCACCAATCCATGTTGTGGTAGTCCCATTTTTCAAAACTCAGGAAGAACTGAAAGAAATTAAAAAATATCTTAAACCGATTACAAAAAAATTAGAAAAGATGAATCTGATTTTTGATTCGAAAGTTTTGAAAAAATATAAAATAAAGATTGAAATTAAAATTGACGAAGACGATCAAAAATCACCTTGATGGAAATTCAATGAATGGGAATTGAAATGAGTACCTGTAAGATTAACGGTAGGAAGCAAGGAAATGGCGGAAAATAAAGTCGAAATTTATAGAAGAGATACTCAAGAAAAAGTTCTAGTTGAAATAAATGATGTCGCAAAAAAGGTGGAAGAACTTTTGTATGAAATTCAAAAAAATATTTACGACAAACACGAAAAATTTACAAAAGAAAATACATTTGTTGTAAATGACTATAATGAATTCAAAGACAAAATTGAAAAATGATTTGTCCTGGCACATCGAGATGGCACCACTGAAACTGCGATGAAAATTCAAGATGAAACCAAGGCTACGATCAGATGTTTTTTGCCGAATGATGAAAAAGAGATAGGAAAATGTATTTATTCTGGTAAAGAAAGTAAAGGAAGAGTTTTATTCGCCAAAGCATATTAACAAAACGCTTCGTATTTGAATGTTTTAAGTTTCACACTACAAGCTATAAAATTTATTTGTAAGGAACGGTCGCGACCGTTCCCTACGTTTAGTTATTTTTATAAATCATTTATCATTAAATGTTCCGTGTCTTGGTTTGACTTTCATGAGGAGTAGATTCTGCCCTGGCAGCTTATTTGTTGAAAAAGCAATGACATGAAGTAATTGCGGGATTTATGAAAAATTATATTTCTGAAAAATGAAATTGCACTACCTATGAAGATGCAAAGGAAGCGATCAAAGTTGCTAAGTTTTTGTGAATAAAAATTTTATCTTTTGATTTGCAGAAAGAATATAGCAGGAAAATAATTAAATATATTTATGATGGATATAAAAAATGAATTACTCCAAATCCCGATATCCTCTGCAATAATTTGATAAAATTTGATGTATTTTTGAAGAAAGCATTGAAGATGTGATTTGATAAAATCGCAATGTGACATTATGCGAAGATAAAAGAAAATTGAAAAAAATTTAAGTTATTGAGGGGTAAAGATAAAAATAAAGATCAGTCTTATTTTTTAAGTTGATTGGATCAATTTCAATTATCTAAATCATTATTTCCTATTTGAGAGTTAACTAAACCTGAGGTTAGAAAATTAGCAAAAAAAATCTGATTGCCAAATGCTGATCGCAAGGATAGTCAGGGTTTATGTTTCATTTGAAATATCCCAATTAGAAAATTTCTCGAATTAAAATTAAAGAAAAAAATCTGAAATATTTGTGATGAGAAATGAAAGGTTGTATGAAAACATGATGGAGCTCGATTTTTTACAATATGACAAAGACATGGACTGAATCTACCTTTCAAGGCTTATGTGACGAAAATTGATGTGAAAAAAAATATTGTAACCGTTTGAAAAAAAGAAAGTGAGAGTTTAAAATGAAAAAAAATTAAAATCTGAAATCGGCATCGAATTGGAGAGAAATATCCTTCGCCTATAAATGTAAAAGCTAAGATAAGGTATAGACAAGAACTACAGCTCGGTAAGCTGGTAATCAAATGAAAGTCAGCTAATATAATTTTCCAAAAAAATCAGCGAGCTATTGCGCCGTGACAAAGTGTGGTTGCTTATGTCAAAGATGAATGTATTGGTGGTGGGGTAATTATGTAACAAAATAGGATTTTGTCATCTAGAAAGTCTTCTGTCGATGTCTGTAAATTTGACAGAATTTTTTTTTAGAGTAAAATTAATTGAGACGCTATGAAAACTTAAAAGATTTTGAAAGTTTTTAAACGCCGAAATTATAGTTACTATCTTAATAATTTCGAAATAAAAATTATTTGATAGTAAACTATGCATATGCAAATTTCACTACTTAACTTACATAAAATCATGAAAATAAAAAAACAAAATCACAGAACAACGCAGGTCAAAAAAAATGTGAAAAGATCACATTGGGACTTTTATAAAAAGATTTGAACAATCTGATTTTTCGTTTTTTTTGTCGCCATTATTTTGATGTTAGGAAAAAAGGAAACAAAAGCTGATGTGCTTTTTGTTCGAGATGATCAAATAGAGCAAATTCATGGTGCTGCTACTAGCAATTCTCAGCGAGATTATCTTTTCCAAGATGACACTCAAATTTCACCCGCCACAACAAAACAAAATACAAATATTCCAAGTTCAAATAATTCAATTCAAACACAATCAAACCTGCCTGCCGGTAGGCAAGGCCTGCCTGATAATAGTAATCAAGATTTAAACAATTTAGTTGATCAAAATGAAGTTCAGCAAGCTTTAAATCAGAATGTTAATGCTGATCAAAATACTCAAAAAACTTATTCATGAACTTTTGGATCAGATTTATCTAATTATATAAACCAACAATTAGACAAACAACAATGATATGTCCCTAAAAATTGTAAAACTCCACGAGGAGAAGTCGTAAACCATAAAGATTTTGTGTTAGCTTATGAGCAAAGAGCGGATGTAGAAACAATTTGTAATGTTCAGAGAAGAATATGTGATGATGGTATTTTGTGATGAAATTATATTCAACAGTCTTGTAGAGAAGATATAACATACGATTATACTCAGGTTGAGGTTATAAGTTACAATGAACCCGTGGTTGATCCTCTTGTACAACCTAGTGAAGCCAGCAATGCTTGAGCAAACTTTTCAAATGAATGAAAAATTAATCAGACAACTAAAACCTTAGATAGCCGAACAGATGAAAATGGACTTGTTATTGTTAATCGTCCAGAAATCCCACAGAAAGAAAATGTAAAATATAATTGTTTGACCCCTCGATGAAAGGTTGTGATTCACTGACAATTTGTGAAAGCTTATAAATCCTCTGCTGGATTTAGTGATTTGCCTTGTGATGTTCAGTTGAGATTGTGCGTAAATGGTGATCTTAGATGAACTTATGTAAATCAATCTTGTAAGGTTAAAAACATGACTTCCAATGATTACCTAGCTGGCAACAGAGATAATAATAAACCAACGCCACAAGATATAACAGATAGTATTCAATCTGATGTAAATCTATTTGATAATGCTAATTCAAGTGTGGGTAACTGAATTCGAGATAAGATTTTGAGACTTCTAAAATAAGAAATATTTTCTGAAAATAAAAAAACCCCTGGAATAAGTTTTGGGGGTTTTTGTTTTCAAGAAAGATATTTAATTCAAGTTTTGTAATGTTTTAATTTACTCGTTCTTTTAAGCCTCACATCCAAGTTCTTTCTTGATATTTTAATTTGTTATTTTCAAATATAACACATTTGTCTTCCAATCGTCATAAATGAATTTCTTGGGAATTGAATTTTTCTATCCATTCTTTTAATCATACTTTTTCGATAAATAAACTTTTATTCAATAAGTCTTTTATTGCTGGTTCCTCTAGACCAAAGGTAGTTCGATTTTCTTTTCCTATTCAAGGATGTTTACGTCTTTCTTTTGTAAGTTTTCTTAATAATTTTATCAAACTTTTGTATAATTCTCTTTCTTTTTCTCGTTCTTCTTTTAAATTTTCATTGTTAAGAGTATCATACAAATCATTTCAGTAAATTCTTGTCATTTCTTTCATCTTTTTTTTCAATTCAAGAAAATCTAAAATTTCCTGTAATATTGTTGGATCTCCTATTAATGATATCTCTTTTAATAGATCTGGTTTTAATTTGGCGATTAGTTCATCGATATTGAATTTCTCATGAGTTTTAGTTAAGCCAATAGTTGTTATAGTCATAATAAATAAGGTTAGCAAATAAATTTAGCTTTTGTGGTTATAGATATTTCTATATAAAAGTCAATAGCATTTATTTCGTTAATTATTCTAGAATACAGACTAAGGATTGACCGTTCTTTAAAGAAAATTTCTAAAATAAATTTTAAAATAAAAGAGAAAGCTACCACCGGTACGCATTGTAAATACAATACCAGTGATAGCTTTTTTGAGAAACAATAATACAAGATCCGCCATTGCATGGTTTTGTAAGCGTGGACCCAGCTGGGTTCGCTCTCATACTTAAGGCGCTTCGACTTAGTCGTTACCTACCGGTTTTATCCGATCGGTTACCTGACCCGAAAAATCCGGGGACTAGTTAATATGATCTTTTGTATTTATGTTATATGTATTTAAAATGATAAATCAAGAGGTTGTTTAACTAAATTTAAATTATGGCATTAACTAAATGCAAAGCACTCTTTCAATAAAAATTTTCCATTGAAATATAAAGCTTGTTAAATATAAAAAAAGATACAAAGGAATAAGTCATCAAGTCTTTAAGATCTATCAAGTCTTTAAAGTCAAGTTTTATCAAAGTTTAACCACGTTTATCAATTGTTTATCAATTGTTTATCTATCGTTTATCTATTTCATTTTTTAATTTTTTATTTGAAGAAATGTTTAATAAAAAAATACTACTCTGATTTGGAATCGGAATAATTGTTTTCATTGGGATTCAGAATTTTATCTTTGCTGATGGAACTTGAACAGATTTAACAGGGACTAATTTGACTTGAGTAAATCAGACTGGAACAATCTCTAGTGATTGGAAAATTGTTATCGATCCTATTACCAAGAAAATCTATATCCAAACATGATCTAGCAATAACGAAATTTTAAATACTTGAATAATCGAAGATACTCATCCACTAGTAACTATTCCAGGATCTTGAGAATTTATCGAAGCTTTGAATTGGATGTACAACAATTGATTGACAAAATATGATAATGAGGCCGAATATAGACCTAATGATGGGCTAACTAGAGAGGAAGCAGCTAAAATCATCTGACAAGCTTATAATATTCTATGATATCAGCAAATAATTAAAAATCAGAGTTGCGATTTTACAGATTGAAATCAATTTGATCCATCTCTGTCATGATTTATTACTGATTCTTGCAAATGGGGACTGTTTAAATGAGCTAATGGTAATTTTATGCCAAGACAAACTCTTACGAGACCACAAGCAATGGCTGTTCTTGTTAGAATGTTTGAAGGTAAATTATCATATGAAAATAGAGTACCTCGGTGGTGAGATTATTATCTCAAATGACAGGCTCTTGGATTGACGACATTGAATGATCAGAATGCATTTGATATGAATATTTCTAGAAAAGAGATTGCTATTTATATCTATAGATTAAAAAATATCGTAACTAATGAAAGTTTGAAAACATTATGACTAAATAAATTAAGTTTAATCTGAACCACAACATGAACAGTATGACTTGATTCTGATATAGTTAGTAACTTTTCTTCCATCGCTAATTCTGTAAGTGTAACCAGTGATCCTGAACTTCAAGAAGCTATTTGTCGAATGAATGATAATGGACTAACAAGTTACAAAACCATACAAGATTATAAACCATTCGAAATATTACTTAGAGAACAAGCAGCTAAAATTCTTGTAACGTTTGCTAATGTTTTTAGTTTAGCCCCAGTCAGTACTTGAACTTTACCAACTGAATGTATTTTCAAAGATATCTCTGATGCTGATGCTTCGCTCATGACATATATAGAGAATGCCTGCAAGGCGAATATATTGAAATGATCTAATGGAAACTTTAATCCAAAAATTAGTATAAACAAAGCACAATTTATCACGGCGATGATAAGACTTTTTGAATGAAATAAGCTTGATGAAACGACGAATCCACGATGGACAAACTATTTCCAGAAAGCACAAGAAATGTGAATCGTCAGTCCGGCTGATGCTATTACTTTTGAAAATCCCATAACAAGATATGAGGTAGCTTTGTTTTTGTATAGATTCAAAGTAAAATACCAGATGTTACAGAATATAAACAGCAACAAGGTACAAAATGAAATCATAACAACCGTCCCTGGTTCCGTTTTGAGTGGATTGAATGTTTTACAGGCAAATGTTTATATGGATGTAAATCTTCTTCAGAACTGAAACTTTGATGTTGGTTATGTAGAAATATTATGAACTAGATACAAGATCGTTAGATCTTCTACGGAAAAATATTTTTCAAATAATTTTGTACGATATGGTGATTTATTTGATTTGGAAAATGATGAGAAAGCTTGAACAGCAAGTTTTATTGTTAGTAACAATTATTTAATTGAATGAACTGTCAGAATTTCATGAAGTAATTATCTTATCCAACAATTACCTGAGACAAGCGCCTATTACAAAATCAAAAAAATATAATTTCGCTACGCTCAAATTAGAAGTGTGAAATTAGAAATTAAACATTTAGTCGTTTTAACGTTTCATCGTTTAGTCGTTTAGTCGCTTTATCACTTTATGATTAAGAAAATGGAAGAACTAAAAAAATCTCATTGACGAGCACCATTTAAAATTTATTTTCTTATTATTACTCTTGTGGGTGTTATTGGTACGTTGATTTCAGTTGGCATATTAACTTTCGCTATTGGAAAGCAAATTCTTATCACAAATGATGAATATATTGCGTGAGACAGATATTATGAATTAGATAATTGTAATTCGACTATGATACCTAAACCTACTAAAGCTGATCCAGGGAATTATTGATTACCTACAGAAGCTGAGAAAAATAAATGTAAAACAGAGAAAAAAGTCGAACTTATACAGGCAAGAAAGGCTAATTTCAAGACTGATGTCCTTAGTTGATCTATCTGGGGTATTCTGTTTATTGTGTTATTGCTTACACATTATCCTAAATTTAAAAAATCGAATAAAAACGATTAAAAAAAATAGATTTATAGTCTAATAGTATCATAGTTTAATAGATGGCTATAATACTATAAAAACTATCTAAACTATAACACTTTAATTATTTATTAAATATGAAAATCAAGAAGCTGAATACAGAAAAATTTTTGGATTTGAATATTCATGTCAGGCCAGATAATTTTGATGATTTCATAGGTCAAGAGCACATCAAATGAGTTATCAAAACCGCTATAGAAAGCGGTAAAATGAGGAAATGAAATATCGGTCATATATTATTTTCTGGACCTAGTGGATTTGGTAAAACTACCATGGCTCATATTATTTCTAAACAATGAAATATTGGGATTAAGGCGATCACTGGATATGCTATTACCAAACCATCAGAGATAGTCAGCATATTAAATAGCCTTCAGACTTGAGATATTCTTTTTATAGATGAGATTCACAGACTCAAACCAAACATCGAAGAAGTGCTTTATATCGCGATGGAAGATTTTGTAATTGATATGGTAATGCCTGAATGATGAGGCGTGAGAATACCGATTAATCCTTTCACATTAATTTGAGCTACGACTAAGTCGGAAAATCTAAGTCAGCCAATCAAGAATAGATTCATTTATCATTTCCATTTTATGGAATACAATACTCAAGAAAAAATAATAATTATAAAAAAATATCTAACTAAATACGGGATTAAATTTGATGATACAATACTAGAAAAGATTTGCAAAAAAGTGGATGCTGTGCCGAGGGAAATTCATAATCTTTGTATAAAAGTGAGAGATTTTATGGTAGCAAATAATGAAAAAAATCTGACTGAAAATTTGTGGGAGAAATTTTTTGCTCACAATAAAATAGATGACGGTGGTATTACTCCCCTTCACAAAAAATATTTGGAAATATTGGAGAAAGCCGACAGACCGATGGGGGCTAAGGCTATTGCTGTTCAGCTTGGGATTAATGAGAAGGCCGTGGAGGAAGACGTAGAACCACTGTTATTAAAACTAGGTAAGATTGAAAAAACTGGAGCTGGAAGAATTTTAGTTTCTTAATTTCCCCATGATAGAAAAAATTTTCAATCGTAGTTATGAGAATTATCCATTTCGAATAATTTTGGTTTCAAATATTATTGCTTTGTCAATCTATATTATAGGGGCTAGCATTGTTTTTCAAATAGGATTAGTCCGATTTATATTATATATTCTTTATATCTTATTTTTAGAGTTTAGATTATTGAAAAAAAGTTGCACACATTGTTATTATTATGATAAATATTGTGCATTCGGGAAAGGGAAACTATGTGCCCTTTTTTTCTCTAAAGGAGATCCAAAAGAATTTCTTAAACGCAAAATCACATTCAAGGCTATTATTCCAGAATTTTTGGTTTCTATTATTCCTATATTAATAGGCGTCGTGCTTATAATTATTAATTTCAATCGATGGATATTGATAGGTATTATAGTGATTATCGTACTTACTTCTCAAGGCAATGGATGTGTGAGATGACAATTAGCATGTAAATATTGTAAACAAAAAAAGATTGGATGTCCAGCAGCACAATTATTTAATAAAATGAAAAAATAATTTTAAGTTTAATTTAAGGTGAAACGATATTATACGAACATAATTTTTTTGATTAATAAATAATACGAGATGAAAAAAATCTTTGTTTTATCACTTTTGTTATCTTCTGTTATCCTTGCGTGATGTGGAGTAAAATCAGCCACACAAAAGCCAACGAATACGGTGACTCAAAGTGCAACATCAAATATCGCGGCAGAAAAATATTATACATTGGCAGAAGTACAAAGCCATAACAGCCAATTTGATTGTCGAATAATAATTAATAGTAAGGTTTATGACATAACTGCTTATTTTAGTAATCATCCATGAGGTGATAACACATTAACACCATTGTGTTGAATGGATTGAACAAATGAATTTAACAAATATCATCAAGGAGGCGGCAAGGCTAAATCGGTCTTAGAATCTTTTCAGATCTGAATATTGGAATAATTGAATAATGATAAATAAAAATTTAAGTTTAATTTAAGGTTAGAATATATATTATCTACATTAGTTTTCAGAATTTTTTGATTTTATAATGTTAAGAAATTTTAAAACCTCAACACAAATAAGTATAAAATTTACTTTGTTTACTATATTGCAAGTATTATTTTTTAGTATTATTGCAAATATTGTTTTTTTTCAAAATCGGTATAGTAAAGAAGAATCTAGGCTTGTGATGTGACCACCACCAGCAATGATGGAAAAAATGATTTTGGGAAGGAATAGAAATATGGATACTGAAAAATTTGATATAGATAGCGATGAGTCGGAGTTACTTACTTCCTCTCGTTTTATAAAATCCATATCTAGAATAGATGATTTTTATTTCTTATATAAAATAGTTGGTAATAAAATTATCGTATCTAATGTAACTCCACATGTTACAATTCAAAAGAATTTTATTTTAGTCAGCATTTATCTTATTATACTTTTTGGATTAATTGCTTATTTTCTTTCTCTTATTTTTGTAAAAAGTTCACTAAAAAAACTAAATGATGTTCTAAATTTTATGGATAAAATAAATATCGATAATCTGAATCAACAGATTGATATTTACTGACATCCGAAGGATGAGATAAATAGATTGAGTCAAAAATTTAATCAGACAATTGCGAAAATACACAATCAAACATTGAGTCTCAAGGATTTCGTTGCCAATGCGTCTCATGAGCTTAAGACTCCGCTTATGGCGATTAGTACTGAGATAGATTATGCTAAGAAAAGTCAGAATCATTCTGTTGGGTTGGATAATATAAAAGTACAAATTCAGAACATAAATAATCTTTTGGAGACATTGGTAACAATTACTAGACTTGAATCTAAACAAGTTTTGGAGACTAAGAAAATAGATATAAGTAAATTAACAGAAGATATTTGTGGAACTATTAAAAAATTGTACGGATACAAATGAATAAATCTGAGTATGAAAATTGAAAAATGAATAGAAAAAAATGTGAATAAGGAATGATGGGGTGTGATAGTGAAAAATCTTTTGAATAATGCTTTTAAATTTACTAACGCAAATTGAAAAATCCTAATAACTTTGGATAGAAATAGATTAGAAATCCAAGATAATGGAATCTGAATATCAAAAGGAGATTTGGAGCATATCCGGGAGAGGTTTTGGCAGGTCGATCGTAGTAAAACTGACACTAAGAGTTTTGGGCTGTGATTATTTTTGACAAAACTGTTGATAGATAAACACGGATGGAGAATAGTTATAGAAAGTGAAGAAAAAAAATGAACTACAGTTAAGATAAATTTTTAATAGTTAAAATATATATAATGAAAATATTGTTAGTGGAAGATCACAAAACGATTGCAAATAATATAAAAAAATATTTGGAATTGGAATGACATAATATATTGGTAGCAGAGAATGGATTGTATGCTCTGGAAGTTATCAATCATCAGATTTTTGATATTATTTTGTTGGATATTATGCTTCCAGGCATGGACTGAATTTCTATTTGCAAAAAGATAAGAGAAAAAAAATTAGATGTCCCGATTATTATGACAACAGCCAAATGAGAGTTAGAAGATAAGTTGGGATGATTTGATTGTGGTGCAGATGATTATATTGTGAAACCTTTCGATCTTAAAGAGCTTGAAGCAAGGATAAATGCGATAAGCAAAAGAATGTCTAAAAAAGATTTTATAGAATATAGTGACATACGCTTAGATAAGGATCAGAAGAAAATCTTCAAAAAAAACAAAGAAGTGAAAACAACCATCAAAGAATTTCTGATTCTTGAATTGTTTTTAGATAATATTGGTAAAAGTATTTCTAGGACAAGTATTATAGAAGAAATACGGGGGAATGAAAATATTTTCGAAGAAGATAGTAAATTGGATGTCTATATTTCTAATTTAAGGAAAAAATTATGAAAGAATCTGATTGAGACAATCAAATGATTTGGCTACAAAATAGGCTCTTAAACTAGACTTCCTCACTTAAGATTAAATTAAGGTAAATATATATAAATAAAGCGTCAAAGAAAAAATGACGTTTTATATTTTAAAAAACAATTATGAAAACAAAATCTATTGTTATTAGTTCTATTATGTGATTAGCGTTTTTTAGTACCGTTGCTATATGAGCTTTTACTTTTGCTGGGAATAACTGAAAAGGTTTAATCAATTTATGAAACAGAATAATGAGTGGTCAATTGGCACATAAATATTGATCAGGTAATATGATGAGATGAGAAATGATGTTTGGTTTCGGTTCGGAAATGCAAAATCTTAGTGAAACTGATCGTCAAGCAATGATGGATGCAATAACGAAAGCTATGGAATCCAAAAATTATTCGGCATTTAAATTAGCACATGAAAAGTATGGTATAACACTTAATATGACTGAAGATCAATTTAATACAATGTTAGCTAAGAAAGCTGAAATGGATCAACAAAGAACTAAAATGGAGGCACTTAGAACTAAATCGGATACAGCGATAAAAAATGGTGATTATGAAACACGGGGAACACTTAACAAAGATAATCCTATTTTGAAAATTATAACTACTAAAGAGAAATTTCTTAAACTCCAAGAAATGCAGACTTATAGAGAAAAAATGGAAGCTGTAGCAAAAGGATTGGGAATGGATAAAATGAAATGAGGTGATAGATGAGAATGAAGATGAGAGTGAAGATGAAGAATGTGAGGTGGTATGTGATTTGGTATGACACCACTTGAGGCAAATAATACTACTACAAAATAGATTGAAAAATTAAATTTTTTCGTTTAAGATTAACTTAAGGTGAATCGATATAAAGATGACGCTCAAATAGCAACATATGTAAACCATTAAAGAACAGAAGGTCCGATGTAAAAAGTCGGATTTTTTGTTTACAAAACAGATTAAATCATTATATTTTGTTTTAAGTTTTTTTTACTTTTTATATAACACAATGCCGATTTTACAATCACAAACACCAGTAAACCAAATGATGATTTTAATTATTATTCTGATGGCACGAGAAATGGCGTGGAAATGAATTGCTCTTTGGAAAGCTTGAACCAAAAGACAGCTAGCGTGGTTTATTTGTATTTTTATTATCAATACTGTATGACTTTTGCCTATTATTTACCTTATTTTCTTCCAAAAGAAAGAAAAGATGGTGGTAGTTAAGACCGCACCAAAAATTACACGTAAAATTATCAAGAAGAAATAAAAGAAAGGGTTTTATTTTTAAAATAAATAAATGCCTTCTTTGAAAAAAACTAAAATAAATAAAATACTTTATTGGATACCCAGGTTGCTTGCAATTTTGTATGTTCTTTTCATCAGCATGTTTGCTTTGGATATTTTTGGTAATTGATACACATTTTGGCAAACGGTGGTGGGTTTATTTATGCATTTAATTCCGTCATTTTTGTTGTTAATTGTACTATGGATAAGCTGGAAAAGAGAACGAATCTGAACAATAATCTTCATTTTGTTTGGTTTGATTTATGCTTATCAAGCTATCCAACATCCAATTTGGATTTTGATAATTTCTTGACCAGCGGTTTTGACTGGAATTTTGTTTTGGATAAATTGGATAATGAGAAAAAGGAATAAATTAAAAAAATAATTTTATTTTTTTGTTAAAAGATGAATAAAAATCAGATTTCTTTTTTACAGAAAAATCCAATAATTGTTTTCACTACAACGAATAAAAAATGACAACCGCGTTCGATTTTTGTAGAATTTAGCAAAATCAATAAGGATGAAATCATAATTACAGACAACTTTATGAAAATAAGTAAAAAGAATCTGATGGAGAATCTGAATGTCTTTGTGTTAGCATATAAACCTGATTATAGTTGTGGACTGAAAATAGATGGTATAGCGAAATATTATGATAAATGAAAAATTTTGAATGATCTAAAAAAATTGGATCAAAATAAATGAATGCATCCCAAATGAGCTATAGTTGTCAAAATAAAAAAAATTTTGGAATTTAAATAAAAATGGCAGAATTATTTGCGAATAAATTTCATACAAAATCGGTAAGATTACCGGAATGGGACTATTCCAATGTTGGAGGATATTTTATAACTATTTGTACTAAAAATAAGATTCGTCATTTTTGAGAAATTATTAATCAAGAAGTTAGATTAAATGATATTTGAAGGATTGTTGAAGAAGAAATTTTGAAAACAAATAAATTAAGAGATAATATAGAAGTAGATAAATATGTTATTATGCCAAATCACTTTCATTTGATATTATTTATCGTAGAGACACGCTGATGCGTGTCTCATAGACATGCCAACGGCATGTCTCTACGAAATAAAAATAAATTTTGATGACTTACAAAAGGTTCTATATCTGCGATTGTAAATTTCATAAAATGATCTGTCACAAGAAAGATTAAAATTATTAAAAAAGATTTCCAACGACAATCGGGTTTTTATGAACATGTAATTCGCAATGAAAATGACTATAATAGAATTTATGAATATATTCAAACCAATCCATTGAAACGAGAAAACGACGAATATTATGTTTAGATTAAAATAAAAAAAATGACTGATTATTTACATCCAATGGAAGGAAATTCAGATGTCCTATGACGATATGGTAAAGTCGCACCATGTTTAAATAATTTTTTGAAATGAAAGGAAATTGCCAGTAAAATTATTGGCAAAGATTTTGTTGTACTCAAAAGATGAACTAAGCTTACTCCTCTGTTTATCCAAGATATGAATGAAATTGATGAGGATTTTTTGAAATTGAGAAGTGATAAACATTTGGATGAAGTGAAAGATAAATTGACGGTTAAACAAATTTTGATCTGGCAATATTTTGTCCCGAGGAAGTTGATTAATTTCTTTTATGCTACAAATAATGAATTTGGGAATAAAATTGACAGAATTTTTATAGATATTGATAGGCAGAATAGTTCTTCAAATGAGGCACAAAAAGTCGCTTGTGAGTTAAATAAGGTAATAAAATCAGATTCTTGATTCCCTCTTAAACATAAAATATTAAATTTATGGACTTGATCAAGTTTCCATGTTTATCTGATGTTAGAAAAAAATATTGATAATAAATTTTATGAAAAATATCTTTCTTATGGTCCGAAAAAAAATGAAAGTTTTATCATGAAACGAGCTGAGCAAATAAGTAAAGTGACAAAATTGAATGTTTTGGCTGATCATGAGAGAAAAAAGGATGCGTTAATTTTGGATAGTAGTAATACTCCACCGTGAAAATTAGCAAGATGTCCGTTTTCACTTCATATCAAAAACGCTGAGACAATCGATGGTGTTTGTTTGCCAGTGAGTGAGAAAGAACTAGAAGATCTGAATTTGATTAAAAAATTAGAAAAAATAACTCTTGATGAGGTTTGGGAAAATATTTGAAAATATAAGGACATGTTAAATTAATTTTTTTTTCTCTTCTATTCCAAGATCTTTGAGGACCCTTATAAAATCTTTTAAAGTAACTACTAAATCATCTATTTTAAATTCCTGATTCATTTGTTCTTGATTGAAATATTCTTTGAAAGAAAACAATTCTCAATCTATGATGGTGGAAAACACATATATTTGAGTTACATCGATTAAATTAAAATTTCAATTATGAATCTTATCCTTGACACGGACAATTTTATCTCAAAGTTTTTTTTGATATTCTTCGTTAAATTTTTTCTCTTTTTCTATGGCTATAGATTTTTGTCATTCAGAAAAGATTTCTTCTTTTGGGTCAAATTTGGTAGTAGCTTGTGTATCAGATTTAAGTTTTTTTAAATCCGTAAATGCTTCTCTTATCTCCTTAAGTATGATTAAATAATCTTTTGCGTTTTTGTTTTCTGTTTTTCAGCGATAAGTCATTTGGACGTTAAACTTGGGGATATATTTTTTTAAATGTCCTATAATAATATCTTGATCATTTTGGGCATATATCCAGAAAAGTTTATTAATGCGCTTAGAGTCTATGTTGAGTCAATTTAAATTTCTTATTATCTCTTTTTTAGCTTTTCTAATATCAGGCCAAAGTTTACGATTTTTAATTTTAAAATCTGAAATAAGGAACAATCTTATAAGTTTTTTATTTTCTTTTCGTTTACGTCCCTTTTGCTTTTCGTTATTTGAATCTTTCTGCTTTTCTATTATCTCATCCATTTCTTTGATTTAAAAAAATAAATCTAAATCTGATTTATATTTTAATTTTTATTTTATTTCGTCTTATTCCACTTGACCCGACCAGGCATGTCCTCGGTCATTTACCGGGAAGTCGAACTAGCCGAAGGCTAACTAATTTAAATTTTTTATTTGACCCGACCAGGAGTTGAACCTGGGTTACAATCTTCGCAGGATTGTGTCCTATCCACTGAACGACCGGATCATAAATTTCTATTATTTTAAAAAGATAATTATTAAAATTATTCTAGACCAGGTTTATCCTCGGTCATTTACCGGGATTTATCCTCGGTCATTTACCGGGAAGTTGAACCCCGCCGTTGTGGGGCAAGCCTGGGTTATCCCGTAGTACTACGGGATGTCCTATTCCTGCCTACCGGCAGGCAGGCACTGAACGACCACCCCAAAATTTAATAATAGTTAATAATTAACAATTAAATTTCATATTGCCTTAAGCCTTAAGCATCAAGCATTAAGCTATATTATAACAATAATATCAAAAATCTCAATGAATTCTTAACTAATTTATATGTTTTACCTTCATTAGTCAATCCTATCTGCATCCAAAAATTTGCAAAATCCGAAAAAAGGACTATAATAAATAGGTAATAAATCATTTTATAAAAATAATAAAACAAAATGCCAGAAACAAAAACTAGTGGCCAAGCCACTTCAAAACAACCTGAAGAAAAAAAGGCCACTAAGGCCGTTGTCAAAACTGTAGCTGCTAAAGTTGCTGCAAAAAAGATTTGAAAGGAAGAAATTATGCAAAAGTATGTACAGATGGTTCAATTTGTACAAAATCTTTTATGAGACATGGAAACTACCATCAAGAGAATGAAAATGGTTCTCAATCAGCTTTCTAAATTTGATCCTGATAAACCTGAGACACTTGAGTCCGTGCAAAAGGAAGTTCAAGGTATGACATGAGGCGAGGAGCTTAAATCTTATAACGAAGAAAATATGCAAGTTGTAGAAGGAAAGTTTGATGGTTATTTTATGATAGGTTCTGATCAAAAAAAGTACCCAGTCCCATTGAATTATTCAAGTAAAACAAAACTAGTTCCATGAGATATTTTGAAATTAAAAATCATGGAAGATGGGAAATTTATATATAAGCTAATTAATCCTGTAGAAAGAAAGCATATCAGAGCTGTACTTTCTAGGACTGATGATAACAAATTTATAGCTATGAGTGATGATGGAAAATCATATTTCCTCAATCAAGCGGCCGTTACATTTTTCAAAGGAAAACCTGGAGATGAATTATACATCTTGATAAATGATAAATGAGAATGATCATTCGCTGCTATCGAAGCTATTATTAAAAAATAAGCCAACAAAAATTAAAAAAAATATAAAGGAGGACGTAATTGCCTCCTTTTTTTGTTATAAAAAATAATTAATTGAAATAGCGAAAATAATGAATAAATTATTTGAATGAAACTAATGAATCTGATTTTCCCCAAACAATGCGTTTGCTGTGGTCAGACTGGAGAATATCTTTGTAAAGATTGTAAAAAAAATCTTAAGCCACATCCTGAAATATGCCCTTATTGCCATAGGTTTTCTGCAAATTATCAAACATGTTTAAATTGTAAATTGAATAGAAAAAATTATCTGGATGGATTGATAATTACATTTTGTTATTCAGATTGGATCAAAAAACTTATTTTGAGGTTAAAATATTATCATAGAAAAGATGTTGGCGATTTCCTTGCAGAAAGATTAGGTTTAGCGATTCAAAGCAATCAGCTCTTTCAATTCATCATTCCTAATTCATCATTCCTAATTTCTTACGTTCCTTCTCATCGGTATAGGCATTATTTTAGGAAATGATATAACCAATCAGAAATATTGGCAAAAAAACTGGAGAAAAAAATCTGATTACCGGTTATTAATTTGTTTAAAAAAGTAAAAAATACTCATTCACAGACAGATTTAAAAAGAAATCAAAGATTAGAGAACTTAAAAAATGTTTTTCAGTTGAATGAATGATTGAAATTGAATGGCAATGAAACGATTATCATCGTGGATGATATTACAACTACTGGGGCGACTTTAAATGAATTAGCGAAGCTTGTTAAAAATAAATGGCCAAAAATCAAGGTTTGGTGATTGGTTTTGGGAAGACACATTGGGTAGTCGGTAGTCTTTAGTCGATAGTCGTTAATTTGTAGAGACGGCGATTTATCGCGTCTAATAGTTAATAGTTAAATAAAAATGCCGTAAAGTGTGGTTTTTTTTATTAACTGATTTTTTGACAAATAAATTTTTCTGGTTATAATTAAGGAATGAAAAGAGGGATTAGTTCGTCCACCTAAGTGGACTCACGGAATTAAGGAATTGAGGAATAAAAATCACAATATTTATCAATGTTTATCAATTGTTTATCGCAAAGCTTTTATCAATTTTATTTTGTTTTATATGTCTACAGACGACAAAAATCCAATTCAAGAAAATCAAGTCGTGAAAAGCGATAATTTTGATATAAATCTGAATTTGGATGATGTTAAAAATGTAGAGACATTTCATGAAATGTCTAATGAAATATCAAATACAAATACTGTTCCAGAAGAGAAATTGGACTTGAGTATTGATTTTTCAACCACGAAATCTCACGGGCAAGAACCAGAAAATATAGAGACGGCTCATGGGACGTCTAGCGAAACAAAAGAGCAAGAAGAAGTAAAAATAAAAGAAGATACAGGTAATGATTCTGAAGGAAATGATGAAGATCGATTGGAATTTGAAGACAAAAAAAATGCAGAAGAATTAAACAAAGTGAAAGATACGAATGAAAATAATAACGTAGAGACGCATAATGATGCGTCTAATAATAAAAATAATGTAAAAACAGCTCCAGATAAATCAAATCTGGAAAATGATATGAAAATTATTGAAGAATTAACTGGAGAAAAGAAAATAGATAACTGATGATTAGACCCCAAGATGACTGATGATACAAATATTAAAACAAAAACTGAAATAAAAAATGAACCACAAACAATCAATCTTGATAATTTGATTGGAGTTAATTCTACTCCTGTCGTACAGATAAATGTTCCTGAAACAAAGGCTCCTGAAATAAAAACAGAAGAGATTAAGGTCGTTTGAGAAACAAAAATTGTACCAGAAGTCTTACCTGTAGTGAATGCTAATCCAATCCCTGCTGTAAATCAGAATACAAATTATTTCCAGATGCAACCAAATATAGCAACAAATGCTGTTTGAGTGAATACCTCAGAAAAGGCTATTCTAAATACAAGCATCCCACACAAACATAGTGTAAAAAAAATATTTGAATTTGTATCTTTATTCTTAGGTTTGTGAATAATTGTTTTTTTCGTTCTTAAAACCATGTATCCTATAGAATTCCATAATATAGCTTGAGATGAACCGATCCAAACATGAGACGTGATGAGTGGTGAAATAATTAGTTGAGAAGTTTTGTCATGAGATTTGATTACTTGAGAAATAAACAATGCTTTAATTGAATTATCCGGACTTGATACAGAAAGTGATTTTAATGCTTTCCAAGATCTTGAATCAGCTATGACATGAATAAATAGTTCAGTAACCCAACCCGATCCTACTGAAGCACAAAAAATAAAATTACAACGATATCAGGATGAAGGACAAAAATTTATGAATCAATGAACCGTTCTTGGTGATAATGTAATGCGTAAATATGGGTTATTTATTTATTTCAAAGCTTTAAGATTTCTTCAAAGTATTGAAAACGCCCAGCAAATAGATAACTTAAGTTGATACTTTGCACAATTTGATGAATATCTTAGTAGATTACAAAACTTAATGGATGAAAATTTACAGAGCTGAATAGCAGAAGATATATCACAACAAAATTCAGATTTAACAACAGATACTGGTAGTACAGATGCAGCAGCAGAAACAGTTTCAGACAACACAGACGTCACACAGGAGACAACTTGAGATCAAACAGTCCCACAATAAATTTTTTAAAAATAAAATTTCTAGTAACAAATTAACTAATCTGATTGAGAAATTTATGTACTATCTAAAGTACGAAAGAAATGTTAGTCCCAAAACTTTGGAGAACTACAGTTTATGGTTAAATAGACTTGTCCAGTTTGTGGGCGATATTGATATAAATAAATTGAACCGCATGCAACTTTTGGACTACAGAATGGCTTTACACCAACACAAATTAAACGTCAGGACAATTAATTATCATATCGTGGCAATTAGGGCGTTTTTGAAATTTTTGTTGAAAAATGACATCGATTGTATCAGTCCGGACAAACTTGAGTTGGCTAAGATACCCTCTAGAGAAGTAAATTATCTCGCTGATAATGAAATACAAAAAATATTGGATGCACCGAGTTTATTTGAAAAAAATGAATTAAAAAAAGCTAGAGATGAAGCAGTTTTACAGTTTCTTTATGGAACCGGTCTCAGGGTTACAGAATTAATTTTTTTACAAAAAAAAGATATAAAGCTGGATTCTAATCAGTTCGCGGTTGTGGGAAAATGAAGTAAAATCAGATCAGTTTTCACGACTAAAAATGCTATTACTGCACTAAAAAATTATATGGAACTGAGAAAAGACAACTCCCCTTTTCTTTTTATCAGCATTTCTAGAAATGGATTTGGAGAGCATTTGAGTAGAAATTCTATAGAAGAAATAGTTAGAAAATACGCTGGATTGGCTGGGATAAATAAGAAGGTAACGCCTCATACGCTCAGGCATAGTTTTGCTACGACACTAATAAAAAAATGAGCTGACATCAGAGCTGTCCAGACCTTGCTTGGACATGCTTCAATCACTACGACTCAGATTTATACTCATGTGGATGATAAACATTTACAAAAAGTTCATGATTTGCTAGAAGAGTAAATCTCATTGACTTTTAATATAAAATATGTATCCTAAATAAAGTAAATAAAAAACAACAAAAAACAATTTTATGAAAAAATTTGTGAAATTTTATGGAGTGTTTGCTCTTACGTTAGGCACAATAGGTATTTTATATCTTGTTTATTTTTTATCGGTTTTATGGGCTGACTCAACTCATGATAAAAGGTATCTGACAAAAACCATCGAAAAAATGAAGGGTTTCGACGTAATAACAGTCTACAACGTTGATGGACACTGGAATAAATTCTTTCATATTATGGATACAATTAAGGGTGGCCAAACTATTATGATTGGTAAGAATGATTTCTTCGTCAATAAGCATGATAGCTCATTAAAATCCTATTATCAGTATGATTTTGACAATGGAAAAGATCATTATTCTCTACGAGTCCATATTGGCGAATGTAACAAAAATCAGGGCCCCGCTGGTACAATAAAATATGCAGAAATCCGCATGATCTGTGCAAATTCCCAGGAGAAATATCATAAAGGCGCCAAGCTATAAAGAAGAAAATCAAATCATTAATATTTTCAGACCCCGTGTTGGGGTTTTTTTAATTAGAATTGAATTTGGGGAATATCGTAAGGGAGGGTTTAAAACCCTCCCCTACAAATATGAAAAATTTATTTTAAATTTATTTTAATTTTATTTGAATTGAATTTGGAAGGCGTAAATTTATAAAAAATCAGACTAATATTTTAAAATTAAAAAAAATATATAATGAAAAAAAGTAAAATTATAATAATCTTAATTGTGATTGTGATTATTGCTTTTGTCTTTTTTATTCTTTTGAAAAGAAATGGGAATAATGATTTAAATCTAAATAAAAATTCATCTCAACCAGTAAGCATTTCTGATTCAATAGAAAAAAATTGCATTGGTTTTGATATTGGAATGCCAGAAGAAATAGAAATGGTATCTCAAATAGGTTGAGGATGGATAAGACCAAATTTAGGAGTTTTTTCATGGGGGTATATTGAGCCTGAAAAAAATAAATTCGATTTCTATATGACAGATAAATATGTGCAAATGGCACAGAAAAAAAATATAGCCATTCTAGCAACGATTTTCCCTTATGCAGATTGGGATCAGCAGCAATGCCATGGCAATGAATGTGTCGTATCTTCTCAAGATATTTCTTACCCTGAAGTTAAAATGGATTGGAAACTAGGCATACCAAAATCTAGATGTATTCCATGTAATTATGACGATTATCAAAATTTCATTATAAAACTTGTTGAAAGATATGATGGCGATGGTGTGGATGATATGCCCGGATTGACTATACCGATAAAATATTGGGAAATTCTTAATGAGCCTGAAATGCATGGTGTAGATATGAATTTCTTTAAAGGTAATGCTGATGAATATGTTGAAATATTTAATAAGACTAGAAATTTTATAAAAGAAGCATGTCCTGATTGTAAAATTTTACATGCTGGTGCTGCTGGAGTTCAGGATTATATGTTAGCTTATTGGGAAAAAATATTTAGTGGTAAAATTGATTTTGATATTGGGAATATCCATTTTATCAAGAGAACTGATTTAAGTACATTAAATGTCAAAGATTTCAAAGCATTACTACAAAAAAATGGTCTAGATAAGGAAATATGGGTTACAGAAGCTGAATATGAATCTGAAGATGAGATACCTTGATCAGTGAGAAATGCATTGAATGCTGGAGCATCAAAAATATTTTTTACACAATTTAAAGTTGGACAATTTGGGTTGCCACTAAATGGAGAATATTCTTCTACCTTGAAAGATATCAGTTTAGAATGTGGAAATTAATTATATATAATTTTGTAATATTTAATTAGAATTGAATTTGGAAAGCATAACTTTATAAAAAGTCAGATTAAAAATATTGAAATAAATAATTCCTTGAGGCTTTGGAAGCCTTTGTAACTTTTTAGCCTTCTTAATTATAATGATGAAAAATCTAAAAAAAATTCTTTGGATAATTATAATTGTAATTGTTATATGAATTGGTATATGGATTATTTTAAATAAAACTAATCGACTCAATAACTGAGTGAAGGATAAAGTCTGATTAGCAAATCCTGCTTCTGTAAATTGTATTGAAAAGGGTGGCAGGATTGAAATTAGGCAAAATAAAAAAGGAGAATATGGCGTATGTTTTTTCGAAGATAATCGTCAATGTGAAGAACGAGCACTTTTGCGTGGTGACTGTCCTGTAGGAGGGATGAAAGTAACTTGATACGAAAATGATGCAGAAGTTTATTGTGCAATTTCTGGAGGCGAAGTACAAGGTCTTGATACAAATACCCCTATGTGTAAAAGAGTCGATGGGACACTTTGTAATGCGCAAGCAAATCTTGATGGAGACTGTCCTAATCCTTATGACGAAAATCCAAGCGCTGGGAATGTCGAAGCACCATAAGAAAAAAGAAAAAATTTTAATTTTTTTTAATTATAATGAATAAAGATCTGAAAAAAATTCTGGATAAATATGATGATATTATCAAGGAAGAAGTGAATGTGAAAGAGATAAAGGAAATGGATGGTAAAATTAAAATTACTAAAATTTTTAAACCAATCTGATCTAAATTGTCAGAAAAGTTTGGTAAAGACACAGGTAAAATCATACAAAACGGAAAAGATGGAAATATGAAAGAGTTAAAAGATGGTCAGATTGAAATTTTTGATAATGAGAAAAATAAATGGATCCTTGATAAGGAAGACTACGAGATTGCTTACGAATGATTACAGTGAGAAAATATGGCTGTAAACTGAGATATTATTGCTAAAATGGACCTTGAAATTACGCCTCAGCTAGCCAAAGAATGAGTCGCTCGTGAAATTTCTAGATTCTTAAATCAAATGAGAAAAGAAGCTGATTTCCAAGTGGATGATAAAGTTGTAATGCTATATAAAACTGAGAATAAATATTTGAAAGAAGTAATTATTGAATTTTCGGATTTCTTGAAACATGAAGCACTTTTGAAATTAATTGAAGAAAAATCTAAACCTGAATGAAATCTCGTTTCGACTTTTGACTATGAATGAACAGAAATTGAGTTCGCATTGAAAAAATAATTTAATTTGGATTAATGGCGAGTAAAAATGTGTTGATTTATAGCTGGAAAGATCATTTTGATGGTGATTGTATTTGGAAAAATCAAAATGGCGGATGATTTTTCCTAGATTTTTTTGCTTACTTTTTGCAGCAATGGCAAAAAGTGAGTCTGCGAAGCAAAAAACAAAAAAATGTATTCTTAAATATTTTATGACTTTACGGACTTTTTATGAAATGTTACGATTACGCGATTAATTATATTTATCGTTTCCCAAAAAGTGAACACGAGCTCAAAGCTAAACTTTTACAGAAAGGATATTTTTCTGATGAAGTGAATAATACTATAGAAAAACTAAAAACTAAATGATATGTGGATGACAAAATGTTCGCCGAAAGCTATATAAGAAGCGAGGTTATAAATAAATGAAAACCCGTGATTCGTCTTATGAGAAAATTACATGATAAGTGAATAGATCAAGATTTGGTAAAAAATGTTCTGAAAGAGTTTGAAGAGGAAATTAATGAATGATTAAATGAAAAAATTCAAAAGGAAATAACCAACTATAAACGTAAATGAGTAGAATGATTCGATATTATCCAAAAACTCCTGAGAAAAGGATATAAATTGGACGACATAAAAAACGTCATACAAACAAAAAAAGAATAGAGTCAAATACATATATAAGTTTTTGGTAAAAAAATAATACAAATTGAAATTTCCTTACTGTATCTATTGCAAAAGTTGAATAAAAAATTATTAACATTTTGTTAACATTTTTGTAACAACAAATATTTATTTTTCCATTGAAAATATGCAATTGCAAACTGATGTTTTGACAGCGCAATCAATTTCTTGTTTAAAATACGCGAATAAATTAGCTATTAACAAAAATAGGAAGGAAATTTCTGCCGATGATATTTTTTGGTGAACCTATAATTTTATCAAGAATAGTCAGTTTTTTTCTATTTTCGCAAATATTATGGATCTGAATGATCAAGATGCTCTAGAAAGATATTATCAGACAGAATACGAAGTGGATCTTGATTGCTTTAATTTTTTGGAAGAAAAAAAACTTCCATTAAATAAAAAAAGTCTTTCAAAAATACAAAAACTCATAAACGACGGTATGAAGAAATTGGACTTTGTACTACTATTTTACATATCATTTTCTGATTTGTCCAGTGAATGTATAAAACATATAAATAGTAATGGTATGAGCGTTGAAAAGACTGTTGATAATTGCCAAAAGATAGCACAAAACCCTATTGTAAATCAGATTGGATCATTTGCTTTTTTTCAATTATTGGATAAAATTTTGAATGTATTCAATTTAGATTCTAAAAATGTGAAAATGATGAAAATAGAGAATATCAAAGAAATGAGCGATATTAATATGTTGCTAGATGCAGTGGAAAGTGAAATTGTAGAAAGAAATGATACTTCAGTAGATCAAGCCAGTAAACAAGGTAAAAAAGAAGAAAAAAAATTAACTATAGAATATTTCTGAACTGATCTTACAAGAGAAGTAAAAGATGGTTTTATAGATCCGATAATCTGAAGGGAAAATGAGATCAATCAGATTATTTATACTTTACTTAGAAAAAACAAAAGTAATCCTCTGCTAATCTGAGAAGCATGAGTTGGTAAAACGGCTATCGTAGAATGATTGGCACAGAAAATAGCTCAATGAGATGTCCCAGATAAATTGAAAAATAAAAGAATATTTTTACTTGATATGTGAACTATTGTGGCTGGGACTAAATATAGGTGAGAATTCGAAGCAAGGATGAAATCAATACTTGAGGAAGCTATGGATGTAACGAATAATATAATTTTGTTTATCGATGAAATACATACCATTATATGAGCCGGTGGACAAGAGAACAATGATGCAGCACAGATGATCAAACCACTTTTGGCAAGAGCTAAAATCAAATTGATTGGTGCAACTACATTTAACGAATATCAAAAGCATATCGAAAAAGACGCAGCATTGAAAAGAAGATTTCAGGAAGTAATAATTAATGAGCCAGATAATGATATGACCAGACAAATATTAATCTGACTTAAGCAGACTTATGAAGATTTCCATGGTGTTCAACTCACTGATGAAGCTATAGATGCTTCAATCAAATTGTCCAAAAGATACATGTTAAATAAATTTTTGCCTGATAAGGCATTGGATATTATTGACGAAGCTTGTGCTAGAAAATCTACCATGAACCAAAAACTTGATAATGATGAAAGCTACAAAGAAAATGAAGCAAAAATATCTAAAATACAATCTCAAATAGAGAAAGCCATCGAAGAGCAGGATTATTTCGGTGCTGCAGAGTTGAAACAAAAAGAAGAAGAAATCAAACAAGAAATGCAAAAAATTAGAACAAGTAAAAATATCCCAACTCATCTTAGACCAATAATTACAAAGGACGACATCGGGAATGTGTTGGCTGACAAAGCATGAGTACCTGCTAATATTGTTAATGAATCGGAAATAGAAAAACTTAGAAGACTCAGTAATGATTTGAAAGTAAAAATTATATGACAAGACGAAGCTGTGGATTCGATAGTGAAAACCCTGACTAAAAGTAGACTTTCAGTTGTTCAAAAAAATAAACCAATAGGATCATTTTTGTTCCTAGGACCAAGTGGAGTTGGGAAAACTTATTTGGCGAAACTGATTGCCAAAGATTATTTTGGTGATGAGACAGCTATGATCAGAATAGATATGTCAGAATTCATGGAAAAATATTCTGTATCTAAATTGATTGGATCCCCTGCTGGTTATGTTTGATATGAAGAATGAGGGAATCTCACTGAAGCGGTCAGAAGAAAACCTTATTCAGTAGTTTTGTTTGACGAAATTGAAAAAGCCTCTGGTGATGTGTTGAATATTATGTTACAAATACTTGATGAAGGGCAACTAAAGGATGCTAAATGAAGATTGATAGATTTCAAAAGCACGATTATCATTATGACATCTAATATCGGATCTGAAGAATTTGCAAAGAAACAATCTAGAATCTGATTTACAACATGAGCAAATAAATGAGAAATTACGGACAAAGAATTTGATGCAGTTAAAGATAGGGTGATGGAAGAGATGAAAACATTCCTTTCACCAGAATTTCTGAATAGAATAGATTACAAAATCGTTTTCAAACATCTTGGTAAAAAAGATCTTGCTACGATTATGAAAAATAAAATTGATGAATTCCTTGCTACCTGGAAATCTAATTCTAAAATTAAGTTGCCTAAATTCAGTGAAAAGCAAATAACTGAAATTGTTGATAAAATATATGATCCACAATTTGGTGCAAGGCCACTTGAGAGGTATATTCAAGATGAGATTGAGCCAAGTTTAATTAAAAAAATTATGGACGAGAAATAAAAGAAAGATTACTGAAGATTAAAAATGATTACTGATGATGAAATAAATTTAAAATATATTTTTTCGTAGGGGACGGTTTGAAACCGTCCCTTACAACATAAATGAAAAAAATTAGAAATTGAAAATGTAGAGACGATCCCTGGGTCGTCTAAATAAATAATCGTAGAGACGCGACTCCGACCCTGCCGTTGCGTGACAAGCGTTTCGAGAACAGGCACTTGCGTCTAATTGAAAATGTAGAGACGCATTGAATGCGTCTATTTTTTCGAATTGGAATTTTGAATGATTAATTTAAGGTTGGCTTAAGGTGGTTATTTATAAGTAGCAAGCACTATTTATTATATTTTATCCTCATAATTCACTATCATGGAAGAGTTTTTGCAAAAGGTACGTAAATTTTTTAATAATACAAAAACCGTACTTATAGTTATTATCTGCATATTGGCAGTTATATTGATTTTCCAAAACATTTTTAGATATACGTGACATAGACCTCCTAATAATTTTAATTGATCTCGCGTGAATAATTCCTCTTCAATGAAATTTCCTTGAATGATGTGATGAGGCGCTGGTGGTGGAATGAATAGATATGATAGATAAATAATAATGATAAATACTCACTTTGCCTGCCTACCGCAGGCAGGTTCGTGATAAACAGTTAATAAACGTTGTTAAACTTTGAAAAAATAAAAAATGAAAATTATTTTTAAAAAATTATAAAATAGTAATGACTACATGAATAGAAAATCAAATACAAAATCCCTTTTGGGAAAAAATCTGAAATTTTATCAGGGAACATAAACGATATGTTTTAGGAATTCTTATTCTTTTTATTTTTGTTGTAAGATGACTTTTCTCTTGATCTACAAATCAACAAACTACAGTTTCTGATATTTATACTGTAAAAACTGGTAATATCGAAAACAGCATTAAGGTTTTGTGAACTACTAAGATAGTAAATCAGCAGACATTAACATTTTGACAGACAGCCAAAGTGACAAAAATTTATATCAAAGAAGGAGATATAGTTAAAGCTGGTCAGCTTTTGGCAGAAATTGATAAAAAAGAGATAAGGAATAGCCTTTCTCAACAATCATTAAGTGTCCAAAATGCGAAAATAAATTATGATAAATTTCTCAATCAATATACTGAAGCTGATAAAATCCAAGCACAAAATAATGTAGATGACACACAAAGTAAATTGGATATAGCAAAAAAAGAATTAGAAGAACTTAAATTAGAAAGATGAGATAATTTACAAGTAAATGGGACTAAGGCTCAGGATATTCTTCTCACAATAAAAAATATACTTTTAGATAGTAAAAACATATTAAATAATATAGATGACATATTTGGAGTTAACAACAAAAAATATGAAGAGGACACTTATTTTTATTTATCACGAAAAAGTTCTTCATATAAAGATCTTGCTAAAAACTGATTTCAAGAAAGTAAAAGATATTGGGATGAAGTTAATAATTCAGTTATTAGTATCCAATCACAATCTACGACATTATTACAGACATTAAAAGATTTACAGGATAAAACAAAACAGCTTATCAATTCTCTTTCTCAAACCATCAATTATTCTATTGGTGCTGTTAACAATTCTATAATAGACGTATCTCTCCCTCAAACAAAAATAGATTGATGGATTACCACACTCAATAGTGCAAGTTCAAAAACACTTTCTTTTCTTTCAAATATAAATAGTGATATTAAAACATTAAATAGTACAGTTAATGATATTCAGACAAAACAAAATGAAATAAAAAATTATGAAGCACAACTTGCTATATATAAAAACACATTACAAGAAACCATTAATTGACCAGATTCTCAAGATAGGACATTACAATTAAATAGTCTAAGGCAAAGTCAGCTTAGTGCTCAAAGTCTTTCTCAGCAATTGGAAAATTATGAGATTAGAGCTCCTTTTGATGGAACTGTGGATGTAATTAATTTTAAGGTTTGAGATACCCCAACATCTACTGATGGCATTGTTGTTTCTAATCCTAATTTATATGAAGTAATTACGTTGGTAGATCAAGTCGATATTGTCAAAGTAAATAAATGACAAGAAGCTGAGGTTTCTTTTGATGCTTATCCATGATATATTGTTACATGAGAAATATCATGAATAGATCCAACTCCCGTTACAAGTGCTGGTGTGGTATCTTATAATGTCACAATTACTTTACAAAAAGCTGAAAAAAAGATTTACGATAGTATGACAGTCAGTGTTTCTATTATTATAGAGAAAGAGAATAATGTTCTCATTATTCCAAATACTGCTATTAAAACCCTAACTGGTAATATAGCTATAGTGGGAGTGATCAATTGAAGCGATATCATTAGACAACCTATTTCTGTTGGCATCACTGATTGAATAGATTCAGAAGTTATTACAGGACTAACATTATGAGATAAAATATTGTCGATATATTCTACGTCATCATCTACTTCTACAAAGAAAGCTTCAACGACATCTGCAAATAAATCATCAGGTAGTCAGTCATCAAATGTTAATTCTTTTAGTTCTATGAGGGCACTAGAATGAGGATCTGCATGATGACCGCCAAATTAAAAAAGTCAGATTTAAAATTTTTTATAAATATAAATTAGATGCTTGCACTCAAAAATATCAAAAAAGATTATATGAACGGGAAAGAAATCATGCAAAAGGTTCTCTTTGGAATTGATTTGACCATAAATGATGGAGATTTTTTTGCTATTATGTGACCTTCATGATCAGGGAAATCGACATTGATGAATATTATCTGACTGCTGGATATACCAACAAGCGGTGAATATATTCTTGATGGTAAAACACTTCCTTCGCTTAGTGAAAATGAGAAAGCACAATTACGTTCAAAAAAAATCTGATTTGTGTTTCAGGCATATAATTTAATTCCTAGAATTTCTGTCCTTGATCAAGTTACCTTACCTTTGTCGTATCAAGGCGTTTCAAAAAATGAACAAAGAGAAAGAGCTATTAAGGCTCTTGAAAAAGTTTGATTGGCTCATAAAATACATAGCAAACCCAACCAATTATCTTGATGAGAACAACAGAGAGTAGCTATTGCCCGTGCTATCATTACTAATCCGACACTTATCCTTGCAGATGAACCAACAGGGAATCTAGATACTAAAACAAGTTATGGGATTATGAATATTTTCACTCAACTTAATAAAGAGGGTAAGACTATCATTATGGTTACTCACGAAGCAGACATCGCCGCCTTTGCAAAACATAATATACATATGAGGGATGGATTGATAGAAAAAGTACATATAGATTGAAAAGAGCAGAAAATTAAAAATGGACAGGAAGACAAAAAATAAAATCTCCTTAAAAAATAAATCATATTTTTTATTGAAGATTTTATAGTCACTACATCAATAATCCCTCATTATATTTAAAAATTATTTGAGTAGTCGACTATAATTTATTATTTATTTTTATAAAAACGATGTCTATACGAATATATTTTAAATCAGCCCTTCTTACTTTCAAGGAGAATAAGTTGAGATCATGATTAAGTAGTTTAGGTATTATTATAGGAATTTTATCAGTGGTGGTTTTACTTGCTATTGGTCAGTGAGCTACACAAAGTATTCTTTCTAATGTAGAATCATTATGAACTAATTTACTTTCTATCACTCCTTGATGACAACAACAAACCAATGTAAGAGGTGTTGAATGAGGAAGAAGTTCTGAAAATGTGCTTACAATAGCTGAGGCAGAGCTCGTAGCTAAATTGCCAGATATTGCAGCCGTATCTCCTGAATATAGTAGTAGAAAACAAGCTATTTATAGTTCAGAGAATATGCAAGTATCTGTGTATGGAGTACGACCTTCTTATTTAACAGTTCGTAATTCAAGTGTTCAGTATTGATCATTTATAACTCAACAGAATCTAGATAATATAGATAAGGTTGCTGTCATTTGATATACTACAGCTCAGACATTATTTGGGAATGAGAATCCAATAGGTAAAGATATCCGTGTATGAAATGTGATATTAACTGTAATTGGCGTTATGAAACAAAAATGAACATCAAGTTTTGGTAATGCAGATAGTACGGTTTTTGTCCCATTAACAACAGCACAGCAAAGACTGTTTGGGACTAAATATCTTTCTGACATAGCATTATCGGTAACTACAGCTAAACAGATAGATACTGCTAAAGCGACCATACAGTCGACATTACTTGCTCATTTTAATATTGCTAATGCCGATGATGCTAATTTTACTATTGCAAATCAGGCCGATGTTCTTTCAACCGTTAGTTCAATAACAAGTACGATGAAATTATTTCTTGGCGCCATCGCAGCTATTTCTCTTATTGTATGAGGCATCGGTGTAATGAATATTATGCTTGTATCTGTAACAGAAAGGACTCGTGAAATAGGTATCCGCAGAGCTATAGGTGCTCAGGATACAGATATTATTTTACAATTTCTTGCTGAATCTTTGGTACTTTGTATCTCGTGAGGGATTATATGAGTATTTCTTAGTTACATAATCATTTATGCGATCAGGAATCTTGTTACATGAATTATTACTATATGATCGATTGCTCTGGCTTTTGGCTGTGCGACAGCAATAGGATTAATATTCGGAATTTTCCCTGCATATAGAGCCGCTAAGCTTAAACCGATCGATGCATTAAGATATGAATAAAAAAATTTAGCTATAAGTTTTATGCTTTAAGCTACATGAAAAAAATAATAGGCATATAGCTTAAAGCTTGTAGCATTTAGCCTTTATTTATTTAGCCAATCCGTGAAAACATTGTAATCATGAGACATATCTTGATCAGTTTTTAATTTTTTTTCAATATTGTTGATAGCATATATTACTGTGGCGTGTCATTTTCATCAGAAGTAATCTCCTATTTTTTCTAAAGTCCGATTAAAATATTTCTTTGCTAAAAGCATTAGAATCTGACGTGCGTTTGTGATTTCCTTTTTTTTGGATTCGGATTTAAGATCGTTGACTGAAATGTTGTAATACTGAGCGACCATTTCCACTAAATTTACGAAATTTTGTGCGCTTTTGGTATTGGCTTGCAAAGCTGCCTGTGTCGAATCTATTTGTTGTTCTGTGGAATATCATAAAGTTTTGAGACAATCGAAAACATCTTGTGTTGTTAGTTCGGCGTTTAAAATTGCTTTCCTTGTAAGTAAAATATTGAGCGCTCATTCTAATTCTCTCACGTTATCTTTGATATATTTAGCGATAATTTCAAGTAACTCAAAATCTATTTCTTGAGATCTGGAATTAAGTTTGGATTGGAGTATAGCAATTCTTGTTTCAAAATCTGGGGATTTAATATCAGCCACTAAACCTAATGCAAAGCGGCTTTTGAGTCTTGGTTCGATATTGATTAATTCTTTGGGTGGACGATCTGAAGAAAGAATTATTTGCTTATTCTTCATCTGAAAGTCGTTGAAAATATTGTGAAAAATTTCTTGAGTCTTTTCTTTCTCGGCAATAAATTGAATATCATCTATAAGTAGAATATCAACCTCATCAAACTTTTTGATCAGATTAGTTAATTTATTTCATCTAAGTGACGAAACTATTTCGTCGACTAATTTACTTGTAGGCAGGTATAAAACAACCTTATCTGGGTGTGTCTGCATGATTTCATTTCCAATTGCTTGCATCAAGTGGGTTTTACCAAGTCATACGTTTCAGTAAAGGAATAATGGATTATAATTTTGTCATGGCTTATCAACCACTGCTTTGGCGGCAGAGAAAGCTATATTATTATTAGCTCAAACGACAAAACTATCAAATCTGAATTTGGGATCAAATAAGATTCAGAAATATTCTGTTAATTCGTTTTTGACGGTTTTCTTAACTTGAACTGCTTCAGCTTTTTTAATTTCTTTAATATTTAAGACTTTTTTAAGATCTATGAGAAGATCACTACCATTGCTAAATTTGGTATAAACCACGAATTTGATACTGAAATGAGGGTTGTAGACCTCATTAATGGCTTCTTTGATGGATTTGGAAAAAAACTTTTTGACTTGAGTAAGGACAAATTCATTAGCAACTCAGATATAGACAAGTTTTTCTCATTCATCAATACTAAGGACTCAAACCTTGTTTAGGAAGGAAAGAATCTTCTTGTGATCATGTTGTGTAGCAAGATTCAAAATTACCTTTTCTCGTAACTGGCGAAAAAAAGTTTTTTTCTCTGCATCATACTGGTCTACCATATCAAACAACATCTCTTTAGAAATTAGGAATGATAAATGATGAATTAGGAATTAATTAAGTGCTAAATGTTAAGTGTTAAGTGTTAAGTGTTAAGTGCTAAATTTTAAGTTCTCTTTAATCTTTCTTTCTATCTCTGGGCCTAGTTTCCCTTGTCAATAAAGCACTTCTTGGATGTTCTCAATTTCTTTTTTATCCAGTCAATATCAAATAAATAAATCCTGGATGGATTTATGTGGTTTGGTTGTAACAAAATTTTGTAGATATTCAACGAATAATATTAGCATTTTTTGACCTGAAGATTCTTTGATCTTATTAATAATTAATTGTTTTTGAAGCTGTGAGGTTTGTCTATTTACAAATTCATCTGTGGAAATTATTTTTTTTCTTACTCGATATTTAAGAATAAAATATATTAATAAGATAAGACTCAATCACGTGGCTAGAATAATAAAAAAAACCTCTAAATAAAATTTTAATTTTAGTCATATTATATTAGGCGTGGTTAGAAGGTATATAGAATGCATAAGATGATTACAGATGATAAATAGCAGGTGATTACAGAAGATTAAAGGATTAAATGGCTAAAATAATTATTATTCAAAGGAATAGGATACTGGAGTTAAATTGGCTGTTGGATAGTATGAATCCCTCTGAATTTATTTTTTTTGCGATAGAATTTAAATCTTTTGTTGATTTTAATTTAGATGGTATCAAGATTGAGTAAATTTTTCAATAATTTTGAATTAAATTATCGGAGTCGGATAAGAGAATTATTTTAGAATTTGAATCATTGGTCGAAATTAAATCTAAAACAGAATCGAAATTTTTCTTCGATCATCAAGAAAGGAAATTTGAATTTATTCAGCTTAAATATTGCAGTAATGTAACGAAATCATTGGTTGGTGGGATGAAATAATCGGCTTTGGAAGCGAATATAATAAGTCAGTAATCCCCTCCTGTGTTTAAATTGATTGTCTTTTCTATAAGCTTTTTTGCTATGTCTAATCTAGAAATTTCTTTACCTGGAATGTCAGAGACATCTTGGGTATTCATCGTTGAAGAAATATCGAGAATGAAAATTGTTTGTTTGGATTTTCAATTATCTTTATCTGAAAAAATTAGAATTAAACAAAATAAACTCGCTAATATCAAAAGTAATATTTGCATAAAATGGATGTATTTAAATTTCATTAAATCAAGACAAAAAATCTAAATATTTATCAGCTTTCTTATTTCTTCTTGATCAAACTGTGTGAAATATTGTAAAATATTGTTGATATAGCCATCTATGATTAATTTTTTCGATGTAGATTTATCTATTCATTTGCTAGTCATGTAGAATAATTTATCTGAATTAACTTTATCTATCTTTGCACCATGAGAAGCCTGAACATCATTGGAATGCACGTTTAAAATTGGTAGAGTTTTGATTGAAATATTTTCACCTAAGATAAGGTTCTCTTCAAGTAAATGTCATTTGACGTTTTTGCATCATGGCTTGATATTGATTGATCAATTAACTTGAATTTTGCCGTGATTTCAAACAAATGAAAGAAGATAATTGTTGGCTTGAGTATTGGAGTGGTTTAAATCTGTAATTATGTTTGAATTGATTTCTTTTTTATCGGAAGAAAAAAATATTCAGAATAATTTTATTTTGCAATTTTCTCATCTAGTGACAATATTTAGATTGATATTTGAATTATCTAAAATGATTAAATAAATTAAATCTGATCAAGGATCTAGGAATATATGTTTTTCTCAGTCAGAATTGGAAAATTTCTCTATAATTTGCTTATTTTCAGAAATTGTAATATCGTCAAAATTATTTTTCAAAAAATTTTTCATTATCAATTAAATGCTAAATGCTGTATGCTATATGCTATATGCTTTATGCTAAATGCTAAATGCTATATGCTAAGAACTAAGTACTAAGTTCTAATTTTTATTTGGAAGCTTCTTCATTGATTAGATTTTTTAATTCTTGACTGATGGACTTAGCTGCGTTAGGATCGATTATTGGGATATCATTGGTTCATGTGTCCGTATTTGAAAATCCGAATCAGGATTGGTTGTCTGCTCATGATACTAAAGAATTTAAATCTGTGCTAGAATTATTGTCGAATTCTGCCTGGAATGATGGATCATAGATATCTAATCAAGTTTCCTGAACCTCTCAACTTAGATTTAGTCAGCTTAAATCGGTTCAAGATAATATATCTAAGATGTCTCAAGTTAATTGACCTATTCATCAAGATCATCGAAAAACGAATCATACTGTGTTTGGTTGAAATATGTTTATCTGATTTCGTACTGGCAATCGGTCTCTATCATTTAAGAAATTAATGTATCAATTCGTATTAAAATCAAATTTAGCAAGTCATATAAATAGACATAAGACTATAAAAACTAATAAAAACCATAATAAATATTTAAAAAATCTACCGATAAACCTAAACATTTAGAAATTTTTAAAAAATAAATTAATGCCATGATATATGGTTAGATTAAATATATTTATTATGCTTCTTATATCAATAAAAAACACATATATTGATCGGTGAAAAAGAGTTGACATATAATAAAAAATGATTAAAATAGAGGTAATAGAATTTTTAGATCCTATTTTGGAAAAATGAAAAAATATTTAATATTATCTGTATTGCTTTTGGCAAGCTCGATTTCTTTAGCTTCAGCAAGCTCTAATAATGATTGCAAGGAAGTAAATTTTGATGATGGAGCTACGGCATGTGTAAGTATAAATAATGTAAGAACAAATAGATGGGAATTACAAACAGATATTGATGATTGATCAACTTCATCTCTTAGGTGTGATATTATGTTACCTGATAGTGGGCTTAGGAGTATATCTTCATGTAATGGAGAATTTAGCTATACTAAAGAAACTGAAGGCAAAATAAAATTATGGATAAGATATAACGAAAATGCCCCTGAAGATCGAGATGGTAAACCAAGTAGCAATAGCCAACGAACCTATCCTCAATGGATGTATGATTTTGGGGAAGAGGAATGGAGCGATAATAATGACTACAGTGATATTAGTAATTGAGATCTTGATAATTTCTATTTAACTACTGACGACAGCTCTCCTACTACTAATCAACGAGTTGATCTTACTATCGAAGCTCGTGATGATGATGATGACACTATTACTGATTACACTGACACTGTGAATTTCAGAGTTTACTATAGAACTTCTAGTTCTTCTTCTCGAACACCTACTACTTCAACTTCTTATTATGAAATCGATGCTGATTACGATGATTGATATGAATTCGATTCTTCTGATGATGGTGAGGCTGATTTAACTAACTTCATCGAATTCAAAAAAAGTTATGATTATAAAGTTAGAGTTTACGACGAAAATGATTCTTCTATCTACAAAGAGATTACTTTCTATGTTGATGGTTCCTCTTCTAGCTCTGACGGTGATCTTGATAATTTCTATTTAACTACTGACGACAGCTCTCCTACTACTAATCAACGAGTTGATCTTACTATCGAAGCTCGTGATGATGATGATGACACTATTACTGATTACACTGACACTGTGAATT